>Ga0308165_1000138_pt1 | contig 182322 bp, 172 predicted proteins | sample PhyWR2_FD_201032 | JGI IMG/M metagenome (GOLD analysis project Ga0308165, IMG submission 201032) | Phyllosphere microbial communities from UC Gill Tract Community Farm, Albany, California, United States - DLSLW.R2 | ecosystem: Host-associated > Plants > Phyllosphere > Unclassified | place...
CCCCGGTCCACCGTGATCAGGTCGATCTCCAGGGTTTCGGCTGCATCGTCGAACGCTTCTTCATCCACCAGTCCGTGGATGAACGTGGCGAAGTCAGGTGCTACCACGGTGATCTGGTAGTCGTCGCCCTGGTCCACGTGCACCACCTGCGGCTCGCCCTGGGGGCCGCACTGGCGGTAGTCGAGCATGATCAGGTCGTGCCCGGCGCTGGGGCAATCGGCGATGACGATGCCGATGTCCGGGTAGCCCCACTCGCGCTGCATGAACCGCGTGCCGATCTCCCCGCCAAGCGAATACCGTGCCTGGCGGCCAATCGCGTGCAGGCCGGTGACCTCGATGTGGTCGTCGGCCCGGCTGGTGGCCTCGTCCATCGGGTGGCAGCTGCGCTGCAGCAGGCCGCCGTTGTGGCGACGGGCCAGTGCGATGTACGCATCGGGGATGCGATAGCCCAGCTCGGCCTGCAGCTCGGCAATGAGCGCGTCGCTGGGCGGCGGTTCCTGGTAGTTCTGCTGCGAGTACTCGCAGTCGTCCCAGAAATCGGAGAAGTCGAACGTGGCGAACGGATCCATCGGCAGCGGTCTTTCCCTATGGCAGCTTCCGAGTATAGAGCGGCCACTCACGGCACCCGTGCGCAGACCCACACCGCGGGGTCGGGCAGGCCAACGCGTTGCAACGCGTGCACGGCCGCGTCGAGCGTGGCGCCGGTGGTCATCACGTCATCCACCACGGTCAATCGCGCCGGCGGTGGGGTGGTGATCGCAAAGGCGTCGTGCAGGTTGCGCCGCCGCGCATCGGCATCCAGCGCCGACTGCGCGGCCGTCGACCGATCCCGATGCAGTCCGCACCACAGCGGCTGCCGCAGCGCGCGCGCCAACGGCCGGGTGAGTTCCAACGCCTGGTCGTAGCCGCGCGTGCGCAACCGTTGGCGGTGCAGCGGCACCGGGGCCAGCGGGCCGATGACGAAAACGGGCACCCGCTGCAGCATCAACTGCGACAGCAGACGCCCGGCGGCCAGGTCGTGGTGGAACTTGAAGCGACGCAGCAGCTGGTCCACCGGTGCGGCGTACAGGAACGCCGCGGCAGCGGCAGCCTGCCGGGGCGGGTCATGCAGGCAGGCGCCACAGCGCCGCGCCGGCGTGCCCTCCGGCAGCGGCAGCGCGCACAGCGGGCAGGCGTGGTCGTTCCAGGGCAGGGCGGCATGGCAGGCCGCGCACAGGTCCAGCCCGGCGCTGCCGGGTTCTTCGCAGACCAGGCAGCGCAGTGGCAGGGCCTGCTGGCCCAGCCAGGTCAGCGCAGCAGACAACCGGGCAAGCATGCGATCACCGCTTGAAGAGGCCGGCCCCAGTGTGGCGGCCTGCCCCCGGGCGTGTCTGTCGGTGCTTGCCGGTGCGTGCGGTCAGCCTTCTACCGGGCGCACCCGCCGATCAATCGCAGTCCTGGTAGCCACCCAGTTCGCCACACTGCGTGCAGCGGAACATGTACGCGGTAGGCGAACCGTCCTTGCGCAGCGCGCCGAAGAAATGGTCCCACTGCGGGCCATCATCCAGCCCGGTGCTGTCCTGGATCGCCGCGATCGCGCCTGCGCCCAGTGCCTGCAGTTCCGCGTGCCCGGCACAGCCAATGAACTGGCCCGCGTCCCCGCAGTGGGTCCACCACTTTTCCTGCTGCCAGGCGCTGAAGCCGGGGGTGCGTCGCGCCACTTGCTCCACCACCGCCTCGGGTACTTCGTCCCATTCACCGCCGCCGCCAATGCCTTCGTCATCGGTGAAGCTGGCATCGAGCCGCGCGCTGGCCGACCCGTCGGCAATGCACCACGGGCAGATCTCCGCGTCGTACTCTTCTTCGGCATACACCGGGCCGGTGTAGACGTAGCCGCGCGCCTGGTGGCAGCTGACGCAGACCGTGGCGGAGGCGACGACGCTGCCGGTGGCAAGCGGGTCGGGGTGGTAGGTGAAACGGGGCAGGGACATGCGGTCTCCTTCTGGCGCTTGGGTGGAGACTGTAGTGAGTTTGGGGTTGGCCGGGTTGCCGGCCGGCGGCCGGCACTACCGGACTGTAAACTTTCTGCATTGATATTTGGTTGACAGCGGGTTGGGTCGGCGACCACACTTCCGCCCCCGTTCCTGCACGCAAAGGGCTGCTCCATGCCAAGCGACATCCGCCACGACTGGCGCGGCGAGGAGCTGCTGGCCCTGTTCGCGCTGCCGTTGCCGGCGCTGCTGCACCGCGCCGCCAGCGTGCACCGCGAGCACTTCGATCCGGCGCAGGTGCACGTGTCCACGCTGCTGTCGGTCAAGACCGGCGGCTGCCCCGAAGACTGCGCGTATTGCCCGCAGGCCCAGCGCTACAGCACCGGGGTGGATGCGCAGAAGCTGATGGCCACCGAGGACGTGGTGGCCAAGGCGCGGCAGGCCAAGGCGGCCGGCGCGTCGCGGTTCTGCATGGGCGCGGCCTGGCGTTCGCCCAAGGAGCGCGACATCCCCAAGGTGGCGGCGATGATCCGCGAGGTGAAGGCGCTGGGCCTGGAAACCTGCGCCACGCTGGGCATGCTCAGCGGTGACCAAGCCGTGGCCCTGCGCGAGGCCGGGTTGGACTACTACAACCACAACCTGGACACCGCGCCGGACTATTACGACTCGATCATCCACACCCGCCAGTACCAGGACCGCCTGGACACGCTGGGCCACGTGCGCGACGCCGGCTTGAAGACCTGCTGCGGCGGCATCGTGGGAATGGGCGAGACCCGCGAGCACCGCGCCGGGCTGCTGCTGGCGCTGGCCAACCTGCCGGCCCACCCCGATTCGGTACCGATCAACCGGCTGGTGCAGGTGGCCGGCACGCCCCTGCACGGCACCGCCGAACTGGACCCGTTCGAGTTCGTGCGGATGATCGCGGTGGCGCGCATCGCCATGCCCCGCGCGATGGTGCGGCTGTCGGCCGGGCGCGAGGCGATGAGCGACGAGCTGCAGGCGCTGTGCTTCCTGGCCGGGGCCAACTCGATCTTCTACGGGGAAAAGCTGCTGACCACCGGCAACCCGGACACCGAACGCGACCTGGCCCTGTTCGCGCGGCTGGGCCTGCGCCCGATGCCGGTGCAGGTGGATGCGGCCGACCACGACCGTCCCGGCACGGTCCATGCCGACATCACCCAGGACACAGGGCGTTGCGGTGGCGGCTGCGAGCAGGCGGCCTGAGGCCCGCCCGGTGCCCGCCCCCCGGGGCAGCGCCGCGCCCGCCAACCGGGTACGCTAACCGCCCATCCATGCCAGCCGACGACCATGGCCCGCCCCGACCTGCACGACCGCATCCAGGCCCAGCGCAAGCTCCGCGACGCGCAGGGCCGCATCCGCGTGCGCCGCACGGTGACCCGTCGCGACGGCGTGCGGCTGGAGATCGACGGCCAATGGCTCACCGGCTTCTGCAGCAATGACTACCTGGGGCTGTCGCAACAGTTCGGGGTGGTCAGCGCACTCCAGGACGCCGCCGCGCGCGAGGGCGCCGGTGCCACGGCTTCGCATCTGATCTGCGGCCACCATGCGCTGCATGAGGCGCTGGAGCGGGAAATGGCCGAGTGGCTCGGCTACCCGCGCGCCCTGCTGTTCGGCAGCGGCTTTACCGCCAACCTGGCGGTGCAGCAGGCGTTGCTCAGCGAAGAAGACGATGTGTGCGTGCAGGACCGGCTCAATCACGCCAGCCTGCTCGACGCCACGCGCCTGGCCGGTTGCCGGCTGCGACGTTACCCGCACCTGGACACCGAAGGCGCGCTGCGCCAGTTGAAGCACGCGCCCGACGGCGCGGCGATGCTGGTCACCGATGGCGTGTTCAGCATGGACGGCGACATCGCCCCACTGCGCTCGCTGTCGCTGGTGGCGCGCATGCAGGAAGCGCTGTTGTACGTGGATGACGCGCATGGCATCGGCGTGGTGGGCGAACACGGCCGCGGCTGCGTGGCCGATGCCGGGCTGGGCGTGGCCGACGTGCCGCTGCAGCTGGCCACCCTGGGCAAGGCGCTGGGTGGCAGTGGCGCGGTGGTGCTGGGCGATGACGCCCTGATCCAGCACCTGGCCGAAACCGCCCGCCCGTACATCTACACCACGGCGGTGTCGCCGGCACAGGCGGCTGCCTCGCTGGCGGCGGTGAAACTGGCCCGGCGTGACGACTGGCGACGCGAAAAGCTCGGCGAGCTGATCGCCGTGTTCCGTGCCGGTGCGCGCCAGCACGGGTTGGAACTGATGCCATCCGATACGCCGATCCAGCCGTTGCTGTGCGGCGCCGAGTCCACCGTGATGGCCTTGTCGGCCGCGCTGGAAGCCTCCGGCTTCCTGGTCAGCGCGATCCGTCCGCCTACCGTGCCGGAAGGAAAAGCGCGCCTGCGCGTGACCTTGTCGGCACTGCACACCCCGGCGCAGGTGCGCGCGCTCACCGACGCGATCGGGCACGCGCGCGATACCGTGCTGCGCCAGCAGTCGCTGGATGCACTGAGCGCGTGAGCCCGGTGCTGTGAGCCTGCATATCGAGGTGGTCGGCACCGGGCCGGCGCTGGTGCTCATCCATGGCTGGGCACTGCATGGCGGCGTGTTCGCGCCGCTGGTGGACCGCCTGGCCGCGCAGTACCAGCTGCATCTGGTGGACCTGCCCGGCCATGGTTTCAGCCACGACGATGCCACGCCGCTGCGGCTGCCCCACGTGGTCAACGCCATCGCTGCCGCCACGCCACCGGCGGTGTGGTGCGGCTGGTCGCTGGGCGGGCTGTTCGCCCTGCATGCCGCCGCCACGCTGCCGCAGGTGCGCGCGGTGGTGATGATCGCCGCCACCCCGCGTTTCGTGCGCGGCGACGACTGGCCGCACGCGGTGGAACCGGCGGTGTTCGAACAGTTCGGGCAGGACCTGGCGCAGGACTACCGCGGCACCCTGGAGCGTTTCCTGGCGCTGGATGCGATGGGGTCCGAACACGCCCGGCAGGAACTGCGCACCCTGCGCGAGATGCTCATCGCGCGCGGTGAGCCGGCCGCGCGTGCGCTCCAGGAAGGGCTGCGCCTGCTCGAGAACAGCGACCTGCGCGGCGCCCTGGCCGGGCTGGGCAAGCCGAGTCTGTGGCTGGCCGGCGCGCGCGACCGACTGGTCTCCGCGCGCGCCATGCAGGCGGCCGCCACGTTGGCGCCGGGCGCGCAGGCGCATGTGATCGCCCAGGGCGGCCATGCGCCGTTCCTGGGCCACACCGACGCGGTGGCCACGCAGCTGCAACACTTCGTTGCCGGCCTTCCCTGACCCATCCACCGCGCGCATCGCCGATCATGTACGCCCGTCTTTCACTGCAGGAGTGACCCATGGATCTTGGAATCGCCGGTCGCTGGGCGCTGGTCTGCGCCGCCAGCAAGGGCCTGGGGTTGGGCTGCGCCCGTGCACTGGTGCGCGAGGGTGTGAATGTCGCGGTGGCCGCACGTGGTGAAGACGCGCTCGACCGCGCGGTGCTGGAACTGCAGGCGCTGCCCAGCGCGCGCACGGTGGTCGGCGTGGTCGCCGACATCACCACCGTGGCCGGCCGCGATGCGGCCCTGGCCGCTTGCCCGCAGGTCGACATCCTGGTCAACAACGCTGGCGGCCCGCCCGCCGGGGATTTCCGCCAGTTCACCCGCGACGACTGGATCGCCGCGCTGGATGCCAACATGCTGGCCCCGATCGAACTGATCCGCGCCACCGTGGACGGCATGATCGAGCGCGGCTTCGGCCGCGTGGTCAACATCACCTCCTCCTCGGTGAAGGCGCCCATCGACATCCTGGGGCTGTCCAACGGCGCGCGCTCGGGGCTCACCGGCTTCGTCGCCGGCCTGGCCCGCAAGACCGTGGCCCACAACGTCACCCTCAACAACCTGTTGCCCGGCCAGTTCGACACCGACCGCCTGCGCGGCAACTTCGCCTACCTGGCCCAGCAGCAGGGCATCGACGCCGGCCAGATCGCCGAGCGCAAACGCACCCACATCCCGGCCGGCCGCTTCGGCACCGCCGACGAGTTCGGCGCCGCCTGCGCCTTCCTGTGCAGCGCGCACGCCGGCTACATCACCGGGCAGAACCTGCTGACCGACGGCGGCGCCTACCCGGGCACGTTCTGACCTTCGCACCCTTGTTTTCGCAGTGAGCCTTCCATGACGTCCAGCTTCGATCCCCGCCACGTCCGCCGCGCGTTCTCGCGTGCCGCCGCCAGCTACGACGCCGCCGCCGCGCTGCAGCGCGAGGTGGAAAAACGCCTGCTGGAATCGCTGGACTACCTGGAAGATCGCCAGCCGCAGGTCGTGCTGGACGTGGGCAGCGGCACCGGCCACGCCACCGCGGCGATGAAGAAGCGCTGGCCCAAGGCGCAGGTGATCGCGCTGGACCTGGCCGAACCGATGCTGCGCGAGGCCAAGAAGCAGGCCGGCTGGTGGAAGCCGTTCACCCGCGTATGCGCCGATGCGCAGGCGCTGCCGTTGCTGGACCAGAGCGTGGATGTGATCTACAGCAACCTGTGCCTGCAGTGGGTCGAGGACCTGCCGGCGGTGTTTGCCGGGTTCCGCCGCGTGCTCAAGCCGGGTGGGCTGCTGCTGTGCTCCACCTTCGGCCCGGAGACGCTGATCGAACTGCGCGACGCTTTCAGCCAGGCCGACGCGGTGCCGCACGTGAGCCGCTTCGCGCCGATCGCGCAGTTCGGCGACGCGCTGATGATGGCCGGCTTCCGCGACCCGGTGCTGGACCGCGACCTGTTCACCCTCACCTACGACGACATGACCGCACTGATGCGCGAGCTGCAGGCCATCGGTGCCACCAACGCGCGCCATGACCGCCGCCACACGCTCACCGGCCGCGGCCGCTTCGCCGCCGCCCGCGCCGCCTACGAACCGCTGCGCCGCGAAGACGGCAAGCTGCCCAGCAGCTGGGAAGTCATCTACGCCCACGCCTGGGCCCCCGAAGCCGGCGCCCCGATCCGCGAACAGGGCCACGACGTGGCCAGCGTGCCGGTATCGGCCATCCCGATCCGCCGCCGCACCCCCTGAAACCTCCCGGGGGGTAGAGCCGACCGTTGGTCGGCTGCACGTATACCGGCCCAGCGGTAGAGCCGACCGTTGGTCGGCTGCACGTGTACCGGCCCGGCGGCAGAGCCGACCGTCGGTCGGCTGCCCGTATACCGGCCCGGCGGTAGAGCCGACCGTTGGTCGGCTGCCCGTAGACCGGCCCAGCGGTAGAGCCGACCGTTGGTCGGCTGCCCGTATACCCGCCCGGCGGTAGAGCCGACCGTTGGTCGGCTGCCCTTACGGCGGCCAGGCAATCCAGCCGACCAACGGTCGGCTCTACGCCGGAAACAGATCCCGGTGGAAGAAATAGATCTCCTGCACCAGGAATTTCCAGCTGGTGTGGAAGCTGCGGAAGCGCGTGCTCGGGGTGGAGGAGGCCAGCGCATCGATGCCCAGCTCGCGCGCCAGCCGCAGCGCGCGCGCCATGTGCAGCGGGTCGCTGACGATGATCACCCGGTGCAGCTTGCGCTGCTGCATCAACCGCCGCGCCTCGATCAAGTTCTGGCGGGTGGTGCGCGAGGCGGTCTCGATCAGGATCGCCTCGTCCGGAATCCCCTGCTTGAGCGCATAGCGGCGCGCCACCTGCGATTCGGAGAAGCGCGCGCCGGTACCGCCGTAGCCGCCGGTGAAAATCAGAAGCGGCGCATAGCCGGCCTCGTACAGATCCAGGCCATGGCGGATGCGTTCCTCAAACACCGGTGACGGCTTGGCGTCATACGCGGCCGCGCCCAGCACGATGATCGCGTCGGCCTTGGCCGCCTGGTCGCGCTCGCCCACCCACACGATCCATGCAGTGACGCCCAGCAGCCAGGCCACCAGCAGAATGCACAGCCGCCATACCCAGCCCAGCAGCCCGACCCCGGCACGGCGGCTCATGCGCGCGCCCACGGCAAGGCATCCAGGTCGACATTGCCGCCCGACAGCACCACGCCTACCCGCTGCCCGGCAAACCGCTCCGGGATGGCGAGGATGGCCGCCAGCGTGATCGCCGACGACGGTTCCACCACCTGCTTGAGCACCTGCCAGAGCAGGCGCATGGCCGCCACGGTGGCGGTATCGGCCACGGTGATGACCTCGGCCGCGCCGTGCAGCAGCGCGAAGTTCGGTGCGCCCAGGGTGGTGCGCAGGCCATCGCACAGCGTGTCCGGGGTGAAATCGATGCGGCGTTCGCCGGCCGCCAGCGAGCGCGCGGTATCGGCCGCGCCCTCCGGCTCGGCCAGCACCAGCCGGGTCTGCGGTGCCAGCGCCTGCAATGCCAGCCGCGTGCCCGATGCCAGCCCGCCGCCGCCCACCGGCACCACCAGCACGTCGAACGGTCCGTGGCTGCGCAGCAGCTCCAGCGCCGCCGTGCCCTGCCCGGCGATCACCCGCGGGTCGGCATAGGGGTGCACCAGGCTGGCGCCGGTCTCGGCCTGCACCTGCGCGCACATGGCTTCACGCGCGGCGATGCTGGCCTCGCAGCGCCACACGGTGGCGCCGTGCCGGGCGATGTTGGCCAGCTTGGCGCCCACCGCGCCCTGCGGCACCACCACGTTGCAGGCGATGCCGCGGGTACGCGCGGCCAGCGCCAACGCGGCACCGTGGTTGCCCGAGGAATGGGTGACCACCCCGCGCGCGGCCTGGTCCGGGTCCAGCGACCAGACAGCGTTGCAGGCCCCGCGGAACTTGAAGGCCCCGCCACGCTGCAGGTGCTCCCCCTTGAACAGCAGCGACGCCCCCGCCAACCCGTCCAGGGCGCGCGAGTGCAGCACCGGGGTCACGCTGGCATGCGGGGCAATGCGTGCGGCGGCCGCCAGCAGGTCGTCGACACAGGGCAAGGGTGAATCGCTCATGACGCAAGATTAACGTATGGCCCCGGTTCGCACCGCCCCGCCTGAACGTGACACGATGGCAATCATTCAGCGGATCGAGCCGGAGTTAAGGGCCGATTCAATGCGACGGGCCGAAGCTGGCCGCATACCCTCGGGGGAACCCATCATGAAAATGCGCCTGATGTTCGCCGGTGGCCTGCTGTTGGCCCTGTCCGGCTGCGCCACCTACGACTATGTCGGCGGTGGTGCCGGCAGCGGTTACTACCACGGCGCGCCGTCGGTGGAGTACCGCTATCCCTATGGGTACCCGTCCGGTTACGGCCCCGGCTACTACGGTGGCGGGTACTACGGCGGTGGCTATGGCTACGGCAACCCGTATTACCGCCCGTATCCGAACTATCGCCCCCCGCACAACCACCGCCCGCCGCCGCGTCCGGGCAACGGGGGCAATCCGCCGGTGCGGCCGGATCGCCCGCGCCCGTCGTACAACGGCGGCTCGCCGTGGCGGAACATGGATTCGGTGGGCGGTCGGCCGCCTCAGCAGCAGCGTCCGTCGCCGCCGCCGCAGGCACGCCCCGCCCAGGCGCCGCGCCCGGCCCAGCGGTCCAACGGTTCGCCGTGGCGGAACATGGACAATTTGAACCAGCGCACAGTTGAGCCCTGATCCATCTTGATTTTCACCACCCACCCGGTTCAATCTAGGCGGGTGGTGACGGCCTCGGTCGCAAAGTGACAAAAGCGACACCGCACGTCACATCCAGCTCTATGTCGATATCCGCCGGGATTCTCTGGATCCCCCCTGTTCCGGCCCTGTCGGATGTCGGCACCTACAACGCAGAAGGCCTCGCCATGGCGGGGCCTTCTGTTTTTGGATCGTGGCATGGGCGCAAAAAAACAGGGCCGGCAGTCCCCCGACTGCCGGCCCTTCTGCTTCCCCTGGTTGCGCATGGACCAGCCCCTGTTCCAATTCCGGTCCGTAACGCCACACGGCGCCTGCCAGCCTGGGTGCTATTGGGTTATCTGCAGAAAACGTGCCAACTTGAGGGTCGATTTCAGCGACAGCCACGATTGGCGCTAAAATCACCACCCACGCCCTGCTTCCAGGGCCGTTCCGGGCCCCCGTGCCCCCGAGCCCCATCGAAATGACCGACTCCTTCTACCGTTACGACGTCATCGTCATCGGCGGCGGCCACGCCGGCACCGAAGCTGCGCTGGCGGCTGCGCGCAGCGGCGCACGCACCTTGCTGCTGACCCACAACGTGGAAACCATCGGCGCGATGAGCTGCAACCCGGCCATCGGCGGGATCGGCAAGGGCCACCTGGTGAAGGAGATCGACGCCCTGGGCGGGGCCATGGCGCATGCCGCCGACCGCGCCGGCATCCAGTGGCGCACCCTCAATGCCTCCAAGGGCCCGGCCGTGCGCGCCACCCGCTGCCAGGCCGACCGCAACCTCTACCGCATGGCGATCCGCCAGATCGTGGAAGCCCAGCCGAACCTGACCGTGTTCCAGGCAGCGGTGGACGACCTGGTGATCGACGGCGACACCGTGCGCGGCGCGATCACCCAGACCGGGCTGACCTTCCACGCCCCGGCCGTGGTGCTCACCGCAGGCACCTTCCTGGCCGGCAAGATCCACGTGGGCCAGACCCAGTACGCCGCCGGCCGCATGGGCGACCCGCCGGCCACCACGCTGGCCGCGCGCCTGCGCGAGCGTCCGTTCGTGATCGACCGCCTGAAGACCGGCACGCCGCCGCGCATCGACGGCCGTTCGCTGGACTACCGCGTAATGGACGAGCAGCCCGGCGACGACCCGCGCCCGGTGATGTCCTTCCTCGGTGACCAGGCCGAACACCCGGCCCAGGTGAGCTGCTGGATCACCCACACCAGCGAGCGCACCCACGAGATCATCCGCAGCGCCCTGCACCGCTCGCCGCTGTACAGCGGCCAGATCGAAGGCATCGGCCCGCGTTACTGCCCGTCGATCGAAGACAAGGTGGTGCGCTTCGCCGAGAAGGCCAGCCACCAGATCTTCGTCGAGCCCGAAGGGCTGGACGTGGTGGAGATCTACCCCAACGGCATTTCCACCTCGCTGCCGTTCGACGTGCAGCTGGCGCTGGTGCGCAGCATCGGCGGCTTCGAGAACGCGCACATCACCCGCCCCGGTTACGCGATCGAGTACGACTTCTTCGACCCGCGCGGGCTGGACAACACCCTGCAGACCAAGAGCGTGTCCGGGTTGTTCTTCGCCGGCCAGATCAACGGCACCACCGGCTATGAAGAAGCCGCCGCGCAGGGCCTGCTGGCCGGCATCAACGCCGCCCGCCATGTGCGCGAACAGGCCGGCTGGTGCCCGCGCCGCGACGAGGCCTACCTGGGCGTGCTGGTCGACGACCTGATCACCCACGGCACCACCGAGCCGTACCGCATGTTCACCAGCCGCGCCGAGTACCGCCTGCAGCTGCGCGAGGACAACGCCGACGTGCGCCTGACCGGCACCGGCCGCGAGCTGGGCCTGGTGGATGACCAACGCTGGGCCGCGTTCCAGACCAAGCAGGAGGCGGTGGCCACGGAATCGGCGCGCCTGCGCGCGCTCTGGGCCACGCCCGGCAACGCACTGGGCCGCGAAGTGGAAGCCACCCTGGGCGTGGCGGTCAGCCGCGAAACCAACGTGCTGGACCTGATCAAGCGCCCCGAACTGGACTACGCCCAGCTCATGCAGGTGCCGTCGCTGGGCCCGGCGGTGGCCGACCCGAAGGTGGCCGAGCAGGTGGAGATCGGCGTGAAGTACGCCGGCTACCTGGACCGCCAGCGCGACGAGATCGCGCGCCAGCAGCGCCACGAGAACACCGCCATCGCCAGCGACTTCGACTACGCCGGCGTGCGCGGGTTGTCGGCCGAGGTGCAGCAGAAGCTCGAACGCGTGCGCCCGCAAACCATCGGCCAGGCCCAGCGCATCCCCGGCATGACCCCGGCCGCGATCTCGCTGCTGCTGGTGCACCTGGAACGCGCGCGCCGCATCCGCGCCGCATGACACGCCACCCCACCGCATAACACGGCTCCCACCGGGTAACGCGGCACCCCACCGGGTAGAGCCGACCGTTGGTCGGCTGCTCCAAATGCCGGTAGAGCCGACCGTTGGTCGGCTGCTCCAAATGCCGGTAGAGCCGACCGTTGGTCGGCTACACAGCAACGGTTGTCCGGCTGCTCCAGGTCCCGCGCAGCCGACCAACGGTCGGCTCTACCGGGTCCACGCGCAAGGCATTGCGGCTGGTGTCCAAATCCAGCCCGACCCTGTCCGAATGGCTACGCTCGCTGATCGTGTACCGGCAGGACGATGCGGCGGTGGCCGCGCTGCTGGATCGGGTAGAGCCGACCGTTGGTCGGCTGCCAGGAACCCGGCGGCGGATGCTGTGCAGCCGACCAACGGTCGGCTCTACCCCCGGGTGGGTGGGTGCCGTTGCGCATGGCGGGCGGCGGGCGCCCCCGCGTTATCATCAGGGGCCGGGACAACGCTGCAGGCGGCGTACCCGCCCCTGCCTTGCCGGAGTTTGCGCATGTCCCCGATCCGCCCCTACCTCGACAAGCGTCCCGTCCTTGGCGAGCGCTGCTACATCGACCCGGCCTGCACCATCATCGGTGACGTGGTACTGGGCGATGACGTGTCGGTCTGGCCGGGCACGGTGATCCGCGGCGACGTCAACCATGTCCGGATCGGCGCGCGGAGCAATATCCAGGACGGCACCATCATCCATGTCAGCCACCATAGCCCGTACAACCTGGAAGGCTTCCCGACGCTGATCGGCGAGGGTGTGACCGTGGGCCATGGCACCATCATCCATGCCTGCACCATCGGCGATTACAGCCTGATCGGCATGGGCGCGTGCATCCTCGACGGGGCACGGGTGGAGCAGCACGGCTTCGTCGGCGCCGGTGCCGTGGTGGGCCCGGGCAAAGTGGTGGGCGAAGGCGAACTGTGGGTGGGCAACCCGGCGCGCCTGGTGCGCACGCTGACCAGCAAGCAGATCGAATCGCTGCACTACTCGGCCGACCACTACGTGCGGCTCAAGGACACCTACCTGGGCTGATCACGCGCGGGACGGCCGCAACCGCCATCGCCCTGTCCGCAGCGCTGGGCATCGGCCCGGCCGCACGGTAAAGTCCACAGCCGACCAGGAAGCAGTCGAGAACCGCATGCCCCCGCTGGCAGCAGACCGGAGAGGATTCCGGCACATCGTTTCCGGCCCCGTGCGCGCATGAGCGCGACGATGCTGGACACCTACCGTGAAGTGATCACGCCCGAAGGCGTGCCGCTGCACCTGCCGGCCGCCGGTCCGGTGCCGCGCGCGCTGGCGTGGGCGATCGATTTCAGCATCCGCGTCGGCGCCTTGATGATGCTGAGCATTCCGCTGGCCTTCCTCGGCGAGTTCGGCCAGGGCCTCTACCTGGCGCTCATGTTCCTGCTGATGTGGGCCTACACCATCGTGCAGGAAGCGCTGTGGGGCCGCACCATCGGCAAGCGCGCGCTGGGCCTGCGCGTGGTCGCGCGCGACGGTGCGCCGATCGGCTGGATGGCGGCCATCACCCGCAACCTGCTGCGCACCGTGGACATGCTGCCATTCGCCTACGCGCTGGGCCTGCTGTCGAGCCTGTTCGATGCACACGGGCGTCGCCTGGGCGACCTGGTCGCCGGCACCGTGGTGATCCACGACAGCGCGCGCCCGGTGCTGGGCAGCGTGGCCATCGACACCGTGCTGGCGCCACCGCAACCGTTGCAGCCCGCCGAACAGGCCGCCGTGGTGGCCTTTGCCGAACGTGCCGCGCGGCTGACCGCACCGCGCCAGCAGGAACTGGCCGGCATCGTTGCCCCGCTCAGCGGCGGCGGTGGCCAGGTGGGCGTGTTGCGCCTGTATGCAATGGCCAACTGGCTGCTGGGGCGCCGATGAGGCAGGAACAGTTCGTCGCCCGCTACCAGCACGAATGGCAGGCGCTGGAGCACTGGCTGGCCACGCGCGGCGACAACCCGCGCAGCGGGCGCGGGCAACCAGCGGCTGACGGGCTCAATGATGAGGACATTCCGCAGCACTACCGGCGCCTGTGCCAGCAGCTGGCGCTGGCGCGCCGGCGCGGCTACAGCCCGCAGCTGGTGGCACGCCTGCAGCTGCTGATGCAGCAGGGCCACCGCCTGCTCTACCGCACCCCACCGCCCCGCTGGCGGCGTGCGCTGGAATTCCTGTTCGCGGATTTTCCACAGCTGGTGCGCAGCCAGGCACGCAGCATGTGGGTGGCCACCGCGCTGTTCGTGGTGCCGCTGGTAGGCACCTTCGCACTGGTGCAGTGGTACCCGCAGTTCATCCACCTGCTGATGGACAACGCCCAGATCGCCGCGATGGAGCGCATGTACGATCCGGCCGCGCCGCACCTGGGGCGCGACAGCGGCACCGACTGGATGATGTTCGGCTACTACATCATGAACAACATCAGCATCGGCCTGCGCACTTTCGCCAGTGGCCTGCTGGCCGGTGTGGGCACGGTGCTGATCCTGCTGTTCAACGGGCTCACCATCGGCGCGGTGGCCGGCCATCTGCAGCACGTCGGACATGGCGATCCGTTCTGGCGCTTCGTGGTCGGGCATGGTGCGTTCGAACTGACCGCGATCGTGATCGCCGGGGGCGCCGGCCTGCAGCTGGGCATGAAGCTGCTGGCCCCGGGGCGCAGGCGGCGCATCGATGCATTGATCGAGGGCGGCGTGATCGGTGCGCGGCTGTGCCTGGGCGTGGCGGCGATGCTGTTGGTGGCCGCGTTCATCGAAGCGTTCTGGTCCTCGATCGCCGAGATACCCGCGTGGGGCAAGTTTGCCGTGGCCGCCCTGCTGTGGAGCGCGGTGTTCGCCTGGTTGTGGCGCGGCGGGCGTGGGAGCGGGCATGCGCATTGACCAGCTCGACGTGGTGCTGCGCGCACGCAGCGGCTGGGAAGCGGTGGAGCTGGGCACGGCGCTGGTGCGCCGGCATGCACGCGCGATCTGGACACCGATCGTGCTGCTGGGCCTGCCCGTCTTGGCGCTGGTCAACGCGCTGGCATGGTGGGCCGATGCATTCGGCTGGGCGTGGCTGCTGATGTGGTGGCTCAAGCCGGTGTTCGACCGGCTGGCCCTGTATGTCATCTCGCGCAGCATCTTCGGCGACGAGCCCACTGCCCTGCAGACCCTGCGCGCCCAGCGCCAGTGGGGCTGGGCCGGGTTCTGGGGCTACCTGGGCTGGCGCCGTTTCAGCCCGCTGCGCACGCTGCTGATGCCGGTGAACCTGCTGGAGGGCAACTCGCCCGAACACCGGGGTGTGCGCCGACGTGCGATCGCCAGTGGCGCGTTCGGGCACGCGCTGCTGCTGGCCGCCACCTGCATGGCCTTCGAACTGGTACTGGTGGCCGGCTGCATCGCGGCGGTGTTCCTGTTCGTACCGTTCGAGCTGCTGTCCGACTCGTGGCGCGCGGCGTGGGCCATGGTGCGCGACGACACCCCGGCCTGGGCCCTGCTCGGGCTCAACCTGGTGTTCTGGCTGTCGGCCACGTTGATCGGCCCGTTCTACACCGGCGCCGGCTTCGGGCTGTACTTGAACCGGCGCACCGAGATGGAGGCCTGGGACGTGGAGATCGCGTTCCGGCGCCTGCGCGACCGCCTGCAGCAGGCCGCACCGCTGCTCGTGCTTGCGCTGGTGCTGGCATGGCCGGGCACGCCGTTGCACGCCCAGCCGGCCGACGCCGGTGCGCCCTCGCTGGAGCAGCTGATGGGCGACGCCGAGGCAGAAGCAAGGAAGGACACGCACGACGCCGGGCGGCCCACGGCCACGTATGCCAACGACCCGGCCAATACTGCGGAAGGCATCTTCGGCAGCGATGACGTGGACACTGCCGGCTTCCGCCAGGCAGTGCAGCGCGCCTATGAGGATCCGTTGCAAAGCCCCACCCGCCAGGTCAGCCGCTGGGAACGTACCGACCAGGATCCTGCGGCGAAAGAAAAGAAGACACCGGACGCCAAGGACACCGACACGGCGCGCAGGCCCAAGGGGCCGCTGCTGCCGGCGCAGATCGCCGAGTGGATGCTGTGGGGGCTGGTCGGCGTCCTGCTGGTGATCCTGGCAGTCACCGCACCGCGCTGGCTGCGCTGGTTGCGCGGCGATGGCGCGCGGCGCCGTGCCACGGTGTCGGCGGTGGTCGAAGATGACATCACGGTGCCGCAGGAGGTCCCACCGGACGCGGCAGCGCGTGCACGCGCCCTGTGGCAACAGGGACGGCCACGCCAGGCCTTGGCACTGCTGTACCGCGCCAGTGTGGAATCGATGAGCGAACGGGCGCAGATGGCGCTGCCGCCCGGCGCCACCGAGGCGCAGTGCCTGCGCGTATCGCGGCGCATGCCCGATGCGGCCGACCGCAGCCTGTTCGCGCGTATCGTGCGCGTGTGGCAGTACGCCGCCTATGCCGGACGACTGCCCGACGATGACGCCTTCGAGAGCCTGGCCAGCACCCTGCAGCAGCAGTTCCGGTGGCGCGGATGAGCGTGCGCCTGCGCTGGCTGTTGGTAGTGATGGGGCTGCTCGCGATCGGCGTGCCGTTGACGATCCTGTTCCTGCGCTCGCACGAGCGCATCACCGAAACCCAGCACCTGCCCCCGCAGGGCGAAGCCAGTTACAACCCCTTGTACGTGCTGGGACAGGCATTGCGCGCCGACGGCATCGAGGTGCATTCGCAGCCGCGCGTGGACCTGACCACGATGGCGCTGCAGCCGCACGACACCCTGGTGCTGCTGCAGGACAGCGCGCTGCTGCCCGCCCCCACCGCCAAGGCGCTGCTGGACTGGGTGGCACGCGGCGGCCACCTGCTGGTGCGCACGCCGCCGATCACCGGCGACGACCTGCTCGAGCGCAATGGCCCGTTGCTGGACGCACTGGGGGTGGACGGCATCGATATGGAGGCCGGCTGCCAGCCCTTCCACGTGCGCGATGACCCGCAGCACGTGGAGTTCTGCGGCGGCCGCCGCTTCAGCGTGGCACCGCCGCCGGGCATCACGCTTGCGCGCAGCTGGGGCGAGCAGGACGAAGACAGCGAGGCCTACGGGCTGGTGTTCGCCCGCCTGCAGCACGGCCAGGGCAGTGTGGACGTGCTGGCCGACATGGACTTCATGCAGGGCCGTGGCCGCCCTGCCCCGCCTGACGCCCCGGGTACCAGGCCGGGCGATTTCGTTGATGGCCTGCATGACAAGGCGCACCGCGACCTCACCCGCTACCTGCTGGCCCCGCGCTATGGCCAGGGCACGATGTGGCTGGCATACGGCTCGCGCCCGCCCTCGCTGTGGCACCGGATCTTCTACCAGGGCTGGCCGGTCTGGGTGCCGCTGCTGCTGGCCCTGCTGGCCTGGCTGTGGCAGCGCGCGCAGCGCATGGGCAGCCTGTTGCCGTCGCCGGCGATCGAGCGCCGCTCGCTACTGGAGCACGTGCGCGCCAGTGGCGAGCACCTGCTGCGATACGGCAAGGCCCCGTTGTTGTACGACGCGGTACGCCGTGCGTTCCTGGCACGGCTGCGACGGCGGGCACCGACGGCCGCCGCGCTCACCGGCGAGGCGCAGGTACAGGCCATCGCCACGTTGCTGCAGTGGCCCCACGGCCGCGTGCAGACCGCCCTGCACGTCCCCGCTTCGCAAGACCTCACCGCGCTGCGCGAGCGCATCCGCCTGCTGATCCAGATGAGAAACCTGCTATGACCGAGTCCGTCCAGCCGCCGCCGCTGTCCCCGCCCGACCCCAGCCCGGCCCCGGCCGCGCTGTCCGACCCCAGCCTGGTTGAACGCGTCGATGCCGTGCGCGACGCGGTCGGCCGCGCGTTCATCGGCCAACCGGAGGTCCTCGACCAGATCCTGATCGCGCTGCTGGCCGGTGGCCACGTGCTGATCGAAGGCGTGCCGGGGCTGGGCAAGACCCTGCTGGTGCGGGCACTGGCCCAGGCACTGGAGCTGGACTACGGCCGCGTGCAGTTCACGCCCGACCTGATGCCCAGCGACGTCAGCGGGCACGCGGTGTACGACCCCAAGTCGGAGAGCTTCAAGATCCGCCGCGGCCCGGTGTTCACCAACCTGCTGCTGGCCGATGAAATCAACCGTGCCCCGGCCAAGACCCAGTCGGCGCTGCTGGAAGTGATGCAGGAAGGCCAGGTCACCATCGAAGGCAGGGCGTTCGCGCTGACCCCGCCGTTCCTGGCGCTGGCCACGCAGAACCCGGTGGAGCAGGAAGGCACCTACCCGCTGCCCGAAGCGCAGCTGGACCGTTTCCTGCTCAAGGTGCTGATCGACTACCCGCAGCTGGAAGACGAAAAGCGCATGGTGGATGCGATCACCACCGGCCGCAGTGCGGCCGACTTCGACCTGTCGCAGGTGCCGCGCGTGCTCACCGCCGCCGAGGTGGTGGCCCTGCAGCAGGCCACCGCCGCGATCACCGTGGACCCCGAAGTGATCGACTACGCGGTGCGGATCGTGGCCGCCACGCGCCAGTGGCCGGGCATCGCGCTGGGCGCGGGCCCGCGCGGCAGCATTGCGCTGGTCCGTGCCGCGCGCGCGCAGGCGGTGCTGGCCGGCCGCGATTTCGTCACCCCCGATGACGTGCGCGACATCGCCAAGCCGGCGCTGCGCCACCGCATCGCGCTGGCCCCGGAACTGCAGATCGAAGGGCAAAGTGCCGACGACGCGCTTGAAGCGTTGCTGGCCAAGGTGGAAGCACCGCGCAAATGAGGTCCCGCCCCGCCATTGACGCCTGGAAGCTGCGCCGATGAGGCCAGCGCCCTTGCTGCTGGTGTTGCTGCTGGCCTGGAGCCTGCTGGGGCTGCCGGTGGCGTTCGGGCTGTGGCCGCGCTGGAGCTGGGCCGCCGCCGGCGGCGCGATCGCGCTGCTGGCGCTGGTGGACCTGCTGCGGCTGTGGCGGCAGCCCTCGCCCAGCATCCAGCGTGACATGCCCGAGGCGCTGGCGCTGAACGTGGCGCGGCCGGTCACGCTGCGGCTGGAATCGAGCCTGCACCAGCGCGTGGAGGTGTTCGACCTGGCACCGGGCCAATGGACACTGCAGGGCCTGCCGCGCCGGCTCACGCTCAAGCCGATGGTGGCCAGCAGTTTCCAGTACACGGTGACCCCCACCGCGCGCGGCCGTTTCGAACTGGACGGTGTGCACCTGCGCGTGCAGGCGCCGTGGCGGTTGTGGTGGCAGCGGCGTACGTTGCCGCCGGCGTTGAGCGTGCGCGTGTACCCCAACTTCGCCCCGCTCACCCGCTTTGCGTTGTTCAGTGCCGAACAGGCCTCGCGGCTGGTCGGCGCGCACCTGAAGCGTCGCCGTGGCGAAGGCACCGATTTCCACCAGATGCGCGAGTACCGCATCGGTGACAGCCTGCGCCAGATCGACTGGAAGGCGACGTCGCGCGCGCGCAAGCTGATTTCGCGCGAGTACCAGGACGAAAAGAACCAGCAGCTGATGCTGATGATCGACACCGGCCGGCGCATGATGGCCAGCGAAGGCGGGCTGTCGCACTTCGACCACGTGCTCAACGCATCGCTGGTGGTGTCCTACCTGGCGTTGCGCCAGGGCGACGGCGTGGGCCTGTTTGCCAGTGGCGGCGACAGCCGCTGGGTGGCACCGCAGCGCGGCATGGGCGCCATCGATGCCCTGCTGCGCGCCAGCTACGACCTGCAGGCGCGACCGGTCGCCACCGATTACCTGGCCGCCGCCACCGAACTCACCCTGCGCCAACGGCGGCGTTCACTGGTGATGCTGGTCACCAACGTGCGCGACGAAGACATCGAAGACCTGCTCGCCGCGGTGCGCCTGCTGCAGCGCCAGCATTTGGTATGCGTGGCCAGCCTGCGCGAACGCGAGCTGGACGACGCGCTGGACCAGCCGGTGGACACCCTGCAGGACGCCACCCAGGCCGGCGCCATTGCGCGTTACCTGCAGCAGCGGAGCGACGCCCACGAGGCCCTGCGCAGTCATCGGGTGATGGTGTTGGACGTCACCGCCGATGCACTGCCCGGCGCGCTGGTGGAGCGGTATCTGGCGGTCAAGCGCGACGGGTTGTTGTAAACCGCGCGTACCGACCAACGGTCGGTACCTACCGGGTGGAACATCGATCCGGGGCCCGCACCACCGTACCCCGGTGGACCACGACCGTTGGTCGTGGCGCACGGTGCGTCGGCGCGCATGCATGTACCGACCAACGGTCGGTACCTACCGGGTGAAACATCGATCCGGCGCCCGCACCACCGCACCCCGGTAGGCCACGACCGTTGGTCGTGGCTCACGGTGCGTCGGCGCGCATGCATGTACCGACCAACGGTCGGTACCTACCGGGCATCGGTCAGACGTAGATACGCGTCGGCGCTTCGTCGATGATCGCGTGCGGCACGAAACGCGCACTGTCGCGGGTGATACGGCTGTTGTCTTCGCGGATGCCCAGGCCGCAGGCCTGGTCGCCCACTACCCAGCTGCCCACCAGCGGGTAACCGCCGTCGAACGCGGTGAGCGGGTGCGCGGCCTGGCGGATTGCCGGGCCGGTGTACGGGCCTTCGCTCTCCTGCCAGCTGCCATCGGCCAGGTGCATGGCCACGTTGGCGCCTTCGCGCGAGAACAGCGGCTTGCGTACCCAGCCACGCGGCAGCGCGCTGCCATCGTCGAACTCGGCCGGCAGCAGGTTGGGATGGCCGCGGTGGCGCTGCCACAACAACGGCAGCACGCCCTTGTTGCTCAGAATCGCCTTCCACGCCGGTTCCAGCAGCTGCACGCCCGACCCGGGCAAGGCCTGGCCGAACGACTCGGTCATCAGGTCTTCCAGCGGGTACAGCTTGAACAGGCTGCCAATGACGGTGTCATCCATCGCGGTGAAGCGACCGTCTTCGGACAACCCGATGTCTTCGATCGCGATCGCCTCGCCCCGCAGGCCGGCCTGGGCCGCGCAATCGCGCAGATAGGCCACCGTGCCCTGGTCTTCCTCCGAGCTGCCCACCGCGCTGAAGTACAGCGGCGGCGGCAACTGCGCGGCCAGCTGTGCGAAGCGGTCCACCAATGCTTCGTGGATCGCGTTGAACTGGTCGGCGTGGGGCGGCAGGCGGTTCTGGTTGCGCTGGTCTTCCAGCCACTGCCACTGGAAGAACGAGGCCTCGAACAGCGACGTGGGCGTGTCGTAATTGAGTTCGTACAGCTTGGCCGGACCCGTGCCGTCGTAGGCAAAGTCCAGGCGGCCATACAGGTGCGGCTCGCCACGGCGCCAGCTGTCGGCGATCCAGTCGCGGAACGCCGGCGGAATGGCCAACTGGTCCATCAGCTGTTCGCTGCCCACCACCTCGTCCACCAACCCCATTGCCATGGCGTGCAGCTCGGCGCTGGGGTCTTCGATGTCCTGTTCGATCTGGCGCAGGGTGAAGGCGTAATACGCGGTTTCATCCCAGTACGGCAGGCCGTCGATGGTGTGGAAGCGGAAGCCGGATTCCTCGGCCCGGGCGCGCCACTGGCTGCGCTCGGCAATACGGACACGCTGCATCGATCAGCCGCCGACGCTGCTGCGGCCGCTGCTGGTGCTGCCGAAGCCACCGCGGCTGGCGGTCACGGCGCGGTTGGGGGTGGCGTTGACCGGTGCCAGGCCGGCCTTGCCGGCGCCGATGCCGCTGGCGGTGTTCAACCCGCCGCTGCCACCCGGGGCCGGGCGTGCCCAGCCCTTGGCCTTGTCCTGGTAGGCCGGGCTGGCCGCCGGGGCCTGGGCCAGGCCGGCGCCACGGTTGCCAAGCATCTGCGACATGAAGAAGCCCATCATCATCGGGCCGATGAACGAGTGGCCGGTGGAGGTCTTCTGTTCCACGCACTGCTCGGCGTTGTACTCGGCTTCGCATTCGGCGCGCGAGGCGTACTTGGGCGCCGCATCGGCCGACTGCTTCTTCGCTTCGGCAAAGGCGGTGCGGCAGCTGGACGGGTCACCGGTGGCTTCGGTACAGGCTTCCACCGAGGTGTACAGCCCTTCCTGCGTCTGGACGCCGGCGTCCTTCTGGCAGGCGGTGAACAGCAGCGGTGCGGCGCTCATCAACAGCAGCGCGGTGGTCCTGGAACGTTTCATGGCGTCATGCCCCCTTGTACGGTTATCGATTCAATCATGCCTCATCGGGCCGAACAACCAAAACCGGCAAAGCCGGGAAGATGAATGGCATTTCAGAAATCCGTAGCGCCACACGGCCGGCCATCGCTGCGGGCGGCGGGCGCTTGGTTGCAAACGCAACCGGAATTTTTGGGCAGAATCGAGGTGAAACGCGCCCCCACGGCCCGCCAGATCCTGCCAGCCCCCATGCCTGAATACCGCTCCCGCACCTCCACCGCCGGCCGCAACATGGCCGGCGCCCGCGCCCTGTGGCGCGCCACCGGCATGACCGATGGCGACTTCCACAAGCCGATCATCGCCATCGCCAACTCCTTCACCCAGTTCGTGCCCGGCCACGTGCACCTCAAGGACCTGGGGCAGCTGGTGGCGCGCGAGATCGAGCAGGTGGGCGGCGTGGCCAAGGAGTTCAACACCATCGCGGTGGATGACGGCATTGCCATGGGCCACGACGGCATGCTGTATTCGCTGCCGAGCCGCGAGATCATCGCCGACTCGGTGGAGTACATGGTCAACGCGCACTGCGCCGATGCGCTGGTGTGCATTTCCAACTGCGACAAGATCACCCCCGGCATGCTGATGGCCGCGTTGCGCCTGAACATCCCGGTGGTGTTCGTGTCCGGCGGCCCGATGGAAGCCGGCAAGACCCGCTTGTCCGAGCACAAGCTGGACCTGGTGGACGCGATGGTGATTGCCGCCGACGAAAGCGCCAGCGACGAGAAGGTCGCCGAGTACGAGCGCAGCGCCTGCCCCACCTGCGGGTCGTGTTCGGGCATGTTCACCGCCAACTCGATGAACTGCCTGACCGAAGCACTGGGGCTGTCGCTGCCGGGCAACGGCTCCACCCTGGCCACCCACGCCGACCGCGAGCAGCTGTTCCGTCGTGCCGGGCGCCTGATCGTGGAGCTGTGCCATCGCTGGTACGGCGGCGAAGACGCCAACGCCCTGCCGCGCACCATCGCCAGCGTGGCCGCGTTCGAGAACGCGATGACCCTGGACATCGCCATGGGCGGCTCCACCAACACCATCCTGCATCTGCTGGCGGCCGCGCAGGAAGCGGAGGTCGACTTCGACCTGCATGCCATCGACGCGCTGTCGCGGCGCGTGCCGCAGCTGTGCAAGGTGGCCCCGAACACGCCGAAATACCACATGGAAGACGTGCACCGCGCCGGCGGCGTGTACGGCATCCTGGGCGAACTGGCGCGCGGTGGGCTGCTGCATACCGACGTGCCCACCGTGCACAGCCGCAGTCTGGCCGACGCGATCGCGCGCTGGGATGTGGCCGTGAGCGACGATGAAAAGGTGCACGACTTCTTCCGCGCCGGTCCGGCAGGCATTCCCACCCAGGTGGCCTTCAGCCAGGCCACGCGCTGGGCCACGCTGGACGTGGACCGCGCCGACGGCTGCATCCGCAGCGTCGCCCACGCCTACTCGGCCGAAGGCGGGCTGGCCGTGCTGCGCGGCAACCTGGCCGTGGACGGGTGCGTGGTCAAGACCGCCGGCGTGGATGAGTCCATCCACGTCTTCGAAGGGCGCGCACGCGTGTTCGAAAGCCAGGACGCGGCGGTGGCCGGCATTCTCGCCGATCAGGTGGTGGCCGGCGACGTGGTGGTAATCCGCTATGAAGGTCCGAAGGGCGGCCCGGGCATGCAGGAAATGCTGTACCCGACCAGTTACCTCAAATCCAAGGGCCTGGGCAAGCAGTGCGCACTGCTCACCGACGGGCGCTTTTCCGGCGGCACCTCCGGGCTGTCGATCGGCCACGCCTCGCCCGAAGCCGCCGCCGGCGGGGTGATCGGGCTGGTGCAGGAAGGCGACCGCATCCGCATCGACATCCCCGCGCGCCGCATCGACCTGCTGGTGGATGACGCCACGCTGGCCGCGCGCCGCAGCGAGCAGGATGCGCTGGGCTGGACACCGCGCGAGGCGCGCCCGCGCAAGGTCACCGGCGCGCTGAAGGCGTACGCGCTGCTGGCGACGAGTGCGGACAAGGGCGCGGTGCGCGATTTGTCGAAGCTGTAACGGCATTTATCGCACACCCCGGCAGACAAACAAGTGCTGCCGGGCAGAGCCCGGCACTACGGGTGTGCGAGAGCCGGCCAGCGGCCGGCACTACCGAACCCGGCGGCATGGCCAACGGTGACCGCGGCCCATGCGTGAACGGCGCGCAGCCTTCATACTGGGCGTCCTTCACACATGGACGTGACGATGCGGCTGAATCATTGCCTGGTGTTTCTTGCGCTGTCCTGCGCTTCCGGCCCGCTGCTGGCGGCCGAATGCGCCCTGGCCAACCGCGACGCGGTGCTGGCCCTGCCCCTGCAGGTGTTCGACGGTGATCCGGATGCGGGCTGGCGGCCGCTGGCCGACCGGCCCGGGTGCGTGCTGGAAACCGCCGAGCTCATCGCCGACTACCGGCGCCAGCAGCCCGCCGCGGCGGGGGATCCCCCCCTGGTCTGGTGCGAGGCGCAGCTGCGCGCACTGGGCGGGGAACGCGACCCGGCCAGCGCGCTGATGCGCACCACCTACAAACCGAAACACGCCGATGTGGGCGGCTGGAATGCGTATGTGGACGCCACCATTGCCTTCCTGGACGACGACCTGCCGGCGTTGAAGCAGGCACGTGCGCGATTGGCCGCGCTACCGCCGCCACCGGGCCGGGTGGTCCGCGACGGCAAGGTGCAGGTGGAGGCCGAGCAGGTGCCGTGGCCCCCGCGGCTGCACGTGGTGGATGCGTTGGTGCGGTGCATGTACCAGCCGTATGCGTTGGCGTATGAGGCGTGTCCGGCGGCGTCGGAGTAAGGGGCGGCTTGACCCGACCCGCGCTGCTGGCAAACACTTCGGTGATGGTTCTGCACAGGGAGGTGACGATGCGCGCTGTTCGCTGTCTGCTTGCACTGGCCGTTTCGCTGGCTGCGCTTCCCGCCCTTGCCGAGGATTGCGTGGTTGATCGCACCGCGCTGCTGGCGCTGTCGCCGGATCAGTTCGACCAGGACCTGGCCGGCGGCTGGCGTCCGATGGCGGAGAAACCGGCCTGCCAGCTGGCCGCCGCGGACCTTATCGCGGCCTACCGTACGCAGCCCAAGGCTGCGGGCAATACCACGTTGATCTGGCACGAAGCGCAGGTGCGCGCGGAGGCCGGGCAGGATGCGCAGGCCGTGGCGCTGATGCGCCAGACCTACAAGCCCGCCCCCGATGCCGGGGGCTGGAATCCCTACGTGGATGCCAGCATCGCGCTGATCGAGAAGAACAAGCCTGCACTGCTTTCGGCCCGCGCGGCGTTGGCAGCCGTGCCGGTCCCCCCGGAGGCGAACGTCAAGGACGGGTTCTTTTCGTTCACCCTGCCCAGCGGCGAAACGATGAAGGTGGCCTGGCCGCCGAACCTCGACGTGGTGGATGCCTTTGTCCTCTGCTTCGGCAAGCCCTACCGCGATGCCTACGGGATGGCCTGCCGCACCCCCGGCGGGTAACGGCGGGGTGTGCGGATGGGTCAGGCCGTGCAGCCACGCATGACGTGGCTCTACCGGTTTCCTAGCCGATCACCCGCTTGAACGGCGGCAACGCGTCGATGATGCGTTTGCCGTAGCGGCGGGTCAGCAGGCGCGAGTCGAGGATGATCACGCGGCCGGTGTCGGTGGACGTGCGGATCAGGCGGCCGGAGAACTGGGTCAGCGTGCGCAGCGCGTGCGGGATCGCGATCAGGTTGAAGGCATTGAGGCCGCGGCTTTCGAACCACTCGCTCAGCGTGGAGGTCTGCGGGTCGGTGGGCACCGCGAACGGTACCTGGGTGATCACTACCGTGGTGCAGGCCTCGCCGGGCAGGTCCAGACCTTCGCCGAACGAATTCAGGCCGAACAGCACCGAGCCCTCGCCGGCAGCGGTGCGCCGCAGGTGTTCGTCGATCATCTTCTGCTTGGCGCCCTCGCCCTGCACCAGCATCAGCTTGCGCTGCGCGGCGGGCATCAGCTCGGCCACCTTTTCCATCTTCCAGCGCGAGGTGAACAGCACGATGCTGCCCTTGCCCCAATCCAGTTCCTTGACCAGGTACTTGGCCACTTCCTTGGGATGGCGCTCGCGGTCGTCCGGGGTGACCGGGAACGCGGGCACGATCAGCTGGGCCTGGTTGGGCAGGTCGAAGGGCGAGGCCAGCGACACCATCTCGGCTTCGGCCGGAATGCCGTTGTCGATCGCCAGCGACTGGAAATCGCCGCCGCCGGTGAGCGTGGCCGAGGTCATCACCACCGAATCCACTTCGTCCCACAGCAGCTTGCGCAGGACGTGCGCGGCCGACACCGGCGACCCGTGCAGGATCAGGTCGCCATCGCGCGACAGGGTGATCCAGCGCGCCATCGGCGGTTGGCCTTCCTTGTCTTCGCGGCGCCAGGCCGTCCACAGGTTGTGCTGCTGCTCGATCATCTCCAGCGCCATGCCCAGGTTGCGCTGAAGGCGTTCGCGGGCGGCATCCTCGGGCTTGCCCTTGGCCACCTGGGCCAGCGCGGCATGGGCCCAGTTGAACAGGCTGCGGGTGTCGTCGGCGATGGCCTCGATGTCGGCCATCCAGATCTCCGGCAGGCGGCCGTTCGGGGCGCGCCACATCGGCTCCTGGGCGGCCGGGTCCGGGCGCCAGCTGCGGTCGATGACGTCGCGGAACGCCTTGAGCTGTTTGCTGACCTTGGCCGCCGCTTCGATGGCCTCGTTGGGCAGCAGGTTGCCCAGCTTGTCCTTGTCCACCGCGCGGTAGGAGGCGGCGATCAGCACCTGCAGGCGGCCGGTGCGCTTGGCCATCTCGTCCAGGGCCAGGCTGGCCGCGCCCTGGTCGATGGCCACGCTGCCGATATGGTGGCCTTCGTCGAGTACCAGCAGCATGTCCGAGGGCGGGGCGATCAGCGGCTGGCCGTTGTCGCTCTCACCGATGGACAGCGCCGACAACAACAGCGCGTGGTTGGTGACCACGATCTGCGCCTCGCGCACGGTGTTGCGTGAGCGCAGCACCGCGCACTGCGCCGAATAAGCGCACTTGCGCCCGGCACAGCCGGACGCCGGGGTGGTGATGCGCGAGCGCAGCGTGTTGCTGATGGTCTCCGGGGCGTTGTCGAGGTCGCCATTCCAGCGCCCTTCCAGGAAGTCCTTGCTCAGCTTCTGCGCCAGGTCCATCTCGATCGGCGCCAACGGCCGGTCGAACAGCGGTTGCTCGTCCTCGAACATGCCCTCCTGGGCGCCATCGCCATGTGCTTCGGCGGCATTGCGCGTGCACAGGTAGCGGGTGCGGCCCTTGGCCAGGGCCACCGTGGCCTCGATGCCGGTGGCCTTGAGGAAGTTGGGGATGTCGCGCTCGAACAACTGCGACTGCAGGGCCACCGTACCGGTGCTGATCACCAGCTTCTTTTTGGTGGCCAGTGCGATCGGCACGCCAGCGGTGAGGTAGCCCAGCGACTTGCCCACGCCGGTAGGGGCTTCGACCACACCAACGCCGCCGCTGTGCGACAGCGCACGCGAGACCACGCCGATCATCTGGCTCTGCGAACGCCGGGTGCTGAAGCCGGGGGTGTTGGCCTGCAGCTTGGCGTAGGCATCGCGGATGGCGGCCTTCATGTCGTCGTTCAGCGCACGCGGGGCTTCAACTTTTTCGGTCACGCCAAGAGCTACCTGCCTGGATCACGGCGGGTATTTTCTCACGAGCGGAGGGTCGGGACCGGCGCGGATTTCCGCGCCGGTTCAGATCCGGGATGCAGGTCCGGTGTTCACACCCGCTGGCGCACGTTCCGGCGCGGTGGTCAGCCGGCGGCCGCCACGTTGCGGGCGCGCAGCGTGCGGGTCAGCGCCCACACCAGCAGTACCACGCCCAGCGCCTCGAGCAGGCCCAGCACGAAATGGCCCACGCCCAGCCACATCGACAGGCTGCGGATCGACTCGTAGTTGCCCTGCTGCACCAGCCAGATCGGCACCAGGTTCAACACCAGCCCGGCCACGGTGGCCACGGCCAGCAGGATCAGCGACCACAACGCCACGTTACGCACGGTGGTGCGCGGGGTATCGATCACCCACACCACCGAGATGGCCAATGCAATCAGGATCGGCAGGCGCGTGGCGGTCATGCCCAGCACGGAAATCAGCAGCTCCATGTTCATCGGCTCAGTCCTCGCCGGCCAACGCGTGCTCGGCGCGCAGTTCGGCGTACACCGGGTCGGTCTGCGGGCGCACCGCATGCCATTGCAGGAAGCTCTCGGCGGCCTGCTCGACCAGCATGCCCAGCCCGTCCACCACATTGCGGCAGCCGGCCGACCGCGCCCACGCGGTGAAGCCGATGGCGGCCTCGCCGTAGTTGAGGTCCACCGCGGTGGTCATGCTGTTGACCAGCCCCAGCGGCAGGGTGAATTCGTTGGCGCGGTCGCGCCCGGCCGAGGTGGCGTTGATGATCAGTTCGAAGTCGCCCAGCTCGCGGATGTCTTCCCAGTACCGGGTGATGGCGCGGCCGGGTTCGCCCATGGCGTCGATCAGCGCATCGGCGCGTTCGGGGGTGCGGTTGACCACCACCAGCTCCAGGATGCCGGCATCCAGCAGCGCCGGGGCGACGCTGCGTGCCGATCCGCCCGCGCCGATCAGCAGGGTGCGGCGGCCGCGCAGGTCCAGACCGTGGCGGTCGGTGAGGTCGCGCACCAGGCCGATGCCATCGGTGGTGTCGCCATGCCAGCGGTCGCCCTTGCGCAGCAGCGTGTTGACCGCGCCCGCCCGGCGCGCGCGCGAGGTCAGCGTGGTGCACAGCGCGAAGGCGGCCTCCTTGTGCGGGGCAGTGATGTTGGCGCCCACGCCGCCTTCGGCCGCGAAGGCCTCCAGGGCGGCGGCGAATGCGTCCGGGCTGGTCTCGATGGCGCGGTAGTCCAGCGCGATGCCTTCCTGGCGGCCGAACGCGTCGTGGATGCGCGGCGACTGCGAGTGCGCGATGGGCTGGCCAAATACGGCGTAACGATCGGCGGTCATGGGTGTGTCTGCTCCGGGCCTAGAATGGAACGCAAACCCCCAACGGAAGCGGCTATGCGCACTCCATTGTCACTGCTCGCGCTGTGCGCCAGTTTACTCTCCACGCCGCAGGCCATGGCGCTTTCCGAATTCGGCATCGAGGGCATGGGCGTGGTGTCGACCAAGGCCAACGAGGCCCAGGCCACCATCGCGCCGGACGGCCAGCGCATCGTGTGGGCCTCCGACCGCGCCGGCGGTGCCGGCGGCTGGGACCTGTGGCAGGCGGTCCTGCGCGACGGACGCTGGCAGGACCCCACGCCGCTGGCGTTCAACACCGGCAGCGATGACACCGACCCGTACTTCAGCCACGACGGGCGCTGGCTGTACTTCGCCTCCGACCGCAGCGGCGGGCGCGGCGGGTTCGACCTGTACAGCGTGGCGGTGCATGGCGACGGCAGCTTCGGGCCGGTGATGGCGCTGCCGGTGACGATCAACACCGCCGCCGACGAGCGCCGCCCGGCACTGCGCCCGGATGGCCAGGCGCTGCTGTTCGCGCGCAATGGCACGGGCACCCACGGCGGCTTCGACCTGTACCTGGCCACCGTGCAGGACAAGGGGTTTGGCACCGTGGCCACACTGCCGGCCCCGCTCAACAGTGGCGCCGACGAGCTGGGCGGCGCATGGCTGGGCAACGATGGCGCGCTGGCCCTCACCCGGGTCAGCGGCGGGCATGCGCAGGTGTGGGTAGTGGGCTGCGACTACCGCCAGCCGTCCACGCCGCTGGTGCTGTCGTTCAACACGGCCGACGGCCAGACCGGCGCGCCGGTGGTGGATGCCGCCAAGCCGACCGAGCTGGTCGTGGCGGGCATGGCCCGCGCACCGCGCGCGGGCGGGCTGGACCTGTACCGGATGAAGGCACCGGCCGCGCCGGGCGGTGCGTGCCGCTGAGGAGAATCGATGCGATCAGCGCGACGCCAGCAACGCGGCGCGCTGCCGTTCGTACTCCGCTTCGCTGATGTCGCCGTGGTCCTTGCGCTGGTTCAACGCAGCCAGTTGCGCCTGCAGTTCAGGCGACAGCTGCGCCTCACGCGCCACCCGGGCGGCGGCGGACGGCTGTTCCGGCGGGCGCTTGGCCGCGCGCAGCACGCCGCGGATGACCAGCCCGATCACCGCCGCGAACACCACCACCCCGGTGCCCCAGGTCACCCATTGGACCCATCCCATCGTCTGCATCGTCATCGTCCTGTCGGCGTAGTGGCGCGTATTGTCAGCGTTCGCGCAGCCAACGCGCCACCTGCGGGGCGAAATAGGTCAGCACGCCATCGGCACCGGCGCGCTTGAAACCGATCAGCGACTCCAGCACGCAGGCGCGCTCGTCCAGCCAGCCGTTGGCGAAGGCGGCCTTCATCATCGCGTACTCGCCACTGACCTGGTAGGCGAAGGTCGGCACGCCGAACTGCTGCTTCACCCGGCGCACCAGGTCCAGGTACGGCATGCCCGGCTTGACCATCACCATGTCCGCGCCCTCTTCCAGGTCCAGCGCGATTTCGCGCATGGCCTCGTCGCCGTTGGCCGGGTCCATCTGGTAGGTCTTCTTGTCGGCCTTGCCCAGGCTGGTCGAGCTGCCCACCGCATCGCGGAACGGGCCGTAGAACGCCGAGGCGTACTTGGCCGAGTAGGCCATGATGCGCACGTTGACGTGGTCATCGGCATCCAGCGCGCGGCGGATGGCGCCAATGCGACCGTCCATCATGTCCGACGGCGAAATGATGTCCACGCCGGCGGCGGCGTGCGACAGCGACTGCTTCACCAGCGCGGCGACGGTGATGTCGTTGAGCACGTAGCCCTTGTCGTCGATGATGCCGTCCTGGCCGTGGGTGGTGTACGGGTCCAACGCCACGTCGGTCATCACCCCCAGCTCGGGGAAGCGCGACTTCAGCGCGCGGATGGCGCGCTGCGCCAGGCCGTTCTCGTCCCACGCGGCGGCCGCGTCGAGCGACTTGCCGGACGGGTCGATCACCGGGAACAGGTCGATCACCGGGATGCCCAGCTCCAGCGCTTCTTCGGCCACCTTGAGCAGTTCGTCGATGGACAGGCGCTCCACGCCGGGCATCGACGCCACCGGCGCGCGGCCGGCCAGCTCATGCACGAACACCGGGTAGATCAGGTCGTCGGTGGTGAGCGTGTTCTCGCGCATCAGGCGACGCGAGAACTCGTCGTGGCGCATGCGGCGGGGGCGATAGTCGGGGTGGGCCATGGGGATGCTCCGTAACGGTATTCGGGGGGCGCGGCAGGATTACTGCAGCAGGTAACGATGCGGTTGCAGCGGCGCGGGCAGCGGGTCCACGCCAAGGCTGTCGAGCAGGTCGATTTCGATGGTGCGCACCAGCGCGTCCAGCGGCAGGTCGTTGGGCTCCAGCCCGAACGGCTCTTCCATTTCCTCGCCCAACTGGTCCAGCCCGAAGAAAGCGTAGGCCAGCACCGCCGACACCACCGGAGTGGTCCAGCCCAGCGAACTGGCCAGGCCGAACGGCAGCAGCACGCAGAACATCCATGCGCAGCGGTGCAGCAGCAGGGTGTAGGCGAACGGCAGCGGGGTGGACAGGATCCGCTCGCAGCCGGCCTGGATGCTGGACATCGCGTGCAGGCGGGTTTCGAACTGGGCGTACAGGATCGGGTCGAGGCGGCCGGCACGCAGCGGCTCGGCCAGGTCGGCGGCAATCATCGCCAGCAGCGGGTCGGGTGCGTTGAGGCGCGCGCCCAAGCGGGCGTGGTCGTCCTCGGCCACCCAGGGCAGCGCGGCCAGCGCGGCGTCGCGTCCGCGCAGCTTGGCCGCCAGCCCATGGGCAAACCCGATCCCGAGCCGGCAGATGCGGTCGCGGCGCGGCGCGTCATCGGCCAGCAGGGCGCTGCACAGCCGGGCCAGGCTGCGCGATTCGTAGACCAGCTGGCCCCACAGCTTGCGGCCTTCCCACCAGCGCTCGAAGCAGGCGTTGTTGCGGAAGCTCAGGAAGATCGACAGCACCAGGCCAAGCAGGGTGAACGGCGCGACCGAGACGCGCTCGATGCCCGGCGGATGCCAGACCTCGGCGAAGGCGGCCACGGCAATGGCCAGCAACAGGATCGCCAGCACCTTGGGCGCCACCGCTGGAACGATGGAGCCGCGCAGGATGTACAGCAATTGCCAGCCGTGGGGGCGGGGACGAATGATCATCGAATGCGGACATGGCGCCTGGACAGGCGTGGGCCAGTGGCGCAAACGCCCCGGCAGCCGCTGATTGTACGCCCGTGCATGCGGACGCCCGCCCGCTGCGACCGATGGTCGCAGCCCGGACCGCGGACGCCGGGTGGGCTCAGATGATGCCGCCGCCCAATCCCAGGCGGACGATGCCCACCACCACCACGATGCCGTTCAGCACCAGCCCGGCCCAGGCCCGGCCCCGCTTGGTCGGATGGGTGAACAGGATGCCCAGTGCGGCAATGACCGCGCCGACCGCCGCGAACGGGATCAGGAACCAGTTGCCCCAGCCCAGCAGCGGGATCAGGGCCAGCACCATCCACAGCAGGGCCAGGATGCCCCACAACAGACTGATCAATCCCATGCCAGGCTCCTTGAATGACGGTGGCGCCACCATAGCCCAGATCCGGGCCGACGGCGCCGAACCTGACGCGTTCATCGGCGCATCCGTGCCGGCCATCGCCGCGGTGTCATGGCGATCACCTGCCCGGTGCTAGCGTAGGTCCCAGGACGTTGGCACCGATTCAGTAGCCAGCGTCGATGATCGCGCCACGGGCCACAGGTCCCTACCGAACAGGGGTGATGCATGAACATTCGAACGATTGCCGTACTCGGCGTGCTGGCCGTGGCCGGCTGCGCCAGTACCTCCAAGGTGATGCTGGGCCAGGCGCGTGCGCCGGTAGACCCGGCCAGCGTGCAGATCTATTCAACCCCGCCGGCGGGCTCGGTGGAAATCGCCCAGCTGGAATCGTCCAGCGCGGTCGGTTTCGGCACCCAGGGCCAGACCGATGCGGCGGTGATGCGACTGAAGCGTGAAGCAGCCGCCCTGGGCGCCAACGGCGTGATCCTGATGGGCGTGGGCTCCAGCGGCTCGCCGATGGGTATGTCAGTGGGTGGCGGCAGCTACGGCTCGCATGTGGGCGGCGGTGTCGGCATCGGCATTCCGACCACGCAGAAGCGCGCGGCCGGCGTGGCGATCTGGGTACCCAACCCGGCCGCGCCCACCGCACCGGCGCGCCTGCCGACGCAGACGATCACGCCGACCCGGTAACACGCACGGGGGTGGGCCACGACCGTGGGTCGTGGCTCGTCGACGGGACACCGACCCACGGTCGGTGTCTACCGGTGGGGTCACTCAACCGATCAGCGTTTTGCAGGCGCCTTGTACTTCGGCACGAACACCTCGTTGACCGCTTGTGCCAGCTGGTCCGGTGGCAGCAGGCCCTGGTCGAGCAGGAAGTTGTTGAAGGCCAGCCGGTCGAAGCGCTTGCCCAGCGCCAGTTCGGTCTGCATGCGCAGTTCCAGGATCCGGGTATAGCCGTAGAAGTAGCTGCCGGCCTGGCCGGGCATGCGCACCATGTAACGGTCCAGTTCCTGGGTGGCCATCGCCTTGGACAGGCCGACCTCGTCGATCAGCACGCGCTCGGCGTTGGCCCGGTCGATCAGGCCCAGGTTGAGCATCGGGTCGAGCATGGCGCGCGCCGCGCGCAGCAGGCGGAACTGCAGCGCGATCAGCTGCCCGTCCAGCGGCTCGTACGGCACCATCTCCGCTTCGGCATACAGCGCCCAGCCTTCCACGTTGACCGAGTTGAACGCGAACATGGTGCGCGCCAGCGAGATGCCGCGTTCGACCATCGCGGTGAACTGCAGCTCGTGGCCGGGGCGGCCTTCATGTGCGCTCAGCGTCCAGGCCGCCGAACCGAAGTTGAAGTCGTCGTACTGCGCGGCCTTGTCGCCCGCGGCCGGGTTGCCCAGCGGCAGTACGAAGGTGCCCTGCTGGCCAGTGTTGCCCACCAGCGGCGCCGGCAGGAAGTGCGGGGCCGGCGAAGCGGCGCTTTCGGCAGCCGAACCCAGGCGCATCTGCATCGGGCGCTGCGGCACGTCGACGATCTTCTCGCGGCGGATGATCGGGTCGATCGCATCGATCACGCCCCGGTAGTGGTGCTCCAGCTGGTCATCGGCGATCTTGTAGCCCTTCAGCGCGCGCACCACCGCCACCGGATCGGTGGGGTCGGTCACCTTCAGGCCCTTGGCCTGCACCACCAGCGGCGACAACTGGCGCATCGCCGAGCGGGTTTCCATGAATTCCAGCTGCGCACGCTGCATCAGCACCGCCGGGGCGATGTCGATGCCCACGCGCTTGAGCTGGTAGGCATACAGCGGCTCGGGCAGGCGCGCATCGGCACGGGCCTTGGGCAGCACGTCCTTGCGGGTCCAGTCGCGGTACTCGCGCAGCTGGGTGGCGAGCCTCTTCAGCGCCTCGTCCGCGCCGGCCACCTTGTACTTGCCGAACAGCTGCTCGATGCCGGTGATGTAGGTGTCCACGTTGGCCAGCGATTGCTCGACCTCGATCTTTGTCGGCTGCAGCAAACCCTTGTCGGCCAGGCGCTCTTCATAGCGCTGGCGCGACAGCGTGGTCACCGGTTGGGTGCCCGGGGCCAGGCCGGCGTAGGCCTTCAGGCGATCGAGCGCCTTGGCGCGACGCTCGGCCGATACCTGGTCGGAGAGCAGCATGTTGATGCCGCTGAACACCGTCTGCGGCGTGTCGGTCCACGGCAGCAGGTACTTCTCGTTGAGTTCGCTGCCTTCGATGTTCTGGCTGGCTGCCGCGATCATGATCGCCAGGTCCTGGCGCACGTTCGGGTCGCGCTCGGTGGCCAGCTTGGCCTGCAGCTCGCTGCGTGCCTTGGCCATGGCCGCACGGTAGCGCGCGCCGTTGTCCGGGCCGAAATCGGCGACCTTGTCGTCGTAGCCGGGCACGCCGAAGAAGCCGGTTTCCTCCGGCTGGAACGGGCCCTGCGCATCCAGCAGGATCTGCGCCAGCTGGTTGCTGCGGGTGACCCAGGCCGGGCTGGACGGCGCTTTGGCGGCGGCAGCCTTGGCGGCCAGGGCCGGGGGTGCGCTCAGCGCAGCGGGAACGGAAAGGGCCAACGCGACGGCAAGGACAAGCGGCTTCATGCAGGACTCCCGATGACGGATGCCCGTGACCCTACGCACTCGGCGCACGGGCGGCAATCGGTCGGAGGTCATGCGCCCGCCTCAAACCTTCAGTGGCGGCGCCAGCGCCGGGCATTCGCCCTGCGCGCGGCAGGCCTCCAGCGCGCATTCGGTGGCCGCCTCGACATCATCCAGCGCGGTCAGGTCGATCGGTTCGGCGTCCTTGACCAGCACGTAGAGCATGGGATAGTCCCACCGGCCCTGCTCGCGCTCGGCCTGCAGGAACAGCCGGCCCTTGCCGCGCGGGCCGCTGAGGTGGACCACGAACTGGCTGGAGCCGACCCCGGTGCTGCTGGTTTCAAGTTCGCCCATCGGCAGGAAGCCATCCTGGATCGGCTCGCCCAGGTGCGCCGCCAGGTCCACGCTGCAGCGTGCGCGCCGCATGGCTTCTTGATAAGGCTCGCTGCCGCGGCTCCAGTGCGACCACTGCACCAGCAGCCACCAGGCCACGCCGGCAAGTGCGGTGATCGTCAGCAGCAGGGCCAGCGGCAGCGCCCAGCGCCAGTGGCGTGCCCACCAACCTCGGGGGTGGGTGGGAAGCGGGGGTGGCAGGTTCATCGGCGTCCTCCTTGTCGTGCCGTTCGAGCGCTACAGCGTCCGTGCTTACGGTGCCAGGCAGCGCCCCAGGAAATCCTCGGCCAGGCGGTAGCGGTGCAGCGCGTTGCTGCCCGACAGACCGTGCTTGGCGCCCGGGTAGGTCATCAGTTCGAACGGCTGGCCGCGCTTCTGCAACGCGCTCATCAACACGGTGGAGTTGGTGAACAGCACGTTGTCATCGGCCATGCCGTGGATCAGCAGCAGCCGCGAGCGCAGGCCGTCGATATGCGCCAGCACGCGCGCTTCCTCGTAGCCCTTCGGGTTGTTGCCCGGCAGGTTCATGTAGCGCTCGGTGTAGTGGGTGTCGTACAGGCCCCAATCGGTCACCGGTGCACCGGCCACGCCGCAGGCGTAGCTGTCGGAGGCCTTGGCCAGCAGCATCAGGGTCATGTAGCCGCCATTGGACCAGCCCTGCACACCGATGCGCGCCGGATCAACCCAGGCCTGCTGCTTCAGCCAGGCCACGCCGCGCAGCTGGTCAGCCACTTCCACCGTGCCCTGCACGCCGTACAGCGCACCGCCGAAATCACGGCCGCGACGCGGCGTGCCGCGGTTGTCCAGCGAGAACACCACGTAGCCCTGCTGGGCATTGCCGACCATCGGCGCCGGCAGGAAATGCGGTGCCGGCGAGGCGGCGCTTTCGGCGGCCGAGCCCAGGCGCATCTGCATCGGACGCTGCGGCACGTCGACGATCTTTTCCTTGCGGATGATCGGGTCGATCGCATCGATCACGCCACGGTAGTGGTGCTCGAGCTGATCGTCAGGAATCCTGTCGCCCTTCAGCGCCCGCACCACCGCCACCGGATCGGTGCTGTCGGTGACCTTCAGGCCCTTGGCCTGCACCACCAGCGGCGCCAGCTGGCGCATCGCCGAGCGGGTTTCCATGAATTCCAGCTGGGCGCGCTGCATCAGCAGCGCCGGCGCGATGTCGATGCCCACGCGCTTGAGCTGGTAGCCATCCATGCAACTGACATTCGGCGACGCCGAAGGCCTGCGCAAGCGCAAGCAAACCCGTCGAGAAATCTTCCTTGGCGAGATGGAGCACGTCGTTTCGTGGAAGCGGCTACTGGCACTGATCGAGCCGCATTACCCGGCCTCAGGCCGACGCGGTCGGCCGCCGTATGCGATGGAAACGATGCTGCGCATCCACCTTCTGCAGCAGTGGTATGCGTTGAGTGATCCGGGCATGGAAGAGGCGCTGCATGAGATCGCGTCGATGCGCCTGTTTGCCCGGCTGAGCGGGTTGGAGGCCATTCCCGACGAGACGACGATCCTCAATTTCCGTCGACTGCTGGAGACGCACGGCTTAGCCGCCAAGATGCTTGAAACGGTCAACTTGCATCTGGCATGCAAGGGCCAGAGCCTGCGAGCCGGAACGATTGTCGACGCGACGATCATCTCGGCGCCGAGCTCGACCAAGAACGCTGACAAAGCGCGACCCTGAGATGTACCAGACCAGGAAGGGCAACCAGTGCCACTTCGGCATGAAGGCGTATGAGTTTTCGAAGCTGGTGCATTACGCGAAGTGCAGGGCTGCCAACGTGGGCGACGTTACGGTTACGCATGAGCTTCTGCACGGCAAGGAAGACTGCGTGCTGGGTGACAGCGGCTACACCGGTGCCGACGCGCGTGCGCAGAACTGCAGGTCTGCAAGGCCACCTTCTTCATTGCCAAGAAGCGCGGCAAGGTGAAGGCCATCAAGAATGCTCGCGACCGCCGACAACAAGAGCGCTGGGAGAGCTGCAAAGCGAGCATGCGCGCGAAGGTGGGCCATCCGTTCCGGGCCATCAAGCGCCAGCTTGGTTACACCAAGGTGCGTTATCGCGGACTGGCCAAGAACACCTCGCAGGTGCTGACGCTTTTCGCGCTGTCCAACGTGTGGATGACGCGCCGGCAGCTGATGCCGGCCCAGGGGTAGATCCGTCCGCGGGTGCCTGCCGGCACCTCCAAAATGGCGAAGAACCACACATATGGCGCGTCTGCCGGTCGCTGATCGAGCCGGATCTGAAATTCAGGATTCAGCGCTGAGTGTTCAGACCATCCTTAAGTCGGCGTGTCGGTTGGCAAGCAGTGGCTTGCGCGATTGATGCGCAGGCATGGCATTGCTGCCAAGGGCCGAAAGCGTTTCAGGGGAACCACCGACAGCAACCACGACCTACCCATCGCGCCCAATCTGATCGATCGGCAATTCAGTGTGGGCGCACCTGACAAGGCATGGGTTGGTGACATCGCCTACATTCCAACTGACGAAGGTTCGCTTTTCCTGGCGCTGTAGATCGATCTTTTCAGCCGGCAGGCAATGGGCTGGGTCCTGCGTGACGACATGACGCGTGACACCGTCATGGACGCGCTGCGCATGGCATGGTTCAAACGGCATCCGGACAAGCAAAGCGGCCTGATGTTCAACGGCGGCCGTGGCAGTCAATACGCCAGCGAGGACCTCGGTAACCTCTTGAAAGGCTACAGCATCACCGCTTCAATGAGTCGTCTCGGCAGCTGCTGGTACAATGCCTGCAGCGATACCCTGTTTGGCTCGCTGAAGGTGGAGCGTCTGCACGATCAACGCTTGATGAGCCGACGTAACGCAAAGGTCGAGACAATCGCCTGGCTGCTCTGGTGCAACCAGCTTCGGCTACGCTCCACATTCGGCTAGCAGCCCGATGCAGTTCAAGAAGCGCTGGCGCGCCAATCAGGCGAAGGCTGCCAATCCCTGAGTCCGGTTATGGGATACGAAGTTCAGGGCCAAGGTCATGGCTCAACGACCAGCGGCGGCTGGAGCCCATCGACTATATCCCCCCGCCAAGGCTGAGGCAAAGTACTACTGGCAAGTGGCCAGTCAAGCGGTGGCGGCCTGACCTAAACCAACTGGCCTCCACGAAACCCGGGGCGATTCAGTAATGCCATGGACAATGGCTGGACACAGCGCAGGGATCGTTATGCGGACAAGAATTTTCACAGTGAAAGCCGAAGTGTCAAGCACTTGGCTGATCCGCCCGACTTGTGAAACTCATCCAAGTTGACCTCTTCTACCTCGTAGCCAACCTCAGTCAATCGAGAACGAAGCTGCGCCGAAATGGGGTGCACGATCACCCGGTCACCTAGACTGACTGCATTGCAGGCGAATAGGCGCGCGTCTTCCTCGTCAACAGCGATTCGCTTGGACTCGGGATAGAAATGATCGATGCTTTCAATCGAAGCCGGATCGAAGGCAGCTGGATAGTACAGAAGATGCCCGTTGTCGAGAGGACAGAAGCAAGTATCTAAGTGATAGAACGATTCACGAACAAGACGCAGGGGCACTACCCTTACACCCAACATCCGGGAAAGCAGCGGGCCGGCAGCAGAGTCACTGCGATGCCCGTGACCCAACCATAGGACGGATCCACAGGTCGAGAAAAGGGCGTCCCCGGCACCTTCGAAGTACAAACCCTGCAGTGCATCCGGGCTACGGAACCCGGCCTTGGTAAACCACACATCAAAGAAAGGCTCTTCGCCTCGGCGTTCGTCATACCGGAACCGGCTGATCAGGGCGTTCTTGCCATGGACGAGGGCCGCGTTCGCGGTGAACACCATGTCCGGCAGGCCCTTCCTTGGAGGAATAAGCACGACGCGGGCGGTACGCGCGATCGCATCAACCAGCGCCCCCCATTGCATCAATGCACGCGCTTTATCGACCTTCCCGCGTTGCCCCTCCATCCAGGGGTTGATCACATAGTCGACTCCAAAGTGATCGGGAGCACACATGAGTATCTCGGCCTGATTCATTTCGTCTGAAGTCCTGATTTGTCAGCATGGATTTCTTCCCGCACCGACTTCTGGCACACGGCCAGTGCAGTCAGGGATAGCAGTACGGCCAGCCCGGCGACCACCCATGCCATCACCGGCACCGATCCGATCCAGTACACCGCCACCGCCGTCCCCAGCGGAAGTGAGAGGTTGTCGAGTCCACGCGGGGAGATCGCCTCCAGCCCCGTCACGATGGCCGCCAGACCTGCACAGGCCGCCCATGACCATGCACTGTCCGTCATCCAGCCGGCCAGCGCTATGCTGGCCCCGGCGATGATCCAACACGTGCAGCTGCCGCCAAGTGACTTGCTCCCACCCGTGACCCTATAAACGGCGCCCGGGAAACGGGTGCCGATCACTGCCGCGGCACTGTCAGCCAGCGTGAGGACCAGGGCTGCTGCCAACCACGTTGCGCTCTGTGCGCCGAACAGAACTGTCACAGCACCCAAGCCGATCGGAAACCACAGGTCCCCCAATGACTCACTCCCGTCACGCCGATCAACTGAGAGCTTCCTGTACATTTTCAACGACGGCAGCGTCCGGGTTGCCACCAGCCAGCCAAGCAGAAGCACGCATAAGGCCAGCACGACCCCGTTGCCAGCTGTCAATCGGGCAGCCAGCAAAAGAACGCTGCCGCCCAGAACATGCGCGGCCTTCCGACGAAGCTCCGTACGAACACTGAAAAGCATACCCAACATGACGGCGACGACGTACGTCTGGTACATCAACGTGGCAAGCGTAAGGAACAGGAGACCGTCAGCCAGCAACGACGTTCCCGGCGCGGGACGCAGGAGAAGGAATACGCCCAGCCCCATCCACGTCGCTGCCACGATCGCCAGGTGTCGAGCAAGGTGAGGTCGCATGCCTGTCCACAGCACACGCGAGAAGGTCATGCCTCCTCCTCGTGGATCGGGAGTGCGGCGTAGTCAAGCATCCCCAACTGCTCCAGTTGCCGGGAGACGGACGCACTGAGCAGGCCAAGATCCCTGATGGATGGCACCAACCGCTGGAACATCGCGCGACGCAGCACATTCGCAATGCGCGATTCACGCACCATTCGCCCGCCCGCTTTGCGGCTATGTCCAAGCGTCTCCCACACGTCATCGGCGCAGAGATGTTCGTAAAGCACATGAATGCTCTCCCTCAGGAAATCCTCGCGGATCCGCATCTCATGACGCTCCAGCCCACCGTTGTACAAGCGCTTGAGTGTGATGCGCCCCACAGCAAAATGGCGTGCCTCGTCGCGCTGGATCCTTCCAACCAGTGTCTTGATGAAAGGGTCTCGACTGTAGGCGACAATGTTCTGGAAGATGGCCAACGCAAGGCCCTCGACGAGGATTTGCATGCCCAGATTAGTGATGTCCAGCTGGCTACTGGTCACCGTGCTTTCGAGGAGTCCGCGCAATGCTGAGGACAAGGGATAGCTGATGGACACCTTGTCCTTGACCAGGCGCGAGTACACTTCGATATGCCGGGCCTCATCAAATGCCTGCGCGCAGGCGCACATGCGCGCAGAATGGCTTTCCTCGGCCTGGGCGAGCTTCACCGCGCACAGCATGGCGGCCTGCTCCCCATGCAGAATCTGCGACAACGTCCAAGCTTGGAAATGGCGGCGGACGTCCGCGTGCTCCTCCTCTGCCATCTCGTTCCAGAGTGATGTGCCATACACCAGGAGTGTCTGATCCGGCATATCCAGTGGGTTGTCATGCTTGAGTTGATATGACCAGTCATAGTCGCTCGCGTTCCACTGGTGCCGCTTGGCCTTCTCGTAAAGTCTGTCCAGCTGCGCATCCTTGCCCGAACAATCATCGAGTAGCACGGCGTCGACGTTGAGCGGCCATCGTGTGGCCAGAGGCTCGCGATCAGGTATGCGGATTTCTCCAATCGCGTCCAGCGCCTGGGCCGCTTCCATCACGCATTCTCCGTGGCAGCAGCCGGCATGTGCTTGCGATATAGCTCAAGCAGCAGCTCCACGGAGATTCCTTCGATCGTCGCTCCGGTATAGCGCGCATCACTGATGGCAGCACCGGACAAATCTATGCGCTCCAGTCGCGCATCCTTGAAGCTGATCGTCGAAAGGGTGGCCCCGGTGAGATCGACGTTGTCCATGACAAGGTGGTCGCAACGCGCGTTGCTGATGCGCGCGCGCACGAAGCTGGCACGATCAAGCACAGTGGCGTCAAAACCCACATTGCTGAATGTCGCGCCGTCGAACCGGACCAGGTCGAAGTTCGACGATTCAAAGGTGGTGTACTTCAGCGTCGACGCGATGAGCGCCACATCTTCGAACGTGGATTCGGCAAGGTTCACATCATAGGCCTGTAACGTGTATTGACCATTGCGCAGTGGAATCGTTGACATCGTGCGTCCTTTGCAGTGTTGGAGTACAGCCGATCAAACAAGTTGGAGATGGCGGTCGAAGTGGTCGGATATCTCCCCAATCCGCTCGTGGAACGTCTGCGAGCCAGCTGCTTCCAGGATGGCCAATGCAGTAAAATCGGTGCAGTGCGAGCTTGGTGGGCGGAATTCCCCCGGTTTGACCGTCACTTCAAGCAGCTGCACCCAAGGCTTACCCAGCTGATCCCACCCATCGGCCATGCGGACAGTACCCATGCCCGTATTGCGCAGGCCGACCAATCCCATCTGGGTGTTCTCGTCCTTCAGATCTTCCAGCGCCTTCTCTCCGCATCCCGCATCGACCATCAGCGCCGCCAACGACATGTTGACGCCGTACTGTGCCTCGATCATGTGGACGATGCCCCCGCCTCCCGGCCGGATCGCGGTCTCACAGAACACGATCTCATCATTGCTGGAAAGGAAGAGCTCCATATGGGTGACGCCGTTGCGCAGGCCCAGTGCGTCGATCGCTTTCGAGGAAAAATTCAGCAGCCGCGCGTGCAGCTCTCCTTCCAGCTCCATAAGGCATGCGAACGGGCTGCCAAGGGTGTAATCGATGTTGGCCATGCCGGGCACGTACTGCGCGATCGCGGTGAAACGCAGCTGTCCATCGATCACGATCGAGTTCGTATGATAGAGACACCCGTCGATGTACTCTTCGATCTCGAATTTCTCTGGATTGCGGCAGCGCTGCAATGCCTGGCCCACGGCGTCTTTGCCGCGCAGAAAGGCTACCTGCCGCGCCCCCTGCGCGTCACGTGGCTTCATCACAACCTGATCCGCCACCCCGGCCAATGCCAGCGCTGCTTCCGTATCCGTGGCTTCCACCCACTCTGGAACGCGCAGGCCTGCTGCACGTAGGTGCGTCTTCATGGCGACCTTGTCGCGGTGCAGCTTCGCCTCCTCGGCGTGCAGGCCACCGATTCCGAGGGCTTGCCGCAGGTCGGCGACAAACTCCACGGAGCTCTCGTCCAGGGTACTGATCGAGGCAATACCTTCGCGCTCGTGATAATCCCGCGCCAACGCCAGTGCACGGCCATACTCCATGTACGTCACCACCTCGACGGTCACGTTCGGCCCATGGTCGTGCATGGTCGGCGCGTCGAGGAAAAGCAGTACACGGCCCGGGAACCGGGACAGGATGGACCTGCCATGGATGTCATGGAAGATCCTGGCATGCGGAGCACGACCGCCGATGATCAATGAATAGGACACACAACTCTCCTTGTTGAACTAGTCAGGCAGCAGGGTGCGGGACACGGGAAACGCATACAGCGCCACTGCCGCTGTGCTGCCTTCCGCGGAAGCCGTCCACAACAGGCACTTCAGAGGCCGCTGGCGGGTCCGGGCGAACGCCAGGGCACGTTCGATGTTGCCGATCAGTGCCGCCGACCCCGCATGGGGGCCCGACGCCTGCGGCGCGTTGGGCAGTGGTACGCCGAGGGATCCGGCCAGGTCCGATCCCATGTCTTGCCCGATGGGATCTCCGAGGAGAATATCCAGTTCCGCGCCACGCCATCCAACGTTGGCGAGAACCTCTTCTGCCGCCGCCAACAGGCGTTCAAAGATCCCCTCACGTACGTTGTGTGGCGCCGTGCTCCAGAACGGACTACGGGTCGATGCGGGCCGGCAGGCCACACTTAGCACATGGGCATGCTCGCTCTTTCCTCGCCGGCCCGCATCGGTCTGTCGCAGGATCAGTGCTCCGACGTGGCTGGCGTAGGTGACCAAGGGCGCAAAATCGCCCGGGAACGCGGAAGACCAAGCATCAGCGGCGGTCACCATGACCAGTCCATCGGCCGACGCGACGCTGGCATGCGAGCCGAGCAAGAGCGCCGTACCGACACCAGTGGTTCCCGTCTGGTCGATCGTCAACGCACGGCGTGGCTGGGACGCACAGCCGTGCGCAATGCGCAGACACACGGACTCCAGAATCTGGTCGAGCAGCGTGGCCTGGCAGTGCAGGACATCGTGTACAGGCGGTGGCTGTCCCGGAAGCGACGCAAGCAATGCGCGGGCATGCCTCTCTACCAGCACACCCACAGGGCCGTTCCGAAGGCCGCCGCTCGCCGAAGGGGTATAGCCCGAAGCCCGTAGCAGTGCAGGGCTGGGGGATGCGGAGGCCACACCGGCCACGCAGCTGAGGTGCGGGAAAGAGCGTGTACCGGCGGCGGCAGCGGTGCCAGCCGGCAGCGGTGCCGAACTGGCCGCGAGAATGGCCAGCGTCATGCGTGGCCCCCTTCCAGAACCAGATAGCCGTAAGCGCCGACATTGGACTGGCTGAAACACATGACCTGCTCTCCCTGCCCGGCGCGCCGCAAGCCTTCGTCTGCCAGATTGACAGCCAGATCAGCACAGCAGGCATGGCCGCGCAGCCGCGCATTTTCTTCAAACAGAATTCCAGCACGCGCACGCCGGGTCTCCAGCAGAGTACGCCAGTACGGCATGTCGGCGTTGGTGGGCAACAACGCATCCACCCGCTGCAGGCCATCGCCTGCACACCCTCCAAGCTCATCAAGCACTTCGGCGGTGTGCGCCCACGCGGCCGATCCGATCAGCCTGCCCATAGTCGGGGTACTGGGGCCGGTATGCAGGTTCGGATAGGTCCGCAGCGTGATCGTCCTGATCCAGCTTCTCACCTCGTGGCGTCCGATCAGTATGGCTGAGCCCCCATCACTCTGGATGCCCGAGTCCTGTCGGAGACGATGATCGGCGTGGCCGAACACCCGGTCGCTGCTGGTGACTAGTGCATGGTTGGCCGATGGGTCGCCCTGCAGCAGACGCACGGCTGTGTCCACCGCAGCGATGATGGAAGCACATGCCAGGTGACTGATCGAAAACGCCAGCCGTGGGGCCATGCCGGCCCGGGCACACACCTCACCCAGCAACGAGTGCGGGGCGGCCGGCATGCTGAAGTTCTGGGTCCGCGCATGGATGACATACGTGATTGCGCTGGCCCTCACGGACGACTCGCGAAGAACCCGCTCCACGGCCGTCACCACGATGTCGGCGTCACTCTCCACCCTTGCGCTGTGGAAGTAGCGGCAGCCATTGCCAAGCAGGCGGTCGATGCGCGCATCGTCCACGCCCATGCGAGGGCCCCACTCGCACAGATCAACCGCCTCACCAGGCAGATGATAGGCAGCTCCAACAATGCCCATGCGTGCAGACGATGCACCCTGACCAAGGTCAGACATGACGGAGCGCCTCCACAATGGGAGAGCGGGCGGCGCACCTTGCCGGCCACCAGCTTGACAATACCGCCAGCACCATCAACGACAGCGCGACGCCGGAGACCAAGGCGTGGCTCTGCCACAGCGATACAGTCAATGGCACCGCGGTGGCGCGATTGGGTGGCACCCAGGTCATGCCCGAACCGTTGACCAGTAGCGCCGCCGCCAGCGAAAGCAGGACGCCGAGGCTGACACCCAGCAGGCCAAGCAGCAAGCCTTCCAGCAGGAACAGGCGTTGAATCCCCGACGGCCGCAAGCCGAGTGCCCGCAATGTGCCGATCTCGTCGGTACGCTCGATGACCGAGGTGCTCATCGTGTTGGCGATGGTAAACAGCACAATGGTACCCATGAGCACAGCGATGAATCCGAAGATCGTCCGGAACATCAGCTTCACCTGGCTGTACTCTGGGAAGTACTGGGTGAAATCGGCGGCATAGAGGGGCAGACCATTGCCCCGCAGTGCTGCGTTGAGTCTCTCCTTGACCATTGGAAGATCGCCGGTGCTGTACAACTGGACGATCAGGAAGGTCGCCTGGGATCCTGCGTCGCGGCCGAACATCAGCCTGCGCGCCAATGCGATGGGCACCACCACGTAGCTCGAATCCAGCGCCTCCAGACCTTGGTTCTCTGCGGCCTGCAGGCTCACGGTGACTACGTTGGGCGCACCACGATTATTGGCCACAAGCAGATCGGCCCTCGGCTGCTCGCCGGCAACGTTGCGCGCTTCCGTGTTGCTCAGGTCCAGCAGATCCGCATCCAGCGAAGGTGCCGCAGCACCATCGCCATCCGCAGCGGTGGAGATGCTGTCACCCCCACCGGCCTTGCTCGCGGATGCCGGGCAATTTTCCACATGCAACTGCTCGCAGTAACCGAGGATGCGCGCAAGGTTGGTGCCGACCACTGCGCCGTTCACCACGCTGCTGGAGAGTGCGAAGCCATCGTTGGGGAGCGTCTTCAGGTTGTAAGCGTTCCACTCACGCAGCCGACGCTGATCGTCGGGATTGACTCCCTCCCCGCTCATCATGCGCGAAACACCGGTGTCGTAACGACTGACCAACCCCTGGAACAGCAGCAACGGGGTGGTCAGACGCACACGCTCTGAAAGTTCCGGATCCGCAGCAATCAGCGCCTGGACCTGCTGGATGTCGTCGACACTGTACTGGGCCGAGTTGCCAAACCCGTACCTGGCATAATCGCGCATCTGCACATGAAGATGCCCCGTCGTACTAACGATTCCGGTTTCAAGCGTGGCCATGATCGCGCGGGTGAAACCGCCGAACAGAAGCAGCATGCTGACGCCGACCGTCAATGCCGCCATGGTGGTGAACGAGCGACGCCAGTTGCGGCGCAGGTTACGCGAGGCAATCGCAATGTCACCGGCCAGCATGGTTATAGAGATGCTCATGCGTTAACTACCTTCCCGTCATGCAGATGCACGACCCGGTCAGCGACGGCGACCACTCTCGGATCATGTGAGGAAACCACGATCGCTGTCCGAGTGTGACGCTGCAGCTCGCGCATCAGCATCAGAACCGAATCACCGTTGGACGTATCAAGGTTGGCAGTGGGCTCATCCGCCAGCACGATATCCGGCTGTTTGACCAGTGCGCGGGCAATGGCCACCCGCTGCCGCTGGCCGCCTGACAGCTCGCCCGGCAGCTGATGCGCCTGCGCCTTCAGCCCGACCTGTTCCAGCATGCGGGAGGTCAATCTGGCTCGCTCGGGGGCCGCAACGCCGAGCAGGCGCAGGGGATACTCGACATTCTCATGCGCGGTGAGGACCGGCAGGAGATTGAAGTTCTGAAAAACGAATCCGATGCGCTTGGCTCGCAAGTCACTCAGCGCATTCACGCTCATGGTCGCAACATCCTGCCCGGTGATGCTGACACGGCCGCTGCCGGCCATATCAAGGCAACCCATGATGCCCAGCAGAGTGGACTTCCCACTGCCGGAGGGGCCACTGAGCACCGTCAGCTCATCGGCACGGATGTCGAGGTCGACACCGTCCAACGCGAGCACATCCACCTTGCCCAATTTGTATCGATGTCCGACATCGCGAAGGCTGATGGAAGGCGCCCGCCGCAGTGAATCGCTGGATTGGGAGGGTTCGTTTTCCGCAAGTGCCAAGACGTTCATTCAACCTCCTCATGTGGCAGAAAGGCCATTGCTCCGGACCAGGCATCCCCAGCGCTTTCGACAATGCGACGCGAGAGGTGGACCAAGGGCAGAATCGTTTTCACGTAGTGGTTCAGCGATGCGCTATAGCCTCCGTCAACCGCAGTGCCTTGCAGCGCCTGGGTCAGCTCAGCTGCCGCATTCTGCAGCAGTCCCAATGCGCCGAGCGTGTTGCCGAACATGTCGGCAATACGTACGAAGTGCGCGCTGCATTCATCCAGGCGTCCCCCTTCCACCTGATCCCGCACGTGCGCCATGATCTCCACGCAGTCATCAAGTGCATGCAGCACAGCGTCGCAGGCCGGTGCGAGCGCCGCATGCTCGCGGCACAGGCGTACGTCATCACTCACCCAGCCGTGCAATGCCTTCAGATGGCGCTGCGAGCGGCCATAGGCCAGGCCGTCGCGCACCAGCGTCAACGATTGTATGTAGCTGGTGCCTTCCCAGATGGAAAGGATCTTGACGTCACGCAGGTACTGCTCCACCGGCATGTGCTCGGTATACCCGATGCCACCGTGCACCTGCATCGCGGTCTCGCAGATTCTCCACGCCTGGTCGGCGCTCCACGTCTTGCTGATCGGAACCAGCAGGGAGGAGAGGCGTGCCCAGCGGTCCAACTGCTCGGCATCAGGTTCGGACCGGGCCTGTTCGGCTTCCTGCAATGCGCTGAGCCACGTCACACGGCTCACCAGGCTGCGACTGGCCTCCAGCCTGCAACGCATGTCCAGCAGCATCCGCTTGACATCAGCGTGGGTCGCGATAGGTTGCCGCGGCGCGGCGGCGACCGCGTTCTCATGCAGCCGGCGGCCCTGGATCCGGCGCTGCGCATACTTCACGCTGTTGAGGTAGGCGGTCGAGGCCAGTCCCGTGGCGAAGATCGCGGAGTTGACGCGTGCATGGCGTGCCAGTGCGGCAAACTGCAGCATGCCGGCGTTGACTCGATCGCCCAGCAACCAGCCTCGACTGGGGGCACCATCGCCGAAGCGCAGGCGCGTGTTCGGGCAGCCGCGCATCCCCATCTTCCGGGCAACTTCCAGGCAGCGGATATTGTTGTCCACATACTGTCCCTGGGCCTCATCCCACCAGCGCCGAGGTACCAGGTAGCAACTCAGGAACATCGAATCGGGCCTGGATCCTTCAGGGCGCGCCAGCACGATGTACAGCGTGTTCTCGGTGAGCTCATGAAAGCCGGCCGTGATGTAAAGCTTCTCCCCCTCCACGCCCCATACGCCGCCATTCAGTTCGCGGGCGGTGCTGCGGATGGCCAGCAGGTCAGATCCTGCCCCCGCTTCGGTGGCACAGTAGCAGGCGTCCCAACGGAACCCCTCCAGCGGCGGCAGCAGCGTCGCCTTCTGCGAAGGCGTTCCGTGCGTCCTGATCAAACGGGTTGCTGGCGGTGTAAACCCACCAAAACACATGAAGGCCGGATTGGCGCCCATCAGCAGCTCCATCACCAGTTGCTTGGCCGGTGCCGGGATGACGCCACGATCACCGTGATCACCACCGGCCTGGACGCCGAAATCCTCCCATCCCAGCCAGTTCTGCCAGAGCTGATCGAAGCCATCGGGCAACCGGACCCGGCCATCATCGTCCAGGGAGCAGCCCTGCACATCGGCGCTGCGATACGTCTGCGCCATGTCCTCGGCAAACGCCAGCCCCCGCTCAAGCAGTGCATCGATACGTGCACGATCGATCCGCTGAAATGGCGGATTGCCCAACAGCGCCTCAAGGCCAAGGACGTTCCACAGATGGAAACGATGGGCCTGCAGGTCGGCACGAAAGTGGAGCGTCATGCAGTTGCCTCATCGATAGCGGCCGCCATTGCGGCGGAGGCCTCCAGCCACTGGACACGCAGCGCGCCGCGATCGATCTTTCCGTTGCCGTTGCGCGGTAGAGAATCCCAGCGCAGCAGAGAGGCGGGCTGCATGTGGGCGGGCAGTTGTCTGCGGCAGAGCGCCGGCAGCAGGTCGAACACGGTATCCTCGCGCAGCACGACACAGGCGATGATGGCGTGTCCCAGCCGCTCGTCAGGGATACCGAAGACCGCCGCCTCCATCACGCCCGGCATCGCGAGCAACCCCGTCTCGACCTCGGTCGGGCTGATGCGATGACCGGACACCTTGAGCATGTCGTCGGTGCGGCCGATGAAGTACAGATAGCCCTCGGCATCACGGCGCACCACGTCCCCCGACCACACGGCGAGCTCTTTCTGGTTGTAGCTATCGGTACGCTTCGGCCAAGGTCTGAATCGCTGTGCGTTCAGCTGTGGATTACCGAGATAACCAAGGCTGACGAAGCTGCCGCGATGGACTAGCTCACCCGGTTCATCAGGACCGCACTCCGAGCCGTCAGGCCGGACGACCAGCAACTGGGCATTGGGCACCGCACGCCCCATAGAACCAGGGCGGCGCGCCAGTTCCGCGTGGGGCAGCCACGTGGAGCGGAACGATTCGGTCAGACCATACATCAGCACGGGATGGGCGCGCGGAAATATGTTGAGAACCCGCGCGAGGAGTGACTCTGTCATATGACCACCGGTATTGGCGATCAATCGAACACCGTCGCAATGCTCTGATTCCAAGCCAGCCTCAGTGATCATATGCCAGAGCGGAGGGACCGCGGTGATCACCGTAGGACGATGCAACTTCACCGCTCGATGGAACTGTGCGGTGGTCAGGAACTCATGCGCGACATAGCAGGCGCCCGCCGCCAGCGACGTCGTCAGCTGGCTCAACCCCGCGTCGAAACTCACCGGCAGGACCCCCAGCACCACGTCGTCACTGTCCAGGTCGAGATAGTCCGCCACGCTGAGCGCGCCCGAGACCAGATTGCGCTGGCTGAGCACCACGCCCTTAGCCAGCCCGGTGGAACCTGAGGTGTACAGGATCGCGGCCGCATCAGCATCCACTGCCGCCCGCGCCCACTCGTTGATCTGCTCCGGTCCAGGCTCGCCGTGGATCAGCTGTTCCATCGCCTGCCAGCGCAGCTGGGGCAAGGCCGAGGCGAGGTCGAGTTGGCTGACACGGTGAGGCGTACTGACCAGTAACACAGGAGCGCAGTCACCGAGGATGTGCAGCACCTGGGCCTTCTTCAGGTGCGGGTTGATGGGCACGAAAACCGCACCCACCGCGTTGCAGGCCAGCAGCAGTATCAGCAGCCGGCGGTCCTTGCAGGCGAACACCGCGATACGGTCCCCGCGCCGGATCCCGGCCGCGGCCAGTCCTGCGGCGACCTGCTGCACCTGGGTGAGTAGCTCGCTGTAGTCCGAACTGCCTGCATCATCGACAACTGCTACGCGACGCGCATGAATGCCGGCGACGAAGCGCAGCAGCTGGAAAAGTGACGCCAGACTATTGATTCGGTATGTCGGCTGCATTGCCGGCCCTCCACGTCGCAGTGTCAGCACTGTCGTCTTCCTTCAACGCAGGCACGGGCTCGGCCGGCTCAGGGGCAGGCAGTTTGTGCACGTCTACGAAACGCAGCATCTTCCCGACCATCATCTCCTTGTCCTCGTCGAAGCCGCACAGCGCAACTTCCTGTCCAGGTTTCGGATTGACATGGGTACCGAACAACATGTCCCAAATCGGCAGCGAGTAATTCGACTGGTGCTTCCCATACTCGTGATGGACGCGGTGCATCTCGGGCCGCTGAATGAAATAGCCCAGCCAGTAAGGCGTGCGAAGATTGGAGTGCGTGAAGTAGTCGTAGAATCCTTCGATCAACGCAAACCAGCCGACTGCCCGCCAGTCCAGTCCAAGTAGGCACCAACAGACAAATCCGCTGAGAATCAGATTGCCCATGCCGTCAACCGGATGCCCGTAGTAGGTAGTCAACACCTCGATGCGCCGAGGGCTGTGGTGCATCTGATGCAGCGTCCGCCACAGGAAGTCGTTGGTGTGCTTTACCCGGTGCCACCAGTAAAGGAAGAACTGGAAAGCCAGGAATGCAATGAATCCGTTGAGCAGCGGCGGCAGGCTACGCAGCGCGTGGGTAAATGCATTGTCCCGAAACCACGGGATCCACGTCGCCTGGCCCAGCATCAACAGCGGTACACCTGCAAATCCGAGAATCAGCGCGCGCAGTACCCATCGTCTGGAGGAAGGTTGCTCATGGGCCGGCCAGAGCCGCTCCAGCAACATCAGCACCAGCGCAATCAACAACATCACTCTCACAGTCAGGCCTCCTTGTCAGTCAGAATCACATCCAGGGCTACCTCGCCGATCAGTACCTCGATACTGGCGACGGAGATGCCATCCCTTGAAACCGCTCCCTCACAGTTAACCGCCTGCTCGCCCATCTGGCGGATGCGCACCTCCAGCTCGACCGACTGGTTCACATGCACCACCTGGCGGAACGAGCAACGCCGGATCGCCATCATCACCCCGACCTGGGGCACATCCCGCTCTGGTGTCACCCGCGTGGCCAGGACACCGGCGCCGGCCAGCTGCGCGATTGCTTCCACCAGAAAAACCGCAGGCACGACCGCCTGCTGCGGAAAATGGCCCCGCAACCCCATCGTGCTTACATCCCAATGCGCCACGCCGGTGAAGTGCTTGTCACCATGCGTCGTCATCTGCTGCAGGAAGAGAATCTCCCCACGGTGTGGAATGAACGCTTTGATACCTGCTCGAGCGTAGTGACGCGCAACTGGCGTGCCAGCGTCCGCAGCGCTGTCCGGCCCGGTGTCCGCTGATGCAGGTGCAGTTACAGGTGACTCAAGCGGTGTACTCATCGTGTCCATTCCATGGTGAGCAAAAAAGTGGCTGAAGCCTGAAGGTCGCCATACTCGGTGGCGCGCCTTCCCAATGGGGTTGCGATGGTCGCCGACCACGCAAGCGCACCGCGCTGGAAGCCGCTCTGCAGCCACAGGTAGCTGCTGTCGTCTCCCAGGTTGTAGCGGACGAAGCCAGCCAGTGACGTGTTGTCGCCGAAGGGCCTTGCGACGGCCAACCGAGTGAAGATGTACTGGCGCGCCAGCGGAGCTTGGCTGTCCGCTGCGTACTGGCGCAGCCGCAGATAGCGCAGCAGTGCCGCCGGATCTTCCGGCTGTGCCAGTGCATGCAGGCGCTTTGAATCCAGCGCCGTTGCATCGTGATGGCCCTCCACGACGAGGGTATAGCGCTGACCCAGCGCAATGCTGGCACCAGCTGCAGCGCGCGGTCGGTAATGCGTGTGGTCGCGCGAAGACGCATACATTGCCAGCGGATCCCTGGCATCGCTGCGGGCTTCGATGTCGAGCTCGCGTGTAAAGAGCACTTCACCATAGATCACAGCGTGGTCGCCCCACAGCGTGGACATATTCCCGCCCGGCTGCCAGCCGACACCGGACTGGTGGGCCAGCACCCCCTCGATGAGGCTCTGCTCACTAAGCCGACGGCTGGCCCGGAGCATGAGCCGGGTATCGCTGTTGGTGTTCTCCAGCCGCGGCGACAATACCCCCCCCGACGTCCGGGTTCGGAGACCGGGAGCGGCAATCAGCGTCAGCGATCCATCGTCGTAGAGATACTGCGCGCGGACACCCAGCACGCCCAGACGCGTGCTCCGCAATAGCGAGGGATCTTCGGAAACCCGGGCGATCACGCTGTTGCTGCGGAAGACGTCGGTGGGATTGTAGGCGTAGGCAACACCCGAGCGGTCATTCATGCGCCCCACGTCCACGAACAGGCGCTGTCCGCCGAAGGCCAGGTAGGCCTCGCTCATGGTGTAGGCGATGTCGTTTCCCTGCAGCCTGCCTTGGCCGTTCCGGTAGCCTATATCCAGCCGGTTCGTCAGCACCGCTTGCCAGCCGCTGCTCAACGGCCACCGACCGCTGTACTGCGTGGACAGGCGTCCGCGCCAGGCGTCCGGCGGATCCGCGGCGAATGTCCAGTCACGCCATTCGTCATGGCCGATGGCCGCTTCGGTGGACCACTTTCCACCAGTCCGGTCGTCCGTCGCCTGCAACGGCAACGCATCCGGCAGATCGAATGCCGCCAGCTCTGCAGCGGAAGCGGAGTCCTGCACGCTCTGTGCGCTCTGCGCGCACGCGTTGGCTGCCAGTACCAGCAGCAGCACCGCTGAAATGACAACCGACGGAAACATGGGCACGTCCTTGGCGTTCACGGCTGGCGGAATCGCGACAGGAAATCGCGCTGCATCCACGCCGCTGGCACGTCCTGCCATGCATAGTTGGAATAGCGCATCAGCGTGACCAGATTATCGTTGAGACCATCGATGATGAGCACTTCCGATGGCCGCGCCCTTCCAAGCGACTCGACCGGTCGGCGATAGAATGCCGTCTTCATCAACTGACCACTGTCGCTGTAGAAGCGCGCCTTGACGGGCTCGGCCGTGGCAGCATCCTGCCAGTACTCGATCTTCGTGTAGACCGCCTGTGGGGTCTTGGCATCCAGAACCAGATGATCAGCTTCCCGCGGCGACTTGCTGGCATCGGTGATCGTCTCGCGGCCTACAACTCTGGCGGTGTAATCAGTGGCCAGGCGTACGGCGAGCACATCGCCATTGGCGGCCTGCCCCATCAGGCGTTGCTGGGGCGACAGGCGGAAGCTGGCCTTCGACTCCGGATCGTAGAACCACAGATCCTTTCCTTGGAACAACATCAGCTTGCCCTGATCCTGCACCGGCCTGGCAAAGCGCACGATGTTTCCGAAGCGCTCTTCGCCAGGCTCGGCCCGCGCGAAGACCTGCAGGGCCATCGCGTTGGCCTGCATGCCGTTGCGGTATTCGAGCAATTCGACGTCGACCCGGAACGAGCGCCCTGGATTGCGGATCTCATCACTGCGAGCGAGCAGGGTATGCGCCTGTGTGTCATCGGCCGAAGCGGCATGGGGGCACGCAAGAAGAACGACCATGGCAAGCCGTGTAGCGCAGCGGGCAAATGCAATCGCAGTCCGTTCACGCCTGCTCATCGAGAGCCTCCTGGTTCCCACGGGAATCGTTATAGGCCGACCGCAACGTGTGTCCAAGCAGCGACATCAACATCATGGGCAACACCACCGCAACGAACGGGTTGCCCCTGCCTACATAGGCCACGGTAAGGCCCATGCATGCAGCCACCATCAGAATCAGCGAGTCGCGTCGGATCATCTGCGTGTTGGTGCTGCGCACGGCGATGAATCCCGCGCGTGTGAACAGCGTTGCGGCGATGCCCACCACGACGACAATCCACATGACCGCTGCTTCGCGCAGCTGGCCGTACCAGGCCAACCCTTCCCAATAGTGGAAGAAACTCATCACGCCGCCGCCAAGGAGGTAGAGGTTGGTCGCAAGGACCAGTCGATTCGAAGGTGTGCCGCGCACTACGGCAGCGATCAGGTAACCCAGAGCGAACGGCAAAGCCACTTGGAATGCCAGCATCCAGCGCTCGTCACTGACCGTGCCTTCCCATTGCGCAAACCTCAGAAAGACAACCGCCGGCAGAAATGCCAAGGTGCCGAGCAGGAGGTAGCGCGCCACCCGCCACCATGGGCTCTGCCTGATCCGATAAAGGCCTGTCACGTTGCACTCCTGTCCGAAAACTTGAAGCCGGCACCTGCAGCCACAAGGGACGCGCCGATGACCAGCAACAGGTAGCCATACAGCGACCATGACGGCGCATCATGTACGGGCGCCCAGAGCGCTGACCTCAGCCCGCCAGCGATCCTGACAGTGGGGAGCCACGCGAGCAGACGATCGGCGCCCAGCGGCAGCTCGCCCAGCGGGATCGTCAGATCCCCCAGCAGCAGCATCGGGTAGTACAGGCTGTTTGCCACCAGCTCGGTGGTCGCTCCCGATCGGCACCGCGCGGCGACGGCGTGCCCCATGGAAAGAAATGCTGCAACGCCGAGCGACAGGGTCACGACCACGTCCAATGCCCTTGCTGCAGACCAGCGGATTCCCAGATCCAGAAGGGCACAGCCGAGCAGCAGGAAGGTGATCGCCGCCACTACCAGAACCAGCGCACGTGTACCGAGCACGGCCAGCAGCCAGGTGTGCGGGCGGATCGGCCATATCGCGGGAAGCGTCAGGATTCCCTGCTCGCGTTGACCGATGAGCATGAGGGCCACGGACAGTAGCCCCCCTGAAAGAAGCATCAGCACCAGCACGCCGGAGAAAAGGAAGCGTCGGTAGGCTTGCGCTTCACTCTCCTCGCGGATGCCATCCACCAACGCTGGCGCCTTCACCGCCGCCAGCCCGATTGCCTGGTCGCGCAGCAGATCCCGCACGACCTGTTCCAGGCTGGTGGTGCTCCCTGGCACCAGACGGCCGGCGATATCAAGACGAACTTCCAGCGGGTGTGCCGCCTTGGCCGCCGTCCGCGCTCCCTGCACTGTCAGCTTCGAAATCCCGGTGCCGTCGTTTGAAAGGTCAAACCGGTAGCCCGACTGTTGCGATCGCGTCAGGCCCGCTCGCAGGTACTCGGCCAGCGCCCCCCCCTCGGCAGTGCCGCTGTTGTCCACCACCTGCACGCCGATTCGCCCGCCACCGCTCAGGGCAAGCCCGAGGGTGAAGAACAGGAGAATGGGAAACAGGAAGACCCAGAACAGCGCATTACGATTTCGTAACAGAACACGCAGCTCGTTGCGCACCAGCACCCGCCACGGTGCCCTCGGCAGCCTCGCCGTCGCTGCGCTGGACGTTGTCAGACCAGACATGGCAGGCGCCCCTCGATCTCAGGACGATCGGTACGGCGCTGACCCAGACGTACCAGGTCGATCACTCCGGTATGGCCCTGCTCCCACGCGCGAAGATCGTCGGGGGGGCATAGTGCCATGACCTGTCCGACAATTGCGCCATCCCCGCATAGCGTCAACTGCAGCGCGTCAATGTCCTGCCAGCAGTGCACGCCAGCCAGGACGGACAGTGCTGCATCGGCCTGGATCAGCTGCTCGACTCGGTGGAAACTCAGGCGCAGCAGCACGCGCCCGGCGTGCTTCGCCACAAGATGGGCGGTACTGCCGCGGTCCAGCAGCACGCCATCCTGCAACCAAGCCACTTCATTGGCCAGCAGAAGTTCCTCTTCAGAATGTCCGACCACGATAACCGCACATGCCGATGGAAGTTCATCGCGGATGAAGCGCAACAGAACATCGCAGAAGCGACGATCCAGACCTGTGAGTGGCTCGTCCAACATCACGATCTCCGGGCCATGTGCCAAGGCCATGTAGAGTTCCAGCCGCTGCCGCTGTCCGCGCGAGAGCAGGCCCCCACGGAGGCCCTTCAGCTCATCCAGCCGCAGCGCGCTCATCAAGCGGTCGTTGCCGCGACCGTACAAGGCCAGATGCAGGTCCAGCAGCTCGGCGACGGCTACATGGCGCGAAAAGCGCGTGCTCTGCAGCTGGCAACCCATCCGCCGTCGCAGGTCAGGCTGGCTCACAGCGGAGGGAAGTTCGGCACCGAACAGCCTGCCCCGCATCGCGGCAGGCTCGCGAAGGCCAACCAACGTCTCAAGGAGTGTGGTCTTTCCGCAACCGTTGCGCCCCACGATACCCATCCGTGCGCCCGGCAGTATCTGGAAGCTCCCCAGGGAGAGCGTGAAGTCCCCCTGCTCCACGCGCAGGTCCTCCAAATCCAGCATCGCGGCGCCGCGAGACTTCGTAGCGTCAGCCTCACTGCGCATCATGCCGTCGCTCTCAGGTAGCTGCGCGCAGCGGGAAGCTTCAGGAAGTCGCGCATGGTGTAGCTGCTGTTGTAGGCCCCGCAATCGGCGAAGACGGCCAAGTCGCCTACTGACGGCGACGCTGGCGCGGAAAGATGCTTGCCGATCACGTCCTGGCGGTTGCAGCTGCTTCCGACGTAGTGCACCTCGACAGGCTCTGTCAGGATGGATCCCGCTTTTTCCCGCAACAGCAACGGCGTACTGAAGCGGCGCAGCATGCCCTCTGTTGAAGCCAGCAGGAAGTTCTGTGCCATTCCCCCGTCGCATACTGCAATTGTGCGCTGGCCAAGATCTTTCACTGCCACGACACGCGTCAGGAATGCACCCGCCCGGCCGAAGATCGCGCGCCCGGCCTCATGGGTCAGGTGCTCGCCCGCGAACAGCTCATCCAGCAACCGGCGATAGGCCGACATGCGTGGCAGGTCATCCTCCCAGTCCAAAGCAAAGCCGCCGCCCAGGTTGATCTTCTGCAGCGCAAGCGATCCTCCGACTCGCAGGGCGTCCACTGCACGGCGAACATTGCGCGCGTGTGCTTGGCCATCGCGGGTAAACGTGTTGGCGCCACCGAAGGAGTGGACACCTGCGACGGTGGCGGGCGAATCATCGATGATCGCCGCCGCTTGCCGTGCGTGCCTGACGTCCATCCCAAAATGATCGTGTGTAGATACGCCTGCGTTCTCGCTGATCACCCCTGCATTCAAGCGCAGCAATGTCTGCGGACGCCGTTGCCCCATGTCCATCGCGGCGAGCATCCGTGCCTGTTCAACGCTGTCAATGATGAAGTCGCAGCCGGAGATGAGCGCGGCCCGCATGAAGCCTTCGTCCATCGCAGGATTGTTGACGTATCGCTGCTGTGCGATGCGCCCTGTGACGATACCCAGTTCACCGATGCTGGCCAGTTCCACACCATCAGTAAACGCGTGTCCACACCGCACCAGCAGGTCGGCGAGATTGTTGGCTTTGAACGAGACCACCAATCGGGTGCCAAGCGCCTTACGCAAAGCGCGATAGCGGTGCACCGCCACAGCTGAATCAAATAGATAGGCGGGCGTGGAAAGCCCCTGGACCTCTTCAAGCGCTATCGGTCGCATCTGCAGTGTGTTGCAATCCAGCGCTTCATTCACCGGCCCGGATGCCCCGCGTTCAGCCGCTCCGCACTCGCTCATCAGACGCACTCCGTGGTATGACCAACCGCCTCATCGAGGCCTGGCATCTCAGAACCCGGCTCATCGAAAAAGGCCGAAGAAAAGGGGGCACTACCGAGAATGGCTGGAAGCGGATTACAGACATCGGCAATGGAGTGCAAAATCACGGTTAGGCTGTTGTCCCCGAACTCATGCAGATCACGACGGATACGTGAGCGGATCTGCACCGTCCGCTGCGCCCCCTGTCGCGCCCACCAAGCAGCCTGCGGCGCGGTGTCGTCGGTGACCAGGACACCCTCGCTCAACAGCCCGGGAGGCAGCGCAACCCCGAGCGGCCGGCTGATCTCCACCAGCACAGGACCGTCAATCGTCAGACGCTGCCTGAGCTGGGCAATAACGTCGGTCAGCAGGCGATAGTACTGAAGGTAGCCCACCATCACCGGTGCGGGATTGAGCGATCTCGCAAAGCCCTCGATCGCGTGGTAGTCGGAAAGGGTCCGGTACGGCATCAGCACAGCATCTGCTTCCACGGGCTCCGGATAGGGCGTACGGACCAGGCGCTGCCGCCACACATGAAGATGAGTCACGGCAGCGTCACCTCAAACTGTGCATCGCCGGCAACGGTAATCGTGCTGATGGCATGGTAGCCATTGAGCGCAAGAGACCCCACGACATAGCGCGCGGACTCTTCCCGATGGGCCAGCCCCAGTCCGATCCACGGGTCCGCTCCAAAGCAATGACCGAACCGAACATGATGGTCTTCAAGCACATCGACACCGCGAAGGGTCCGGCGAAACGCCGAACTGGTAGCCGCCGGGAAGAAGGGAGGCGAGACGACGCTACCTAGCGCGGATGCCAGCGAGCGCAGGCGCGACCCGAACTTGAGCATCGAGACGGAAAGCGGCGCTACATCGAGTGCAATCTCCGGATGCTGGCCTTCCGCGTTGACCTCGATATCCAGATTGAGGATGCCGAACCGCGCATTTCCATAGGTCCGTGTTCGCCACGCCGCCTCGATGCCATGCACATCACAATCTACGACCTGCAGAAGGAGGCGCCGGCGCGAAGCGGTGATACGAGATCGACTCAAGCCCTCACGGATGAGGAACGCCCAGTTGGTGCATTCGTACACATTCACCGCGGCATCCACCGGACGTCCTGCATGCAGGGCTATCCTCGCCTTGTATTCAGCTCCAGAACTGTCCGCGTCGGACAGATGGTGCGAGCCGAGTGTGGAGCCGATGAAGTAGTCGTCCGCGCGTGCGCACCCATGCCGTTCAAACTCGGCCGCCGCATGGCCTGCCCGTTCCGCTAGGTCCTGCATCGCGCGCAGTGGATCATCCTCGGACCGTGTGAATGGTGTCGGCAGCGGACTGTAACGCAGCCGCTTCAACAGAATGGCAGGCGATGGCGCAGTGAACATGATGGCGCGCTGCCTCAAGCAATGACCGGAGAGGTCAACGCGGTCAGCTGGCGGTCGAGCTCTTCCAGCGTGGTGAAGTTGTTGATCTCGATCTTTTCGGGGTCGAACGCTCCGTAGAGTGACTCGCAGAACACAATCATCTCGATGATGTTGATCGAGTCCACCCCAAGTTCGGTCAGGCTGACATCTACCGGGCAATGCTCGGTTTCGGTGATCTTCTCCAGTTCTCGAGCGAGCAGTTCAAGAGAAGTGCGTTCACTGGTATCCATCTGTTCATTCCTCCTGGCAGACATCATCGGTATTGGTTTCAGGCGAAGCGATGGCGACAAGCTCACCGCATGAAATCTGTTGCGCGCAGACCACCCTCTGGATCTTCCGCGAGGTCGTCCTGGGAATAGCGCCTTTATTTACGAACATCACGGTGCTGGCACCGAAGCCGAAGTGGCTGCGCAGGAGTGCCTGCAGTTCCTGGCGAAGACGCGGCAGGTTCTCGTAGCTCTCCGGCTCCACGACCAGTACCAGGCGCTCCGTACCCGACGCTGGATCATCCAGGGCAATGGCAGCCACTCGGCCCGTATCAATCAGCGGATGTTCAATCGCACACTCTTCAAACTCGTGCGGATAGTAGTTTCGCCCCCGGAGGATGATCAGTTCCTTCCTGCGACCCAGAACATAGAGCTCCCCGCCACGCAGGTAGCCCAGGTCGCCGGTGTCGTACCAGCCGGCGTTGAGCACCCGGGCGCTCTCCTCCGGTGCGTCGTAGTAGCCGTTCATCATGCAGACGCTGCGCACCTGGATATGACCAGCCGTGCCGTCCTCAACATCGCGCCCTTCGGCGTCCACAATGCGGATCGTGGTCGACGGCAGCGGCGATCCCATGCTGAGCACCGTATCGGTTGTCTGATCGTCGTGATGGCGTGTTTCCCTGGCAATGTTGCGACCGAGAGGGTCACGCTTGTTGCGTGTGGGAACGGTAATCGCCAGCGTCAGCTCTGCCGAGCCGTAGCAGGGGTAGAACGCATCGCCGCTGAAACCGTGCGGCGCGAACGTACGCGCGAAGGCCTCAAGAGTTTCAACATGGACACGCTCCGCGCCCACGACTAGGGCCCGAATGCAGCTAAGGTCAACCCCCTCCATCAGATTAGGGCGGTACCTGCGCACACAGTAAGCCAACGCGAAGTTGGGAACCGCCGAGGTCGTCCCCCCATGTAGCGCCAGCTGCCGCAGCCAACCCAAGGGATTACGAATGAAGTCTTCGGGGGGCTGCAGGACCAAGTCGCAATTGTGATAGATCGCAGAAAGCAGCGAGATCAGACCCATGTCATGGAACAGAGGCAGCCACAGCACACCACAGTCGCGCGAGACATCCGCCTCACCCGCCCTCGCGGTCAGCGCGATGTTGGCGATGACGCTACGATGGCTGAGGGCCGCAGCTTTGGGCACGCCGGTGGATCCGGAGGTCAGCTGCAGATGCAGCAGGTCACCGGCGAGCGGACGGTGGACTTCGCTCCACTCCAGCGCTGATGCAGCTGGTAGTTCCTGGAGCGCTACCGATTCGACACCAGACAGCGCGGGCGTCGAAGCCTCCGCGACGATGCCTGTGGTCAACAACAGGACCGGGCGCAGGGACTGGGTCGCGGCCTGCATGTGACGGGCAAAAGGCGTCGCACCCTGTTCCGCTCCGGGAATAGAGCAGGGCAGCGCGCCGCAAAGCACGCATCCCAGCCAGGCATCGAGGAAGTGCTGGCTCGTCGGCAGTGCGATGAAAACGACGTCCCCCGGTGCAACGCCGCGAGCACGCAGCCGGGCCGCCACCACCAGTGCTTGCTCCACTGCACAACGAAAACTGCGCTTATCCGCTGCCAGCGAAACACCCCGCTCCCGGATGATGGCGAGCCCCGCACTCACTGGCCGGCTGCCGTCGACATAGGAACGCAACACATCGACCAAGGTCAGCATATCCATCCAAGGCTCAACTTTCATCACTCAGCGTCTCCCGCATAGCGAGTGGCGATCAGCGAGACGTTGGTGCCACCGAAGGCGAAGGAGTTGGACATGACCGCCGTCAGCTCTGGCATCGCCTCTGCCCCTTGCGCCAGATAGTCCAGGTCCAGCACCGGATCTGCATCTCGCAGGTAGCCCGTGGGCGGTGCGACGTTCTGTTGCAGCGCCTTGATGGCGATCGCAAATTCCAGCGTTCCACCTGCACCAATCACATGCCCATGCATGGCCTTAGTCGAACTGATCTTCAGCTTGTAGGCCTGGTGGCCGAAGACTTGCTTGATCGCTGTCGTTTCACTCAGGTCACCAGCTTGAGTGGCGGTTCCATGTGCGTTGATGTAGCCGATGCGCTCAGGCGCCATTCCGGCTGCCTCAAGCGCCATCGCGATGGCGCGCGCCTGCCCTTGGCTGTCCGGCATGGTGATATGGCTGGCGTCACTGGAAATTCCGTATCCGGCGAGCGTTGCGTATGGCATTCGTCCACGTGCACGCGCACTGTCCACGCTTTCCAGGACCATCGCTGACGCCCCCTCCCCAAGCACGAAACCACGTCGATCCCGCGAGAACGGCCGGCAGCTCGCGGCGATATCATCCGTGTCACCCGGCGCCATGACGCGCAGGGCGTGCCACGCAAGGTAGGGACCCGCGGCGAGCATCGCTTCTGTACCTACCACCACGGCTCTGTCCGCGTAACCGTGCCGGATCGCCCGCCATGCCTCCCCTACCGCTACGGCCGAAGACGCGCATGCGACGCTATAAGTCTGCGTAGGCCCTTTCAGGCCATTGAAGATTGAGACCCACGAAGCGGCCGCATTTGGCATCGTATTGGTCACGGTGAACGGGTGCACGACTGTCGGATCGCCCGTTTCGCCATTTGCCTTGAACAAGCGATGGTAGAAGCGTGTATAGACCGATTCCAGGGTAGTGGCACCACCGAGACCAATGCCGCAGTACACGCCGGCGCTTTCGCGCTGCGCCTCATCTAGCTCCATTCGACTGTCTTTTATCGCCTCACGGGAGGCAATCAGAGCGAGCTGAGTGGCGCGATCAAATCCACGCTCCGCCGGCGCAAGCAACTGCGTGAAGTCGCGATCGATGTGCGCCGTGATCGCCGCGGGGTGCCACTGGCTGAGCCCCGGCGAGGCCGGTCGAATCGCACCCTCGCCCCGTAGGCAACGCTCGAAGGTCTCCTGCATTGAATCACCGAGCGACGTGAAGGCGCCGAGACCTGTAATCACTACGTCTCTCTTCATCGATCAAGCCTGCGCTGTCGCGGGTGCAGCTTCTTCCTCGGCGGTACTTGCACCATCAGGCCCTGGCTCTTTTGCGTTCGTTTCGATCATTGAGACCACCATCACGTGCAGCTGGCCCAGCGTCATATCCTTGAGTATCAAAGGATCATCGACATGCACTCCGTACGCTTCCTCGATATCGAACAACAGTTCAACAACTCCGAGGGAGTCTATGTTCAGGGAGTCCAGACGGACCTCTGGGTCAGAGAGCGACTCAACCAGCACGCCTGCGTAGTTGGCGATAAATCCATTGATTATGGTTCCAATTTCATCACTCATCACTGTCCTCCTCCGGCATAGCGTTTTCGGGCATTGGTTCCAGGATTCCAGCCGGTGGCAGGAACTTGGATGAAACGCTGGATCGGCTCTGGTCGGAGGCCAATCCCACGGTTGGCTGTTTCACGACGGCTTCCGTGGCCGCCACCGGTAAGCTGCACACCATCACCAGCAGCACCGTCAGCCACGCTGCCTGCCTCATCATGGTCATTCTCCCGTTGCAACTCAGGAAGCCGGACGGCGTCCGGTGAAACAAACGTTACGCGGCATCGGCCTTGGTCAATATGAGGCAGTTCACGTTACGCGAAGATTTTACGTCCACTTTCCAATCGATTTTTTTAACTTGATCGACGCTAACCTCGTACTCCGGTGATTCCCGATGGCAAGGAAGGCGTTATCGGGCCGGCCGCACGTCGCGCCCATCGTTGCTTTCGTCATTCGGTACACGCTTCATATCGCGCTTCACTAGTACATCGCCCTCAAGCTTGTAGTGGAAACGCCCCAGATTGAACGTGGCGCGCAACGTCCCCTCGGGCGTTTCCCAAACCGGTATCGCCTCATCGCCAGGTCCAAGATGCATGCATCACGGGTAGTGCGCGCAATGGTGCCGGTCCAGACCGGATCAGAGCCGCCCGACGCCCGCCGATGCACGCCACCATCTGCGCTGGCGCTGTAGACCGGTACAGACCAGACCGGGCCAGAGGATCATTGGGGTTGTGCGTGGCCAGGAAGGTAAGATCGTGGAGATCCACGCTGATCTCCTTGGCCAACAGCGCGGCCGCATTGGCCGTGACCCGGCGCACTCAGTCGACCTCTGCCCCCTTGCAGCGCTGCCGCTGTTCGGCATCGATGTCGACTCCCGTGACTGAAATCTCCACGAAGGCTTCAGCCGCCGCGACCGGCGTCATCGGCAAGCCGCGCTACACCCCCACCAGCACAGTGGCCGCCCATGCTGTCTGCATGTTCATGCTCCTTCTCCCCTGCATACCCGCTGACAGCCCGTTACGGTGGCACGACTGCCAGTGCGGCCGATCAGGCACCGGACGGCGTCCGGTCTGGGAGACGCTACGCTGCAGCCGTGAGCGCGGGAGAAGCCACAGGTCACGCCACGCGGTGGTCACCCATTCCGTTTTCAATCAATGTTGCACGCATGATCGAGGGCACCTTCAGATCAGCCGGCCAGAGGTGGCGCACCGCCCCTGCTCGCGGCATTCCTCCAGCGCGCATTCGCCCGCCGCTTCGGCATCGTCCAGCGTGGTCAGGTCGATCGGCTCGGCCTGCCCGATCAGCACGTACAACATCGGGTAGTCCCACTGACCTTGATCGCGCTTGGCGGCCATGAACATACGGGCGCTGCCGTGCGGACCATGCAGGTGCACCAGGAACTGGCTGTTGCCGCTGCCGCTGGAATGGGAGTGCATGCTGCCGGTGGGCAGGTAGCCGTCCTGGATCGGCTCGCCCAGCGCGGCGACCAACTCCACGCTGCAGCGCGCGCGGCGCATGGCTTCTTGGTAAGGCTCGCTGCCGCGGCTCCACTGCGACCATCTGGCCAGCGCCAGCCACACCACCGCCGCAACGGCAGCGGTGACGGCAATCACCGCCAGCGGCAGCGCCCAGCGCCAGTGCCGGCGCCACCTTCCATGAGCGGCGGCAACGGCGGCGCGAAGCGGGGGTGGCTGGATCATCGGCGTCCTCCTTGTCGAGCCGGTGCAGCGCTGTGGCAACTGCATTTACGGCGCCAGGCAGCGCCCCAGGAAGTCCTCGGCCAGGCGGTAGCGGTGCAGCGCGTTGCTGCCCGACAGGCCGTGCTTGGCACCGGGATAGGTCATCAGTTCAAACGGCTGGCCGCGCTTCTGCAACGCGCTCATCAACACGGTGGAGTTGGTGAACAGCACGTTGTCATCGGCCATGCCGTGGATCAGCAGCAGCCGCGAGCGCAGGCCGTCGATATGCGCCAGCACGCGCGCTTCCTCGTAGCCCTTCGGGTTGTTGCCCGGCAGGTTCATGTAGCGCTCGGTGTAGTGGGTGTCGTACAGGCCCCAATCGGTCACCGGTGCACCGGCCACGCCGCAGGCGTAGCTGTCGGAGGCCTTGGCCAGCAGCATCAGGGTCATGTAGCCGCCATTGGACCAGCCCTGCACACCGATGCGCGCCGGATCAACCCAGGCCTGCTGCTTCAGCCAGGCCACGCCGCGCAGCTGGTCAGCCACTTCCACCGTGCCCTGCACGCCGTACAGCGCACCGCCGAAGTCGCGACCGCGGCGCGGAGTGCCGCGGTTGTCCAGCGAGAACACCACGTAGCCCTGCTGGGCCAGGTACTGGTTGAACAGGTGGTCGCCGCGGCCCGGCCAGCTGTTGGTGACGGTCTGGCTGGCAGGCCCGCCGTACACGTACACCGCCACCGGGTAGCGCTTGGCCGGGTCGAAACCGGCCGGCTTGATCAGGCTGTAGTGCAGTTCGGTGCGGTTGTCGGCGGCCTTCAGGGTGCCGAACTCGACCGGGCGCTGGGCCTCCAGGTAACGCGCATACGGGTGCTGCGGATCGGCCAGATTGTTTTCCACCAGCGTGGCGATCTTCGTGCCATCGGCACGGTGCAGCGAAATCTGCGGCGGGGTGGTGGTGTTGGACCAGCTGTCCACGTACACGCTGGCATTGCGCGCGAAGCTGGCGCTGTGCATGCCCGGTGCCTGGGACAGGCGCTGCGGCGTGCCACCCTGCAGCGACACCGCATAGATCTGGCTCTCGCGCGGCGACTCCACACCGGCCCGGAAGTAAACCTTGCCGGCCGCTTCGTCCACCGCCAGCAGTTCGTCCACCGGCCAGTTGCCGGCGGTCAGCGCGGTAACGGTCTTGCCGTCATCGGAGATGCGGTAGAGATGCTCGAAACCGCTGCGCTCGGACGACCACACAAAGCCGCCCTGGGTGAGGAAACGCAGGCTGTTGTGCAGCGGCACCCAGGTCGTGGAGGTTTCGGTGACCAGCGTGTGCTGCTTGCCGCTGGCCAGGTCGACCTGGACCAGCGCCAGGTGCTTCTGATCGCGCGACTGGCGCTGGAAGGTCAGCCGTTGCGGATCGCGCCAGTCCACGCGCGCCAGATAGATGTCCGGGTCGGCCCCCAGGTCGACCCAGCGCGGTGCGGCATCGGCCTTGGGGGCAATCACGGCCAGCGTTACGGTGACGTTGTGGTCGCCGGCCGCGGGGTAGCGCTGTTCGATCATTTCGGTGCGGTCGGCGTACATTTCGTAGCGCTTCTGCACCGGCACCGGGCTTTCGTCGATACGCGCAAACGCGATCGCCGAATCGTCCGGGGCCCACCAGTAACCGGTGTGGCGGTCCATCTCTTCGTCGGCGACGAACTCGGCCACGCCGTTGCCGATGGTGTCGCTGCCATCGCGGGTCAGCTGGATCTGGCGGCCGCTGGCCAGGTCGATGACCCACAGGTTGCGCGCGCGCACGAAGCTGACAAAGCCGCCCTTCGGCGACAACTTGGCGTCGGTGGCAAAGCCCTCCCCGTGGGTGAGCTGGCGCACCGCGGCCGTGCCTTGCTTGGACAGGTCATAGAGGTACAACTCGCCGCCCAGCGGGAACAGCAGGGTGTGGGCGTCGGGCGACCATTGGTAATCGACAATGCCGGTCATCGCGGCGATGCGCTGGCGCTCGCGGCGGGCCTTCTCTTCATCGCTGAGGGTTTCGGTGCCGGGCAGCACCACCTTGGAGTCCACCAGCAGCCGGGTCTGGCCGCTGGCAATATCGAAGCTCCACAGGTCCAGCTGGTTGCGGTCTTCCTGCTTGCCGCGCAGGAAACTCACCTGCGAGCCATCCGGGGCCACCTTGGGTTTCATCAGGGTCGGACCGGACAACGGCAACGGACCGGTGATGGCCTCCAGGGTGAGTTTTTCAGCGTGGGCCATGGTGGTCGAAGCGAGCATGAGGGCGAGCGAGGCAAACAGGTGGCGCATGAAGGGTTCCGGCAAGCGACAGGTCCGCCCGTTGCCAAGGAAGGCAGGGGGCGGTCAGCCCCCATCCTAACCAAGGCAGTGCGGGAAGGCAGCATGACCTTCTACCCGGGCGCGGCCGTTGCTCGGCTGCCCTGGCTCCGGCGGCCGGGCGCAGCCGGGCAGAGCCCGGCGCTACGAACGGAGGCGCGCACCCACGTAGAGCGGGGCTCTGCCCCGCTGCCTCGGGCTCCGGCGGCAAGGCGCAGCCGGGCAGAGCCCGGCGCTACGGATGGGAACGCGCCCCCACGTAGAGCGGGGCTCTGCCCCGCTGCCCTGGGCTCCGGCGGCAAGGCGCAGCCGGGCAGAGCCCGGCGCTACGAACGGGGACGCGCCCCCACGTAGAGCGGGGCTCTGCCCCGCTGCCTCGGGCTCCGGCGGCAAGGCGCAGCCGGGCAGAGCCCGGCGCTACGAACGGGAACGCGCACCCACGTAGAGCGGGGCTCTGCCCCGCTGCCTTGGGCTCCGGCGGCAGGACGCAGCCGGGCAGAGCCCGGCGCTACGAACGGAGACGCGCACCCGCGTAGAGCGGGGCTCTGCCCCGCTGCCTCGGGCTCCGGCGGCAAGGCGCAGCCGGGCAGAGCCCGGCGCTACCGGGTGGGTCAGCGCTGGCCGAACAGGTGCTTGCGCTCGGCGTCGCTGAGCGGCTTGCCGGCATCGGGGTTCACCTGCTGGCGCAGCGCATAGGCGCGCTGGGTGGCCGGGCGTGCGGCGATCGCCTCATGCCAGCGCTTGAGGTGCGGGAACGCGGCAAAGTCCACGGGCAGCTTGTCATACGCGCCAATCCACGGGTAGCTGGCCATGTCGGCGATGCTGTACTCCGCGCCGCCCAGGTAGGCGCTGTCGGCCAGACGCTTGTCCATCACCCCGTGCAGGCGGCGCACTTCGTTGTTGTAGCGTTCGATGGCGTAAGGAATCTGCTCGGGCGCGTACACGTTGAAGTGGCCCATCTGCCCGCTCATCGGCCCCAGCCCGGCCATCTGCCAGAACAGCCACTCCAGCACCGCCACGCGGCCACGGCTGTCGGCCGGCAGGAAACGACCGGTCTTCTCGGCCAGGTACAGCAGGATCTCACCGGATTCGAACACGCTCTGTGGCGCGCCGCCATCGGCAGGCTGGTGGTCGACCAGCGCGGGCATCTTGTTGTTGGGCGAGATGGCCAGGAATTCCGGCTTGAACTGGTCGCCAGCGCCGATGTTGACCGGCTTGATCTGGTACGGCAGGCCCAGCTCTTCCAGCAGCAGCGTGACTTTGTGGCCGTTGGGGGTGGGCCAGTAATACAGATCGATCATGGCGACAGCACTCGCGGATGAGGAACCCCGAGTCTAGTGCGTCAGTTGGGTGGCAGGGTCACGGCGGACCCGTTACCCTGCCGCGTCTCCCGCAACGCAGCATTCCAGCATGAGCCCCACTCCCCGGCCCATCAGCCCCCTGTCCTCCCTGATCTTCGCCTCGCGCTGGCTGCAGCTGCCGCTGTACCTGGGCCTGATACTGGCCCAATGCGTCTACGTGTTCCTGTTCGGCAAGGAGCTGTGGCACCTGCTGCACCAGGCCAATGCCATGGGCGAGCAGGAAATCATGCTGCTGGTGCTGGGCCTGATCGACGTGGTGATGATCTCCAACCTGCTGGTAATGGTGATCGTGGGCGGCTACGAAACCTTCGTCTCGCGCCTGCGCCTGGAGAACCACCCCGACCAGCCGGAGTGGCTCAGCCACGTCAATGCCAGCGTGCTCAAGGTGAAACTGGCGCTGTCGATCATCGGCATCTCCTCGATCCACCTGCTCAAGACCTTCATCGCCTCCGGCAACCTGGACGGTCTGCCGTTGTGCAGCAGTCCTGATTACATCCTGGCCGTGCAGACCGCGATCAAGACGATTGGCCCGAGCGCCGAAGCCGCGTTCAAGTGCACCACCATGACCTCCACCGGCGTGATGTGGCAGACCATCATCCATTGCGCCTTCATCCTGTCGGCCATCGGCATCGCCTACACCGACAAGCTGATGAGCGGCACGCCCAGCAAGGCGTCGGCGCACTGACACTTGCCGGGCAGCGCCGGCATCGGTCACGATGCCGGCCTGCCCTCGCCGTCCGGCCCCTGGCCGGCCGGGGTGATGCTAGATTGCACACCTGCACTACCGCCGTGGACGTCGGGAAGCGTCCATCGGCCTCGGCCAGCCTGACCGCATCGGGCCTTACGTACCGTCGTATTCAAAGGGGAGTTGGATGTCGCACGTCAACACGATTGCCACGCTGCGCCGGCTGGCGCCGCTGGCCCTTCTGGTCGCTCTGGCTGCCTGTTCAGGCAAGGACGAACCGGCGCCGGCCGCGCCCGCCGCGGCCCCCGCTGCCGCCCCGGTTGCGGCACCTGCCGTGTCGGCCAAGGTGCAGTCGATGGGCACCGAGGAACTGCGCGACCTGGCCAGCAAGGCCCTGCGCGAGAACCGCATGTACGCCCCGGCCGGCGACAACGCCATCGAGTACTACCTGGCGCTGCGCGACAAGACCCCGGATGACGCCTCGGTCAAGAGCGCGCTCACCGACCTGCTGCCCTACACCCTGATCGCCGCCGAACAGAGCCTGGGCCGCGAGGACTTCGCAGAGTCGCAGCGGTTGGTCGCGCTGATCGAGAAGGTGGACGCCACCGCACCGGCCCTGCCGCGCCTGAAGCAGGGCATCAGCGGCGGCATGCAGACCGCCCTCAAGCGCACCCAGGAAGAGACCGACAAGGTCAAGAAGGACGCCGAGAACCGCACCAAGCAGCTGGCCGACCAGCAGCGCCTGGCCCAGCAGCAGGCGGCCGAAGCCGAAGCGGCCCGCACCATTGCCGCCCAGCAGGATGCCGCGCGCCGCGACGGCGAACGCCAGGACGCCGAGCGTCAGGCCAGCGCCCGCCGCGAAGCCGAGCAGCGCCAGCAGACCGCCGCCGCCCAGCAGGCCGCCGCGGCCCGCCAGGCCGCCACCCCGGCAGCAGCGGCACCGAGCCTGCGTCCGGTCAGCACCCCGGCCCCGCGCTACCCGGCCGAAGCATTGCGCTCGGGCACGTCCGGCGAAGTGCTGGTGGAAATCACCGTCGGCACCGACGGCTCGGTCACCAACGCCCGCGTGCTGCGCGCCACGCCGTCCCGCGTGTTCGATCGCGAGGCGCTCAACGCGGTCAAGCGCTGGAAGTTCGAACCGGTGGGCGCCCCGGTGACCACCCGGCGTACGCTGGCGTTCGCGCCGGGCGGCTGATCGGTTTCGACAGTGACTTGCGGAAAGGCCCGGAGCGATCCGGGCCTTTTGCATTTGGAGTTCGATAAGATGTGAAGAGAAGAAGCAACTCAACGTCCATACTAGGAAGAGGAACGAGTGGGATACTCAACCGAAATGAAAGAGTCCGCGCGGCGCCACTATCGAGCAGCTTCAGAGCTCCACGCGATTGCGGGACCGGGTTCGCAGCCGGGCTGCCGGGCTGTTGCTGGCTACTTGTACGGAATCGCTGGCGAACTCGCACTCAAGGAATTGATGAGGGAGGCTGGCCTTCGACCTCTCTCAGCTAATGAACGGCGTAATGATCCCTTCTTCGCGCACTTTCCAGACTTGCAAACTATGTTGAACGACCACGCATCCGGTCGCCGCGCAGGGCGGGCAGTACCATTGCTTACAGCAAAGCGACTGTTCTCGGGCTGGAATACGAACATGCGCTATGCCCCCACAAGCGACGTTTCAAGACAACGAATATCAGACTGGCAAGAAGATGCCAGGAAGCTTCTCGACATCGTAGGCACGCTCTGATGGCTCACATTACTTTCGACGAAGTACTCCCGACGCTTGCAACTCTTCTCGGCACAGAATTCGGGAAGAGGTTTGTTGAAGGCGGCACTATCCTGCGTGACACCGCAGGAAGAGTGAAGTTTGTATCTGCTGAGAATTGCGCATCGGAGGCCGTCCGTGAGCGCGTCGAGCAGAGCATTTCGAACGCGCTCGGCGAATATGCCAGGCCGGACCAAGCATTGATCTTTGCCGACGATTTTGGTGCCTCTGCGATTCTTACCTCGCCAGATGCAATGCCAATGCAGATTGCCGGCTACTTCTGCAACCTCGTTGATAGGAGAATTGTGGGTTCAGGCTGGCTCGAACGGCCGGAGATCGCTATGGCAGATCCCGCGAGGATCGTATTTGCTACTCTCAAGGGCGGCGTGGGGCGCTCTACGGCACTGTCCGTCACCGCAGCGGACTTAGCTAGGCGTGGCAGGAATGTTCTCGTAGTTGATCTGGACCTAGAAGCACCTGGCCTAGGTGACCTTATGCTAACTAGCGACAGGCTCCCCGAATTTGGAGCTATTGACTATCTTGTGGACGGAGCTATCAGTCGGGTCGATGAGTCCGACCTTGATCGCTACCTGGGGACAAGCAATCTGACAGCAGCTGATGGGGGCCGCGTAGATATATTGCCAGCGCTAGGTCAAACTTCAATTGGCAATCCAGAAAATGTGCTGGCAAAGCTGTCGCGCGCGATGATTGAAGAGATTAACGAAGAAGGCACTATCAGTGTTGGCGCAAGAATTTCTCAAATGGTCGAGCGATTCTGTTCACTGAACAATTATGACGTCGTTCTGATCGATAGCCGTGCAGGTCTCTCTGAGCTTGCGGCCCCAGCAATACTTGGACTTGGTGCAACCGTACTTCTATTCGGAACGGCCCAGAAACAGACGATTGAAGGGTACCGGTCGTTGTTCTCAGCATTACGTTTGCTGGCCCAACGGGATCGCAAGCAGGGCAGGAACGCGGATTGGAGGCTACTACTCAAGCCTGTATACGCAAAGTCGAGTTTGAACCAGTTGCTGGCAACAAAGTTTGCAGACGATTTTTATGAATTGTTCTCTGAGTATATATATGATGAAGAAAGTGAAGTAGAAGCGCCTGAAGACGCATTGCGCTTCTCTCATTTGGATTACCAGGCGCCGCACTGGCCTTTTACCATACCGTTCAACCAGGGTTTTGTAGACTTTGAGCCAACAAACCTTCCTGACCAGTTAACGGCACCATTCTACGAGCAAACGTTTCGTCCATTTCTTTCCGATATAGACGCAATCATCGAGCTCAGAAAGCAACAATATGAACCAGAGTAATATACCCGTCGACTTCCTCTCTATTCGGTCCGCGATTGCTGGCTTCGAACTCTCACCCCGCGTTGAACCCAATGAGGAGATCACTCTGGAACGCGCCTTCCTCCCCGCAGGGCATAGGGGAGTGCTCGATTACAAACGCCAGCTTATAGTTGGCAATCGGGGAATGGGCAAGAGCTTTTGGACACACGCTCTACTAAACCCGCAACTGCGAGCACGGCTGGCGGACGCATACGGACATCCGCAGCTGAGCGACGCAATCGTGGAGGTTGGTTTCAATGGGTCCATAAAATTGGGCGGACCCACGCCCACTATTGATGAAATTTCTGGACTCTACAGCAAAAATATAGACCCTGACACCATATGGAGGGCGGTAATTCTTAGGACGGCAAACCATGTTCTCAAGCGCCCAGCAGTTTCATTGTCCGATGCAGTAGGGCAACTGCAAAATGCACCCCTTTCCTACTCGCAAACCTTGTCCGCGCTTGATTTTCACCTGGGTGCAAATGGTCAATCAATGCTCATCGTTTTCGATGCACTTGACCGCCTTGGCAGAAGCTGGGAGAGCATTCGAAATTTGACTCGCTCCCTTCTTCGGCAGGCGCTTGATTTGCAGTCTTTTCGATGCATCAGGGCAAAGATTTTTATGCGCGTTGATCAGTTCTCTGACGACGAACTGTTTCGGTTTCAGGATAGCTCTAAGATCCGTAACGATCACGTCAACCTCTTATGGCGCCCCAGCGAACTCTATGGACTTCTAATATTCGAAATCCTTCGCAACAAGGGTGGCAAGCTTAATCTTCTTAATCTTGCAAAAGCCATTAGAGCCGAACGTGCGCTGCCATCGCAAAGCTCGGACGGAATTTCACATATTGATGAACAGACCCGCTTGATTGAAGCGATTTCGGGCGAGTTCATGGGCAGCAACAAGAAGCGCGGCCGCGTCTACAGTTGGGTGCCTCTTCACTTGAGCGATGCAGCCAACACATGCTCTCCCCGAAGCTTTCTGATCGCTTGGCAGAAGGCGGCAGAGCATGATCCGCCGCCTGTGCATCGGGCATTGGACCACCTTGGATTGCAAGATGGTGTTCGGTCTGCCTCATCAAGTCGATTGTCCGAGCTTTACGAAGACTATCCGTGGATTAAGCCTGCGCTGGAATCATTGAGCAGGCAATTTGTCCCGATTGAGCGAAGTCAGTTATTCGAGTTGTGGAAATCCAAGCGGGTACTTCAAGACATTGCGACTGCATCACAGCACGACCCGACGAGCGCCCCTGTCGGATTCAATGATGGCAATGAACTCGACCGACTGCTAAACGCAATGAAGAACGTGGCGGTGATGGAGGAGCGAAGCAACGGCAAGATCAACGTCCCCGATATCTTCCGCGTAGATGCACAGATTCTTCGTAAGGGTGGCGTGGCAGTACCAAAACGCTCTTAATTTTGCGCTAGGCATGGGAATTCAAGCTCTTTCGTATGGGGGGAGAAAGAAGGAACCCCGGATTGCTCCGGGGTTCCTTTGTTGCTCAGCCCGAAATGGCCAACCGCTCCTGGTGGTAACGGCGCACCGCCGCATACCACAGCACCGCGGCAAGGCCGAAGCCGGCGGCCAGATAGACGGCCCACATCTGCATGCTGATCGCCTCGTGGCGGATGATCTTCAGCAGCATCTGGTTCTGCGCCAGGAACGGCACCGCGAACTGCCACAGCTCGCTCTTCAGCGGGTACACCATCAGCGCGTAGCCGGGCAGCATCGGCAGCAGCATCAGCCAGGTCATGTGGCTCTGGGCTTCCTTCATGCTCTTGGCCGCCGCCGACAGGAAGGTCAGCAGCGAGGTGCCGATGAACAGCATCGGCAGCATGATCAGCAGCATCTGCAGCATCGGCAGGAAGCCCATGTTGAGCTGCCGTCCCGCCCCGCTGCTGGAGAGCTGCGCACTCAGTTTGAACGCGAGCAACGTCAGTAGCAGCGACGCCATGCCCACCACGCAGGCGGCGACGATCTTGCCGCTGACAATCGCGCTGCGGGAGGCCGGGGTGGCCAGCAGCGGTTCCAGCGACTGGCGCTCGCGCTCACCGGCGGTGGTGTCCATCACCAGGTAGGCACCGCCCAGGAACGAGGTGATGGTCAGCAACACCGGCAGCAGGAACGAGAGCACCTGGCCGCGTTTTGCTTCGGCAGTGGCCAGGTCCTGGGTGGCCAGATCCAGCGGCCGCGCGACCTGGGCATCCACGCCACGGGCGAGCAGACGCAGCGCACCCACCTGCTGGTTGTAGCCGGCCAGCGCGGTCTGCAGGCGCATGCTGGGGATGTCGGCGGCGCGGCGGGTGCTGTCCTTGACGATCTCCACCAGCGCCGGGCGGCCGTCGGCCCAGTCCTTGCCGAAGTCCGGGCTGATCCGCAGCGCGACGTCGATCTGCTGGTCACGGATGGCCGCGGTCAGGTCCTTGGGGGCATCAACCGCGTTGAGCCCCTGCGCGGCCAGGAAGCGCACCAGGTTGGGGGCGTTCTCGCGGCCGATGGTGGCGATGTCGAGCGGTTTGTCGATCTGGGTCTTGACCCGGCTTTCGGCCAGCTTGCCCATGCCCAGGATCAGGATGGGATACAGCAGCGGGCCCAGCAGCAGGGTCAGGGCCAGGGTGCGGCGGTCGCGGGACAGATCGCGCAGTTCCTTGCGCATCACGGTCAACAACGTGCTCAACGAACTCATGCGTGCAATCCTTCTTCCGAACCGATCACCTTGACGAAGGCATCTTCCAGGTTGTCTTCCCCGGTCTGTGCACGCAGCTCATCGGCGCTGCCGGCCGCCATGACCGTGCCGTGGGCGATGATCACGATGCGATCGCACAGCGCGGCCACCTCCTGCATGATGTGGCTGGAGAAGATCACGCAGCGGCCCTCGTCGCGCAGGCCGCGCAGGAAGCCGCGCAGTGCACGCGTGGTCATCACGTCCAGGCCGTTGGTGGGTTCATCCAGGATCACGTTGCGCGGGTCGTGCACCAGCGCGCGGGCGATGGCGGTCTTGGTCCGCTGCCCCTGCGAGAAACCGTCGGTCTGGCGGTCCAGGATGTCGTCCATGTCCAGCGCCTTGGACAGCACCTGCGTGCGCGCGCGGATCTGCGCGGCGCTCATGCCGTGCAGCTGCCCGAAGTAGGCGATGTTTTCGCGGGCGGTCAGGCGCTTGTACACGCCACGCGCGTCGGGCAGCACGCCCAGCCGGCGGCGCACCGCGACCGCGTCGGCGGACGCGTCGATGCCATCCACGAGTACGCGGCCCTGGTCGGGCGTCATCAACGTGTACAGCATGCGCATGGTGGTGGTCTTGCCGGCGCCGTTGGGGCCGAGCAGGCCGGTGATCTGGCCGTCCTCGGCCTGGAAGCCGACGTTCTCCACCGCCTTGATCAGGCCGGTCTTGGTCTTGAAGGCTTTGTGCAGGTTCTCGGCGACGATCATGGTTCCCATCCGTTGAACGAGGTGAAGGCCGGCACCGGGTTCAGCGAGTCCAGGCAGGTGGCATCGAGCGATTTGGCATCTGCCTTGTCCATGAACTGGCCCAGCAGGCGCGGCATGCAGCCGGCGTTGAGGGTGCCGTGGCCCTGGCCCTTGGCGATCAGGTGGCGGCCGTTGGGCAGCGTCTTGAGCACCTGCTCGGCGTAGCGCGGCGGGGTGACCGGATCGAACTGGCCCGACAGCAGCAGTACCGGCAGGTCGCTCTTCAGCGGCGCGGTAAAGTCCTTCGGGCGCGTGCCCACCTTCCAGCCCGGGCAGGCGGCGAAGAACATGCGCGCCACCTCCGGACCAAGCAGGCGATCACTGGCGGCCGGCTCCTGGTAGCGGTCGGCATCCTCGGCGCAGATCACCGACCACTGCATGCCACGGTTCATCTGCACGCCCAGCGAGCGGCTGGCCATGCTGCTCAGCGACATCAGCGGGGCGTAGCGGCCATGCGCGGCTTCATCCAACACCACCGGCAGCAGCGAGGACAGCTCGGGCATGTAGGAGAACATGAAGGCCAGGCCGGTGACCGAATCGGACGTCAGCACATCGCGCTTGGTTTCGGCGGTACCGGGGTCGCGGTACTCGACCTCCACCGGGGCTTTGGCCAACGCATCCATCACATTCTTGAGCTGGGTGCGCGTATCGACCGGGAAGCGCTTGGCGCAGGCGGCATCCTTCCTGCACTGCGCCGCCTGCAGGTCGATGGCGGCTTCAAAGGTGTTGGCGAAATCACCGCCCACCACCACGTCGTTCGGGGCCACCCCGTCGATCACCACCGCACGGGTGTGCTGCGGGTAGTGCGCGGCGTACTGCTGGGCCACGCGGGTGCCGTAGGACCCGCCGATCAGGTTGATCTTGTCCACGCCCAGCGCCGCACGCACGGTGTCGATGTCGGCGATGGCCTGGGTGGTGGTGTAGAAGCGGGTGTCGGCGCGGCTGGCCAGCGACGTGGCGCACTGCGCGGCGAAGTCGGCAATGGCCTGGGTGGTCGGGGCGATGCTGTCGTCCAGCGCCATTTCCTTGCCGTCGGCCCCCACGCAGGTGAGCGGGTTGGATTTGCCGGTGCCACGCTGGTCGACCAGGATGATGTCGCGCTGCTTGCGCACTTCGCGCAGCGCCACGTTGATCACCGCGGCCACTTCGGTCGCTGCCTGGCCCGGTCCACCGGCCAGGAAGAACACCGGGTCGCCCTTGCCCTCGCCTTCGTTGCTGGTATCCAGCCAGGCAATGTTCAACCCGATCTTGCGGCCGTCCGGCGCGGCCGGGTTCTCGGCCACCTGCAGGGTGGCGCATTGCGCTTCCACGTTGTCGCTGGCCTGGGTGCTGGTCAGCGTGCACGGCTTGAACGTCAGGTGTCCGTACTGACGTTGCGCGGCTTCCGGGGTGGCCTCCGGTGTGGCCTGGCAGGCGGCCAGCAGCAGCAAGGCTGCACCGGTCGCCAAGGGACGGCAGGAAACTCGCATGTTCGATCGCATCCTGGATTGAAGGGTCTCAGCATGCCATGACGAAGGGGCGCGCTGGATGTGACCAGCGCCCTGCCGACTGGGCGGACGCCTCGCGCCGGTCGGGCTCAGGCAGGCTGTGGCACCGCACTGACCGTGCGATCGCGGCCGTCGGCCTTGGCCTGGTAAAGCGCCCGGTCGGCGGCGGCCAGCAAGGCTGCGAGGTCGTGCGCACCCGTGCCGACCACCAGCCCGATGCTGGTGGTGACCACCACCGGCGTGTCGCCCACGTGTGCGGGATGGGCCTGCAGCTGCGCACGAATGCTGGCCGCCTGTTCCCGGGCCCGCGCATGATCGCCCCCCGGCAACAGCACTACGAACTCCTCCCCGCCGTAGCGGCCCAGCAGATGCTGCTGGCTGGCCAGGCTGCCGGCCAGGACCGCGGCGAAGTGGTGCAGCACCTGGTCGCCGGTGAGATGCCCCCAGCGGTCGTTTATCTGCTTGAAGTGGTCCACGTCCAGCAGCAGCAGGGCCAACGGTTGTTGCTGCCGTTGGCACTGCAGCAGGCATGCCTGGCCATCGGCCAACACCGCGCTGCGGTTGAGCAGGCCGGTCAGGCCGTCGGTGCGTGCCGCGCGGCGCAGGTCCACCAGCATCCGCTCCACCAGCAGCAGAACCAGCGCGAAGCAACGGGCCAGCTCCAGGAAGATGCCCGCCAGGTAGGTGGCGAACATCGGCGCCCCGGCCCGGAAGATGTCCTGCCCGGCGTCGGGGGCCACCGGCAGCCACAGCCGCACCAGGTACACCACCGCTTCGGCCCCGAAGATGGCCGCGGCCAGCCAGCAGCTGGTGCGCTGCTGGGGCGGCGCATGGCGTACCAGCATCCATGCCATCCAGCTGTTGACCAGTACCGAGAACAGGCTGGCCACGTTGAGCCGGACGGCCAGGTTCGGGAACGGCACCACGAACACCACGATGCCGGCCACGTAGGCCCCGGCCAGCAGGGCCGGCTGCCAGGCCGGCAGCGGCCGCTGCAGGTGGCGCGCCACCCCGTACAGCATCAGCACCGCCGAGAGCGCCAGCACCGCATTGCCGAAGATCACCAGGGGAACGACGGGCAGCTGCGCGCGCAGCGCCACCGAGGTCAGGCTGAGTGCCAGCAGCCACAGGCTGGCCGTCCACAGGCGCAGCGCCGGTTGCCCGCGCAGGACGAGCAGCAGCAATGAAAAGCCCAGCGCGATGCCCAGGCACAGCAGGTAGCCGAGCACGGCGACGGTGGGGAAATCCAGGGACATGCGGCCTCGCGCCTCAGAGCAGCGCGCGCATCTTAGCGCGCGCCGCGGCCTGGCAAGGCCGTCCCGGCCTCGACAACGCTCCCTGTGTTCTGAGACGCGCTGCCCAGAGGCGGATTGATGCCCATCCCAACGCGCGTCAACTGCAACCACTCCGATTCGGAATTCCCTGACGGCGCCAGATACTCGACGGACCGCACCCCAACGCCTGCGCCGCTGGCCACCCGGGCGTGCCATCCCCCTTGGCCTATGGAGATACCATGACCCCTCGACGCTCCCTTTCCCTGATCGCGCTGTCATTGGCCGTCGGCGCCGGCGCGGCCAGCGCGCCGGCGCATGCCCACGGCACCATGACCACGCCGATCAGCCGGGTGTACGCCTGCTTCCAGGGCAACCCGGAAAACCCGACCAACCCGGCCTGCGCCGCCGCCAAGGCAGTCGGTGGCGCGCAGGCGTTCTACGACTGGGCGGGCATCAACCAGGCCCACGCCAACGGAAATCACCAGGCGGTGGTGCCGGATGGGAAGCTGTGCAGTGGCAACAACCCCACCTTCCGTGGCTTGGACCTGGACCGCAGCGACTGGCAACGCACGCCGATCCAGGCCGATGCCAATGGCCGCTTCACCTTCGTGTTCAAGGCCTCGGCACCGCATGTCACGCGTGACTGGCAGTTCTTCGTCACGCGCGAGGGCTGGCAGCCGGGTGCGCCGATGGGCTGGGGCGACCTGGAAAAGTTCTGCACGCTGGGCAACACGCCGTTGTCGCCCGATGGTACTTACAAGCTCGAATGCCAGCTGCCCAAGCGCAGCGGCCCGCATGTGATCTACAACACCTGGCAGCGGGCCGATTCGGGCGAGGCGTTCTATACCTGCATGGATGTGCGCTTCGACGGCGACGGCGGCACGCCCCCGCCGGGTTGGCAGGACGCCGGCCCGCTCACCGCACGGGGCGAACTGCCGGTGGGCACCGAACTGTCGCTGCGCGTGTTCACCAGCGCAGGGCAGGACGTGGAAACGGTGCAGGCCACGCTGGCCAGCGGCCAAACCGCCCCTGCGCAGTGGCCGCTGCAGTTGGCCCGGCAGGTCAATGCCCGCGCCACTCACGCCCGGGTGGGGGTGATGCGCGATGGGGTGGTCACGCCGATCGCCTCGGCCACCGACAACCGCGTGTATCTTTCGGCCGGCCACCGGTTCCAGCTGGACGTGCGGACGCCGGAGCTGCCACCGCCGGACGGTGACTACGATTTCGTCTACCCCGCCGGCATCGGCAGCTACATTCCGGGCCAGACCGTGGTGAAGGGCAGCGATGGCCAGTTGTACGCGTGCCGGCCGTTCCCTGAAGGCGCCTGGTGCAACACCGACGCCGACGCCTACCGCCCCGGGACCGGATCGGCCTGGCGCGACGCCTGGATTCCGTACTGAGTGCAGCACCGGGGGCGGCGTTGGCTGCCCCCGGTCAGCGCAGCGGGCCTACTTGCTACTGACGTACTTCTCGCGCCGCACCTGCGGGGTCGGCAGGCCGGCCTCCTTCAGCGCCTCGAAGGTCGCATCGACCATGTCCGGGTTGCCGCACAGGTAGGCGATGTCGGTGGCCGGGTTCGGGGCGAATTCGGCCAGATGCTGCTGCACGTAGCCGTGGCGCACATCCGGATGGGGGTTCTCCGGCAGCTCGCGCGATAGGCACGGTACGTAGCGGAAGCCTGGGTGCGCTGCCGCGAAGGCATAGAAGTCGTCACTGTAGAGCAGCTCGGCGGGGGTGCGGGCGCCCTGCAGCACCACCACCTCCACCCCGCGCTCGGCCATGGCGGTGGCCAGCAGCGGCAGCATCGACCGGTACGGGGTGACCCCGGTGCCGGTGGCGATCAGCAGGTAGCGGGCGTTGTGGTCGCCCGGCTGGAGGCAGAACCGGCCGAACGGGCCGCTGGCGGTGACGTGGCCGCCGATGTCCAGGCCCTCGAACAGGGCCGTGGCGGCGCCACCGGGGACGAAGCTGACCGCGATATCGACCGCCTCGCCCGGGGCCAGGGCGTGATCATGAATGGTAGCCAGCGAGTAACTGCGCTTGGTGGGGGTGCCGTCGGCATACTCGAAATGGACCTGGATGAACTGGCCGGGCTGGAAATCCAGCGGCTGGCCGTCATCACGCAGGAACTGGTAGTGGCCGACGGTCGGGGCCAGCATGCGCCGGTCGACCAGTTTGAGGGGAAATTGAACAGGCACGGCTTTTCGGGACAGTGTGTAGCCGGGGCAAGCCCTCGGGGTCTTCTATAATAGCCCCTCCCCGCCCCTATCCAGCGCCAGCCCATGGGCGCGAAGGCAAGAGCTTGGCTTCCCAGAACACTCCCGCGTCCACCGCCGCCCCCGCCCTGCGGGTGCGCGACCTCCGCAAGACCTACGACAACGGCACCCAGGCCCTGAAGGGCGTCTCGCTGGACGTGGCCCCGGGCGACTTCTTCGCCCTGCTGGGCCCCAACGGCGCCGGCAAGTCGACCCTGATCGGCATCATCAGCTCGCTGGTGAACCTCAGCGAGGGCCAGGTCGAGGTGTTCGGCAGCGACCTGGTGCGCAACCGCAGCGCCACGATGCGCCTGATCGGCCTTGTACCGCAGGAAATCAACTTCAACCTGTTCGAAAAGCCCTTCGACATCCTGGTCAACTACGCCGGCTTCTATGGCGTGGCCCGTGCCGAGGCCGAGAAGATGGCCGAAGAAGAGCTCAAGCGCGCCCACCTGTGGGAAAAGGCCCAGGTGATGAGCCGCACCCTGTCCGGCGGCATGAAGCGCCGGCTGATGATCGCCCGCGCGATGATGACCCGCCCGCGCCTGCTGATCCTGGACGAGCCCACGGCCGGGGTGGACATCGAGATCCGCCGCGACATGTGGCGGGTGCTCAAGGAGATCAATGCCGCCGGCACGACGATCATCCTGACCACGCACTACCTGGAAGAAGCCGAGCACCTGTGCCGCAACCTGGCCATCATCAACCACGGCCAGATCGTCACCCAGGGTCCGATGCGCGAGCTGCTGGCCAAGCTGGACGTGGAGGGCTTCCTGTTCGATATCGACGGCAGCCTGCCGGCCGAGCTGCCGGTGATCGAAGGCGCCACGCTGATCGCCACCGATGGGCACACGTTGGACGTGGACATGCCGCGCGCGATGGACCTCAACCGGGTATTTGAAGCCTTGAACGCGGCCGGTATCCGGGTGCGTTCGATGCGGACCAAGAGCAACCGCCTGGAGGAGCTGTTCGTGCGCCTCACCGGCAACCAGGAGAATGCGGCATGAGCACCACCCCTACCCCGGTCCTGACCGACGGCCAGCGCAACCGGATCGCGTTGATGACGATCGTGCGCCGCGAAGTGGCGCGCATCCTGCGCATCTGGGGCCAGACCCTGGTGCCGCCGGCGATCACCATGACGCTGTACTTCCTGATCTTCGGCGGGCTGATCGGCTCGCGCGTGGGCGAGATGGGCGGCTACAGCTACATGCAGTTCATCGTGCCGGGCCTGGTGATGATGAGCGTGATCCAGAACAGTTACGGCAACATCAGTTCGTCGTTCTTCGGGGCCAAGTTCGGCCGCCACGTGGAAGAGCTGCTGGTGAGCCCGATGCCGAACTGGGTGATCCTGTGGGGCTATGTGTCCGGTGCGGTGCTGCGCGGCCTGATGGTGGGCGTGATCGTGCTGATCATCGCGATGTTCTTCACCCCGGTGCGTATCCCGCACCCGCTGGTGACGCTGACCACGGTGCTGCTGGGCGCGACGATCTTCTCGCTGGCCGGCTTCATCAATGCGGTGTACGCCAAGAAGTTCGACGATGTGGCGATCGTGCCAACGTTCATCCTGACCCCGCTGACGTATCTGGGCGGTGTGTTCTATTCGGTGAAGCTGCTGCCGACGTGGGCGGAGGCGGCGACGCACGCGAACCCGATTTTCTACATGGTCAATGCGTTCCGCTACGGGCTGCTGGGCACCAGTGATGTGCCGCTGTGGGTGGCGTATGCGCTGATGATCGGTTTCGTGGTGGCATTGACCGCGCTGGCACTGTGGCTGCTCAAGCGTGGCGTGGGCATGCGGAGCTGAGGTGGGTGTAGTTTGCCGGGCCTGCGGCCCGGCGGCCCGCTTTACTGCCACTGCCACTGCCGGAGCAACGTCAACTGCGGCTCTGGGTTGAATCGGGGTAGGCGGGGTTCCGGTAGTGCCGGCCGCTGGCCGGCAACCTCGCGGAAATGATCGTTCCTGTGGAGCCGGGCTTTTGCCCGGCTCTTTTCGTATGCGCTTGGACGAACTGTGAGAATGTGGAAGAGAGATTTGGAGGGACGTCGTGCCTTGATTCGATCTCGCCCATGCGCGAAAGGCGCTCCGCCAACCGCCACATAACGCCCTGCGGGTAGTGAAAAACTCCGGCACAATCGCAGGGTGAATCCCCCAACTGCAGTGAGCGTGCGATGCGTATCCTGATCCTCGGCGCCGGTGGTACCGGTGGTTATTTTGGTGGTCGGCTGGCCCAGGCCGGTGTGGATGTGACGTTCCTGGTGCGTCCCGCGCGTGCGGCGCAGCTGGCGGCCGAGGGGCTTGTGATCCGGAGTCCGGTTGGCGATGCGACGTTCCCGGTCAAGCACGTCATCGCCGAGGCGCTGCCCGCGCTGGCGGCGGCCGAGCCGTTCGATCTGGTGATTCTGAGCTGCAAGGCGTACGACCTGGACATTTCGATCGAGGCGATTGCCCCGGCGATGGGGCCGCGTACGACGCTGCTGCCGATCCTCAACGGGCTGCACCACTACGCGGCACTGGATGCGCGCTTCGGGCGCGATGCGGTGCTGGGCGGGCTGTGCTTCATCAGCGCGACCAAGGCCATCGATGGTGCGGTGCTGCACCTGGCGCCAGCGGCCAAGCTGACCTTCGGCGAGCGCGACGGTACCGGCAGCAGCGCGCGGGTGTTGGCGCTGGCGGCCGCGTGCGTGCAGGCGAACGTGGACCATGTGGCCAGCGATGCGATCGGGCAGGAGCAGTGGATCAAGTACACGTTCCTGACCACCCTGGCGGCGGCGACGTGCCTGATGCGCGCCGATGTGGGCACGATCGTGGCCACCGACGATGGGGCGGCAATCGTGCGTGGCCTGTATGACGAATGCCTGGCCGTGGCCGATGCCGCAGGCGAGCCGATTCCGGCCAAGGCGCGCGAGATCGCGCTGACGGCCACGACCCAGGCCGGCTCGGCGTTGAAGGCGTCCATGCTGCGCGACCTGGAAGCGGGCCAGCAGGTGGAGGCCGAGCAGATCGTGGGCGACATGCTGGCGCGTGCACGCGCCGCCGGGCAGGCCGCGCCGCTGCTGGCGGTGGCCTACAGCCACCTGCAGGCCTACCAGCGCCAGCGCGGCGCCTGAGCATGCACACCGCTGCGCCGGCGCACGTGCTGGTGCTGGGCCTGGGCTACAGCGGGCGGCACCTGGCCGCCCTGCTCCAGGCCCAGGGCATCGCGTGCAGCGGCACCGTGCGCGACCCCGGCGCGGCCCCCGATGACGGGCTGACGCGGCACCGGCTGGCCGAAGGCGTGCCGGTTGATGAGGAGCTGCGCGCGGCGATCCGGCGCGCGGACGCGATTGTGTGCAGCGTGCCGCCGGAGGATGCGGGCGACCCGGCGCTGCGCCTGCTCGCCGATGCACTGCACGACAGCCCCGCGCTGCGCTGGGTGGGCTACCTGTCCTCGACGGCGGTCTATGCCGACCGCGACGGGGGTTGGGTCGACGAACAGTCCAGCGCCGATGCTGACAACGACACCGCCCTGCGACGGCTACGTGCCGAGCAGCAGTGGCGTGCGTTCGCGCAGGCACGCGGTATCGCCTCGGCGGTGTTCCGCCTGCCCGCGCTGTACGGTCGGGGGCGCAACGCGCTGGTGCAGCTGGCGCAGGGCAAGGCCCGGCACGTGGTACGGCCCGGGCTGGTGTTCAACCGGCTGCATGTGGAAGACCTGGCCGCTGCAGTGCTGGCGGCGATGCAGCGGCCGCAGGGCCACGCGCTCTATCTGCCGGCCGACGACGCGCCGGCCCCGCCGCAGGACGTGCTGGCGCATGCCGCGTTGCTGAGTGGCCTGCCACTGCCCGCCGCGCAGGCCTGGGATGACCCGGCCCTCCCCGCCTCGCTGCGCCGCTTCTACGCCAGCAACAAGCGCATCGACAGCCGCGGCACGCGTGCGGCGTTGCAGTGGCAACCCCGCTTCGCGACCTACCGCGATGGCCTGGCCGACGCCTGGGCAAACGGCGACGGCCGGTAGCCCACGACCGTTGGTCGTGGGGGCGTTATCAGGCGACGTCAGGCAACCGGAAGAACGCACGCGTGGCTGCGGTCGCGTTGGCGGCCGTGGTCTGCACGTCTTCGCCCCGATCGCGCGCCAGCTCCTCGACGATGTGCGACAGGAACATCGGCTCGTTGCGGCGGTCCTTGGGCATCGGCTTGAGCGAGCGCGGCAGCAGGTACGGCGCGTCAGTTTCGATCATCAGGCGGTTGGCCGGGATGTGCTTCACCAGCTCACGCAGGTGGCCGCCACGGCGTTCGTCGCACAACCAGCCGGTGATGCCGATGTACCAGTCCTGGTCCAGGTAGTCGAACAGCTCCTGGCGCTCGCCGGTGAAGCAGTGCACCACCGCCGCGCCCAACCGGCCGTCGAAGTTCTTCATCTGCGCCATGAAATCGGCGTGCGCATCGCGCTGGTGCAGGAACAGCGGCTTGCGCGCGCCATCGGCCGCCACCACGTCGGCCGCCAGCTGCAGCTGGCGCTCAAAGGCGCGGTGCTGGGCTGGGCGCGGGGCGAAATCACGGAAGTAATCCAGCCCGCACTCGCCCACCGCCACCACGTCGGCATGCGCATGCAGCGCGCGCATCTGGGCATCGCATTCGTCGGTGTATTCCACCGCGTGGTGCGGGTGCACGCCGGCGGTGGCATACAGGAAGCCGGGATGCTGGCGTGCCAGCGCCAGCGCCATCGGCGAATGCTCGCGGCTGGCCCCGGTAATGATCATCTGTGCCACCCCCGCCTCGCGGGCACGCGCCAGCACGGCGTCGCGGTCGCGGTCGAAGGAGTCGTGGGTGAGGTTGGCGCCGATATCGATCAGTTGCATGGGGAGCTACAAGGCAGGTAACCCGCGCATTGTAGCTGCCCCCGCGCAGGCTCACTCCGGATCCGGCCCGGTGAGCAGCCGCTGCACCAGTTCACGCGACAGGCCTGTCAGCACGATCCGGTCGCCATCGCGCATCACGGTGATGAACGGGTAGCCATCGCGTTCGAGGGTGTCGGCCGGTACGGGGCTGGCATCGACCGTGCCGCCCGCGGGAATGCGCAGGTACCAGACTTCCGCGCACAACGCAGAGAACGCCGGCAGCGGTTCCGGGTAGGTGCCGCCCCGGCCCGCCACCTCGGCGGTCTTCAACAACGCCAGCAGGCGCGGCAGCAGGTCGCCATAGGGCGTAGCGTCATCGAGGCCGAGCGAGGCGCCCAAGGCCTCGGGGGCGGTGCTCATGCTGAACAAGGTCGCGGTGGCGCGCGAGCGCGGCACCAGGCTGGTGCGAAGAGTCAGGCCTTGCCCCTTCCAGAGCGCCTCGCTGGCGCCGTGCAGGAACGGCTGGAGGTCGTGGTCGAAGCGCATCAGCCACGCGTCGTACTGCAGGCGCGCCGCGTCCAGGTTCCAGCGTGGCAGCGCGCATTGCGCACCCGGTGCCTGGCGCTGCCAGCGCTCGGGAATCCCCACGCCCGCGCACTCGCGGCACACCAGCTCGGTGTCGGTCGGGCCCTCGAAGTGCAGGCTGGGCGCGTGGGCGTCGGCGCAGTCGTCACTGTCGAGCAGCAGGCGAAAGCCCGTGGTGCCGGCGCAGCGCACCAGTGTGTTGCTATGCATGCCCAATGTGCTGTGGCCGAACTGCGAGAGCCAGACAAAGGCGCGATCATCGGCCAGCTGCAGGCTGGGGTAGAGCGGCTCGCGCAATGTGCCATCGGCCACCGCGCGGCGGATCGCCGCCTCGTTGTCCAACCCGGCAGGCAGGTAGCGGGCATCCAGCGTGGGCTGCAGCAGCATCGCCAACGGGTGGCCGTCGTAGGGCATGTGCAATCCCTCGCCCAGGTCCTCCTCAGGCGCCGCAGCGGGGCTGGCGGCGCTGACCGAGGCCAACGGACAGAGCAGAAGGAGCGACAACAACAGGCGAGCCAAGCGCAACATCTACACGTCCGGGTACGGCGGGGCGGCACAGGGAAGCATGCCTGCCCGGCGGCTGGCAATCGGCACGTCCGGCAGACGCCGTATCCTTGAGCCATGACTGCCCCGATTTTTCCAATCTCCCCGCTGCTGCCGCAGATTCTCGACCACCTGGCCGGCCACGCGCGCTTGGTGCTGGAGGCGCCCCCCGGCGCCGGCAAGACCACCCAGGTGCCGTTGGCCCTGCTGAACGCGCCGTGGCTGCAGGGCCAGAAGATCATCATGCTGGAACCGCGACGGGTGGCCGCGCGCAGCGCCGCGCAGTTCATGGCGCGGCAGCTGGGCGAAGCGGTGGGCGACACCGTCGGCTACCGCATCCGTTTCGAGAACAAGGTGTCGGCCCGCACCCGCGTCGAAGTGGTCACCGAAGGCATCCTGACCCGGATGCTGCAGGACGACCCGATGCTCGACGGCGTGGGCGCGCTGCTGTTCGATGAATTCCACGAGCGTCATCTGGCCGCCGATCTCGGCCTTGCACTGGCGCTGGACGTGCAGGCGCAGCTGCGCGAGGACCTGCGCATCGTGGTGATGTCGGCCACGCTGGATGGCGAGCGGCTGGCGCAGTTTCTCGACGCGCCCCGGCTGAGCAGCGCGGGCCGCAGCTTTCCGGTGGCGATCAGCCATTTCCCCGCCCGTCGCGAAGAATCGCTGGAAGCCCAGGCACGGCGCGCGGTGGAACAGGCGCTGGCCGAGCATCCCGGCGATGTACTGGTGTTCCTGCCGGGCCAGCGCGAGATTGCGCGCACCCAGGCCGCGCTGGAGCAGGCGCTGCCAGCCACGGTGCAAGTGCTGCCGCTGCACGGCGAGCTGCCGGTGGAACAGCAGTCGCGGGTGCTGCAGCCCGACCCGCAGGGCCAGCGCCGCGTGGTGCTGGCCACCAACGTGGCCGAATCCTCGGTCACGTTGCCGGGGGTGCGCGTGGTGATCGATGCCGGGCTGGCGCGCGAGCCGCGCTACGACCCCAACAGCGGCTTCGCACGGCTGGACGTGGTGAGCATCGCGCAGGCGTCGGCCGACCAGCGCGCCGGGCGTGCCGGACGTGTGGCCGAGGGCTGGGCATGGCGGCTGTGGCCGCAGTCGCAGCGGCTGGAGGCACAGCGCCGGCCGGAGATCGCGCAGGTGGAATTGACGTCGCTGGCGTTGGAGCTGGCCGCGTGGGGCAGCGATGACCTGCGCTTCGTCGACCCGCCACCGGTGGGCGCATTGGCCGCCGCGCGCGAGCTGCTGCAGCGGCTGGGGGCGATGAGCGACAGCGGCCGGCTGACCGCGCTGGGCCGGCGCATGCTCACCCTGGGCACGCACCCGCGGCTGGCGGCGATGCTGCTGGCCGCCAACGGCGGCAGCGAGCAGGCGCTGGCGTGCGACCTGGCCGCGCTGGTGGAGGCACGCGACCCGCTGCGCCAGGGCGGTGATGCACTGGCCGCGCGATGGCGCGCGTTGGCAGCGTTCCGCCACGGCCGCGCGCCGCACGATGCCAACCGCGGTGGGCTGGCCACCATCGATGCCGCCAGCAAGCAGTGGCGGCGACGCCTGCGCTGCGACGCCGCGCCGCCCACGTCGGTGGAGGCACACCAGCTCGGCGACCTGCTGGCCCACGCCTTCCCCGACCGCATCGCCGCGCGCCACCCCACCGATCCGCTGCGCTACCTGCTGGCCAACGGGCGCAGTGCGCGCCTGTTCGATCCGAGCGATCTGCGCGGCGAACCGTGGCTGGTGGCGGTGGAACTGCGCTATGAGGCGCGCGACGCGTTGCTGCTGCGCGCCGCGCCGGTCGATGAGGACCGGCTGCGCCGCGACTTCCCCGCCCGCTTCACCCAGCAGGACGTGGTGCGCTGGGACGGCGACAAGCGTGCGCTGGTGGCGCGCCGCGAAACCCGTTTCGACCGCATCGTGCTGGACAGCCGGTCGGCCGGGCGCGTGGATCCGGCGCATGCCGCGCAGGCGCTGACCGAGGCCGTGGCTGAGCTGGGCATCGACGCGCTGCCGTGGACCGAGGGCCTGCGCCAATGGCAGGCACGGACGCTGGCGCTGCGTGCGTGGATGCCCGAGCTGGACCTGCCGGACGTGTCCGATGCGGCGCTGATGGCGGCCCTGCCGCAGTGGCTGACGCCGGCCTTCACCGGCAAGACGCGGCTGGACGCGCTGGACGAAGCCAGTCTGGGCGAGGCCCTGAAATCGCCACTGCCGTGGGCGCAGCGCCAGGTGATCGACCGCCACGCGCCGGTGCGCATGGCGGTGCCGTCGGGCATGGAGCGGCCGATCCACTATGCGGTGGACGCCGATGGCATCACCCCGCAGGGACCGGTGCTGGCGGTGAAACTGCAGGAGCTGTTCGGCCTGGCCGACACCCCGCGCATCGCCGATGGCCGCGTGCCGCTCACCCTGCACCTGCTCTCGCCCGGCGGCCGCCCCCTGCAGGTTACCCAGGACCTGCGCAACTTCTGGGCCAACACCTACGCCGAGGTCAAAAAGGAAATGAAGGGCCGTTATCCCCGGCACCCGTGGCCGGACGATCCGTGGACGGCGACCGCCACGCACCGGGCCAAGCCGCGCGGGACGTGACGCGGCTGTCGCATTCATGGCTGCCGGCTGACCGCGTCATCGCGCCGCACTGCAACGGTACGGGCAAGCGGCTACAGTCGTGATCCGGCCGTGGCAGGTGGCTAACACGCCCTACACGGCCCGCGCGCCACACTGGATCAGAACCGAGGCAAAGGAACCCCCATGAGCAGACTGACTGTGATTACCGACCGCGCCCTTGAGCGCGCCCTGGACCTGGCAAGCAGCGCTGGCGACGGCCTCAAGCATGCCGGTGGCAGCCTGCGTCACCTTGGCCCGCAGGCCACGGACTGGATCAAGACCGGTGCCGCACTGGGCGCGGTGAAGACCGGCAGCAAGGTCGCCGCGAAGGTGGTCCGCCGCAATCCGGCCGTGACCATCGCCGCCGCTGCGGTGGGCGTGGGCCTGCTGGGCTACGCGCTGTACCGCAAGCAGCAGAAGAAGAAGCTTGCCAACGGCGGCGTGGTGGACGGCCAGGCGCAGCGCATCAGCGCCCGCAACCGCCGCACCAGCACCGTGGTCGATGAGCACAGCGATATCGGCAGCGACGCCTGATCCGCTGACGCGTCAGCGTGTGTGTATCGAAAGCCGCCGGCCTTGTCCGGCGGTTTTTTTTCGTATGCGTACCAACCAACGGTTGGTACCCACCGGCGGTGTTATCCGATCTGGCGCCACTGGCCCGGTTGCAGGTCGCCCAGCGCGTGCGGGCCCATGGAGGCGCGCACCAGGCGCAAGGTCGGGAGTCCCACGGCCGCGGTCATCCGCCGTACCTGGCGGTTGCGGCCCTCGCGCAGGGTGACGGCCAGCCAGCTGTCGGGCACGGTCTTGCGGAAGCGCACCGGTGGATCCCGCACCCACAGCGCGGGGGCGGGGTCGAGGCGTTCGATCTTCGCCGGCAGGGTCGGGCCGTCATTGAGCTGCACACCGTCACGCAGGGCCTGCAGCTGCGCGTCGCTGGGCGTGCCTTCCACCTGCACCCAGTAGGTCTTGTCGGCCTTGTGGCGCGGATCGGTGAGGGTGTGCGCCAGGCCACCGTCATCGGTGAGCAGCAGCAGGCCCTCGCTGTCGTAGTCCAGCCGCCCGGCCGCATACACCGCCGGCGGCAGCCCGAAGCCGGCCAGTGTCGCGCGCGGCGGCTGGCTGCGGTCGGTGAACTGGCACAGCACGTTGAAGGGTTTGTTGAAGGCGATCAGCATGGCGGAAACAACAGCGGGGGACGGGCCATTGTCCCATCCCCCGCTCGTCTGTGATGCAGCGTAGCCCGCAGCGGGCGCTGCGGGTCAGGGCTTCACGAAGCGCAGGGTCATGCGGTCGCTCTCACCGATGGCCTGGTACTTCGCATCGTCGGCTTTGTCGTGCTGGTTGGTCGGCGGCAGGGTCCACACCCCGCTCGGGTGGTCCTTGGTGTCGCGCGGGTTGGCGTTGATCTCGCTGCTCCCGGCCAGTTTGAAGCCCGCCGCCTCGGCCATCGCGATCACCTGCTTCTGGCCCACGTACCCGCTCTTGTCGTCGGCCGGCACGTCGGCCTTGGCACGGTGCTCCACCACGCCCAGCACGCCACCGGGCTTGAGCACCTTGTAGAAGCCGGTGAACATGCCCTCGGCCTGGTTGGCGCTGCGCCAGTTGTGCACGTTGCGGAAGGTCAGCACCACGTCGGCCGAGTTGTCCGCACCGAACTGCGGCGCGGTCGGGTTGTAGGCCACGACCTTGCTCTTGCCATACAGCGCGGCATTGGCGGCGAACTTCTTGTCCAGGCCGTCGCGGCTGCGCTGCTGGTAGTCACGGCCGCGGCCTTCGGGCACCGCCATCGGATCGACCACCGCGGCGACATAGCTGCCCTTGTCGCGCAGCAACGGGCCCAGGATTTCCGAGTACCAGCCGCCGCCCGGGGTGATCTCGATGACGGTCTTGCCCGGTGCCACGCCGAAGAACGACAGCGTCTGCGCCGGATGTCGCCACGCATCGCGCTTGACGTTGGCCGGGTCGCGCCAGTCGCCCTGCACCGCCGTCTGCACCGCCGGGGTGATCGTGATCTGCGCATTGGGGCCGGCCGGCTTGGTCGCCAGGGCCGGGGCGGACAGCAGCAGCGTGGACAGGGTGAACAGGCAGGCAGTGGTCAGCGAACGGGTTTTCATCGGCGTCTTCCAGTGGCGGGATGCGGCGAGACTAGCAGCCGCGATGCCCAAGGTGTTCACAAAGCGTTAGTGCGATGCAGCACGGCGGAACACTGTTTTGTGGCAGCCGCCGCAGCGCTGTCATGGCCACGGAACTATGCTGATGCATTGGATTTCCACAGGAGCACCTCTCCCATGACTGCATCGCGCGAACTCGGCCGCTCCGGCCTGACTGTGCAACCCATTGCCTTCGGCGGCAACGTCTTCGGCTGGAGCGCCGACGAGAAAACCTCGTTCGCGCTGCTGGATGCCTTCGTCGACGCCGGCTTCAACCTGGTGGATACCGCCGACGCGTATTCGGCCTGGGTGCCGGGCAACAGCGGCGGCGAATCGGAGACCATCCTGGGCCGCTGGTTCAAGCACAGCGGCAAGCGCGACAAGGTGGTGCTGGCCACCAAGGTCGCCAAGTGGGCCGAGCGCCCGGGCCTGTCGGCCGACAACATCGCCGCGGCGGTGGAAGATTCGCTGCGCCGCCTGCAGACCGATGTGATCGATCTGTACCAGGCGCACGAAGACGACGAATCCACGCCGCTGGAAACCACCCTGGCCGCGTTCGGCCGCCTGATCGAGCAGGGCAAGGTGCGTGCCATCGGTGCGTCCAACTACAGCGCCAGCCGCCTGCGCGATGCGCTTGCGGTGTCGGCCGACTACGCGCTGCCGCGTTATGAAACGTTGCAGCCGGAGTACAACCTGTACGACCGCGCCGGCTACGAAGCAGAACTGGAACCGCTGGTGCGCGACCAGGGCATCGGCGTGATCAGCTACTACTCGCTGGCCAGCGGCTTCCTGAGCGGCAAGTACCGCAGTGCCGCCGATGCAAGCAAGAGCAGCGCGCGCGGCAAGAGCGTGGTGGACAAGTACCTCAATCCGCGCGGCCTGCGCATCCTGACCGCGCTGGACGACATCGCCAGCACGCACGGTGCCAGTGCGTCGCAGGTGGCGCTGGCGTGGCTGATCGCGCGGCCCGGCATTACCGCGCCAATCGTCAGCGCCACCAGCGTCGCGCAGTTGAAGGATGTGCTGGCGGCCGCGCAGATGGCGCTGTCGGCCGAGGATGTGGCGCAGCTGGATACGGCCAGCGCCGAGCAGGGCTGAGCCCGGCGGCCCACGTGTCGAACACGCAGCCGCCGCGAGGCGGCTGCGTCGTTTCGGTCATGCCGTGGTGCACGTCCGCGATGCAACGGCGGTCGTCGCATTCGGCCGACATAATGTGTGGATTACATGGTCCGCTTGCAGCGGGAAACAAACCCGGGTAATGTTCGCGCCCATCGCCGCAGCCTGCGGCACCCTTCCACCCAACCGAGCCCGTCATGCCCCTTCGTTTCTCCGCCCTCGCCCACCGACTGCACCGCGCGACCCCTGCGCTGCGTCCGTGCGACGTTGCGGGCAAGGCCGACGCGCTGACCATCGACTGATCTTCCCGCACGGAGATCGGTCACCGATCTCCGAGGCACGCCAACGCCCTCGGATGCTGCATCCGGGGGCGTTTTCGTTTGCGTTGGCGTCGCCCCACCTTCCGATCACATGGCGTGATCTTCCATCGTCCACACCCGGGCAAGGACTGCCTGACCACACGGACGTGTTGCCACGAGGCGCGAAAGCGCTGTGCCCAGGTGTGGGGCACGGGCAGCGGGAGATGATGTCTTTTTTATTATGCGTGCCGGTTTACCCGGCGCTGCCTGGCCGTGCCCCGGGATTATCTGGGGCTGCCACTCAATGGAATGAATGACCATGAACATAGAAACACCTTTTGAACTGCTGCACGCCGAGGGCACCACCCCCATCAAGGGTTGGGTACACGGCGTACCCGTGGACGAACTGGCCCGGGCGCAACTGCGCAACATCGCTGCGGTGCCGTTCGTCGGCCCGTGGGTGGCGGTGATGCCGGACGTACACGTAGGCAAGGGAGCCACCGTGGGCTCGGTGATCCCTACCCGCGGCGCGATCATTCCGGCCGCGGTCGGCGTGGACATCGGCTGCGGCATGGCGGCGGTGCGCACCACGCTGCGCGCCGAGGACCTGCCCGACAACCTGGCCCGGCTGCGCAGTGACATCGAGCGCAGCGTGCCGGTGGGCAATGGCCGCGGCGGCGAGCACCGGCAGCTGCCGGACAGCATCCACAGCCGCATCGTGCGGTCCGGGCTGGTCGAGCGGCTGGATGCCATCAAGCAGCGGCACCGGCGCGTGCGCACCGACAAGCTGGCCTGCCAGATCGGCACGCTCGGCGGTGGCAACCACTTCATCGAAATCTGCCTGGATGAAACCGGGGCGGTGTGGGTGATGCTGCACAGCGGCTCGCGCGGTACCGGCAACCTGATCGGCACCTACTTCATCGAGCAGGCGCGCGAGCAGTTGGCCCGGCGCGTGCTCGGCTTCCACCTGCCGGACAAGGACCTGGCCTTCTTCATGCAGGGCGAGCCGTTGTTCGATGACTATGTGCAGGCCGTGTCATGGGCGCAGGACTACGCCCGCGAGAACCGCGAGGCGATGATGGCGCGGGTGCTGGCCGAGATGCGGCTGCGGCTGCCGAAGTTCCAGTTGGAGAAGCTGGCGGTGAACTGCCACCACAACTACGTGCAGACCGAGACCCACGGGGGCGAGGAACTGCTGGTGACCCGCAAGGGTGCGGTCAGCGCGCGCGCCGGCGAGCTGGGGATCATCCCGGGCAGCATGGGCACGCGCAGCTATATCGTGCGTGGCAAGGGCAATGCCGAGAGCTTCCACAGCTGCAGCCATGGAGCCGGACGCGTGATGAGCCGCAGCGCGGCGCGCCAGCAGATCACCCTGGCCCAGCACCGCGAGGCCACCGCGCACGTGGAATGCCGCAAGGATGCGGCGGTGATCGATGAGTCGCCCGCGGCGTACAAGTCGATCGACGCGGTGATGGCCGCGCAGCGCGACCTGGTGGAGGTGGTGCACACCCTGCGCCAGGTGGTGTGCATCAAGGGCTGAGCAGGCAGAGCGCGGCGGCCATCGACGGGTCGCCGCGCGTCTGTCAGGCCGCGCTGTCTTCGGCCACCAGCGCGTGGTGCAGGCTCACGCCCGCGCGAACACCTTCGGCGCTGGCCAGGCTGATGTTGCCCACCAGCGTCGCATCGCCTGCCGCGTAGATGCCGGGGACGCTGGTCTGCTTGCCCGCATCAACCTGGACGAGCACGCCCACCGGGCTGTCCTCCAGCGCGCAGCCGAGCTGTTGGACCAGCGGCGTGGCCATCTGCTGACGCGCGGTGACAAATAGCGCACGCAGTTCCACCCGGCGGCCATCGGCAAGCACTGCTGCGCTCAACGCGGGTGCCTCGCCCTCCAGGCCAACCACCACCTCATGCTCGATGCTCACGCCGCGACGCTGCAGGGTGGCCAGTTCATCTGCGGTCAGCGCCATGCCATGCGCGAACAGGGTGACCTGGCCCCAATCGGCCAGCAGCGCCGCCATCGTGGTCGACTTCTCGTGCCCGCCCAGCAGACCAATCGCGCCGCCGCCGATTTCATAGCCATGGCAGTACGGGCAATGCACCACGCTGTGGCCCCAGCGCTCGGCCAGGCCCGGCAGGTCGGGTAGTTCGTCGCGGATGCCGGTGGCCAGCAGCAGTTTGCGCGTGGCCCAGGTCTCGTTGCCCGCGGTAGCCACCACGAAGCCATCGACCGTGGGTTGGGCCGTGGTGACGGTGTCGCTGATCCAGCGCACGGTGGGGTACTCCAGCAGCTGCGCCTTGGCGTTGCGCAGCAGCTCGGCGCCGGCGATGCCGTCCTGCCCAAGCACGCCGTGCGAATGCGCGGCAAAGCGGTTGCGCGGCAGGCCGCTGTCGATCACCAGGACCTCGCGACGCGCACGCGCCAGGATCAGGGCGGCGGACAGGCCGGCGAAACTGCCGCCGACAACAATTGCATCAAAGGTCATGGGGAACTCCTGCTGCATGGTGGGCCAAGTGGGGGGCGAAGGCCTCGCCGAGGGTGGCCAGGGTGGTGCCACGCAGGCGCTGCTCAAGCAGGGCCTGGGCCTGGCGGTAGCTGTCATCCAGTGCGTCGTTGACCACCTGCTGCACCGGGCAGCCGCGCCCGGTTTGGCGGGCACCGGTATGCAGCAGCGCCGGCGCACCGATGGCCACATACACGTCATGCAGGGTGATCTGGGCCGGGGCGCGGGCCAGTTGGCTGCCGCCGCCGTGGCCGCGCACACTGGTGACCAACCCGCCCTTGTGCAGAGCCGCGAGCAGGCGCCGGATTACCACCGGGTGGGTGGGCAGGCAGGTCGCCAACTGCTCGGAGGTACGCGGGCCCTCCTGACCGACCAGATGGGCCATCACATGAAGTGCGTCGGAGAACTGGTTTTTGGCTTTCATGTAACAACAATAGTTACATTAAAGTTGCCTGTCCAGTCCGGTTTCGTTCCATTTGCGACAATATTTGATCTGCACAAATTCTTCACGACGTTGAATGGAACAGTAATCGTGATTGGCGTCGCACTTCAGGCTGCTTCAGGCAGACCGATACCGCATTGCCCTTCCTTACTTTTCATTTCCCATGACGTCCTCCGCACCGGCGCGTCCACGCGCCCCGAGTCTTCAGTTCAAACTGCTGGGCGCGCTGTCGCTTGGCTTGGTGATCATCGTGCTGGCCGCGTTGGCCGGGCTGGGTTCGGCCTGGCGGAACCTGTCGACCGACGTGCCCGTCGAGGTCGCCCGCAAGGCGCAGGCCGAGCTGCTGCAGCGTGAATTCCGCCTGCAGGTGCAGGAGTGGAAGAACGTATTGATCCGGGGGGCAGACGATGCACTGCGCACGCGCCACCTGGCCGCGTTCGATGCGGAAGGACGCCGCATTGCAGACCTGGCCGGTGGGCTCGCCAGCAGCCGCGACGAGCAGACGCGTACGCTCGCCCGTCAGTTCCTGACCGAGCATCGTGCCCTGGAGGCGCGCTACCGCGGTGCGCTGGAGGCGTTTGCGGCCAGTGGATACGATACGCAGGCCGGCGATGCGCTGGTGCGCGGTGCCGACCGCAGCGTCGGAACCACACTGGACGCGCTGGCGGCACGCGCCAACGAACGGGCCGAGTTCGAAACCAATGCCACCTCCGAGCGTGCACGCGCCGCGCTGGTGGCATCGGCGATCGTCACGGCGCTGGCGGCGGTGGTACTGCTGGGGGTGCTGGCACTGTGGCTGCGCCGCTCGGTGATCGCCCCGGTGATCGCGGTGGAAGCGGCCGCCCGTGCGGTCGCACGCGGCGATCTGGAGCATCCGGTGGCGGTGCACAGCCGCGACGAGATCGGCCGCCTCGGCACGGCGATGGGTGAGGTCACCCAGACCCTCAAGGCGGTACTGGCCGCTCAGGCGGTGATGGCGCAGCGCCATGAGGCTGGCCAGATCAGCTACCGGATGGATGCCGACGCGCTGCCCGGCGCGTATGGCCAGATGGTGCGCGAGAACAATGCGCTGGTGGCCAACCACATCCAGGTGAAACTGCGCGCGATCGAGATCATGGGCCACTACGCGGTCGGTGATCTGTCGGTGGACATGGAACGCCTGCCCGGCGAGAAGGCGGTGATCACCCAGGCGCTGGATACGGCCAAGGCCAACCTGGGTGCGATCAATGCCGAGATCAAGCGATTGGCGGCCGCCGCCGCGATGGGCGATTTCAGCCAGCGGGGCGATGAACGGCGCTACCAGCACGACTTTGGGGAGATGGTGGGCGGCCTCAACCGGCTGATGCAGACCACCGAGCAGGACCTGGGCGAAGTGTCGCGCGTACTGCAGGCAATCGCCGGCGGTGACCTCAGCGCGCGCATGCACGGCGACTTCCACGGTGTGTTCGCCCGCATGCGCGATGACATGGCCCGCACCACCGGTCAGCTGACCACGATCGTCGGCGACATCAAGCGTGCCGCGCAGTCGATCCAGACCGCCGCCGGCGAAATCGCCGCGGGCAACAGCGACCTGTCCCAGCGCACCGAACAGCAGGCCGCCAACCTGGAAGAAACCGCCGCGTCGATGGAGGAACTCACCTCCACCGTGCGCCAGAACGCCGAGCATGCGCGACAGGCCAACCAGCTCTCGATCAGCGCCGCATCGGTGGCTTCGCAGGGCGGTGAGGTGGTGGGTCAGGTGGTGCAGACCATGGGCGCGATTGAAACCTCGTCGAAGAAGATCGCCGAGATCATTTCGGTGATCGACGGCATCGCATTCCAGACCAACATCCTGGCGCTCAACGCGGCGGTGGAGGCGGCGCGGGCCGGCGAACAGGGTCGCGGCTTTGCGGTGGTGGCCAGCGAAGTGCGCACGCTGGCGCAGCGCTCGGCCGGCGCGGCCAAGGAAATCAAGTCGCTGATCGACGCCTCGGTCGGCGATGTCGCCACCGGCGCGCGTCTGGTGCACCAGGCCGGGCAGACCATGGGCGAGATCGTCACCGGCGTGCAGCGGGTGACCGACATCATGGCCGAGATCTCTGCCGCATCGCAGGAGCAGTCGGCCGGTATCGAACAGGTCAACCAGACCGTGGTGCACATGGACGAAGCCACCCAGCAGAACGCCGCCCTGGTGGAAGAGGCGTCGGCGGCGGCACGCAGCATGGAAGAACAGGCGGTGGCATTGAACGATGCCGTGGACGTGTTCGTGCTGGATGCCGGGCGCGCGCCGGCGCCGGGGCTGGCGCGCGCGGCGTGATGCACCGCGACGCCGGCCGTCGGCCGGCGTCAACGCGCGGATCAGTGCACGTAGGGGTCGCCCACCATCGCCGCCGCCAGGTGGTCCAGGAACGAGCTGATCCGCGCCGACACCGCGGTGTTGCGGTAGTACACCGCGTGGATCGGCTGCCGCACCTCCACGGTGTGCGCTGGCAGCAACTGCACCAGGCGGCCGTCCTGGCGGTCGCGGTGGGTCATGAAGTCGGACAGGCAGACGATTCCCACCCCTTCCAGGGCCAGCGCGCGCAACGTTTCGCCGCTGGATACCGCTATCGCCGGGCGCACATGCAGAAGCGCGTCGGTGTCGCCGGGCAGCGGCCAGTGGTTGAGCGAATCCGGCTCATTGAAGCCCAGCAGCGTGTGCGTGCGCAGGTCGGCCACGCTGGCCGGCGTGCCGTGCTCCTGCAGGTAGCCCGGGCTGGCCAGCACGCGCAGGCGGCTATGGGCCAGCGGCCGCGCATGCAAGGTGGAATCGGCCAGCGGCCCGATCCGGATCGCCACGTCGGTGCGCCGTTCCAGCAGGTCGATGTAGCGCTCGCTGCTGTTGAGTTCCAGCGCCACGTCCGGATACCGCGCGCGGTAGCTCGCCACCAGCGGCGCGATCGCGTGCAGCACGAAGGGCATCGCCGCATCCACGCGCAACCGCCCCGCTGGTCGGTCGCGGCGAGCAGCGAGCTGCTCTTCGGCCGCTTCCACGGACGCCACGATCGCGCGGGCGTGGGCCAGGAACGCATCGCCCTCTTCGGTGAGCTGCAGGCGCCGGGTGGTGCGGGTCAGCAGCGTGGTGCCCAGCTTCTCTTCCAGCCGGCCCAGCGCGCGGCTCACCCCGGAGGTGGTCTGGCCCAGGGTTTCGGCGGCGGCGGTGATCGAACCGCTGTCGATCACCGCAATGAAGGCCTGCATTTCGTCGAGGGTGGTTTTCATGGCGGACACGCGGCGGGCAGAGGTCCATTATTGACCATCAGGCAAGAGTGATTGGCGTGAAGGCCGCTTTTTCGGCAAGAGTGCGGCGCGCAGACTGCGCAGCCTCCCTCCCACCGGTAACCGTCATGTCCCGTGGTATTCCCTTGGCCCTGCTGGCGCTCACCCTCGGTGCGTATGCCATCGGCACCACCGAATTCGTCATCGTCGGGTTGATCCCGACCATCGCCGCCGACCTGGGCGTGTCCCTGCCCTCGGCCGGCCTGCTGGTCTCGCTGTACGCCCTGGGCGTGGCGGTCGGCGCACCGGTGCTCACCGCGCTCACCGGCCGGGTGCCACGCAAGACACTGCTGGTCGCGTTGATGGTGCTGTTCACGCTGGGCAATGTGATTGCGTGGATGGCACCCGGCTATGGCGCGCTGATCGTGGCGCGGGTCCTCACCGGCCTGGCGCACGGCGTGTTCTTCTCGATCGGGTCGATCATCGCCACCTCGGTGGTGCCCAAGGAAAAGGCGGCCAGCGCGATCGCGATCATGTTCACCGGGCTCACCGTGGCGCTGGTTACCGGCGTGCCGCTGGGTACCTTCATCGGCCAGCACCTGGGCTGGCGCGCCACCTTCCTGGCGGTGGCCGCGCTCGGCGTGATCGCGCTGATCGGCAGCCTGCTGTTCGTGCCGCGCAACCTGCAGCGCAGCGAACCGGCCACGTTCGGCCAGCAGCTGTCGGTGCTGGCCCAGCCTCGCCTGCTACTGGTGTATGCGATCACCGCACTGGGCTACGGCGGCACCTTCCTGTCGTTCACCTACCTGGCCTCGATCCTGCAGGACGTCACCGGTTTTTCGGCCAATGCGGTCAGCGGCGTGCTGCTGGTGTACGGCGTGTCGGTGGCGATCGGCAACCTGTGGGGCGGCCGCCTGGCCGACCGTCGCGGCCCGATCCCGGCGCTGAAGCTGATCTTCGGTTTGCTCGCGGCCGTGCTGTTCGTGCTGACCTTCACCGCCTACAACACCTGGCTGGTGCTGCTGACCGTGCTGGCCCTGGGCGCGGTGGCGTTCGGCAACGTGCCGGGGCTGCAGGTGTACGTGGTCAAGCAGGCGCAGCGCTTCGCCCCGCAGGCCGCCGACGTGGCGTCGGGCCTGAACATCGCCGCGTTCAACGTCGGCATCGCGCTCGGTGCCTCGCTGGGCGGGCTGGTGGTGGACCATTTCGGCCTGATGCACACCCCGTGGCTGGGTGCGCTGGTGGTGCTGGGCGCGTTGGGCCTGACCGTGCTGAGTGGCCGCCTGGATCGCGGCGATGGCGTGGCGGATCGCGCCGACGGCATCGCCGTGGGCGCGCATTGAGGGATTCCGGTCGCGGACCCGTGACAGCAGCCGACCAACGGTCGGCTCTACCGTCGTTTTACGGTGCACGGCGTAGCCTGCACTTCACCCCATGAAGGAGTTTCCATGAGCATTCCCGCATTCGGCCTCGGCACGTTCCGCCTGAAGGGCCAGACCGTCATCGACTCGGTCCGCAACGCATTGGACGTGGGCTACCGCGCCGTCGACACCGCGCAGATCTACGACAACGAGGCCGAGGTTGGCCAGGCCATCGCCGAATCCGGCGTGGCCCGCGATGATCTGTTCCTGACCACCAAGGTGTGGATCGCCAACTTCAGCCACGACGCGCTGCTGGACAGCCTGCGCGAGAGCCTGCGCAAGCTGCGCACCGACCACGTCGAGCTGACCCTGATCCACTGGCCCTCGCCCAAGGATGCGGTGCCGATGGCCGAGTACCTGGGCGCATTGGCCGAAGCGAAGTCGCTGGGCCTGACCCGCCAGATCGGCATCTCCAACTTCACCATCGACCTGACCCGCCGGGCCATCGCGATCCTGGGCGCCGATGCCATCGCCACCAACCAGATCGAAGTCCACCCCTACCTGCAGAACCGCGCCCTGATCGCGTTCCTGAAGGAACAGGGCATCCACGTGACCGCCTACATGAGCCTGGCCTACGGCGAAGTGCTCAAGGACCCGGTGATCCAGTCGATCGCCGAACGCCACCAGGCCAGCGCGGCCCAGGTAGCGCTGGCGTGGGCACTGCAGCAGGGCTTCGCGGTGATCCCCTCCTCCACCAAGCGCGAGAACCTGGCCAGCAACCTGCTCGCCACCGACCTGAGCCTGAGCGATGCGGACATGGCCCAGATCGCCACGCTGGACCGCGGCCAGCGGCTGGCCAACCCGGACGGGATTGCGCCGGCCTGGGACTAACCGGTAGCGCCCGACCGTTGGTCGGGCGTGGGGGCGCGGCGACAGTGCCGGATCAGGGCTGCAACCACGCACGCATCGCGGCGCTGACTTCTTCCGGTTTCTCCATCGGCGCCAGGTGCCCGCAATCGGGCAGCACCACCAGCGTGGAGCCTGGCACCAGCGCATGCATCTCCTCGCTGATCGGCAGCGGGGTGATGCGGTCGTTGGCGCCGCACACGATCAACAGCGGATCGCGGAAGCCGGCCAGTACGTCGTGGCCATCACCCCGTTCCAGCGCGCTCTGGCGCAGGAATACATCAGCACCCAGCCGCGCGGTCATGTCACGCACGCGCTGCACCAGCACGTAGTCATCCAGCCGCGAGGCGTCGATGTAGCTGCGCATCAGCTTGTCGCCAAAGCCGTGGAAGGTGCCGGGCAGGCGCACGCTGGCACGCTGCGACTGGCGCTGAGCGGCGCGCTCGGGCGAATCGGCGTGGATCGAGGTGTCGATCAACGCAAGCCGCAGCACACGCTCCGGTGCGGTGCGCAGGATCTGCTGGGCGACGAAGCCGCCGAGCGAGAAACCTGCCAGGGCGAAACGCTCAGGCGCCTGCGCCAGCACGTCGTCGACCACGGCCTGCATCGTCTCGCCCCGGGTCTGGTCGCCTACGATGCAGTCCGCGATATCGGACAGGTCGGCGATCTGCGCACGCCAGAGTTCAGCGTCGTTGAGCAGGCCGGGGAGCAGCAGCAGGGGGAGGCGGTCGGTCATGGGCCTATTGTCGCCGCGCCGACGTGCACGGTCTGTGCCGCCGACGGCTCAGTGCGTTGCGGTATCTGGCACGTCCGGCACCTGCACCTCCTGCACCGGCAAGGTCACCACCATGACCGTGGAGTCGTCCGGGTCCAGCCTGGTCTTGAAGCCCAGGCTCTGGCACATCGCCAGCATGGTGCTGTTCTCGCGCAGCACCTGCCCTTCGACAATGTTCAGGCCCAGCCACTTGGCGTACTCGATCATGATCGCCATCAGCCGCCAGCCGATGCCGTGGCCTTTGAGATCCGAGCGGATCAGGATGCCGTACTCGCCGCGGTCGTAGTCGGCGTCGGCGTGCAGGCGCACCGCGCCGAGCATGTCGCCGCTGCGCGGGTCGATGGCCACCAGCGCGATCGACCGGGCGTAATCGAGCTGGGTCAGGCGCGCGATGAATTCATGGCTGAAGTGCTTCACCGATTGGAAGAAACGCAGACGCAGGTCGTCGTCGGTGACGCGGGCGAAGAACGCGCGGAACAGCGCATCGTCTTCCGGCCGTACCGGGCGCACGAAGGCCGGTGCGCCGTCGGACAGGGTAATGGTGCGTTCCCATTCCTTGGGATACGGGAACACCGCAAAGCGCGGATGCCCACGGCCCTTGTGCAGTTTGCGCGAGGGCGCGATGGCCACGCGTGCATCGAGCGCGATCACCCCGTCACGGTCGGCGAGCAGCGGGTTGATGTCCAGGCTGCGGATCTCGGGAATGTCGGCGGCCAGCTGCGCCAGCTTGACCAGGATCAGCGCCACGGCGCGCTCATCGGCCGCCGGCACGTCGCGGTAGGCCTTGAGGATGCGCGAGACGCGGGTGCGGCCGATCAGCTCATGCGACAGGCGCAGGTCCAGCGGCGGCAGCGCAAGCGCCTTGTCGTCGATCACTTCGACGGCGGTACCGCCGCGGCCGAACACGATCACCGGTCCGAAGGTGGGGTCGTCGGCGATGCCGGCGATCAGCTCGCGCGCCTTGGGGCGCACGATGGTGGGTTGCACCAGCACGCCGTCGATGCGGGCATCGGGGCGCTTCTCATGCGCGCGCGCGATGATCGAGGTGGCCGCCGCATGCACCGCCTGCAGCGAGCCGAGGTTGAGGCGCACGCCGTCCACGTCGGACTTGTGCGGGATGTCGGCGGAAAACACCTTCACCGCCACGGTGGCGCCCTGCTCCAGCAGCGGCTGGGCCAGCTCCATGGCCTCGCGCGCGTCGCGGGCCTGCATCACCGGCGCCGACGGAATGCCATAGGCGGTGAGCAACTGGTGGGTGGCGATCGGGTCCAGCCACTGCTGCCCGGCCGCCAGCGCCGCCTCGACCAGCGCGCGCGCGGTGGTGGTATCGACCACGAAGTCTTCGGGCAGGCTGGGCGGGGTTTCCATCAGCGCGGCCTGCGCGTCGCGGTAACGCACCAGGTGCTGGAAGCCGCGCACGGCCTCGGCTTCGGTGGGATAGGTGGGCACACGCGCGGCGTTGAGCGTGGCGGTGGCGCGGTCATCGTTGCCGAGCCAGACCGCGAACACGGGTTTGTCGCGGTGGTGGCGCGGGCGCAGGCCCAGCGTGCGGGTGAGGGCTTGGGCGGCGTCGGCCGAGGAGGTGAACGCGGTGGGCACGTTGACCACCAGCACGGCATCGTTTTCGCTGTCGGACATCAGCGCGTCGATGGCGGCGGCATAGCGCTCACCATCGGCGTCGACCACGATGTCGACCGGGTTGCTGCGCGACCAGCCCTGCGGCAGCACGCTGTCCAGCTGCGCCACGGTGGCCGGCGACAACTCGGCCAGGCTGCCGCGCAGGGCCAGCAGCTGGTCGACGGCCAGGCGCCCTACTCCGCCGCCGTTGCTGAGGATGGCCAGCCGGCGGCCCGGGAAGGTACCGAGGCGGCCGAGCGTTTCGGCGGCGGTGAACAGTTCGTCCAGTGCCCCCACGCGCAGCAGGCCGGCGCGGTTGAAGGCGGCGCCGTACACGGCGTCGGCGCTGGCCAGCGCCTGCACGTGGGTGTCGGCATCGGGGTTGATGCGGATGTGGCGGCCGGATTTGACCACCACCACCGGCTTGGCACGTGCGGCGGCACGCGCGGCCGACATGAACTTGCGCGCGTCTCCGATGTGTTCGACGTAGAGCAGGATGGCGCGGGTGCGGTAGTCGGTGGCGAAGTAGTCGAGCAGGTCACCGAAGTCGACGTCGAGGGTGTCGCCGAGCGAGACGACCGCGGAGAAGCCGACCGAGCGCGCCACGCCCCATTCGACCAGGGCCGCGGCGATGGCGCTGGATTCGGAGATCAGCGCCAGGTCGCCGGCCTGCGGGAAATGCGCGGCAATGCTGGCGTTCAAGCGCGCGTGCGGGGCGATGACGCCCAGGCAGTGCGGGCCGAGGATGCGCAGGCCCTTGGCGCGGGCGGCGGTTTCCACCTGCTCGGCCAGCGAGCCGGGGCCCTGGCCGAGGTTGGCGGTGAGGATGATGGCGGCGGCCACGCCACGTTCGGCGGCGGTGGCCACGACCTGGGGCACGATGCTGGCCGGCGCGGTGATGACGACCAGTTCGGGGACCCAGTCGAGGTCCTTGAGGCGTTTGACGGTGCGGATGCCGTCGATGTCGCTGTAGCGGGGGTTGATCCAGGCCACCTTGCCGGGGAAGCCGGTGCTGCGCAGGTTGCGCATGACGGCGCGGCCGGCGGAGCGTTCGCGCGGGCTGCCGCCGATGACGGCAACCGATTGCGGGCGGAAAACGGATTGCAGGTGGTAGGTGCTCATGGGGCCGATCAGTCACCGGTACATGGGATGACACGGTACACGGGTGCGGTGGTGGGTGGGATGATCTGGCGCAAGGTCCAGAGCACGGCCAAAGCACGGCCAAAGCTGGCTCACCGTTGTTCGCTTTCCATGCAGGGCACGAGGCGGCAGGCCCAACCGGTACACGCCGTGAACCCGTCCCTGGGGGCTCGTGTACGGCATCCATGCCGTACAACGGTTCCGGTTGGGCCTGCCGCCTCGCACCTGGACGGGTTGGCTTCATCGGACACGAGAGCCTTTGCCCGGTCGGGACTCGTACACGGAAACCATCCCCGGTAGAGCCACGCCATGCGTGGCTGCCTCTCACCGTGTCCGGCTACAACAACGTGCCGCGCAGGATCATCGCGGCGATGCTGAAGTAGATGACCAGGCCGGTGACGTCCACGAGGGTGGCGACGAACGGGGCCGAGGCGCTGGCGGGGTCGAAGCCGAGGCGTTTGAGGATGAAGGGCAGCATCGAGCCGGACAGCGAGCCGAAGGTGACGATGCCCACCAGCGCCGCGCCGATGGTGAGGGCGAGCAGCTGCCAGTGCTGGCCGTAATCGTGCAGGCCGAGCAGCTGCCAGGAGACGATGCGGATCATCGCCAGCACGCCCAGGATGGCGCCGAGGGTGAGGCCGGTGGGGATTTCGCGCAGGGCCACTTTCCACCAGTCGCGCAGGCGCAGTTCGCGCAGGGCGAGGCTGCGGATCAGCAGGGAGGTGGCCTGGGAGCCGGAGTTGCCGCCCGAGCTCATGATCAGCGGAATGAACAGGGTGAGCACGACCGCGCGGGCCAGCTCGTCTTCGTAATGCTGCATGGCGCTGGCGGTGAGCATTTCGCCCAGGAACAGCACGCTGAGCCAGCCGGCGCGCTTGCGGATCATGCCGAAGAAGCCGATCTGCATGTACGGCTTTTCCAGCGCTTCCATGCCGCCGAACTTGTGCGCGTCTTCGGTGGATTCCTCGATGAGGGCATCCAGGATGTCGTCCACGGTGACGATGCCGAGCACGTGCTGGGCCGGGTCCACCACGGGGATGGCGAGCAGGTCGTGGCGGCGGATCAGCTGGGCCACTTCTTCCTGGTCGAGCATGGCATCGACGGTGACCGGCGGGTTGGTCTGGGCCACGTCGAGGATGGGCTCGTCGGGCAGGCCGGTGATCAGGAGGCGCATGGTCACCACCTGCACCAGGGTGTGGGTGTGCGGGTCGAGCACGTAGATGGCGTAGACGGTTTCGCGGGTGCGCTCGACTTCGCGGATGTGCTGCAGGGTGCGGCCGACGGTCCAGTCGGCCGGCACGCTGACAAATTCGGTGGTCATCAGCGCACCGGCGGTGTACGCGGGGTAGCTGAGCAGCTGCTGGATGGACTGGCGCGCGTCGGCGCTGAGCAGCGGGATCAGGCGCGCGCGTTCGTCCTCGTCCAGCTCATGGACGATGTCGGTGGCACGGTCGTCGGCCATCAGGCCCAGCAGCGCGGCGGCACGGGCCACCGGCAGCAGCGCCACCAGGTCGCCGCTGCGGTTGAGCTCGGGCTGCTCGAGCATCTTCACCGCGCGCGGCAACGGCAAGGCCGCCAGGGTGTCGGCGGCGCGCGACAACTCCAGGGTATTGAGGAATTCCACCGCATCGGCGGTGTTGAAGCTGGCCAAGGGTGCGCTCGGGGCGGCGGCATCGGCCACCGGGCGCAGCAGGTCTTTCTGGTTCATCGGGTTCGCCTGTGGGGATCGCCATGCGCGACGCCAGCGGTGGCGAACCGTCCCTCGTCAGGCGGTGGCCATCACTGGCGTCGAGCAAGGTCGACTTCTACTGTCGCTGGACATCGGTTCGGGGACTCCGCAAGGGTGTACTGCCGGACATGCCGGCAGCGGCGGGCAGTCTGGACCCGGGCGCCGGGCGGGTCAACCCGGGCGCCGCTGCCGTGTTGGGCTGCGATTGACGTTGGGCCAACGTACGCGTCGCATAATGGGCGGCGGCCGTGGGCCGTGATGCCCTTTCCCTCGATGTTGCCCGGCGACGATCCCATGAGCAGGTTCTTCCATGCATAGCGGCGCGCTTGAGCTGGCCCTGGTGCTGCTGCTGGCAGCGGTGATCGCCGTGCCGGTGTTCAAGAAGCTGGGCTTCGGCGCGGTGCTGGGCTACCTGGCCGCAGGCGTGGTGCTGGGCCCGGACGGCCTGGGCTTCGTGCAGGACGCCGACCGCATCCTGGGCGCGGCCGAAATCGGCGTGGTAATGCTGCTGTTCGTGATCGGGCTGGAGCTGTCCCCGGCCCGCCTGAAGGTGATGCGGCGCTCGGTGTTCGGCACCGGCGCGCTGCAGGTGGCGCTGAGCGCGCTGGTGCTGGGCAGCCTGCTGCTGCTGGACCACTTCCAGTGGAAGAGCGCGCTGATCGTGGGCATTGCCCTTGCGCTGTCGTCCACCGCGGTGGGCCTGCAGCTGCTGTCCGAGCACAAGGCGATCAATAGCGATTACGGCCGGCTGGGGTTTGCCATCCTGCTGTTCCAGGACCTGATCGCCATTCCCCTGCTGGCGGCGATTCCGCTGCTGGGCGGGGCCAAGAACGAGACCCTGCAGTGGAGCGACGTGGCCGTGGCGCTGGGCGCGCTGGCGGTGGTGATCCTGTGCGGGCGGCCGGTGCTGCGCCGGCTGTTCAACATCATCGCGCGCACACGCAGCCCGGAAGTGTTCACCGCGATGGCGCTGCTGGTGGTGCTGGGCACGGCGTGGTTCATGCAGGAGGCCGGGCTGAGCCCGAGCCTGGGCGCGTTCCTGGCCGGCGTGCTGCTGTCCGATTCGGAATTCCGCCACGAGCTGGAATCGCAGATCGAACCGTTCAAGGGGCTGCTGCTGGGGCTGTTCTTCATCGCGGTGGGCATGGGCATCGACCTGGACCGTATCGTGGCCGAGCCGGCGATGATCGCCGCGGGCGTGGCGATCCTGCTGGTGGTGAAGTTCGGCCTGCTGTTCGGCATCGGCAAGCTCGCCAAGCTGCGCACCCGGCATGCGGTGATGCTGGGCAGCGTGCTGTGGTTGGGCGGTGAGTTCGCCTTCGTGGTGTTCAACGAGGCGCAGCGCGCGCACCTGCTGGGCAGCGCCAACCACGACCGGCTGGTGGCGATCGTGGGCCTGTCGATGGCGATCACCCCGCTGCTGATGATCGCGCTGCTGCGCCTGCTGGGCCGCGAGGACGCGCCCAAGGGCAACGCGCCGCCAGCCGACACCGTCGACACCGGCGGCACCCAGCCGCAGGTGATGATCGCCGGCATGGGCCGCTTCGGGCAGGTGGTGGCGCGCCTGCTGACCGCACAGAAGATTCCGTTCGTGGCGCTGGAGTCGAACCCGGACACGGTGTCGGACCTGCGCCGGTTCGGCAACAAGCTGTACTACGGCGATCCGACCCGGCCGGAGATGCTGCGCGCCGCCGGTGGCGAGCACATCCGCGTGTACGTGGTGACCCTGGACGACCCGGACGCCAACATGCGCGCCACGCGGCTGATCCGGCGCATGTACCCCGACGCGGTGGTGCTGGTGCGGGCGCGCAACCGCCAACATGCGTGGCGCTTGATGGATATGTCCGCCGAGCCGTTCCGTGAAGTGTTCGGCACCAGCCTGGAGCTGAGCGAGCGCATGCTGATCGCGCTGGGCTTCCCGGCCGATACCGCGCACAGCCACGTGCAGCGCTTCCGCGAGCACGACGAAAAACTGCTGCGCGACCAGTACCTGGTGTACGACGACGAAGCCGCGGTGATCCAGACCTCGCGCGATGCACGGGCCGATCTGATGCATCTGTTCGAGGCCGATGCGGAGCGCGACGCAAAGACGGACGCATCCGACCGGCACAGCTGACGCCACACCCGTAGTGCCGGGCTCTGCCGGGCAACCGCACGCAGCGGCACCGGGCATCGCCCGGCATTGACGGCAGCCGACCCACGGTCGGCTCTAGGATCGTGGTGAGCGCGAGATCAGCCGTTGTCGCGCAGGAACCGCGCCATCGAAGACACGCCGGGGACGCGCGGTGCGAACTCGCCGGCCACGTCGATGAAGCCGCGCATGACCGCGATCTCGCGCGGGTTGCGGTTGAGCGCATCGCGCACGTCCGGGTCGGCGCCCGCACGCATGAGGCGCTGCACCAGCAACGGCAGGCCGTGCAGGGCCGCCAGATGCAGCGGACCAAACCCGCGTGGATCGCGTACGTCCAGCGACAGGTCCTCGTCGAGCAGGCGTTCCACCGCCGCCAGCACCACCTGTTCGTCGCAGGCGGTACCCGGTTCGGCACGCGCGCCCAGCAGCAGCAGCAGCGGCGTCACCGAGCCCGCGGCGGCCTGGTCCGGTTCGGCGCCGGCCAGCAGCAGGGTGTCGAGCAGGGCAAGCAGGCGCGAGCGGTCGCGTGCGCTGAATCCGTACAGCGCCGCGCAATGCAGCGGGCCCAGCTGCTGCGCATCGCCGGCATGCACGTTGGCGCCGGCGGTGAGCAGGCGCGCAACGATGTCGGGCAGGCCCAGCGCAGAGGCCAGCATCAGTACGGTGACACCGCCCGGCAGGCGGTATTCCAGTTCGGCGCCGGCGTCGAGCAGCGCCGACACGATGTCGATCTGGCGCATGCTGACCGCCGCCGACAACGGCGTGGCGCCGCTGGCCGACGCGTGCTGCGGGTTGGCACCGCGCGCCAGCAGCAGGTCGACCACGGCCAGGTGACCGCCGCCGGCGGCGCGCAGCAGGGCGGTGCAGCCCTGCGCGTCCACCACGTCCACGGCAAACCCCAGGTCGATCAGGCGACGCACTGCATCGGCGTCGCCGGACATGGCGGCCGCCGGCAGGTCGGCGTCACGCAGGACGCGGCGCGGCAACGGCCACACCCGCCAGTCCAGCCAATCGGCGAGGTCGCGGCGACCGATCGACAGCGCCACGCCCAGCGGCGTCTGGCCGTCGGCCGCGCGTGCTTCCGGGGAAGCGCCTTGCTGCACCAGCAGTTTCAGCGAGCCCTCGCGCGCCAGCGCCGTGGCCAGGTGCAGGGCGGTCATGCCGTGACTGTCGCGGGCCTCACGGTCCACGCCCAGTACCAGCAGCGCGTGCTGCAGCCGCAACCAGCCCAGCCGCACGGCCAGTGACAGCGGCGGATCGCCCGCTGGTGACGGGGCAAACGGATCGGCGCCGCGCTCCAGCAGTTCCAGGGCCAGCTGCTCCAGGCCCCGCGAGGCGTGGTCATGCTGGGCGCAGGCACTGAGCAGACGGGCCAGGCCACCGCGACCGGCCGGCGAGACGCCGCGGCGCAGCAGCACCTGCAGTGCCGGCACGGCATCGTTGCCGCGTGCCAGCAGGGCGAACATCGGGGTGTCGCCGCAGGCGTCGAGCACTTCCGGCGCGGCACCATGGGCCAGCAGCCAGTCGACCGCCTGCGGATCCAGCGCCAGTTCGGCGTCGTGCAGCAGGCCGCCCAGTTCCTGCGGATCGCACAGCCGCGCCAGCGCGGCCATGCCGTCGAAATTGCCGAACCCCAGCGCGTCGCGCAGCAGGTCCAGCGGCGGCCGGTCCGGCAGCGTCGGGGTGGACGGGTCCGTGTCTGCATCGGCGGTGCCCAGGCCATCGGTGACCGACGCCGGCAGCGGGTAGCTGCGATCGAGCAGCGAGACGATGGTCCAGCGGCCGGCGCTTGCGGCGATGTCGACGGCGCGACGGCCCTGCGGATCGGGCACGTCGGCGGCGATGCCCAGTTCCAGCAGGCGGCGCACCAGCAGCGGCGACACGCTGTCGGCCATGCAGGCCAGCAGTACGGCGTTGCGCCCTTCCAGATCGACCGCGTTGAGGTCGGGCTTGTGCGGCAGCAGGTGTTCGATCACGGCGGCACGGCCACCGCGGGCGGCTTCCAGCCACGGCGTGCGTGACAGAGCGTCGCGCGATTCCAGGTTGGCCCCGGCGGCCAGCAGGACGTCGATGATGTCGACATGGCCGGCCAGGGCGGCTTCGTGCAGGGCGCTGCGGCGCTGGCGGTCGCGCGCGTCGGCGCGGGCCTTGTGCTTGAGCAGCAGCTGCACGCCCGCCGGATCGTCTTCTTCGGTACCGGCGGCGGCCAGCAGGACCGGGGTGCCATCGGCCGGCTCGGTTTTGGCGCCGCGCTCGAGCAGGAACCGCGCCAGGCGCCAGTTGCCGACCTGGCAGGCCACGGCCAGGGGCGACCAGCTGTCGTTGTTGAGTGCATCCACTTCGGCGGCGGCATCGCGCAACAGTGCGGCCACGCCCGGGTCGGAACTGCGGGCAGCATGATGCAACGGGGTGTTGCCGTCGCTGTCGACGGCGCGCGAATCGGCGCCGTTGGCCAGCAGGGTCATGACGGCTTCGGGACGGCCGTGCCAGCTGTCGCGGGTGGCGGCCAGCAACGGGGTCATGCCCCGGTAGGGGGCATTGATATCGACGCCGCGCGCGATCAGTTCGCGCAGCAGGCGCAGGTCGGGCAGCACGGCAGCGAGCACCGGCAGGTTGCGCTGGTCGCGCCAGGCTGGATCGGGCAGGCCGTGCGGGTCGGCACCGGCGGCGAGCAGCTGCAGGGCGCGGTCGACGCGTCCGCTGCGGGCGGCATCGTACAAGGCAGGCAGGTGTTCGTGCGTGCCCAGCGGCTCCAGCGGCTGGGGTTCGGCGGCGTGCGCGGCGAAGGCGCTGGCCGCGTCGTTGTCGAGGTCGGCCGGGCCACGCACGGCCAGCGGGGCGGCGGGGGTGATGGCCTGCAGCAGCAGGTGCGCCAGCGGTGAGAGGACGACGATGGCGAGGGTGAGCGGCCAGCGCAGCGCATCGGAGACCAGGCCCGGCCAGGCGGGCAGCACCACCAGGGCGCAGACCACGACGACGAGGGCGGCGACGGCCAGGCCACGCCAGGCGCTCAGGTCACGGCCGGACAGGGCCTGCCAGTGGTCGGTGAGGCTGCCATCGGTGCGTTCGATTTCATTCCACAGCGGCCAGGTACGCCAGACGCCGAGCAGGGCGGCGCTGACGGCGACGCTGAGGCCAAGGACGGCGGCGAGGCTGCCGCTGTCATGCAGTGCGCCGAGCGGCCAGGCGACCAGTGCGGCCAGCAGCACGGGGCCGGCGACCCAGGGGGCCAGCAGTGCGGGCAGTTCCTGGCGCAGGAGCTGGGCGAGCGGATGCACGGGGCGGGTGCGGCGCCACCAGGAGATGCCGAGGGCGAACGCTGGCTGTGCGAGGGCGACACCGAGCGCGGCCGGTACGCCGCCGAGTGCGGCGGCGAGGGCCAGGAGGACGCCGGCGGCCAGGGCGATGGCGGTGGCGCGGCTGCGCAGGGCGTCAGTCATCGCGGCGCGGTACGCGCACGGGGGCGACCAGCGGCGGGGGCATCTGCAGATGGAAGCCGCGTTCGGCGAGGTTGGCGCGCACTTGCGCGGCGTCGGCCAGGGCGAGGCGACGGTCGGGGGTCAGGGCGACTTCAAGGACGAATGCGAACGGCGCCAGGCTGGCCTTCAACGCGTCGGGTACGGCGTTGAAGTCATCACGGACGGCGAGGTAGACGTAGGTGTCCTGCTTGCGTTGGCTTTTGTAGACGTAGGCTTGCATTGCCCGCGGGGCTTGGCCCTGGCAGTAGATAGGATGATTGTGGAGTAAAGCAGGCAAGGGGGAAAGCCGGGAGCGGGCTTAACTGGCGGTTTGATGGCGCGCGGCAGATTCAGGTTCATCAATGTCGCGGGGTTGTTCAGGTGGTTTTGTCCGGTTTTTTGGAGCTAAAGCTACAGCCAGAGCCAGAGCTGGATCAAAAGCGGCGCCGCCTTTCGTGGGGGAGCGCTGGGGACGGTGGGTATCCGGGGCACGCTGCAAGTACATCCTTGTAAGCTCCGTCGCCGCATCCATGCGGCTCAGGGCCCCGGATACCCACCCTCCCCAACGCTTTCAGAATTGGCTGGTGCGTTTGGGGAGCAGAGCAATGGCAACGGCCGGAGCCGGAGCGAGGGCACCGGTCTTTTGGGTGGGAGGAAGAGCTGCCGAGCATGGCTCGGCAATACCAGCAGGTCGCGCGCGGCGTGGGTCAGGTGGCGCCTTGGTGTGAGCCTTTGCCTGTGACTTTGCCGTTCCATGCGCACCGAGGGACTGTCCAAGGGCAGGCCTGTGTGGGTTGCCGGGGCCGTGTGTTGCCATGGATGGCAACACCGAGCCTCCAGGGACGGATTTACGGCGTGCCCCGGAAACCCACACAGGCCTGCCCTCCCCGGCACAGGTGAAGAATCGCTTTGGCTGTTGCTGTTGCTGCGGCTGTTGCTGTTGCTGTTGCCGTCGATCGAAAAACAACGCGCAGCCACCGCCCCCATCGGAGCGGTGGCTGGCGGCAGTCTTACTTGACCTTGGCGTAGGTGCCCTTGAGGGCGACCCCGGCCATGATCGTGCCGGCGTAGCACTCGTAGTTGGTGGTGCTCTTGAACTCGTTCTTCTTGTAGTAGCTCACGATGTCCACCACCGCGTTGGCGTTGCGCGACTTGGCGCCGTCCTGCAGCGCGCGCAGCGCCGACAGGGCGACCCAGCGGCAGGCTTCCTCGTCGCTCTTGTTGGCCGCGTTGGTCTTCTTGTTGGTCACGTCTTCGCCCAGGCGCTGCTGCACGTTGACCTTCTCGCCGGCCAGATAGAAGCGCACGCTGCCGTCGATGCCGGCATCACGGGCGGCCTGCGAGCTCACCAGCTCACGCAGCGATTGTTCAACACGGGTGTCACGGGCCTGGGCGGTGCTGGCGACGGCGAGCAGCGCGGTGGCGGCAATCAGGGCAAAACGACGCATTCAACTTTCTCCTTGTTGGTAGGACGCGGGGTGGTGCGGAAAACGACCGACCCGGACCCGGGTCGGAGGGATCAGGCCTGCCAGCGGCGGAAGATCAACGACGTGTTGATGCCGCCGAAGGCGAAGTTGTTGCTCATCACATACTCCGGCTGCAGCGCGCGGCCTTCGCCCTGGATGTAATCCAGCGCGCCGCAGCGCGGGTCCACCTCGTGCAAGTTCAACGTCGGCGCGAACCAGCCCTCACGCATCATCTCGATGGTCATCCAGGCCTCGAACGCACCGCAGGCGCCCAGCATGTGGCCCACATAGCTCTTCAGCGAACTGATCGGCATGCCCGGACCGAACACCTGCGCGGTGGCCTGGGTCTCGGCGATGTCGCCATGGTCGGTCGCCGTGCCGTGCGCGTTCACGTAGCCGATCTGCGCTGCCTCCAGGCCCGCGTCTTCCAGCGCCAGACGCATCGCCTGGGCCATGGTGTCCGCGCTCGGCTGGGTGACGTGCTGGCCGTCGCTGTTGGTGCCATACCCGACCACCTCGGCCAGGATCGTCGCCCCGCGTGCCTGCGCGTGCTCCAGCTCTTCCAGGATCAGCGTGCCGGCGCCCTCGCCCAGCACCAGGCCATCGCGGTGCGCATCGAACGGGCTCGGCGTGGTCTGCGGCGCATCGTTGCGCACGCTGGTGGCAAACAGGGTGTCGAACACCGCCGCAGCCGTGGCATCCAACTGCTCGGCGCCCCCGGTGACCATCACCAACTGCTTGCCCCCGCGGATCGCCTCGTAGCCGGCACCCACGCCCTGGCTGCCCGACGTACAGGCGCTGGACGTGGTGTACACACGACCGGACAACCCGAAGAACACCCCGATGTTGACCGGCGAGGTGTGGCTCATCATTTTCAGGTAGGTAGTGGCGCTGATGCCGTCGGTGGTGTGTTCGTGCAGCATGCGGCCAAATTCAGCGGTGGCCTCGTGGCTGCCCGACGATGAGCCATAGGCCACGCCGGCCATGCCACTGCGCAGCACCGGGTGGCCGAGCAGGCCGGCCGATTCCAGCGCCAGTTCGGTGGCGCGCACCGACATCACCGCCACCTTGCCCATGCTGCGGGTGGTCTTGCGGTTGTAGTGCGCCGGCAGGTCGTAGTCCTGCACGGGCGCGGCCAGGCGCGTGTTGAGGCCGTCGAACACTTCCCACTCGGGGATGTAGCGCACCGCGTTGACGCGTGCGTGCAGGCGCTCGCGGATGCTCGGCCAGTCGTGGCCCAGCGGGCTGAGCGCGGCGGCACCGGTGACCACCACGCGACGTTCGGTTCGGCTCATCAGACCATGCCTCCATTGACCGAGATCACCTGGCGGGTGATGTAGCCGGCCGATTCGGACAGCAGGAAGGACACCGCATGGGCGACCTCGTCCGGCTGGCCCATGCGCCCGGCGGGAATCAGTTTGAGCGCGTGGTCCAGCACTTCCTGGTTGATCATGTCGGTCTCGATCAGGCCCGGGGCCACGCAGTTGACGGTGATCGCGCGGCTGGCCAGCTCCAGCGCCAGCGCCTTGGTGGCGCCGATGATGCCGGCCTTGGCCGCACTGTAGTTGGTCTGCCCGCGGTTGCCGACCAGCCCCGAGACCGACGACAGGGTGACGATGCGGCCCGGCTTGCGCCGCCGCACCATCGGCATCACCAGCGGATGCAGCACGTTGTAGAAACTGTCCAGATTGGTGTGCACCACCGCGTCCCAGTCTTCGGCGGGCATCGCCGGGAACGCGCCGTCGCGGGCGATGCCTGCGTTGCAGACCACCCCGTAGTAGGCGCCGTGCGCCTCCACGTCGGCCTCCAGCGCGGTGCGCGCAGCGTCGCGGTCGGCCACGTCGAACATCAGCACGCGGGCCTGCCGGCCCAGTGCCTGGATCTGGGCCATCACGTCCTGTGCTTCCTCGATGCGGCTGCGGCAATGCACCACCACATCGAAACCGTCGCGCGCGATGCGCAGCGCGATGGCGCGGCCGATGCCCCGGCTGGCGCCGGTCACCAGCACTGTGAGATTCCCTGTCATGCCTCTCCACTCTCCAGATAAGCCATCGCATCGCGTGGTTCGAACACCGATACGTTGGCGACCGCCAATTCGATAGCGCCTGCCAGGATCCGGCAGGCGAACATGCCCAGCCCATTTTCGCCCATCAGCTCGCACTGTGCCTCTACCCGCAGGCAGCTGCCGGCGGCGAAGTACGGCTGGTGCGCGGTGTAGCGGCGGGTGCCCAGCAGGAACCCGATCGAGGGCTCGCGCCCGGCCTGGCGTGCCTTGCAGCCTGCCCACGCGGCGATCGCCTGGGCCATGTATTCCACGCCCACCCAGGCCGGAACGCCCTCGGCATGGTTGAACAGGCCCTGATGGGGAACGTCCACCTCGACCACGATCGACTCCGGCTGCCAGTCCAGCAGACGGTCGATCAGGCGCATGCTGTCGCGGTGGGGCAGCACCTCATCGATGTTCAGCGGCAGCTGCATGCTTATCCTTTCGCCAGGGCCAGGACGGCATTGCTGCCGCCAAAGGCGAACGAGTGGCTGAGCACATGCTGCGACGCCCGTGCGGCGTGGGTGCCTGGTGCCACCAGCGCGAGCGCCGGCAACGCGGCGTCGCCCTGCCCGTCCCACCAGTGGGTGGGCAGCTGCTGCTGCGGATTGTCGGCCAGCACCATCCAGCACAGCGCCGCTTCGATCGCCCCGGACGCGCCCAGGGTGTGGCCGGTCAGCGGCTTGGTCGAGCTGGCCGGCACCGTGGTGCCCAGCACCGCCGCCACGGCCTGGCTTTCCATCGCGTCGTTGTGCCCGGTGGCAGTACCGTGCAGGTTCACGTAATCCACCTGCGACGGCGCCCAGCCGGCCCGGTCCAGCGCCTGCTGCATGGCGTCGATCGCGCCGCGTGCCTGCGGGTCCGGCGCGGACATGTGGTGTGCGTCGGACGACTCGCCCCACCCGGCCAGGCACACCGGGCCGGGCGTCGCGGTCATCAGGAACAGCGCGGCGCCCTCGCCGATGTTGATGCCGTTGCGGTTGGCCGAGAACGGGTTGCAGCGCGCCACCGAGACCGACTCCAGCGCGCTGAAGCCGGCCACGGTGAACCGGCACATCGAATCGGCACCGCCGGCCACCACCGCGTCCACCACCCCGGCCCGCAGCAGGCGCGCGGCGGCCATCAGCGCCTTGGCGCTGGACGAGCAGGCGGTGGAGATGGACCAGGCCGGCCCGGTGCTGCCGATGCGCTCACGCACGAACCGCGCCGAGGTGCCCATTTCCTGCTGTGCGTAATCGAAGCCCGGCGGCCACTGGCCGCTTTCGCGATGGCAGCGAAGCGCGTTTTCCGATTCCCCGATGCCCGAGGTACTGGTGCCGATGATCACCGCCACCCGGTCGGCGCCATGACGCGCGATGGCCGCGTCCACGGCCGGGCGGATCTGCACCAGGGCCGCCTCGAGCAGGGCGTTGTTGCGCCCGCGCAGCGCCACCGGCAGCGCGGACAGGTCCGGCAGTGGGGTGGTCACTTCGCCCAGGGCCAGGGTGCGGCCGGCGATGATCTGGTCGTTGTCGCGGAGCCCGCCGGGCTGGTCGGCAAACAGGCCGGCGCGCACCTGCGCGCGGTCGCCGCCGAGCGCGCAGACCACGCCCAGGTCATTCAGATAGATCGCGCTGCTGCTACTGCTCACGGCGGTGCCTGTTCCATGTCCAACGATTCAATCACCAGTTCATAGCCTTCGGCCAGGTTGCGCAGGCGCACGCGGCCATCGGGCAGCGGTTCCACCAGCAGCCACGCCTTGCCGGCCTGCTCCAGGCGGCGCTCGCGGCCGGCCTCGACCAGGGTCCAGCCCGCCGGCAGGGCGGCGCGGATGGCCTGCGCCGGCCACAGCGCGAACTGCAGGTCGTCCAGCACGCGCTCGCCGCGCACCTGCGGCGGCAGCCACGGCGCGCGGGTCTGTTCCAGCGTGGTGCCGTCCCAGACCATGCGCACGCCGGTCTGGCCCATGGCCTGCACCGCCAGACGCACTTGGCTGCCGTCGGCTTCCAGCAACGCATCCAGCTCGCGTTCGTGGGTGCCGAAGCGGAACTGCAGGCGCTGCTGCAGCTGCAACGGCTGCGGCAGCGCCGACGGCGCCAGCTGCAGGGGGGGCAGCTGCACCAGCGGCGCGGGCATGCGGGTGCTGGCGCAGGAGGCCAGCAGCACGCAGACAAGCAACAGGGCGATCAGCCGCTGCACAGTTCCTCCAGCACCCGCAGGCGGCGGCCGCTGTCATCGGCCACGTACGGGTTGTGGGTGTCCCAGGCGTAGCCGGCGAGGATCGAGGAGATCATGCGGCGCACGTCGGGCTGCTGCTCGGGGTGGTAGATGATCTTCTGGAAGCCACCGGCGTACCAGGCTTCGACGAAGCGGCGGAAGGTCTTCACCCCGGCGCGCAGCGGAACGGAGAAGTCCTTCTCCCAGTCCACGGTCTCGCCGTTGTACTCGCGGGCGATGCACGCGCTGGCCAGCTCCGCCGATTTGAAGGCGATGGTGACGCCCGAGGAGAACACCGGGTCGAGGAACTCGCCGGCGTTGCCCAGCAGCGCGTAGCCTTCGCCCCACAACGAGGACACGTTGGCCGAGTACCCGGTGATGGTGCGCACCGGCAGCACGGCCCACTCGGCGTTGGCGAGCAGGCGGGTCAGGTTGGGATCTTCACAGAAGATGGCGCGCAGCTTGTCTTCGTCGCTGCCGGGATACTTCTCGAAGAAGCTGGGCTCGGCGACCACGCCCAGCGAGCAGCAGCCGTTGGAGAACGGGATGGTCCAGTACCACACGTCCACGTGCTCGGGATGGGTGGTGATCAGGATCTTGTTGCGGTCAAAGCCCGCGTCGGCCGGGATATGGTCGCGCACGTGGCAGAAGATCGCGCCGCGCACCGGGAAGTTCGACGGCGATTCGAGGTTCAACAGGCGCGGCAACAACCGCGCGAAGCCGCTGGCGTCGAGGATGAAGCCGGCTTCGATGGTGTACTCGCTGCCATCGGGGCGGCGTACCTGCACCCGCGCCGGCCGGCCCGGCTGTACCGACAGCACTTCATCGCCAAACCGCAGCGTGGTGCCCATGCGCTCGGCACCGCGTGCCAGCACGTTGTCGAAGTCGGCGCGCTGCACCTGGTAGGTGGTGCCCCAACCGGGCGAGAACTTGTCGCGGAAATCGAACTCGGTGCTCGCCTCGCCGCGCACGAAGGCCGCGCCGTTCTTGTACTGAAAACCGGCCTGCACCACGTCCTGCAGCAGCCCCGCCGCTTCAATGTATTCCATGCTCTGCGGCAGCAGGCTCTCGCCGATGGAGAAGCGCGGGAACTGCTGGCGCTCGATCATCAGCACCTGGCGGCCCTGCCTGCGCAGCATCGCCGCAGCGACCGAGCCGGCCGGGCCGGCACCGATCACGAGGACCTCGGTTGTTTCCACTTGCGGGTTCATCGATACATCCTTGATCAAGAAAAATGACGGACGGGAAACGCGCGTTGCTCAGTGCGGTGCGTCGTGCGGCGGTGGGCGGAACAGCGGCGAGATGATCCACACCAGGCCGATGCCGAACAGCAGGGTCAGGCCGAACGCACGCAGCGCCGGCGTGGCCGACAGGCCCAGCAGGCCAAACGACAGCCAGGTACTGGCCGCGCCCACGCACACCGCCAGCCACGCACTGGCATCACCGCGGTGTTCGATCAGGAAGATGCCGTAATCGATGCCCATGCCCAGTAGCAGCATCAACGCCAGCACGTTGAACAGCTGCAGCGGCTGGCCGAACAGGCCCAGCAGGGCCAGGGTCAGCGCGCCGGCCACCAGGGTCGGGGCAAACACGCGCCAGGCCTGCGCGCGGTAGCGCCAGTACAGCACGGCAAACACCAGCACGATGCCCACCAGCAGCAACCCGCTCATCAACTTGCGGTAGTGCTTGAGCAGCGAGGAGAAATCGGCGGTGCGGTCGACCCAGCGTACGCCGTCGATACCCTTGGCCTGGGTTTCGAGCAGGGTCAACGCATCGGCGCGCGACAGATCGTCGACCATCACCACGGTGGCCAGGCCCGCACCCACCTTGCCCAGCCACAGGTGGTGGAACGGCATCGCCGCCGGGGAGGCCAGGAAGGCCTCGGCGTCCAGGTCGCGACCGGCGTAATCCGGGCGTGACAGGGTCTCCCCCACCGCCTGGCCGACCTTCCCCAGCACCTGCGGCTCGACCTTGGCGGTAAGCGCGGCATCGGCGTGCTGGCGCTGCACCGAGGGCAGCCACTCGCTGATCGCGCGGTACCCGCCGATCTGCTTGTTGGCCGCGAGCACGCGCAGGCGGTCGATCAGCGCCTCCTCGCGTTGCAGCACCTGTTCGGCGGTGTCGCCCTGCACCAGGTAGAACTGCGCCGGGCTGGGCATGCCCAGCATCTGGCTGATGCGGATCTGCTGGTCGATCAGGCTCTTGGGCGAGGACTGCAGGCTGCGCAGGTCATCGTTGCTGTCCAGCCGGGCAATGCCCACGGCCGAGAGCAGCGCCGCCACGCTCAGGAAAATCGCGGCCTTGCGCCCGTGCAGGCGCGGCCAGCGCTCCAGCGTGCCGCCCAGCCAGCGCGAGAAGCCGGTGGTGCGGATCTCGCCGCCGTCCAGCCACGGGAACCAGAAAATCACGGTGAGGAAGGCAGCGGCCAGGCCGACCACCGAGAACAGCGCCATCTGGCGCAGCCCCGGGAACGGTGCCAGCCCCAGCGCCAGGTAGGCCAGCGCGCTGGTCAGCAGCGCCAGCCACAGGCCCGGCAGCAGGTGCCGCAGCAGGCGCCAGCGGCGGTCGGCCGGCTCGGCCTGGCGCGAGGCGAACCAGTGGATGCCGTAGTCCTCGGCCACGCCCACCAGCGACGCGCCGAACACCAGCGTGAGCACGTGCACCTTGCCGAACACCAGCACCGTGACCGCCAGGGCCACGCCGCAGCCGATCAGCAGCGATGCAGCCACCAGCAGGATCGGGCGCAGCGAACGAAACGCCAGCCACACCAGCAGCAGCACCGCCGCCAGCGAGCCCCAGCCAATAGTGTTGATTTCCCAGTTGGCCTGCACGGCCGCCGCTTCGGCGTGCAGCGGTACGCCGGCGCGCAACACTTCCAGGCCGGGCGCGTGCCTGCCGGCCGCCGCCGCGGCCTGGTCCAGCAGCACGTCGATGTGGCGTTCGCCATCAAGCTGGAACGCCGAACCCACGGTGTCGTACTGCACGATCGACCAGTGCTTGCCGTCGGCCTCGAGCAGGCCGTCATCGCCCATCTGCAGGCCCGAGCCCAGCGCGCGTTCCTGCCACCACTGCGGCCACAGCGACAGCGGGTCCTGGCGCCATTCGGTCAGCCGCGGGGCGCCCATGGGGCCGTACAGGGCCGCCAGCGCGGCGTCGGCCAGGCCATCCACCGGCTCGGACTGCAGGCGTTGGCGTTGCTCACTGGTGAGCAGGCGGTCGCGGTACGGCGCATAGAACGCCCGCGCCTGTTCGAACCAGCCTTCGATGGAGCCGCTTTCCTGCAGTAGAGCGGGGCTCTGCCCCGCTGGAAGGTCACCTGCGGCAGGCAGCGGGGCAGAGCCCCGCGCTACGTTGGTTGATTTTGGGGTGATGGTGGCGCGGAAGGCGGCTTCGGCCGCCTTGGTCTGCGCGGCGTCGGCGCTGCCCAGCAGCACCACGATCTGGCGTGCGTTGGCGTCGGCGATGCGCCGGGTGACGTCGGACAGCAGACGGTCGTGTGCGTCCTGCGGCAACAGCGCCAGGATGTCGGTATCGATCCGCGATTCGCTCTTCCACAGCTGCCACTGCTGCACGCCCAAGCCAAGCAGCACCAGCAGCCACAGCACGGCCAGCCAGCGCCAGATGCGCTGCAGGCGGCCGTTCGAATTCAGTGCGTCATTCAAACTTGCCGCCCTCTTCCGCACTCAACGCAGCCGGCGTTTCGCTCATGCCGGTGAAGTGGATGCGGGTGACATCCTGGTTGGCCTCGGTGATCTCCACGTCGCGCACGTAGCGGTCGCCCTGCAGCTTCAACCCGGTGAACACCTTGCCCAGCATCGCCGAGCGCGGGCTCAGCTGCATGCTCCAGCCGTTGTTCGGCCGGGCCTCCACCTTCACCGTGAACCGGGCCGACAACGCCTGTGCGTCGCCGCTCATCAGCGCGAACATGATCGCGTTGACCGAGCGCATCGCCGGCTGCTGGCGGCCGTCCAGCTCGACCCGGCTGCTGCCGTCGCGCTGGCGGCTGAGGATGCGGTCACGGGTGACCACCACTTCGGACGGGAACGGCTTGAGCGTGGTCCACACCACGCCGTGGTCCTGGGCCAGCACGAAGCGCCCCTGCGAACGCAGCGGGTTCTTGAAGCCCGCCACCTGCTTTTCCTGGCTGAACTCGCCGCGCAGCACACCCACCTTGGCCACGCGCTGTTTGACCAGATCCATATCCGCCGCGGGGGCGGCAAGCACCGGCGCGGCCACGACCAACGACACCAGCACGACCAGCGTGCGCAGCAGAGCGTTCATTGCATTTCCACTCCCAGACGGTCCCACAGCACGCGCGGGCACAGGTACAGCATTTCATTGGTGGCCGCGTCGACCGCCACCTGGATGGTGTGGGCGCGGGTCAGCACCTGGCCACTGTCGGCATCGAGGATCTCGTAGGCAATCTTCAACCGGTTCTCCCATTCGGTGATGGTGGCGCGCACGCGCAACGCCTGCCCGTACAGCAGCGGCCGGATGTACTTCACCCGCGCGTCCACCACCGGCCAGATGTAGCCGGATTCGCGCATCTGCGGGTAGTCGTAGTCGTACTGCTGCAGCAGCGCGCAGCGGGCCACTTCGAAGTACTTGAAGTAGTTGCCGTGCCACACCACGTGCATTGGATCGCAGTCGTGGAAGGTGGGCGACAGGCGCACCTCCAGGCTCAGGTCAGGGCTGGTCATACAGGCTCCAGCGCTGGCCACGGATGTCATCGAGCAGCGCGCGCAGCTCGCCGTCCAGCGCGCGGTCTTCCTCGACCAGCGCGATGCGCGCGCACAGGTCCTGGTACATCGCGTCCAGCTCGCCGTGCAGGATGGCCTTCATGCCTACCCGCTGGCGCAGCGCCACGCCCTGGCGGGCGGTGATCAGCAGCGCGGCAACCACCTGTTCGGTCAGTTCGATCACGCGCAGGCAATCGCGCGCGGCGATGGTGCCCATGCTGACCTTGTCCTGGTTGTGGCACTCGGTGGAACGCGAGAACACCGAAGCCGGCATGGTCTGCTTGAGCGCCTCGGCAGTCCACGCCGACACGCTGATCTGCAGCGCCTTCAGCCCGTGGTTGATCGCCGCGCGCTCACCGGTGGCCGCCGACAGGTTGGCCGGCAGGCCGTGGTTGTAGCGCGCGTCCACCACCAGCGCCATCTGCCGGTCGAGCAGGTCGGCCAGGTTGGCGATGGTGTTCTTCAGCGCGTCCATCGCAAAGGCAATGTGGCCGCCATAGAAGTGGCCGCCGTGCAGGATGCGCTCGCCGTCGGCGTCGATCAGCGGGTTGTCGTTGGCGCTGTTGAGTTCGGTTTCGATCAGCTGGCGCATCAACGGCAGGGCGTCCTGCACCACGCCGATCACGTGCGGGGCGCAGCGCAGCGAGTAGCGGTCCTGCAGGCGCTGTTCGTTGCGCGGCGGACGGTCGCTGTGCAGGTCCTGGCGCAGGCGCGCGGCGATCTGCATCTGGCCCGGGTGTGGCTTGGCGGCGAACAGCATTTCATCGAAATGGTGCGCGTTGCCATCGCTGGCCAGCACGTTGAACGCGGTCAGGCGGGTGGCCAGCCTGGTCAGGTAGTCGACGCGGTCGTAGGCCAGACAGGCCAGCGCGGTCATCACCGCGGTGCCGTTCATGATCGCCAGGCCTTCCTTGGGGCGCAGCCGTAGCGGGATCATGCCGATCTGCGCCAGCACCTCGGCGGCCGGGCGGCGCGCGCCCTGGTACATCACCTCGCGCTCGCCACACAGCACCGCAGCCACGTAGGACAGCGGGGTCAGGTCGCCGCTGGCGCCCACCGAGCCTTCGGCCGGGATCAGCGGCAGCACGTCGTGGCGCAACAGCGTGGCCAGCCCGTCCAGCAGCGGATGGCTGACACCGGACATGCCGCGCACCAGCGAGGCCAGGCGCGCGGCGATCACCGCGCGGGTCTCCTGCGGGTCCAGGAACCGGCCCAGGCCGCAGCCATGGTAGGTGAACAGATGGTGCGGCAGTTCGGCCACCAGCGCCGGCGGAATGTTCACCGTGCACGAGTCGCCGTAGCCGGTGGTCACCCCGTAGATGACACCGTCCTCGCGCAGCAGGCGGTCGAGGAAATCGGCCCCCTTCTGGATGCGCGCCTGGAAGGCCGGGTCGTCGCTGACCACGGCCTGGGCCCGGCGCTGCGACAGCGCGACCACGTCTTCGATGGTCAGCGGCGCATCGCCGAAGCGGATATCGGATGACTTACTTGCCATGAGATGCCTGATCCCAGAAGGGGAAGAAATTGAACCAGTCCAAGGGTGCCTGGGTGACCTGAACTTCCAGCCACCGGGCGAAATGTTCGGCCTGCGCGGTCAGCGCGGCGTCACGCGAGCCGCGCGGCAGCACGATGCGGTCGCTGAAATGCTCGAAGCGCACACGGTAGCCGTCGCCGTCGCCGTCGTGCAGGCAGGCCATGGTGTACACCGGGCAGGCCAGCGCCGAGGCCAGCACGTAGGCGCCGATCGGGAACTGCGCCACGTGGCCCAGGAACGGCGCCGGCACGGTCCGCCCACCCCGCAGCGGCACGCGGTCGCCGACGATGGCCACGAAGCCGCCGTCGTTGACCCGCCGCTGCAGTTCCACCGCGGTGGCCGGTCCCATGTCGGTAACCTGCATCAGCTCCACCGACGCCAGCGGGTCCAGCCGCTGCATCAGCCGGTTGAAGCGTTGCGCGTGCGCGGTGTGCACCAGCACGGTAATGCGGAATCCCGGCACCTGTTCGGCCAGCACCTGGCACAATTCCAGGCAGCCGATGTGCGCGGTGAGAATCAACCCGCCCTCGCGGCGCGCGATCTTTTCCAGCATGAGGTCGCGCTGCAGGCGGATCTGGTTGGGTGGGTAGCGCCCGCCCAGGCCGAGCAGCTTGTCCAGCAGGGTGTCGGCGAACAGCGCGAAGTGTTTCAGGCTGGTCCAGCGCCCCGGCACGCCGCCCAGGACGCCGGTGTATGCCTGCAGCCGCTGCAGGTACTGCAGCGACGACTGCCGCGCCACGCGGTTGCCCAGCCAATGGCACAGCACCACCGGATACACGCACAGGCGGAACGGCCAACGCCCGAACCAACGGTGCACCCAGCACAGGAACAGCACCCCGGCAGCCGAGGTGGTCTCGCCCAGGTCGGCCCAGTGCGGGGCGTTGGCCGGTGCCGGTGCGGTCATGCGCGTGGCGCTCCGGCCCGCGGCGCACCGGTGATGCGCCGCCACAACAGGCGCGGCGCGCGCCACAGCATGCCGAAGAACAGGCGGGTGTGCATGCGGCTGATGCGCACGTTGTCGCGCCACACATCAAAGTGCGACACGCCATCGCTGGGATAGGTCACCCGCGTAGACAGGCTGGTCACCGGCACGTCGCGCCAGAACAGCCGCACCAGGATCTCGCTGTCGAAGTCCATGCGCCGGCCGATGGTTTCCTGCCCGACCAGCGCCGTCACCGGCGCCAGCGGGTACAGCCGGAAGCCGCACATCGAATCGCGGATCTGCAGCGACAGTGTGTTGATCCACACCCAGATGTGGGTGGCGTAACGGCCGTACAGGCGCGCCTTGGGCACGCTGTCGTCGTAGGCCGGAATGCCGCAGATCACCGCGTCGGGATGCTGCCGCGACAGGGCCACAAAGCGCGGGATGTCGGTCGGGTCGTGCTGGCCGTCGGCGTCGATCTGCAGCACATGGCTGTGGCCACGGCGCGCCGCCTCGGCAAACCCGGCCAGCATCGCCCCGCCCTTGCCCTGGTTCACCGGCAGTCGCAGCACTGTGACCTGCGCGGGGTATTCCGCCGCGAGGGCATCCAGCGCCTGCGCGCACGCAGGGTGCGAGCCATCGTCCACCAGCAGGCACGGCAGCCCGCTGGCCAGCACCCCGCGCACGACGGCGCCGATGGCATGCTCATGGTCGTAGACCGGAATCACCACCAGCGGCGCAAAGGGCGCAGCCGGGGGACCAGCGCGAAGCGTGTCAGACATCGCCGAACACCACCCGGCCACTGGCATGCACGCCGTGGTCGGAGACATAACGGAAGCTCAGCACCGACTTGGCCGCATCCCAGCCCAGGGTGAGCTGCAGGCAATCGCCGGGGCGCGCCACGTGCTGGAATTTCAACGCGTCCATGCGTTCGAAGCGCGGCGGCATGGTGAACACGTCGCGGGCGTAGTGGATGGCCCAGTCCAGCTGGACCACGCCCGGAAGGATCTTGGCCTGCGGGAAATGCCCATCGAAGGCAATCAAGTCCGGGTCCAGCGGCAACAGCAGCGCTGCCGTGTCGGCCTCACGCCGCTCCCATTGGACCACCGGGAACTGCGGCCGGAACAGCGCTGTCAGAGCGGCGAAGGTGACCTTGCCCTGTGTGTTCAACGGCAGCGCGTCGACGAAGCGCCAGCGCCGCGGACGGGTCACTGCATCGTGGCTGCTGGCCAGGTGCGCGCCTAGCGCCTGCGCCTGCCGACGCCGCTGGGCGTCGTCCCAGCTGGCCACGTCGGCCTGCTGCGGCACCACCACGGCCGCCAGTTGTTCGCGCGCGCCCGGCAGCACCAGCACGCGCACGTCCTGTACCGCCGGATGCGCGCGCAGCTGCTGTTCCAGCGCGTCCAGCGACACCCGGCGTTCTTCGATCTTGACGATGCGGTCGGCCCGGCCGAGCAGGCGGAAGCTGCGCCCGGCGTCGGCCTCCACGCGGTCCTGGGTCTGCCACCAGTCGGTGTTTTCCAGATGCGGCGAGGACACCGCCAGGCAGCCGTCCTGGATGCGCCAGGCCACGCCGGGCAACGGGTGCCATTGCGGCTGCCCGGCACTCCAGCGGCGCCAGGCGATGCCGCCGGTTTCGCTGCTGCCGAACACCTCGGTGGGGGCCACGCCGAGCAATGCCCGCGCCTGCAGCGCGGCCTCTTCCGGCAGCGGACCGCCGGAGGAAAACACCGCGCGCAGCTGGCCCTGCAGCGAGGACCAGTCCAGTTGTTCGGGCAGGCGCTTGAGGTGGGCCGGGGTGGCCACCAGCACCGACGGCTGCTGCGCCAACGCACTGACCAGGTCTTCATGGAAGAACCGGCGCGGCTGGATGGCGCGGCCGGCGGCCAGCGGCCACAGCACGCGGAACAACAGGCCATAGATATGCTGGTGCGAGACGGTGCCGTGCACCTGGGTGCCTTCCAGCTGCTCGCCGAACGCGGCCTGCAGCGCCTCCACTTCGCGCGTCAGCTGGCGCATGCGCTTGACGATCGCACTCGGCGCGCCGGTGCTGCCGGAGGTGAACACCACCAGCTCCAGCTGGTCTTCGTCCAGCGGCACCAGGTCGCCCTCGACGTCGGCATCGGCATCGGCAGCGGGCTGCAGCGGGGCGTGGTGCGCGGGCACGTCACCGGCAAACCCGGCCACGCGCGGGCGCAGCGCGTCCAGCGTGGCCGGCAGGTTGTCGCCGCCCAGGAACACCCGCTTGCCGGCGTGCCAGGCACCCAGCAGCGCGGCGGCAAAGGCCAGGGTGTCGTCGAAGTACAGCGCCCAGTCGTGTCCCGGCGCACGGGCGAACGCCTGTTGCCAGCGCATCACCTGCCGGCGGAAGTCCGGGTGCAACACCGCGCCGTGCTCGGCTTCGCCCACGATCCGACCGGGCCGTGGCGACACCGCCAACCGGTCCAATGCGATCCACTCAACCATGCGCGTGCGCCGCCTTCACCCGTCGCCGCACCAGCCATTCGCCACCAAACAAGGCACCCATCATCACGTACGCCAACAATCCGTTGTACAGCGCCCAGACCTGGTTGGACGCCCACAGCGCCGTGGCCAGGGCCAGACTTCCGTTGAAGACAAAAAAGCCGCACCAGATCCATGTGACGCGACGGGTATAGATCACGGCGAACGGCGGCAGGTCCGGCTCGCTCAGCCGCGCCAGGCGCTCCACCGCGCTGGGCGGGAACCGCAGGCTGGTGGCGAAGATCACCAGCATCACCGCGTTCACCAGCACCGGGTACAGCTTCAGCGGCAGGGCCTCGTTGAAGGCCGTAGCCACCAGGGCGAGCACACCGGTGCCGAGTGCGGCCACCCACCACACCGCCTGGCGGGTGGTCAGCGCGCGCAGCGCGGCCAGGGTGAACAGCAACAGCGACAGCCAGCGCGGCTCGAACCGGCCCAGCGACAGGTACACCACCAGCGGGTATGCCAGCGACAGCAACGCAAACGCCGCGACGCGCACCCGGACCATGGTCAGTGTCCTGCGGCAGCCGTCAGGCGGCTGCTTGACCGGGCAGCAGCCCGTGCACCACGTCGACGATGTCCTGCACGGTACGCACGGCCTTGAAGGCCTCCGGCTGCAGGTTGCGGCCCAGCAAGGGCTTGAGCTGCACGATCAGGTCGACCGCGTCGATGCTGTCGATGTCCAGGTCGTCGTACAGACGGGCCTGGGGCGTGATGCGCGCCGGTTCGATCTCAAAGCTGTCCTTGAGGATCTTGACGATGCGATCGAAAAGTTCGTTCTTGGTCATGGCAAATCCTGACGCGCCGTTACGACGACTGGCGTGCGGCGACAAACTCGCCCAAGGCACGCACGCTGGAGAAATGGCGACGGGTCTCTTCCGAATCCGCAGACAGGCTGACACCGTACTTTTTCTGCAGGGCCAAACCAAGTTCAAGTGCGTCAATCGAATCCAACCCCAACCCCTCGACGAACAGGGGCGCTTCCGCGTCGATGTCTTCGGGCGTGATGTCTTCCAGCGACAGCGATGAAATGATCAATTCCTTGATCTCGTGCTCAAGTGCCTGCACGGCTTGGTTCTCCAGCGAAGTCAAAGTAATGGGCAAGATGGTCGGTCACGCGCCGGGCCGCCAAGGCATCCCCCCTGGGCGTGTCGCCGGCCGCCGCCAGGAACGGGGCGATCGGGAGATCTTCCCCGACTTCCAGCTGAACGTGAAAACGCCGTGATGGCACACGATACCATTTCTGGCCCTTGGTCAGGGTAAGCGGTGTACAGGTGATCCTGACCGGGGTAATGTCCAGGCCGCCGCGCACGGCGATGTTGGCCGCCCCGCGCTGCAGGCGCAGCGGCTGGCCCGGCACGGTCCGGGTGCCCTCGGGGAAGATGACCAGGGTTCCACCGGCCTTCACGGCGGCGATGCAGTCGTCGATCAGCCCGGCACCGTCGTCGTTGGACACATACCCCGCCGCCCGCACCGGACCGCGCATGAACGGGTTGCAGGCCACGGCCCGCTTGACCACGCAGTCGGCATTGGGCAGCTGGGCGATCAGCAGCACGACGTCTATCAGGGTCGGGTGGTTGGCCAGGATCAGCAGCCCGTTGCGCTGCAGGCGCTCGGCCCCGCGTATTTCATAGGTCATCACGCCCAGCCGGTGCATCAGGCCCACGTGGCTGGCGAAGCTGAGCTGGACCAGCCGGCGGGCCAGCGTGCGGCGCCGGACCGGGTTGCGGACCAGGAACAGCAACGGGAACAGCACCCCGCCCAGCACCAGCCCGCCGATGCCGAACACGGCAAAGCTGAGCCCGGTGCCGAACACCCGCCAGGCATGGTTGAGACGGCCCGGCCGGGTCTCAGCCATGGCGGCGCCAGGTCCACTGCTGGCCGTCGGCGGCCAGCGTCAGGGCCGGATCGCCGGCCAGCAGGAAGCGCAGCGCGTCCAGCCCGTGCGGCAGGGCGCCGGCCGGGCTGTCGGCCCCAGCCGCTCCCCAGCCCAGCGAGAGCCGGGTGCCGGGGCGATCGGCCCGGGCCAGCCGCCAGCACCAGGCGTAAAAGGGATCGGGCTCGTCGGCAAACCCGGCATACACCGGCGGCAATTGCGATTCATACACGATCACCCGCACCTCGGCGGCGCCATCGGCCAACAGCCCGTAGGCCTCCACGCAGGCGGTCTCGACCGTGGCGCGGCCGGCGGCCAGGGCCAGGTAGTTGCCGCGGTGGCCGCGGGCGATCGAGTACAACGCGGCCACCGCGTTGTGCACCGACAGGCCAAACGCGGTAGGGGACATGCCGTGGTCGGCGCACAGGCTGTCGAGCAGTTCCATCGAACGGGCCACGTCGCCATGGCGCGAGGCGAACACCAGCGGCACCTGGCCGACGTCGTCGGGTTGTTCACACCAGCAGGCGGCCTGGATGGCCATGCGCCCCAGCCGCTCGATGCGGCGTCGCTGCATGGCCGGCACCTCGGCCAGCGCCGGGGTGTCATCGCCCTGCGGCAACGCGGGGGCCTGTGCCCAGGCCTGCCACTGTTCTTTCGACGTCAGTCCCGGTGCCCAGGCCGACCAATCCACCACGGAGAACTCGATCATTCACGCCAACATGTTGATGGGCACCAAGGCATCGCAGCGCACCGCCGTAAAAAGGAGCGCACGCTATCATGACACCCTTGGCACTGGCAGCTTTCACAATCTGAAATGAGCAGCACGATCCATGACGCAACGGCCCCGGCGGTCGCTTCCCCCCCAGGTGCGGCGGTGTTCAGCGCCGGCTACCTGCCGGCAGAACTGCGCGATGCGGCCCTGGCCGACCCATGCACCCTGGCGGTGTTCGGGTTTGGCGCGCCTGCGCCCTCCCCGGGCAACGATCCGCGCTGGCTGCAGGTGCCCCTGGCCGAACACGGCCCGGCGCAGGTGGAAGTGTGGCGGGGGTCGACCCCGGTGCAGTCGGGCGTTACCGACGGCGTGCGCTGGTCGCACAATGCCACGCTGCTGTTCGGGGTGCTGGAGATTGACGAAGCCGAGGGCGACATCGAGACGGCTGCCGCCGACGCCTATGCGCGGATGAGCAGCTTCCTGGCGCACTGCGGGTTTCCGCACCTGCTGCGGACCTGGAACTACCTGGACGCGGTGACCGAAGGCGACGGCGACCAGGAGCGCTACCGGCGCTTCTGCGTGGGCCGGGTACGTGGGCTGCGCGAGCTGGACGAAGCGGCCCTGCCGGCCGCGACCTGCATCGGCCGATTCGACGGACGCCGACGGCTGCAGGTGTACTGGCTGGCGGGTCGCGAACCCGGCCTGCCCCTGGAAAACCCACGCCAGGTCAGCGCGTTCCGCTACCCGCGCCAGTACGGCCCGCAGTCGCCCAGCTTTTCGCGGGCGCTGCTGGCGCCGGCAGCCACCGGGCTGCCGTTGCTGCAGTCGGGCACGGCGGCGATCGTGGGCCATGTGTCCCAGCACTCCGGTGCCGTGGAGGAACAGCTGCGCGAAACGCTGACCAACCTGCAGAGCCTGGTGGATGCCGCCCGGCGAGAGCGGCCGTCGCTGGCCGCCCAGCTCGGCGCCGGGTCGGTACTTAAAGTGTATGTGCGGCGTGCCGAGGACATGCCGGCGGTGGCCGCCCAGATGGCCGCATTACCCGGTCCACCGGCCTACGTGGTGCTGCATGCCGAAGTCTGCCGCGCCGAACTGCTGGTCGAAATCGAAGGCCTGCACGCGTAACGCGGGGCGCTGCCCCGCTGCCCCTTTACCCCGCTGCCGGGCAGAGCCCGGCACTACGGTTGCGGTCGTGCCCCTCAGTGATACCCCGCATCCGCCCGCACCTTGCCGCGGAACACCCGGTACGACCATGCCGTGTAGCCCAGGATCACCGGCAGCAGCACCACCAGCCCGACCAGGCTGAAGCCCAGTGACGACGCCGGGGCGGCCGCCTCCCACAGCGTCATGCTCGGCGGCAGCAGGTAGGGCCACATGCCCAGCACCAGCCCGATGAAGCCCAGGATGAACAACGCCAGGGTCAACAGGAACGGCGGCAGGTCGCGGCGCGGGTGCATCGCACTGCGCCACAGCGCCACCGCCACGCCCAGCGTCAGCAGCGGCACCGGCGACAACCACCAGAAGTTGCCATCGCTGAACCAGCGCGCCATCAGGCGCGAATCCAGGAACGGCAGCCAGGTGCTCACCAGTCCCATGAACACGATCACCGCCACCACCAGCGGCCGCGTCAGCGTGCGCGCGAACGCCTGCTCACGGCCCTCTGTCTTCAGGATCAACCAGGTGCTGCCCAGCAGCGCGTAGCCGAACACCACCGCTGCACCGGTCAGCATCGAGAACGGACTGAACCAGCTGAACGCCCCACCGGCATAACGGCCATCCACGATCTGCAGGCCTTCCGCCAGCGCCCCGAGAATCACCCCCTGCGCGAACGCGGCCAGCAGCGAGCCCAGCCCGAACGCCACGCTCCACAACCGCCGCGAACGGTGCGCCTTGAAGCGGAATTCGAACGCCACCCCGCGGAACACCAGTGCCACCACCAGCAGCAGCACCGGCAGGTACAGCGCCGACAGCAGCGCCGCGTAGGCCTTGGGGAAGGCCGCCATCAGCCCGGCCCCGCCCAGAACCAGCCAGGTTTCGTTGCCATCCCAGATCGGCGCGGCGGTGTTCATCATGATGTCCAGCTGTTCTTCGTCCTCGGCCATCGGCGCCAGGATGCCGATACCCAGCACGAAACCGTCCAGCACCACGTACATCAGCACGCCAAAGCCGATCACCGCAAACCATGCCACCGGCAGCCAAGTTGTCATCTCCATGTCAGCGCTCCTCCAGCGGTTCGTCGGCACCGGACAGCGGCCGCGCCGGGGTATGGCTGCCCGCGTCCAGCGCCGGCGCCGGTTCGTGCGGCTTGGGCCCGGTGCGGATGATCTTCACCAGGTACCAGATGCCCCAGCCGAACACGAACGCATAGCCCACGATGTAGACGCCCAGCGACAACGCGGTCATCCACGCACTCTGCGGGCCCACCGCGTCGGCGGTGCGCAGCACCCCGTACACTACCCACGGCTGGCGCCCCATCTCGGTCACGAACCAGCCCGACACCAGCGCGATGAAGCCGCTGGGAAGCATCCAGTTCCAGCCCCGTACCAGCCAGCGCGACTGCAGCAGCTTGCCGCGCCACCACTGGAACGCCGACACCCAGGCCAGCAGCAGCATCAGCGTACCCAGCCCGACCATGATCCGGAACGCGAAGAACACCGGCACCACCGGGGGCCGATCGCTGGCCGGTACCGAGGTGAGTGGATCGAACGTACCCTCCAGAGAATGGGTCAGGATCAGACTGCCCAGCCGGGGAATGGCGATTTCATAATCGTTGCGCTCGGCTTTTTCGTTGGGCACTGCGAATACCACCAGCGGCACGCCCTCGCCCTGCCCTTCGGAATGCCAGTGCGCTTCCATCGCGGCAATCTTCATCGGCTGGTGCTTGAGCGTGTTCAAGCCATGCATGTCGCCCACGAAGATCTGCACCGGCACCGTCAGCGCGGCGAACGCCACGGCTGCCAGCAGCATCGTGCGCCCGGCTTCCACGTGCGTGCCCTTGCGCAGGTACCAGGCGCCCACGCCACCGATCACGAAGCAGGTGGTGATGAACGAGCCCAGCGCCATGTGTGCCAGGCGGTACGGGAAGGAGGGGTTGAACACCACCTGCCACCAGTCCTGCGGGTGCACGATGCCGTCGATCAGCGCGTAGCCGGCCGGTGTCTGCAGCCAGCTGTTGGACGACAGGATCCAGAACGTGGAGAACAGCGTGCCCAGCGCCACCATGCAGGTGGAGAAGAAATGCAGCCGCGGCGAAACGCGGCCCCAGCCGAACATCATGACGCCCAGGAAGCTGGCCTCCAGGAAGAAGGCGGTGAGGACTTCATAGGTAAGCAGCGGCCCGATCACGCTGCCGGCCACTTCGCTAAGGCGCGGCCAGTTGGTACCGAACTGGAAGGCCATGACGATGCCGCTGACCACGCCCATGCCGAAGGACACCGCGAAGATCTTCTGCCAGAAGAAATACAGCTCGCGCCAGACCGGGTTGCCGGTGCGCAGCCAGCGTGACTCCACGAAGGCCAGCCAACTGGCGGTGCCGATGGTGAAGGCGGGGAACAGCACATGGAAACTGATGACGAACCCGAACTGGATCCGCGACAACAACAACGCGTCCACGTGACGCCTCCGACTGGTTTCTGAAATCCGCACCAGTCTGGGCCGGTATCCGTGAAAGGCACATGCGACCCGGTGACGCGCTGCTTCACTTTGTCGCAGGGGCTACCGCGAGCGTGAGGGCCCCGTAGCGGCCGGTAGGCCCCTGGTGCAAATGTCCCCCGGCCGCGGTCGCGGCCTCCTCCTTGATTTTGCCCAAGGGCCTACCGGCCGCTACGGGGCTCGACTTGCGGAAAGGAGGGGAAGCCAGGCTTTTCTGGCGCTGTAGGTGGGTCGGGTGCTGGGGCCCCATACCCTTGGAGGCGAAATAAAGGAGGAGGGGTCGGCCGCAGGCCGACGCCGGGGGACATTCGCCGGAAAGGGTATGGGGCCCCAGCGCCCGACCCACCGGCCACCGCTCACCAGCCCACGCCCATGACCTGTGGCCCCTTCCTGCGGCCCTGGCGGCTGCTACGCTTGCCGGGTTTTCTACTACGGTGCCGCCCGCAATGCCCAGAACGCTGCCCTTGTCCCTGCTGCTGCTCGCCGCCCTCGGCGGAACCGCCCACGCGGCGCCGACGCCGATCACCATCGAGCAGGCCATGGCCGACCCCGACTGGATCGGCCCGCCGGTCGAAAGCGCGTGGTGGTCCTGGAACAGCCAGCAGGTCGAGTACCAGCTCAAGCGCACCGGCAGCCCGGTCCGCGACACCTTCCGCCAGCCGGTCAGCGGTGGCGTGGCCACCCAGGTGGCCGATGACCAGCGCAGCAGCCTGGACGTCGACAGCCCGGTGTACGACACCCTGCGCCAGCGTGCCGTGTTCGTGCGCAACGGCGACGTGTTCCTGCGCGACCTGCGCAGCGGCGCGCTGACCCAGCTGACCCGCAGCAGCGAAAAGGCCAGTGCAGTCAACTTCGCCCGCGACGGCGGGGCGATCTGGCAGACCGGCCAGACCTGGTTCCACTGGACCGCCACCGGTGGCGTCCAGCAGGTGGCCAGCCTGAAGGCCGAAAAGAACCCCGACGATGCCCCCAAGGCCGACGTCCTGCGCGACCAGCAGCTACGCACCCTGGCCACCCTGCGCAATGATCGCGCCCAGCGCGACGCGCTCAAGGCGCAGGAAGCCAGCTGGCGCCGCGCCGACGCCACCCGTGCGCCCGGCCCGGTTTACCTCGGCGCCGACGTGGAGATCGTCGGCAGCGCCCTCTCGCCCGACACCCGCAGCCTGATCGTGGTGACCAAGCCGAAGAGCTTCGACGAAGGCCGCGGCGGCAAGATGCCCAAGTACGTGACCGAATCGGGCTACGAAGAGTTCGAGGACACCCGCACCCGCGTGGGCCGCAACGATCCCGAACCGCATGCCCTGTGGCTGGTCGATGCGGTCACCGGCACGGTCAAGCCGCTCTCGCTGGACAACCTGCCCGGCATCGGCACCGACCCGCTGGCCGCGCTGCGCAAGGCCGCTGGCAAGGACGCGCTCAAGGGCAACCGCCCACTGGAAGTGCTGGCCGGCCCCGGCAACCCCGGCATCCGCTGGAGCGCCGACGGCCAGCAGGCCGCGATCATGCTGCGCGCCAACGACAACAAGGACCGCTGGATTGCCAGCGTCAGCCCGGCCAGCGGCAAGCTGGAAAACCGCCACCGCCTGACCGACAGCGCCTGGATCAACTGGGGCTTCAACGACTTTGGCTGGTCCAACGACAACCGCACGCTGTGGCTGCTGTCCGAGGAATCGGGCTACGCGCACCTGTACACCCAGCAGGGCACCGCCAAGCCGCAGGCGCTGACCGGCGGCAAGTGGGAAACCTCGATGCCGGTGCCCAGCGCCGACGGCCGCGGCTTCTACTTCCTGTGCAACCAGCAGAGCCCGGGCGACTACGAGGTCTGCGCGGTCGACACCGCCAGCAGGCAGGTGCGTGAAGTGACCGCGCTCAATGGCGTGGAAGACTTCTCGCTGTCCCCGGATGGCCAGCAGCTGCTGGTGCGTTACTCCGGCGCCTACCTGCCGGCGCAGCTGGCCGTGGTGCCCACCACCGGCGGCCAGGCCAAGTTGCTCACCGACACGCGCACCGCTGCCTACAAGGCCCGCGAGTGGGTGCAGCCCAAGCTGGTGCAGGTGCCGTCCAAGCATGGCGCGGGCGTGGTCTGGGCCAAGTACTACGGCCCGGAGAACCCCGAGCCGGGCAAGCAGTACCCGATCGCCATGTTCGTGCACGGTGCCGGCTACCTGCAGAACGTCCACCAGCGCTACCCGGCCTACTTCCGCGAGCAGATGTTCCACAACCTGCTGGTGCAGCAGGGCTACATCGTGCTGGACATGGATTACCGCGGCAGCGAAGGCTACGGCCGCAACTGGCGCACCGCGATCTACCGCAACATGGGCCACCCGGAACTGGAGGACTACAAGGACGGCCTGGACTGGCTGGTGGACACCAAGCAGGGTGACCGCGCCAAGGCCGGCATCTACGGCGGCTCCTACGGTGGCTTCATGACCTTCATGGCGCTGTTCCGCTCGCCGGGCACGTTCAAGGCCGGTGCCGCGCTGCGCCCGGTGGTCGACTGGCACCAGTACAACCACGGCTACACCGCCAACATCCTCAACACCCCGGACATCGACCCGGAGGCGTACCGCACCTCGTCGCCGATCGAATACGCCGACGGCCTGCAGGACCACCTGCTGATCGCACACGGGATGATGGACGACAACGTCTTCTTCCAGGACTCGGTCAACCTCACCCAGAAGCTGATCGAGCTGCACAAGGACAACTGGTCCATCGCGCTGTACCCGCTGGAACGCCACGGCTACGTGCGTCCGGACTCGTGGCTGGACCAGTACAAGCGCATCCTCAAGCTGTTCAACGACAACCTGAAGTAAGTGGCGGCGCAGGCCAGCCACGCCGCGGCGCCGATCGAGATCGTCGCCGCGGTCATCCTGGACGCCACCGGCCAGGCGCTGGTGGTGCGCAAGCAGGGCTCGGAAACCTTCATCCAGCCCGGGGGCAAACCCGAGCCGGGTGAGGCCCCGCTGCAGGCGCTGGCGCGTGAGCTGCACGAGGAACTGGGCGTGCACATGGACCCCGGCAGCGCCCAGCCACTGGGCCGTTTCGAGGCCTGGGCGGTGCATGAACACGGCCGCCGGGTGCACGCGCAGGTGTGGCGGGTGCAGGTCACCGGCACACCGCAGGCGCAGGTGGAAATCGCCGAGTTGGCCTGGGTTCCCCTGCAGCCGCCGCATGGGCGGCGCTTGGCAGCCTTGAGCGAAGACCATATCCTGCCCGCGGCCGCACGCGCGGTGGCCGCGGGCTGATGCCCGTGGTCGACTCCCACAGGACACCGGATGTCATCGCCCCCGCAGTTGCCCCATGCCCAGCCGCCCGTAGACCCGCTGGCGCCCCCGAAATTCCTGTCGCCGATGACCAAGTCGGTGCTGCTGGTATGCGTGGCCTCCGCCGTGGGCTGGGCCATTGCGGCGCTGGTCGCCGGCCCGCTGTCGATCGGCGCCTTCCTGCAGCAACAGGTAGACACCCGCGATGTGGCCTGGCTGTCACCGCCGCTGCAGTGGCTGACGACACACGCGCTGGGCATCTGCGTGGCCATGCTGCTCACCTGCCTGGTGGGCGTGGTGGCGTGCGTGGGCATGCTGCGCCGCGAACACTGGGCGCTGTGGTTGTTCATCGTGCTGCTGGTGGTGACCGCGCTGATGAACTTCGTCGCCGCCTGGGCGGTGGATGATGGACTCGCGCACCTGTCGCAGTATCTGACGCGGCACGGCGACAACCCCGACATGCGCCAGCTGCGCCACGACCTGCAGCTGCAGCGCATCGTCCTGAGCGGCATGCTGGTGCTCACCGCCGTGGGCTTTGCCGGCCTGCATGGCTGGTTGGCGGTGCGCCTGCTGCGTGCCGACGTGCGCACCTGGATGCAGCGCTGACCCCTGCCCCGGCCGGTCCCTGCGCCCATGCCGGCGCTCCCCGATTTCCACCCAAGGATGCTGTTGTGACTTCTGTTGTTTCCGCGCGCCGCCGCGTCATCGGCTGGCGTGCCCTGGCCGTCCTCGTCCTGGCCGCCGCCAGCCTTCCCGCCGCTGCCCAGTCCATGGCCTGCGGCACGTACAAGCAGCACGATGGCAACGCCACCCTGATCCTGGAAAGCGAGGGCCACGGCTTCCTGACGTCGGCCCACTCGCCCACCGAGGAACTGCGCATCGCGCGCAGCGAGGATGTGCTGGGCATGGTCAACCTGGCCACCGGGCGCATGGAGAACTGGACCTTCGGCGACGGCGACCACACCCTCACCGGCGGGTACCATGATTTCGTGCGCGAGAAGGCCGCGGCCTGCAAGCCGTTCTACCCCGTCGAAGAAGGCAGCTGCCGCGCCGATCCGGTGGGCTGCCTGGAGCACTACCTCGAAGCCGAACCGGTGCAGCTGCGCCAGTGGTGCAGCGAAGACGTGCCGGTGGGCTGCAAGCGCCTGGTGGAGCTGTACGAGCGCCAGGCCAATGAAGCGGCCCCGAAAGAGCCGCCGCCCTTCCCCCTGCCGACGCAGTGCGATGAAACCGCCAAGGGCCACGATCCGGCGGTCTGCATGCGCCTGCTTGAAACAATGGCGGGCGAGGTCATGGGCAAGGCGATCATGGGGCTGAGCCACGCGCCGCAGGCCGTCCTGCCCCCGGAACAGCTGGTCGAACTGGCGGGCCTGTGCCAGCAGCACCCGCGCGAGGAATTCTGCCAGCGCGTGGCCGAGGCACAGTGGAACGCCGGCCGGTTGCTGGAGGCCCGCGACGCGCTACAGCACGCCTGCAGCACGCGCGCCGACGCCTATGCCTGCACACTGGTCGCCCCACTGGTCGGGTTGCCGCCGGCGGCGTTGTCGCCGGTACCCACCACCGCCCTGCCCTGTGGCCTCTATGTGGCCGAGCACGGTCTCTTCTCGGACCTGCAGTTCGGCGATGCCGGCGTGGTCCAGGTGAGTGACTACGCGGCGCGCCTGCGTGCCCGCGTAGAGGACGGGCGCGTCCACCTGCGCCGCGACATCGGCGACGATATCGTGCTGCAGACCGTGCGCGACGGCAGCCTGGTGGGCATGGACGGCAGCACCCGTTTTGCCCATTACACGCGCCAATCGGGCGCCGCCGGTGGCTGCAGCGCACCACTGAGCTTCACCGAGATTCCGCAGCCGCTGGACTGCCCCACGCTGGACCGCGAAGGCGGCCCGGAGGCCTGCTGCAAGGCCGGCCAGCTGCTGGGCTGCAAGCTGGCCGCCAGCGCGCGTGCACGTGACGAAGACTGGAAAAGCACGCCGCCGTACTACGCCGCGCTGTGCACCGCCGGCGTGCGCGATGGCTGCGTGGGCCTGGCCGAGGTCTATGAACACACCGGGGACGAGGCGGTGCCGACCCTGCTGGCGGCCATCTGCGCCAAGGGCGGCGCTACCCACATTGCCTGCGACGTGGACGCCACCCGCGACTGGCCGGCGCTGCGCGCGATGGCGCGTGCGATCGCGGAGGACCCTGCACCCCGCGAGTGACAGAAGCGCTGATGGCATGCCGCCAGCGGCTGGACGCGACGCATCCCATTGCCAGCGCCGGCCGCCCCGCTATCCTGCAGCCCTTCACAGATGGCGCCGGCGTCCTTGTACGACCGGTGCCGTCCTTCGCGGCCTGCGACCGGACAGGTCGCGTCAAGGATCGAACATGCTGCCCTGCCATTCACGCTTCCCACTCCGCGCCGCAACGGCGGCACTGCTGCTCGCGCTGGCGCCCACCGCCGTCGCCCAGCCGCTCACCTGCGGGCGCTTCATCAACGACACCGCCAGCGCCGAGCTGGTCCTGGAGGGCCCCGACCGCGGCTACCAGATCGACTACAGCGGGGAGCGCAGCGATTTTCTCGTGCAGCTGCAGGAGGGGCAGCCGCAGGTGATCGATCTCGGATCGGGCAGCATCGAGACGCTGAAAGCGAGCCAGCGGGGGCGCGTCCTTGAACTGGGCTGGAACCGCTTCGTACTGCGTACGCCCGCCCAATGCAGCGCGCCGGTGCCCCATGCCGACGGCAGCTGTTTGGCCGATCCACTGCATTGCCTGGCCGATCGCTACGACAAGGACACCGCCGCGCTTGAAGCAGGCTGCAGTGACGGCATGCCGGCCCTGTGCCGGGACCTGCCCGGTCGCTATCGGAAGGATGCGCAGGCCCGCCAGCAACGCGACGGCGACGATGACACCGGCTTCTCCGAAAAGCAGCGGGTCGCCATGCGCGCGTACATGGAAAAGGCCTTCGACGAGATGGACCTTCCCGCCCTCTGCCGCGAAGACAGCGCTGTGTTCGATGAGGCGGCGTGCAGGAATACGCTGGCGTCCCGGCCGGAGCTGGGCGAGAAAATCGCCGATGCCCTGCAGGGCGCTGCGTTGGCGGCTGGGATGGTCGAGGTGTTTGCACCCGCACCGGACCCCCCGCTGTCCAAGATGCACCGGATGAAGCTGCAGGGGTACTGCCAGGCACGTCCGCATGGTTGGTTCTGCACCGAGGTCGCCGAGCAGCAGTGGGACGCCGGCGACCTGCAGCACGCGACGGCGGCGCTGGCCTGCACGGCAGGCGACGCGCGCGCGTGCGCATTTGCGCCCCCGTTGCAGCAGCTGGGTGCGGACCTCGCCCCGCAGGCCGCGGCAACGCTGCCGTGCGGCGCGTACGTCTCCCAGCCTGCCTTGATGGACTCCCTTCGTTTTGGTGACCGTGGCCTGGTCGACATGGGCATGGGCCAGCTGCGCGCCCGCCTTGAAAACGGCGCCATCCGGATCCGTCACGAACAGGGCGGCGACTTCGTACTGAAATCCCTGCCCAACGGCGACCTGCTCGGCATGGATCAGTGGACGCGCTTCCAGCGCTTCCAGCGCACGCCGGCTGACGGGGATCCGGCCCATTGCGCGCCACCGGTGCAGTTCACCGAGGTACCGCTGCCGGAGGATTGCCCCAAGGCGCTGGTAGACGGCGGGGCGGAAGCCTGCTGCGCCCGCGGCAGCATGCAGGGCTGCAACGTGCTGGGCACGCGGCTGGGCTTGAAGGGGCAGTGGGAGCAGGCCAGCGTGCATTACCTGCAGGTGTGCCGTGCAGGCATCCGCGAAGGCTGCGAAAACCTGGCCACCGCACAGGAAAGAAACGGTGACGTGGATGCGCATGGCATGCTCCAGGCGCTGTGCCAGGCCGATGCGAGCGGGCGCCACGTTGCCTGCGACCTGCTGGACACGCGCAACTGGGCCATGATGTCGGCCGGGCATGCGCTTGAGCAGGCACTGCAGAACAGCGGCGACGATGCCGATGAGGACATCCCGCCAGCACGGCGCACCCCCAATCACAAACGGTGATCCGCTGCAGCTGCGTCCACGGCCCGGCTATCCGGCCTGCGGTAAAGTAGCGCCATGAACGAATTCGAGCGCGTACGCAGCTACCTGACCGACCTGCAGGACCGCATCTGTGCGGCCATCGAGGCCGCCGACGGCCAGGCCCGGTTCGTCGAGGACCAGTGGCAGCGCGCTGAAGGTGGCGGCGGCCGCACCCGCATCCTGCGCAATGGCGCGGTCTTCGAGCAGGCCGGCATCGGCTTCTCCGACGTGGCGGGCACCCGCCTGCCGCCGTCGGCGTCGGCCAACCGGCCGGAACTGGCCGGTGCCTCGTGGCGCGCCACCGGGGTATCGCTGGTGTTCCACCCGGCCAACCCGTACCTGCCCACCACCCATGCCAACGTGCGCTATTTCCGCGCCGAGCGCGATGGCGTGGAAGTGGCGTCGTGGTTCGGCGGCGGCTTCGACCTGACCCCGTTCTATCCGTTCGACGAGGACGTGCAGCAGTGGCATCGCGTGGCGCACGACCTGTGCGCGCCGTTTGGCGAAGCACGTTACGCCGACCACAAGCGCTGGTGCGACGAGTACTTCTTCCTGCGCCACCGCAATGAAACCCGCGGCGTGGGCGGGTTGTTCTTCGACGACCTGCACGGTGACTTTGAACGCGACTTTGCCTACCTGCGCGCGGTCGGCGATGGCTTCCTCGACGCGTACCTGCCGATCGTGGCGCGTCGCAAGGACATGCCGTTCGGCGAGCGTGAGCGCGAGTTCCAGCTGTACCGCCGCGGGCGCTACGTGGAATTCAACCTGGTCTACGACCGCGGCACGCTGTTCGGCCTGCAGAGCGGCGGGCGCAGCGAGAGCATCCTGATGAGCCTGCCGCCGCGGGTGCGCTGGGAATACGGTTTCCAGCCCGAGGCCGGCAGCGACGAAGCCCGCCTGGCCGACTACCTGGTGCCGCGCGACTGGGTGTAACCCCACGCGGCACCGCGTGGGCCGGCATCCATTTCGCATGCGGCTGATGGTCGCCCCGGCGGAGGGTAGAGCCACCCCATGGGTGGCGCTACCCCTTCTTCGGCACGATGGTGATGTGGCCGTTGATTTCCAGCACCGCCAGCGCGACGTCGTCGATCGACAGGCAGCCTTGTTGGCGCAGCGCCGCATCGAAATCGGCCGAGGTGACCATTTCGCGCCGCAGCACCGAATCCAGCAGTTTGCCGTCGCGCGCGATCAGCACCGGCTCGCCTTCGACCAGGGATTCCACGCGCCGACTGCGCGTGCTCAACCACCCCACCCCGTAGTTGAGCAGGATCAGCGTGGCCGCCAGCAGCAGCCCGCCGCCCAGCGAGGTGTCCTTGCCCAGCAACGCGTTCTGCACCGCATTGCCCAGCAGCACGATCAGCAGCACGTCGAACGGGGTGATCTGGCCCAGCGCGCGCTTGCCCGACAACCGCACCATGCCCAGCACCAGCACGTACACCACCACCGCGCGCAGGATGAATTCCCACCACGGCATGGCCAATGCAAACAGATCGCTCATGCGGTTCTCCCCGGGTCCAGCCCACAGCATGGGCCGCGTGCAGGGCAAACGGCAATTGGCAGCGCGGGGTATGTCATCGGGCGGGCGGCATCGGGATTACGGCGGCCCAAATAAAAAGCCCCGCCGACCAGGGGGAGGTCAGCGGGGCCGGGGAACGGGCGCTTGGGGAGGAGCCCCCGTTCCGAGATCTGCTCCAGGGGATGGGAGAGATCCACAACAGGCGTTGCGCCTGTCGAGGTCTATAAAAGCACCCCGAACATTGATAGTTCGTGAAGGGGCCCAATTAATGAAAGGCGCTTAGGGGAAACATTCATCCGACAGTCAGTTTTTCACGCAGCTATGAACCAATTCAGCTGTTTGAGCGTGATTTACGTCTCAGTGCGCCTCATCCCAGTTATCACCCACGCCCGCATCCACGACCAACGGCACCCGCAACTGGGCTGAAGACGACATCAGTTCCACCACCTTCAAACGCAAGGTGTCGAGAAACTCACCTTCGGTTTCGAATACCAATTCATCGTGCACCTGCATGATCATGCGGGCCTGGTCGCCCTGGCCCTGCAGCCACCCGTCCACTCTCACCATCGCCCGCTTGATGATGTCGGCCGCGGTGCCCTGCATCGGCGCGTTGATCGCCGCCCGTTCAGCCCCGGCACGCAGGCCTTGGTTGCGGGCGTGAATGTCGTTCAGGTACAGCCGGCGGCCTTCCAGGGTTTCCACGTAGCCCTGGTCGCGGGCCTGCTGGCGCATGCGCTCCATGAAGTCGCGCACGCCCGGGTAGCGGCTGAAGTACAGCGCCACGTAATCCTGGGCCTGGCCACGGTCGATGCCCAGGTTGCGGGCCAGCCCGAACGCGCTCATGCCGTACATCAGGCCGAAGTTGATGGCCTTGGCCGCGCGGCGCTCGTTCGGGGTGACCTCGTCCAGCGCGCGCCCGAACACCTCGGCCGCGGTGGCCCGGTGCACGTCCACGCCCTGCTCGAAGGCGCGCACCAGGCCCGGGTCTTCGGACAGGTGGGCCATGATCCGCAGCTCGATCTGCGAGTAATCGCAGGCCAGGATCTTGCGCCCGGGCGGGGCGACGAAGGCGCGGCGGATGCGGCGGCCGTCGTCGGTGCGGATCGGGATGTTCTGCAGGTTGGGGTCGGAGGAGGACAGCCGGCCGGTGGCCGCGCCGGACTGGTGGTAGCTGGTGTGGACCCGGCCGGTGTCCGGGTTGACCATCTCCGGCAGCTTGTCGGTGTAGGTGCTGCGCAGCTTGGCCAGCCCGCGGTACTCCAGGATCACCCGCGGCAGCTCGTGCTGCTCGGCGATGGCCTCCAGCGCCTCTTCATTGGTGCTGGGCTGGCCCTTGGGGGTCTTCACCAGCGCCGGCAGCTTCAGTTCGTCGAACAGCACCGCCTGCAGCTGCTTGGGCGAATCCAGGTTGAAGGTGTGGCCGGCCAGCTCGGTGGCCTTCTGCTGGGCGGCCAGCATGCGCACGCTCAGGTCCTGGCTCTGGCGGCGGAGTTCGGCCATGTCGATGTGCACGCCGTTGGCTTCGATCCGGGCCAGCACCGGCACCAGCGGCATTTCGATGTCGCGGTACACGCCGTCCAGCGACGGCACGGCCAGCAGCTGCGGCTGCAGCACGCGGTGCAGGCGCAGGGTGATGTCGGCGTCTTCGGCGGCGTAGCGGCCGGCCTCGTCCAGGCCCACCTGCGAGAACGGGATCTGCTTGGCACCCTTGCCGGCCACGTCCTCGAACTTGATCGTGGTGTAGCCCAGGTAGCGCATCGCCAGCGAATCCATGTCGTGGCGGGTGGCGGTGGAATTGAGCACGAAGCTCTCCAGCATGGTGTCGTCGTGGTAGCCCTGCACGTTGATGCCATGCCGGCGCAGCACGTGCAGGTCGTACTTGCCGTGCTGGCCGAGCTTCTTCTTGCTCGGGTTTTGCAGTACCGGGCGCAGCGCGGCCAGCACCTGCTCGGCGCCCAGCTGGGCCGGCGCACCGGGGTAGGTGTGGCCCACCGGGATGTAGGCTGCCCGGCCCGGCTCGACCGCCAGGCTGATGCCCACCAGGTTGGCGCGCATCGCATCGAGCGCGTCGGTTTCGGTGTCGAAGGCGATCAGGTCGGCTGCCTCGGCGCGCTGCACCCACGCGTCCAGCTGCTCGGTGGTCAGCACGGTCTCGTAGTCGCCAGGCGCGGACAGCGCCGGATCGACCTCGGCCGCCGTTTCCGCCGGCGCGCTGCGTGCGTACCCGGCGGCGGTGCCACGCAGGCTCACCGTGGCGTCGCTGGCAGCCACCGCAGCCGCAGCCGGGCCACCGAGCTCCTTCAGCGCCTGGGTAAAGCCGTAGCGCAGGTACAGCTCGCCCAGGGTGGGCACGTCCGGATCGCGCAGTGCCAGCGTGCGCGGGCTGGCGTCCAGCGGCACATCGGTGCGGATGGTGACCAGTTCGCGGTTGAGCGGCAGGCGCTCCAGCGCCGCGCGCAGGTTCTCGCCGATCTTGCCCTTCATGCCCGGTGCGGCGGCCATCACCCCGTCCAGGTTCTGGTACTCGGCCAGCCACTTGGCGGCGGTCTTGGGGCCGCACTTCTCCACGCCGGGCACGTTGTCCACGGTGTCGCCCATCAGCGCCAGCAGGTCCACGATCTGGTCAGCGCGCACGCCGAACTTGTCCATCACCGCCGCATCCGAATCCATCCGGCTGCCGGTCATGGTGTTGACCAGTTCGATGCCCGGGCGGACCAGCTGGGCGAAGTCCTTGTCGCCGGTGGAGATGGTCACCTGCAGGCCGTCCTGCTGGCCCTGCAGGGCCAGCGTGCCGATCACATCATCGGCTTCCACGCCGGAAATGCGCAGGATGCTCAGGCCGAGTGCTTCGACGATGCGGCACATCGGCTCGATCTGCGGACGCAGGTCGTCGGGCATCGGCGGGCGGTTGGCCTTGTAGTCGGCATACAGGTCGTCGCGGAAGGTCTTGCCGGGCGCATCGACCACGAACGCCACGTATTCCGGGCGCTCCTTCAGGGTGGCGCGCAGCATGTTGACCACACCAAACAATGCGCCGGTGGGTTCACCGTGGGCGTTGGTCAGCGGCGGAAGCGCGTGGAACGCGCGGTACAGGTAACTGGACCCGTCAATCAGGACTAATCGGCTCATGCGACGATTCTACGCGCCCGCCCGCGCCGACCCCAGACACGCCGACGACGACGCGTGGGGCATAATCGACCCTCACTTGTACAAGGACCACGGCCCATGAAGACCCTGTTGCTGGTTGGCCTGCTCGCGCTGGCCGGTTGTGCCACCACGGGCGGCGGCGGTACGCCCCCGGTCGATGTGAGCGGTGCCGATGTGTCCAGCAAGACCCTGGCCAACGGCGACACGGTGCAGGAATACCGCGTGAGTGGCCAGCTGCGGATGGTCAAGGTGACGCCGGCGCAGGGTCCGGCGTTCTACATGTACGACCGCAACGGCGATGGCCGCATGGACAGCGACAAGGACGGCGTGTCGCCGGTGTATTGGAAGCTCTACAGCTGGTGAGGGCAGGCATACCTTCCGCCCCGGGGTTGGAACGCCGCTTGCATCGCCAGGTCACCCGGACTTTGCCTTGTTTCAGTAGATGAATACGCCCGAACGCCGCCAGCCGCCCGACCCCGCCCAGCTGCGGGCCGGACTCACCGCCGAGCAACGCCAGGCCGTGGACACGCTGGAACATTTCGGCTGGCAGCTGCGCTTCGTGCGCCGCCCGCTGTTCCGCGACCCGATCCCGGTGCTGTTCGACCGCAGCGGCGAACGCTACGTGGTGCTGCAGCCCGACGGCAGCCTGGATGAGTCGCAGACCCTGAAGCTGCGGCCGTAGGCCCCGCGGCGGGTCCACCGCTGTGTGTAATGCCGGCCGCTGGCCGGCGCCTCGCACCCTCAATCCAACGCGGTAGTGCCGGCCGCTGGCCGGCTCCACGCATCCTCAACACACCACGGTATCGCCGGCCGCTGGCCGGCGCCTCGTAAAACCCGGTGTTGTCGGGAGCCGGCCAGCGGCCGGCACTACCGGGACGCGCTTACGCAGCGTCCGCCGTCAACGGATCACCAGCACCGGCACGGTGCTGCGCGCCAGCACTTCGGCGGTCTGGCTGCCCAGCAGCACGCGGGTGACGCCACGGCGGCCATGTGAGGTCATCACGATCAGGTCGCTGTTGCGCTCCACCGCCGTGTCGATGATGCCGTCGGCCGCATAGCGGTCCAGCACATGCACCACGTTGGCATGCAGGCCCCGCGCCTCGGCGGTCGCCCTGGCCGGCGCCAGTACCTTCTGCGCGGTCTCTTCGCGGTCGGCCTTGTACTCGGGGCTGTTCATGTAGCCCACGCTCCAGCCCATCGCGTCGTACATGCCCACCGCCCACGGCTCGGACACGGTCACGATGTCGACCTCGGCATTGAGATCCTTGGCCAGCTCCAAGCCTTTGAGCAGGCCCTTTTCAGACAGTTCCGAGCCGTCGGTGGCAATCAGGATTCGCTTGTACATGGCAGGGCTCCTTGCGGTGCAGTGTGGTGGCCACCATTGCACATCCGGCGTGGAGGCCGCGCCTTGAGCCGGATCAATCGCGCGGTGGCACCACGCGTGCGGGGTTGCCCACCACGGTGGCACCGGCCGCCACGTCGCGGGTAACCACGCTGCCTGCGCCCACCACCGCATCGTCGCCGATGCTCACCCCCGGCAGCAGGATGGCGCCACCGCCGATCCACACATTGCGCCCGATCCGCACCGGTCGTGCCAGCTCCAACCCCTCGGCCCGCGCCTGCGGGTCACGCGGGTGGTCGGCCGCATAGATCTGCACCGCCGGGCCGATCTGGGTGCCATCGCCGATGCGCACCTCGGCCACGTCCAGAATCACGCAGTTGTAGTTGAGGAACACGCCGGTGCCCAGGTGGATGTGGCTGCCGTAATCACAATGGAACGGCGGACGGATCACCGTGCCGTCGCCGACCGCACCGAGTCGCTCGCGCAGCAGCGCACGGCGGACATCCGGGGCTTCGGCAAGGGCGGCGTTGTAGCGCACCATCCAGGCCTTGGCCGCCGCCATCTCGGCCTGCAGCTGCGGGTCGCCGGGCCGGTAGGGGTGGCCAGACAGCATCTTGTCCTTCTCGCTCAGCGCCATGGTTGATCCTGCAATACGGCTGCTGATGATGCCGCTTCTGCGCGATGCCGTTAAGCCCGCGGCACGCGCGGTTCAGCGCAGGCGCAGCAGCCGACGCGGTCCGTGCGTGGCAACCAGCGTAGCTACCGCCAACGCAACCGCGGTGGCCCAGAACGGCCAGGACGCCAGCAACGCGCACAGGCCATCCGGGCGCGGTTCGCAGCGCAGCCGGACCAGGTCCAGGCCGCCGCCGTGCTGCAGGCAGGCGTAGGCATGCTCGAACAGGGCCAGCACCGGCGCCACCCAGCCCGCCGACAGCGTCAGCGCAACCAGGACAGCCAACAGGTACGGAGTTCCCTTGTTCATTTGCGCGCTCCCAGCGGACAGCGCCAGACTCTGGGCGCGGTGCCGGACGGCTACAAGCGGCACGCGACGAAGCGGCTGAAATGCGGGATGAGTGCCGGGCCATGGCCGACGAGTGCGGGTGACTGTGGCGGGGCCGGACGTCACTGCGCCGTCCTACCGTCCGTCGGCGCGTGACTTCCGGCAGTCACCGCGGACCCACCCGGCCCGTACGGTGACGGCCACCGGTCCTTCCACACCGGTATCCGGAGCGGCACGATGGCAACGCAGCAGCGGACCGGTCGCCTGGCCGGCGTGGTGTACCTGGTGGTGATCGCCACCGGCATCTTCAGCCTGGCCTATGTGCCCTCCCGGATCAGCGTGGGTGACGATCCCGCCGCCACACTGGCCAACGTGGTCGCGCATGCCGACCTGTTTCGTGCCGGCGTCGCCGCCTTCGCCCTGGAGCAGATCGCCTTCCTGCTGCTGCCGCTGCTGTTGTATCGCGTGTTCGCCGCGGCGCATCGCCCGGCCGCCACGCTGATGGTGGCCCTGGCGGTCACCGGTGTTCCGATCGCGCTGGCCGCACTGGCCCACCGGCTGGAGGCGGTAACCCTGCTCACCGACCCGGCGCTGGCGCGGGCGCTGTCGGGCGGGCAGCTGCAGATGCTGGCGATGGGCGCACTGAAAAGCTGGAGCAGCCACGTTTTCCTGGCCAGCCTGTTCTGGGGCCTGTGGCTGCTGCCATTCGGCTGGCTGGTGTGGCGCACGCGCGCCATACCGCGTGCACTCGGCGTGCTGCTGATGCTCGGCGGCATCGGCTACCTGCTCAACGTGTTCGGCGAGCTGCTGATTCCCGGCTACGCCACAACCGCACTGTCCAACTACGCCACGCTGCCCGCCTCGCTCGGCGAGATCGGCAGCGGCCTGTGGCTGACTCTGTTCGGGGCGCGCGCCCCCGACCTTGTCCCGACCCGGGTGGCGCGCGCGGTCAACGGCTGACCGTCACCCGCCACCCGCCCGCATGCGGCTGCCAGTCGAACTCGACCGGCAGGAATTTCTCGATCAGGCGCGCGTTGCTGACCAGATGCTCGCTGATCGCCGCGGTGGTGAAGCTGCCGGCACCGGCCAGCGCCATCGGTAGCAGCAGCTGGTCGGACAGGTGCTCGCCCACGCAACCGCTGCCCTGCAGATACTGCTGCACCTGCTCGGCCAGGCGCGCGCCGACCTGCTCGGCCGACACGCCGCGCTCGCCGTGCCCGCTGAACACCTCCACGTGTGCGTCATGACGCACATGCACCAGCGCCACGTTGCCCGGGCCCAGCGCCGGGCGTACCGAGCGCACGTGGCGTGGATGCGGATCCACGCCCAGGATGTCGGCCAGCACCTGCAGCTCGCGCAGGCCGATGCTGCTGGACAGGCCGGACATCAACACCGTGGCTTCCATCGACGCCAACGTGCCGCGGTCCTGGAAGTCGCAGGCCTGCAACGCCGCGCACGGCGCGACCTCGACCTGCAACACCCCGCCACCGGCCGGATGGAAGCCATGCTGCTGCAGTTCCAGCGATGCCTGCACCCCCATTCTGGCCAGCGCGGGCAGGTAGGCATCGGCGATGAAATCGGCGCTGGGTGCCAACGGGTTATGGGTACCGCCTTCCAACCGCACCCGTGACGGCGCTGCGGCCTGCCACAGCGCCGGCAGAATGGTCTGCAGCACCAGCGTGGCCGAGCCGGCGCTGCCGGTGGCGAACTGGTAGTCGCCGGCGCACACCGGGCCGGGCTCGAAGCGTAGCGAGGTGGCGCCGAGTTGCACGCCCTGCGTGCAGGCGTTGCCCACCCGCGCCGCGGCCGTGACCGCGGTGAGATGCTGGCGCATCAGGCCGGGGCGACGGCGTTGCGCGCGGATGTCGTGCATGGTGAAGCCAATGCCGGTGCACAGGCTCAAGGTCAACGCCGAGCGCAGCAGCTGCCCGCCGCCCTGGCTGCCATCCAGTTCCATCATGTCCATGTGTGTCGTCCTCCTTGCCGGCGCGCGGCGCAGTGTACGCCGCGCGGCCGGCGGTTCATCCCTTTACGCACACCACCTGGCGCAGCGTATGTACGATCTCGACCAGGTCGCGCTGGGCCTCCATCACCGCTTCGATCGGCTTGTAGGCCGCCGGTGACTCGTCCACCACCTCCACGTCCTTGCGGCATTCCACGTGCGCGGTGGCCTTGGCGTGGTCGTCCACGCTGATCAGCTTGCGCGCCTGGGTACGGCTCATCACGCGGCCGGCGCCGTGGCTGCAGCTGTGGAAGCTGTCCTCGTTGCCCAGGCCGCGCACGATGAAGCTCTTGGCCCCCATGCTGCCCGGGATGATGCCCATCTCGCCCTTGCGCGCACTCACCGCGCCCTTGCGGGTGAGCATCACGTCCTTGCCGAAGTGGTGCTCGCGGCTCACGTAATTGTGGTGACAGTTGACCGCCTCGGCCTGCGCCTCGAACGGCTTGGTGATCACCGTGCGCACCGCCGCCACCACGTTGCGCATCATGATCTCGCGGTTCATGCGGGCGAAGCGCTGCGCCCAGTCCACGGCGAACACGTAGTCGCCGTAGTAGGTGCTGCCCTCGGGCAGGTAGGCCAGGTCCTGGTCGGGCAGGTTGATCATCCAGCGACGCATTTCCTGCTTGGCCAGCTCGATGAAGTAGGTGCCGATGGCATTGCCCACGCCGCGCGAGCCGGAGTGCAGCATGAACCACACGCGCTGGTCTTCATCCAGGCAGATCTCCACGAAGTGGTTGCCGGTGCCCAACGTGCCCAGGTGCTTGAGATTGTTGGTGTTCTTCAGCTTGGGATGGCGCTCGCAGATCAACGCGAAGTCATCCACCAGCTGGGTCCAGCCGTCCACCGCCAGTTCCGGCGGCGTTTCCCAGCTGCCCTTGTCGCGGCCACGGCCCACGCTGCGGCCGTGCGGCACCGCGCGCTCGATCGCGCCGCGCACCGCCGACAGGTTGTCGGGCAGGTCGCTGGCGGTCAGCGTGGTGCGGGTGGCGATCATGCCGCAGCCGATGTCCACGCCCACGGCCGCCGGGATGATCGCGCCGATGGTGGGCACCACCGAGCCGATGGTGGCGCCCTTGCCCAGGTGCACGTCGGGCATCACCGAGATCCAGCGGTGGATGAAGGGCAGACGCGCGATGTTCTGCAGCTGCTCGCGCGCCGCATCTTCCAGCGGCACGCCGCGGGTCCACAGCTTGATCGGAACAGCGCCGGGCTGCTGGATGACGTCGTAGGTGATGCTCATGGTTCGTTTCCTTGTTCGATATGCCGGAAGGCGGCGCGGTACAGCGTCCGGCCCGGCCCGGCTGGCCCCATTGCCAGCCGGGCATTGCCCTTGCCGCATCCCTGCGGCATGCACCTGCGCTGTGATGGGGCCGGTGGGCGGCCCGCATCGCGTCCTGCCAGGGATAGAGCAATCAGCGTGCCAACCTGTGCAGAATAGTCCCAACCATGTGTTTTCAAAGACTTTTAGTTGCAATCACGGCCACCTCTGCTTCTACCGCAGGGGAGATTTATATATATTCACAGCGCGCCTCTTATAAGGATGGATATGGCCAAGCGACAGGTGGTGTTCGGCATGCTCGGGATCCAGCTTGATGCCGGGACCGGTCCAGGCCGCTGGCAGAAGTGGCGGCCGACGGTCGCGCTGGGCATGCATGAGGACTTCGTGCCTGACCGCATCGAACTGCTGGTGGACGCTCGCCGCTTCGGCACGCTGACCGCGCTGGTGCGCGAGGACCTGGCGCTGACCGCGCCGGACACGGCGGTGCACATCCACGACACCCACATGGCCGACCCGTGGGAGTTCGAGGGGGTCTACGCGTGCCTGCACGATTTTCTGGCCGACTATGCGTTCCAGCCGGACGAGGAGGACTACTACATCCACATCACCACCGGCACGCACGTCAGCCAGATCTGCTGGTTCCTGCTGACCGAGAGCCGGCACTTCCCCGGCCGGCTGCTGCAGACCTCGCCGCCGCGCAAGCAGCACGTGGGGGACCCGGGCACCTACGCGGTGATCGACCTGGACCTGTCGCGCTACGACCACATCGCCCAGCGCTTCGCCCAGCAGCAACTGCAGGACCGCGACCTGCTCAAGGGCGGCATCGCCACCCGCAACCCGGCGTTCAACCGGATGATCGAGCAGATCGAAACCGTGGCCACCCGCTCGCGCGCGCCGATGCTGCTGATGGGGCCCACGGGCGCGGGCAAGAGCCAGCTGGCCAGGCGGGTGTTCGACCTGAAGAAGCTCAAGCATCAGTTGCCGGGGCGGTTTGTCGAAGTGAACTGCGCCACCCTGCGCGGCGATGGTGCGATGAGCACGCTGTTCGGCCACACCAAGGGCGCCTACACCGGTGCGGTCAGTGACCGCGCCGGCCTGCTGCGGTCGGCCGACAAGGGCCTGCTGTTCCTGGACGAGATCGGCGAGCTGGGCCAGGACGAACAGGCGATGCTGCTGCGTGCGCTGGAAGAGAAACGCTTCCTGCCGGTGGGCAGCGACCGCGAAGTGGAAAGCGATTTCCAGCTGATCGCCGGCACCAACCGCGACCTGCAACAGGCCGTGCACGCGGGCCGCTTCCGCGAGGACCTGCTGGCCCGGCTCAACCTGTGGACCTACCCGTTGCCCGGCCTGGCCGAGCGCCGCGAAGACATCGAACCCAACCTGGACTTCGAGCTGGAACGCTGGTCGCGCGAGCAGCACGAGCGGGTGCGCTTCAATGCCGAGGCGCGCAGCCGTTACCTGGCCTTCGCCACCAGCCCCGACGCCACCTGGCGGGGCAACTTCCGCGACCTGGGCGCGTCGCTGATGCGGCTGGCCACGCTGGCCAACGCCGGGCGCATCCAGACCGATGGGGTGGAAGAAGAGATCGCGCGGTTGCGCGCGCAGTGGCATGGCAGTGCAGATGCGTCGCCGTTGGACGCGCTGCTGGGCGAGGCCGCCGCGGAACTGGATCGCTTCGACCGTGTGCAGCTGGAGGACGTGGTGCGGGTCTGCGCCCGCTCCGCATCGCTGTCAGCCGCCGGCCGCGAGCTGTTCGCGGTGTCGCGCACGCAGCGGGCCAGCACCAATGATGCGGACCGGCTGCGCAAGTACCTGGCAAGGTTTGGATTGGACTGGGAGCAGGTGCGCGCAGTGTCGCGCGGGGGTGTTGCGCCGTAAACGCCGGGGGGCCGACGTGGGGCCGCCTGGTTACGTGCAGCCGACCAACGGTCGGCTCTACCGGGGTTGGCGGCCTTCCAACGGTCGGGGGCTCGGTAGAGCCGACCGTTGGTCGGCTGAACTGGGAGCAGGTGCGCGCAGTGTCGCGCGGGGGTGTTGCGCCGTAAACGCCGGGGCCGACGAGGGGTGGCCGGGTGTGCGTGCAGCCGACCAACGGTCGGCTCTACCCCGGGTTGGCGGCCTGCCCACGGTCTGGGGCTCGGTAGAGCCGACCGTTGGTCGGCTCCTCGCACATCCGGCACCGTTACACGGTGATCAGGCGATCTTCACCACGCGCGCGCCCTGGCACAGCGGGTAGGTGGCGATCAGGTCGGCGATGCGCTCGCTCAGCATCTCGAACGATACGCCGTACAAATACAGCGCGGTCTCGGTCGGGCCCTGCCACCAGCTGCAGATTTCGCCCACGCCTTCGATGCGCTCGACGATCTGCTCGAACACGTAATTCGAGTCGCACTGCTCGTAGACCTCATCGGGCAGGTCGGTGCCGTTGAGGTACAGCGCCAGGCCTTCGGTGACACCGAACGGCTGGCCTGGTTCGCCTGCACGCTGGATCAGCGAGCCCTTCGGCGCGCCCAGCTGTTCCAGCAGTTCAATCACGCCCGGCAGCGAGGCTGGATCGTCAGGGCAATCTCGATATCGCCATAGTCCACTTCGCCCTCGTCGGTCAGCGCGGTGCCGCCGCCGGTAAGCTGGCCCAGCTCAGCGCTTTCCAGCAGCGCATCGAGCGGATCCTCGAACAGCTCATGCCGATGCTCGGGTTGCAGCCTGGCATTCAATTTGACGGTGGCGTGCAGCGGGGAATCGGTCATGGGGGTGGCCTGTGCCAACGGGATACGCACCATTGTAGTGCCGGCCGCTGGCCGGCTCCCGATAACAACCGAGCGAAGAGCAGCCGGCCAGCGGCGGGCACTACCGCGGCAGGGCCACCCGCGCCGGCTGCAAGACCCGGCGCGTCATCCGTGGCGCGCCGGGCTCAGAGCACGGTGAGGTTGGCGTAGGCCATCACCAGCCACTTGCTGCCGGCGTCGGCGAACTCCACCTGCACGCGCGCGTGCTGGCCGTTGCCTTCGTAGTCGGTGACCATGCCTTCGCCGAACTTCGGGTGGTTGACCAGCGCGCCCAGCTTCAGCGGGGGTGCTTCCAGCGCGGCGTGGCCCATCACCCGGTTGGCACCGAGCGAGGCGGTGCGCGAGACCTGCACCTTGGGCCGCACTTCGTTGAGCAGTTCACGCGGGATCTCGCGCAGGAAGCGTGACGGCACGTTGTAGTTTTCCTGGCCGTGGATGCGCCGCGATTCGGCGTAGCTGAGCACCAGCTTCTGGCGCGCGCGGGTGATGCCCACGTACGCCAGGCGGCGCTCTTCCTCCAACCGCCCGCTTTCTTCCAGCGAGCGTGCGCTCGGGAACAGGCCATCTTCCATGCCGGCCAGGAACACGATCGGGAACTCCAGGCCCTTGGCCGAGTGCAGCGTCATCAGCTGCACGCCCTCCTCGCCCGCCTGGGCCTGGCCTTCGCCAGCCTCCAGCGAGGCGTAGGACAGGAACGCGACCAGCTCGCTCATGGTCTCGCCGGTCTCTTCGATGTCGTCCTCGCGGCGCACGAACCGCGAGGCCACCGACACCAGTTCGTCCAGGTTGTCCGCGCGCGATTCGGAATCCAGCGCGTTGCGGCTTTCCTTGGACCAGTGTTCGCGCAGGCCCGAACGCACCAGCACGTGGTCGATGCGCTCGGCCAGGGTCATCTCGCCGGCTTCGCCATGCAACTGGTTGACCAAGGTCAGGAAACCGGCCAGCGCGTTGCGTGCGCGCGCCGCCAGTTCGTTGCCCTGGGTGGTGAGCATGGTGGCCTCCCACAGCGAAATCGCGTGGCTGCGCGCCAACCGCCGCACTTCATCCAGGGTGCGGTCGCCGATGCCACGCGTGGGCGTGTTGACCGCGCGCTCGAAGGCGGCGTCATCGTTGCGGTTGGTCATCAGCCGCAGGTAGGCCAGCGCGTCCTTGATTTCGGCACGCTCGAAGAAGCGCATGCCGCCATACACGCGGTACGGCACCTGCTCGGAGATCAGGGCTTCTTCAAACGCGCGCGACTGCGCGTTGCTGCGGTAAAGCACCGCGGCATCGCCATAGCTGCCACCGTCGCGCACCCATTGGCGCGCGCGCTCGACCACATAGCGCGCCTCGTCCATTTCGTTGTAGGCCGCGTACAGGTCGATCGGGTCACCGTCGCCGCTGTCGGTCCACAGTTCCTTGCCGATGCGGTCGGGGTTGTGCGCGATCACCGCGTTGGCCGCGCCCAGGATGTTGGCGCTGGAGCGATAGTTCTGCTCCAGGCGCACGGTCTGTGCGCCGGGGAAATCCTTCAGGAAGCGCTGGACGTTCTCGACCTTGGCGCCGCGCCAGCCGTAGATGGCCTGGTCATCGTCGCCGACCACGAACACGTGGCCGCTGTCGCCGGCCAGCACGCGCACGAAGGCGTACTGGATGGCGTTGGTGTCCTGGAACTCGTCCACCAGGATCTCGCGGAAGCGCGAGCGGTAATGGGCCAGCAGCGCGGGGTTGTCGCGCAGCAGTTCATGCGCGCGCAGCAGCAGCTCGGCGAAGTCGACCAGGCCGGCGCGGTCGCAGCGCTCCTGGTAGGCGATGTACGCCTGGCGCATGGTTTCCAGCCACGCGTCGTGCGGCTCGGGCTGGATGTGCTGCGGGCGACGGCCTTCATCCTTCTGCTCGTTGATCCACCACGCGATCTGCTTGGGCGGGTGCTTGCTGTCGTCGATCTCCAGCTGCTGCACCACGCGCTTGACCAGCCGCAGCTGGTCGTCCGAATCGAGCACCTGGAAGCTGTCGGGCAGCTTGGCGTCCTGGTAGTGCAGGCGCAGCAGGCGGTGGGCCAGCCCGTGGAAGGTGCCGATCCACGCGCCGCGGCTGCCCTGGGGCAGCTGCAGGTCGATGCGGTGGCGCATCTCGCCGGCGGCCTTGTTGGTGAAGGTCACCGCAAAAATGCCATGGGTAGGCACGCCGCAGACTTCATTCAGCCAGGCGATGCGGTGGATAAGTACGCGGGTCTTGCCGGAACCGGCACCGGCAAGCACCAGATGGTGGCCGGGCGGGGCGGACACAGCTTCGCGCTGGGCGGGGTTGAGCCCGTCGAGCAAGTGGGAGACATCCATGGGGCTATTTTACGCCCTCCGCGCCCTCCCTGCGTCAGGGCTTGCGGCCGGCGGCCTCGTCCTTCAGACGGGCGTCCAGCTGGGCGCGTCCGTTCTGCGCGTAACGCTGGCAGGCGCCCGCATCCACCAACGGCGGCGTGCCATCGCCCGCCAGGCGGGCGAACAGATCGCTGCCCAGCGGATGCGGCGTCACGTGGATGTCGCAGGGCAGCGCGGCAAGGGTGTCCAGGCCGCGGCGGAACGCGGCCACCATCTCCGGATGATCCAGGTAGCGGTACTGCGCATCGGAGATGGCACTGACGCTGTCGGTGTAGGCGATGTCCAGGCAGCGTGCGCCCTCGCAGGAACGCCATGTCCAGCTGGTGCCACCGGGAGTGTGACCCGGCGTGGCGTGCGCGGTCAGCGCCAGCGGGCCAACGCGGACCACCTCGCCGTCGTCGATCACCGCGACGTCGGCCACGGGCGGGAAGGTCCCACCGGGTTCGAGGTACTGCGGGTCGCTGCGGTCGCTCCTGCCCTTGCGCAGCGTGGCTACCGCCGGTGCACGCGCCAGCAGCGGGGCACCGGTGGCCACCTGCAGGTGGGCCAGACCGGCGGCATGGTCAGAGTGTTCGTGCGAGTTCAGCAGGTACTTCACCGCGTGCGGATCGAAGCCCAGTGCACGGATGTTGGCCGCGATCAGGGCACCGGCCGCCACGGTGCCCCCGTCGATCAGCACATGCCCCTGGTCGGACGTCACCAGCACCGCCGACAGCCCACAGGTGCCCACGTACCACGTGTTGCCGAAGATACGCCGTGGCGGGGCGCGATCGTTCCAGCCGTCCATGACGCTGGCACCGGCCGGGCAGGCCGGCATGTCATCGACTGCGCTGGCCACGGGCGTTGTGGCGCTGGCTGGCGCGCCGGTTGCGGGGGCATTGGCGCTGTCCGCCGGCCGGCAGGCGGCCAGCAGCATGCCCATCCCCAGTACGGCGAATACGCGGCGCATCACGGCCGGGGTAACGGGTCCGCGCAGGGCGGTCGGGGCGGAGGTGGGCATCATGCGCATTCCCGGTCTGAAAGGCAGCAGCCTAGAGCGGTACGCGCACCGTCACCAATGCGAAGATCGAGACAGAGGCATGAGCCCTTTGAATACCTCGCGTCAGCCGGTACCGCGAGGTGTCGCAGCTGGCCCACCTACGCAGGGCGTCAGCCCTGCGCGCGCGCCGCGGCCTGCTGCGCCTGCACCCGCAGCTCGGGAATGGCCAGGCATTCCCACAGCGTGCCGATGCGCAGGCTGCCCACCACCTGCACACCCGGATGCGGCTGGCCGTTGGCCGCGAGCAGTTCGGCATGCGCCACCGAGGTATCCAGCCCCAGGCCGTGCGGGCCTGGCCGGGCGTGGCCGTCGGCCAGCAACTGCTGCACCAGCGGGTTGCGCATGGCGGTGGCGCGGGTTTCCACGCCGGTGGCATTGATCAGCGCGCCCACGCGCAGCGGGGGCAGGCCACCGCCGGCGCCGTGCGCATGCACCTGCAGGGTGCCGTCGAGCACCAGCACGGTATCGAGCCGGGCGCGGTGGCGCTGCAGCTGGCCCGACTGTTCCAGCGCAGCCAATTGCGCCTCGACACTCTCGGCGATGCGATGGCGGTGCACGTCCCAGTACCGCACCACGTGGCGCAGAAAGCGGCGCTGGTCGGCGGCCTCCAGACCCCGCCACAGGGCCTGGCCCAGCGGGCGGATGCGATCCATCACGCTCTGCCACGGCAGGCCCTGCGCGACGGCGTCACGGGCGTGGCCGCGCAGCGTGCGCAGCGCCTGCCGCACTGGCAGGCCCGGCATCGGTTGCGGATCGAAACCGGCCGCGCCACCGTGCGCGTGCGGCAGCGGCAGCAGTGCATGCCGCGACAGCACGTGGATGCGCCCGCGGTGCCCGGCATTGGCCAGCGCCACCACGCTGTCGGCCATGCTCAGACCCGAGCCGATGATGGCCAGGTCGCCGTCGCCGGCCAGCAGGCGCACGCCGTCGTAATCCCACGCGTCGACCACCTTGCCCGGGGGCAGCGCGTCGGCACCGGTGATCGGCAGCGGGCGCATGCTGTTGCCGCACGCCAGCACTACCTGGCGTGCCTGCCAGATCTCGCCACCGGCGAGTGTCAGCTGCTGCGTGGCAGTGCCGGGCTGCAAGGCCGTGACCGCGTCATGCACCACGCTGAACTGCGCGGGGCTGCTGGCCTGCGCCTGCTCCAGGCGTGCCTGCAGGTAGGCGGCATAGCAGCGGCGCGGGGCGTATTCGGCGGCTACCGCGTCCCGCGGCAGGCCGGGGAACGCGTCCACCTGCAGCAGGTAGTCCAGGAAATCATCGGGCGCATCGGGCAACGCGCTCATCTTGCCGGCCGGCACGTTGAGCAGGTGCTCGGGCCACGGCGTGGCGTAGGCGATGCCCTGGGCCAGCACCGAGGCCGGCTCGAACACGGTGACATGCAGCGCAGCGGTGGCCGTGCGCAGCGCATGCAGCGCTACCAGCACGCCCGCCGCACCGCCGCCGACGATGGCCAGGTCACACTGGCGAGGGGATTGGGTTGCCGTCATGCCCCGATTGTAGGCGATGCGCGCGGTGGCCCCGTGTCGGCCATCGCCGCAGCGCTACATCAGCGCATCGGCCAGCCGCGCGATGCCTTCGCGGCTGCGCCGCCAGGTCGGACGCCTGCGCCAGCTTTTCAGCTCCAGCTGGCGCGACTGCAGCAGGTAGTCGTTCTCGATCTGCAGCAGCTGGGCGACGATGCCGCGGTCATAGCAGAGCATGCCGATTTCCGCGTTGAGCGCGAACGAGCGGATGTCCAGGTTGATCGAGCCGACCAGCGCGATGTCCTGGTCCACGGTGAGGTGCTTGGCATGCAGGAAGCAGGGCTCGTACAGCGCGATGCGCACGCCGCTGCGCAGCAGTTCGTCGTAGTAGGCCTCCTGCGCCCAGGCGGTGAGCCGCTGGTTGCTGCTGGCCGACAGGATCAGCTGCACCTGCACGCCCGACAGCGCGGCGATGCGCAGCGCGCTGAGGGTGGCCTCGTCGGGCACGAAATACGGGGTGACCAGCACGATGCGGCGACGCGCCAGGTGGATCAGCGCGTTGACCGCATCGCGTGCGTTGCTGAAGGGATACGCCGGGCCGCTGGGCAGCAGCTGGGTGGCCACGTCGGCCGAGCACACCGGCACGGCGGTCATCACGTCCAGGCGCTGCCCGGTTTCCATGTACCAGTCGCTGGCGAACACGGCTTCCAGGTGCGCCACGCCGGGACCGCGCACGCGCGCCACCAGTTCCTTGTTTGGAAAGCCGGGCACGAACTCCGGCTGGGCCAGGTTCTGCGAACCGATGTAGCCCACCCGGTTGTCGATCACCGCGATCTTGCGATGGTTGCGCAGGTCCATCCGCCCGCTGCGGCGCCAGCGCAGGCCGCCGGGCAACATCGCGCGCACGTCCACGCCCAGCGCCTGCAGGCGGTGCCGGTAGTGGCGCAGGCCGCGCTTGGCGCCCACCGCGTCCAGCAGCAGGCGGCAGTGCACACCGCGCGCGGCGGCACGCTGCAGCGCCTGCACGATGGACTCGCCCACGGCGTCGTCGAACATCAGGTAGTACAGCAGGTGCACGCGCTCGCGGGCCTGGTCGATGTCGGCGATCAGCGCCTGCAGCGAGGCGTCGTAGTCCACCAGCAGCTCTACCGCATTGCCATGGATGGGCATGAAGTCGCCCTGCCGCTCGATCAGCGGCACGATCTCCGCCGTGGCGGTGTCGGGCATCGGCGTCCAGCGCAGCGGCGGCTGCAACGCCTGTTCCTCGCGGATGACCTGGGAGGCTTCGGCCTGGCGCTGCACGCGCTGGCGCGACAGCCACGGGTGGCCGAACAGCAGGTACAGCGGCAAGCCCAGCAGCGGCACGAAGCCGACCAGCAGCAGCCAGCTGCGCGCGGCACCGGGCGTGGTGCGGGTGGGAATCCAGAACAGCGCGGCCAGCCGGATCAGCCAATCCAGCATCAACAACCAGGAACCCAGCAGCCACTCGAACAGCATCGCGTCGCCCGTCGGGAGGTAGGCCGGCATTCTGACATGGCCGGTGCATGCGCCCGGTAGTGCCGGCCGCTGGCAGGCTCTGCGTCGATTCGCAGGAGAGCCATCGCGCCTGCCATCGAAAACGATTCTTCTCCCAATGGAGGGACGTCCCTTGTTTCGAGGGGGCGTAGCAGATTGCGTAGGGCGCTGCGCGCGTGCACGGGTGTGCAGGTGCCGTTTGGATCGGCGAGCGTCTCCTCTCAGGTCTGTTGCGCGCGTGGGGGCCCCGCAGCGGCCGGTAGGCCCCTGGTGCGAATGTCCCCCGGCGTCGGCCTGCGGCCGCCACCTCCTCCTTTGTTTCGCCTCCAAGGGCATGGGGGGCCAGCGCCCAACCCACCCGCAGGCCGCGCCTGAAAAGGTGCACAGCGCGCTTGGTGCTCGCAAAGCGGACGAGAGAAAGAACCAAAAAAAACCCGCCACAAGGGCGGGTTTTTTTCTGGGGAAGCTCAAGCATCCTTGCGGATTACTTGATCTTGCCTTCCATGTACAGGACGTGCTTGCGCACGACCGGATCGTACTTCCGGAATTTCATCTTCCCGGGGGTGTTCTTCTTGTTCTTGAGCGTCGTGTAGAAGTGGCCAGTGTCGGCCGTCGAAATCAGACGGATCTTATCGCGCTTGCTTGCCATGATCGTTTACTCCTCAGACCTTTTCGCCGCGCGCACGCATCTCAGCCAGAACGGAATCGATACCGTTCTTGTCGATGGTGCGCAGGGCATGCGCGGAAACACGAAGCTTGACCCAGCGGTTTTCGCTGGCAACCCGGAAGCGGCGCTCGTGCAGGTTGGGCAGGAAACGACGACGGGTCTTGTTGTTGGCGTGCGAGACTTTGTTACCCGTCTGCACTCGCTTGCCGGAAACTCGGCATACGCGGGACATTGCGCACCTCGATGAAAGTAATTGTCAGCCCATAGCCCGGGCGACGGCGGCCTCGACGGTTTCCCGCCACACGTCATGAGAATCAAAGGGTTACGCTGTCGAGGGCGGGCCGGATGACGTGTTCCCGGCCGCCGATCCAGAGATTTCCGGACACAGCGAGCCGCGCATTATGCCGCAGGCCGTGGGCGGGCGCAAGTTGTCCACAGGGCCCTGCCGGCCTGCCGGAGCCGGGCGGGCACCCGTGTTCGCATGGCCACCCGCGGGCGGCGGCGATACTGACCGCCCTGTTCACCCTGGACCCCCACGATGCGGCTGCTGGCGATCACCTACGGCACCGAGGGCGACACCCGCCCGCTGGTCATGCTCTGCCACGGCCTGATGGCCGCCGGACACGAGGTGATGCTGCTGGCCGAAGGCGGCACCCTGGGCAGCGCGCGCGCCTTGGGTGTGCCGCACGCCGCGCTGGAAGGCGACATCCATGATGAGGTGGTGGCGCTGGTGTCGCGCGGCAACAACACGCTGGCCGCCTCGCGCGGACTGGCCAGGATGGCGCGCCGGCACGTGCCGGCGTGGACGCGACAGGCCGATGCGGCCGCCGCCGGGTGCGATGCGGTGCTGACCGGCGGGCTGGCCGCCTTCGTCGGCATGACCGTGGCCGAGCACCATGGCCTGCCCGCGATCGGGCTGGGCATGATTCCGCTGACGCCCACCGCCGACTTCCCCTCCCCGTTCCTGCCCCGACTGCGCCTGCCCGGTGCGCTGAATCGGCTCAGCTACGGGCTGGTCAACCAGGCCGTCTGGCGCACCTTCCGGGAGCCGATCAACCAGGCCCGGCACGCACTGGGCATGCCACCGCGACGCAGCCTTTGGCGCGATCTACCGATGCTCTACGGCATCTCGCCCAGCCTGCTGCCGCAACCGGCGGACTGGCCCGCCAACCACCGCATCTGCGGCCAATGGCGCCTGCCGGACAGCCCGTGGCAAGCGCCGTCGGACCTGCAGGCCTTCCTTGAAGCCGGCCCGGCCCCGGTGTACCTGGGCTTTGGCAGCATGACCGGCTTCGATCGCGACCGCGTGCTGCCGGCACTGCTGGACGCGTTGGCCCCGCGCCGGGTGCTGCTGTTCCCCGGCTGGGCGGGCGTGCCCAGCACGCCCCTGCCCGCCGACGTGTTCGTGGTTGGCCCCACCCCGCACGAGGCGCTGTTCCTGCGCTGCGCGCTGGTGATCCACCACGGCGGCAGCGGCACCACGCATTCGGCCTGCCGGGCCGGAGTGCCATCGCTGGTGATGCCGTTCGCGGCCGACCAGTTTTTCTGGGCGGCGCGCTTGCAGGCGTTGGGCGTGGCACCGGCGGCGTTGTCGCCGAAGCGGTTGGATGCCAACACGCTGGCGCGGGCCATTGGCTTCGCCGAACACGCAGGAACGCGTGAACGGGCTGCTGCTCTGGGAAGGGCGATGGGCATGGAACCCGGCGTGGCCAAAGCAGCCGATCTGATCCAGCAATGGCTGGCAGGAAATCGATAAACGCCAAGTGGATGAGGCGGCCTCAAGGTGTGACCCCGTCATTTGACCGCCATGGCAACGGACTGTTGTAATGGCCCCACGACCCCGCCCTCGCCGTCGTCATTCAGTTCGCTAAACGGCCTGGGACGAAAAAACCGCCGAAAGGCGGTTTTTTCATGCCCGAAGGAACGTGCGCATGACTGAAACCACCGCCGTCTACGTGGATGGCTACAGCTTTTACTATGGTCGGATCCGGGGGACGCCCTACAAATGGATCGATGTTGTCAGACTGTTCGAACGCCTGGTGCATGAGCAGACGCCGTCGTCACAGTTGACGTTGGTCAGGTACTTCAGCGCGTTTTGCCTCGCCCGCTTTTCTACCCACGGCAATGCGTCCACGATCGCGCACGACAGCTTTCTACGTGGGCACGAAATACGTCACGGAACCCGTTCCAGAAAACAATGGGAACCCACACGCATGATCGCAGCGGTACGAAGATGCCGCGGTATGTCGATGGGCAGCCCTTCAACCGAGCCGATAGGGTGAGGGTCTGGAAGCTTGAAGAGAAACAGACGGATGTGAACATTGCGCTGGCAATGTACCGCGATGCCGCGTCAGGACGATTCTCACAGCTGGTGGTGTGTTCCAACGACAGTGATGTGGAACCGGTGCTGCGCGCCATCAGAGAGGACTTTCCAGGTATCCGCCTTGGAGTGATCACCCCAAGGCGGCCTCCCGAGGAAGGTGTGGTTGCCCACCGCAACATGATGTCCTCCCTGTCAGCGAATGCGGATTGGGCGCGCAGCCATATCCACGATGAAGAGTTGGCGTGCTGCCAGTTGCCTGACCGGATCCAGACCGGGAAGAAGCCCATCGACAAGCCAGCGCATTGGTGAGGCAGCCAGGTCCGCACGTGGCATCACGCGCGGACCCACCCTTCATACCGCGTCAGGCCCCTTACGGTGCAACCACCGGTACAACACCGGCAGCACCAGCAACGTCAGCAGCGTGGACGACACGATGCCGCCGATCACCACCGTGGCCAGCGGGCGCTGTACTTCCGAACCGGCACCCACGTTGAAGGCCATCGGCACGAAGCCCAGCGAGGCCACCAGTGCAGTCATCAGCACAGGGCGCAGCCGACCCAGTGCCCCGTCGCGCACGGCGTCGGCCAGCGGCAAGCCGCCCTCGCGCAGGCTGCGCACGAAGCTGATCATCACCAGCCCGTTGAGCACGGCCACGCCGGACAACGCGATGAAGCCGACACCGGCCGAGATCGACAGCGGAATGCCGCGCGCGGCCAGCGCCAGCACGCCGCCGGTCAACGCCAGCGGCACGCCGCTGAACACGATCGCCGCGTCCTTGACCGACCCGAACGCCCAGAACAGCAGCGCGAAGATGATCGCCAGCGTCACCGGCACCACGATGGACAGGCGCTGGCTGGCCGAAATCAGCTGTTCGAAGCTGCCGCCGTACTCGATCCAGTACCCGTTGGGGACCTGCACGTCGCGCCCGATGGCCTGCTGCAGGTTGGCCACGAAACTGCCGAGGTCGCGGTCACGCACGTTGGCGGTGACCACGATGCGGCGCTTGCCGTTTTCGCGGTTGATCTGGTTCGGCCCTTCGCTGTTGCCCAGCGTGGCCAGCTCGCGCAGCGGCACGGTGCGGGCGCTGCCGCTGGTCCAGCTGCCTGCGCGGCTGGACTCGTCGGCATCATCGCCGGCCAGCGCCGGGGCCAGCAACACCGGCAGGTCGGCCAGTGCGGCCGGGTCCTGGCGCAGCGCTTCGGGCAGGCGCACCACGATGTCGAACCGGCGGTCGCCTTCGAACAGCTGCCCGGCCACCTGCCCGCCCACCGCGGTGGCCACGGTGGACTGCACCTGGCCGGGATTGAGCCCGTAACCGGCCAGCGCGGTACGGTTGGGGGTGATGGTCAGCAACGGCAGCCCGCTGGTTTCCTCCACGCGCACGTCGGCTGCGCCCGGCACGGTGCCGGCCACGCTGGCGATGCGCTTGCCCACACTCAGCAGCGTGTCCAGGTCGTCACCGAACAGCATCACCGCCACGTCTGCCCGCACGCCGGAAATCAGCTCGTTGGTGCGCATCTGGATCGGCTGGGTGAACTCGTAGTTGTTGCCCGGCAACTGCTCCACCGCTGCTTCCAGTTCCCCCAGCAATGCCGCCCGTGACTTGCGCGGGTCCGGCCAGTCCTTGCGCGGTTTCATCATGATGAAGGTGTCGGCCACCGACGGCGGCATCGGGTCGGACGCCACTTCCGGCGTACCGATCTTGGAGAACACCTTGTCGACCTCGGCGAACTGCACCAGCCGTTTCTCGATCTGCAGCTGCATCTGGATCGACTGGGTCAGGCTGGTGCCGGGGATGCGCATGGCATGCATGGCCACGTCGCCTTCGTCCAGGTTGGGCACGAATTCGCTGCCCAGGCGCGTGGCCAGCAGGCCGCAGCCCACCACCAGCACCAGCGCACCGGCCACCATCCAGCGCCCGCGTCGCAGCGAGAAGGCCAGCAGCGGTTCATAGCGCCGGCGCACCCACGCCATCAGCCGGTTTTCCTTTTCCTGCACGCGGCCGCCGAGGAACAACGCGATGGCCGCCGGCACGAAGGTGAGTGCCAGCAGCATCGCACCGGTCAGCGCCAGCACCACGGTGATCGCCATCGGGTGGAACATTTTTCCTTCCACGCCAGACAGCGCGAAGATCGGCAGGTACACCGCGGTGATGATGCCCAGCCCGAACAGGCTGGGGCGGATCACCTCGGCGGTGGCGCTGGCGGTTTCGGCGAAGCGTTCGGCGGCGGTCATGTCGCGGCCCAGTGTGTGCTGGCGTTCGCCGAAGCGGCGCAGGCAGTTCTCGATGATGATCACCGCACCGTCGACGATCAGGCCGAAGTCGAGCGCGCCCAGGCTCATCAGGTTGGCCGACACCCCACCGCGCGCCATGCCGGTCAGGGTGAACAGCATCGCCAGCGGAATCACCGCGGCGGTGATCAGCGCCGCGCGGAAATTGCCGAGCAGCGCGAACAGCACCACGATCACCAGCAGCGCACCTTCAATCAGGTTCTTGGCCACGGTGTCGATGGTGCGGTCCACCAGCGCGGTGCGGTCGTAGCTGGCGGTCACGGTGACGCCTTCGGGCAGGCTGGCCTGCGCCTGCTGCAGCCGTGCGGCCGCGGCCTGGGCGACGTCGCGGCTGTTGGCGCCGATCAGCATCACCACCGTGCCCATCACCACTTCGTGGCCGTTCTGGGTGGCCGCGCCACTGCGCAGCTCCGGGCCGTCCTGCACCTGCGCCACGTCGTGCACGTGGATCGGCACGCCTTCGCGCCGGGCCAGCACGATGTTGCCGATCTCCTCCAGGTTGGCCACCTGGCCCGGAATGCGCACCAGGAACTGCTGGCCGTTGCGCTCGATGTAGCCGGCGCCCACGTTCTGGTTGTTGGCTTCCACCGCCTGCGCCACGTCTTCCAGGGTGAAGCCCAGCGCGCGCAGGCGTGCCGGGTCCGGGGTGATGTGCACCTGGCGCTGGAAGCCGCCGATGGTGTTGACCTCGGTCACCCCCGGCACGTTGCGCAGCTGCGGGCGGATCACCCAGTCCTGCAGGGTGCGCAGGTCGGTGGCGGTGTAGGCGCTGCCATCGGGTTTGCGCGCCTTCGGATCGGCGTCGATGGTGTACATGAAGATCTCACCGAGGCCGGTGGAGATCGGGCCCAGCTGCGGGTCCAGGCCCTCGGGGATCTGCGACTTCACCTGCTGCAGGCGCTCGGCTACCTGCTGGCGGGCGAAGTAGATGTCGGTGCCGTCTTCAAACACCACGGTGACCTGCGACAACCCGTAGCGCGACAGCGAGCGTGCCTGTTCCATGCGTGGCAGGCCGGCCATCACCGTTTCCACCGGGTAGGTGATGCGTTGTTCGGTTTCCAGCGGCGAGTAGCCGGGGGCCGCGGTGTTGATCTGCACCTGGACGTTGGTGATGTCCGGGGTGGCGTCGATGGGCAGCTTGGTGAAGCTCCAGATGCCGACCGCCACCAGCACCAGGGTCAGGCTCATCATCAGCCAGCGGTGGGCGATGGACGTACCGATGATGCGTTCCAGCACGCCGGCGCGTTCAATGCTCATGCGACGCCCCCGCCTTGCCGATGTCGGCCTTCACCACGTAGCTCTGCTCGACCACGACCTGTTCGCCGGGCGTTACCCCGTCCAGCACTTCCACCTTGCCCGCATCGCGCGCGCCCAGGCGCACCGGGCGTGCGGTGTAGGTGTCGCCGGTGCGCACGAACACCACGTCCTTGCCGTCCATGCTCTGCAGCGCACTCAGCGGCACCACCTGCGCGGCCGGTTGGGTGGCCACCACGATGCGTGCCTTCACCGCCGCACCGGGCCGCCACAGGCCATCGTCATTGCGCAGCGTGGCGCGGGCCACCGTGCTCTGGCTGGCGGTAGCGGTACCGGGCAGCACGCGTTCGAGCGTGGTGGTCTGGCTGACCCCATCGGTCATGCGCGCCACCGTGACGGGCACGCCGGCGGTGATGTGCTGGGTGTCGTTGCCGAAGATATGCAGGTCCACCCACAAGGTGGACAGGTCGCCAATCTCGAACAACGGCGTGCCCTCGCCCGCCACGCCACCCACCTGGGCCTGGCGCGCCAGCACCACGCCACTGATCGGCGCGCTGACGGTGTAGGTGGTCAGGCTGAGATTGCTTTCAATGCTGGCCAGCACCTGGCCAGCCGCGACGCGGTCGCCGACGTTGGCGCGCAGCGAGCGGATCGGCCCGGGGAAGCGCGCCATCACCTGCGCCACGCGGCCATCGACGGGGGTCAGCAGGCCCTGCACGTCATGCTCGTCGGCGATGGTGCCCGCTGCGACCGGGGCGACGCGGATGCCGGCCTGTTCGGCCATCGCAGCGGTGATGGTGGTGGTTTCCGGCGCGCTTTCGTCATGCGCGCCCTCGTCGTGCGCCGCCTCGTCGCTGTGCCCGGCCTCGCCGTGGCCCGGATCGGCGGCGGCCGGGGTGCCGGCCTCCTTCGCGCAGCCGGCCAGGGCCAGCAGGGTGAGCAGCAGGCCGGCAGTGAGCGCGGTGCGGGGGCAGAAAGTGGTCATCGGCGGTCCTCCGTGGACACGGCGGCAGTGGCGGGGGCGTCGCCGGCGGCGAGCATGCTCTGCCCGGTGAGACGCTGGATTTCGATCAGTGCGGTCTGCGCAGCGATGGCCGCGTCCAGCTGGCGCTGGCGGGCTTCGATGCGCATGGCCTGCAGCTGTGCCCATTCCATGTAGCTGATGGCACCGGCGCGCCACGCCTTCTCGGCGGCGTTCTCGGCACGCGTGAGCTGCGGCAGCACGTCGCGCGCCATGCGCGTGACTTCCAGCCGCGAGGTCAGGTAGCGGCCGTGTGCTTCGGCCAGGGTGGCGTACAGCTGCAGCGCGCGCGCATCGCGTTCCACCGCGTTGAGCGCCAGTTCCGCTTCGGCCGCGCGGATCTCCGGCGCGGCGCGGGCAACGCTGCCCAGCGGCACGCTGAAGCCGGCCACGAACGCGCTGTCACGGCTCTCACGGTTGTTGCGAACGCCCACCTGCCAGCTGACATCCGGCCGCGCGGCGGTGCGGGCCAGCTGCACCTGCGCCTCGCGGATGCGGCGCTCGCCGGCCAGCATGGCCAGTTCGGGGGTGCGCTGCAGTGTGTCGGCCAGCACGGCGAAGTCCTGCAGCGCCGGCAGCTGCATCGGGTCGCCGGTGACGACGTCGAAGCCCGGCTCGCGCTGCCGCCACAACGCCGACAACGCGGCACGCGCGGACTGGTCGGCCTGGGCGGCGCGGTCGCGGTCCAGCTCGGCCTGGGCCAACATCGCCTGGGCGGTCAGCAGCACCGATTCGGGCGACGCACCGGCCTGCAGGCGCAGGCGCGCGGCCGCCACCGCGCGCTTGCGCTGATCGATGTCGGTCTGGGCGATCGCCAGCTGCTGGCGGGCGTCGGTGACCGCCAGATAGCGGCGCGCCACCTCGGCCATCAGGTCCAGCCGGGCGGTTTCGCGCTGGGGAGCCAGGCTGTCCAGGTTGGCCTGGGCCACGGCACGGCGGGCGTCCAGCTTGCCGCCGCGTTCGAGCATGCCGGCCAGGGTGACGGTCAGCTCGGCGCTGCGCAGGCCGCTGGCATCGCCGCTGCCCAGCGCGTTTTCCAGGTCCACGCCCACGCTCAGCGGCGGGCGCAGTCCGGCCGCGTCACGGCGTGCTTCCCAGATCGGGCGCTGCGCCTCGGCCAGGCGGAGGTCGGGGTGGTACTGGGCGACGCGCGCGATGGCGTCGTCGAGGGTCAACGGATCAGGCGTTTTCGTGCCCTGCGCATACACGCACGGCACGAACGCGAGGACAGCCAAGGCTGCCAGGCGCATCCACATGGGGAATCTCCAGATAACGGTTCAGATGGACAACGGCGGCGCGGGGCCGCGTGGCATCAGGACGCTATCGGGGGGCGCAGCAGGCTCTCCGGCGGTTGGGTACGCAACTGCGCGACCAGCCCGGCCGGCACGCTGTGCGCGGGCGCGGCGGGCAGGACCCACGGCAGTGACGCCATCGGCAGCACGCCGCCGTGACCGTGGCAGTGGCCGCAATGCACCAGTGCGTGCAGCAGGTCGCCGTCGGTCGGATCGGGTTCGGCATCGCCGGGCAGCGCGGTGTCGGCCGGGGCCGCGTCGCTGTGCAGGCTGATATGGATGTCGGCCAGCGCCGACGCCGTGGCCGTGCCGAACACGCCCAGGCCCACCGCCACCAGCATCAGCAGGCGCAGCAGCAGGGACGGACGGGGGCGGGCGTGGCGGAACATGCCGGCAGGGTAGCGGGCGGCTTGCCCGTTACACAATCGCAGCGCGGCGCGATGGTTCACGTTGACGGGATCGGCCGGGTCGCGGCCGATCCCGGTGCGGTCAGCTGGCAGCCTTGCGCTGGGCGATATACGCCTGGATCTGCTGCTCCAGCACCGGCAGCGGCACCGAGCCCTGCTTGAGCACCGCGTCGTGGAAGGACTTCACGTCGAACCGGTCGCCCAGTTCCTGCTCGGCCTGCGCGCGCAGGCGCACGATGGCGATCTCGCCCAGCTTGTAGCTCAGCGCCTGGCCCGGCCAGGAGATGTAGCGGTCCACTTCGGTGGTCACTTCATGCTCGCTCAGCGCGGTGTGGTCGCGCAGGTAGGCAATGGCCTGCGCGCGGGTCCAGCCCTTGTGGTGCACGCCGGTGTCGATCACCAGGCGCGCGGCACGCCACATCTCGTAGGTCAGGCGGCCGAAATCCTCGTAGGGGGTTTCGTAGATGCCCATCTCCACGCCGAGCTTTTCGCAGTACAGGCCCCAGCCTTCGCCATAGGCGGAGATGTAGGCGTTGCGGCGGAACTCGGGCTGCTCGCCCTGCTCGGCCGCCAGTGCGCCCTGCAGCGCGTGGCCGGGGTCGGATTCGTGCAGGGTCAGGGCCGGCAGGTTGTACAGCGGGCGCGCCGGCAGGTTGTAGGTGTTGAGCCAGTAGGTACCCATGCCGCCGCGGCCGGCGGTCCAGAACGGGGCGATGTCCGGCGGTACCGGCACGATGGTGAAGCGTGCGCGCGGCAGGGTCATGTACTTGCCGATCACCCCGTCCACGCGCTTGGAGATCCACGCGGCGCGGTGCAGCAGTTCGTCGGGGGTCTTGGCGTAGAACTGCGGATCGGTACGCAGGAAGGTCAGGAACTGCGCGAAGCTGCCCTTGAATTCCACCTGCTTGATGATGCCGTTCATTTCCGCCTGGATGCGCGCCACTTCCTTCAGGCCGATCTCGTGGATCTGCTGCGGGGTCAGGTCCAGCGTGGTGTATTCGTGGATCTGCTGCTTGTAGTACGCCTTGCCGTCGGGCATGGCTTCGGCGGCCAGGGTGGTGCGCGCTTGCGGCACGTACTCGCTGACAAAGAAGGTGCGCAGCTTGGCGAACGCCGGCACCACACTGCCCCCGATGGCCTGCCGCGCCTGCTCCTGCAGCTGCGCCTGCTCGGCCGCGGGGATGCTGGCGGGCAGCTTCTTGAAGGGCGCGTACAGCGGCGAGGCGGTCGGGTCCTTCAGTTCGGACACGGTGGCGATGGACACTTCGCGCCCGTCCAGCACCGCGCGCGGCACGCTGAAGCCGCGCTTGAGGCCGGCCCGCATGTTCTCGGTCTGCTGGTCGAAGTAGCGCGGCACGTCGTTGAGGCGGGCGATGTAGTTGCGGTAGTCCTTGGCGGTCTTCATTTCGCGGCGCGCCATGAAGGACAGGTTGGACCAGAACGAGGAGTCGGCATTGAACGGCATTTCATAGCCGCGCAGGCGTACCTCGGCGGCCAGGTTGAAGACCTGGTCGCGGTAGATGGCGTAGTTGATCTGGTTGTCGGCCGAGAGCGTCTTCGGGTCGATCGTGCCGAGCTTGGCCAGCACCTCGTCCCAGACCTTCAGCCGGGCCTGCTGGGCCGCCGCGCCCACGTCGGGCATGCGGGTGGCGTTGGCCGGGCCGTCGCCGTCTTCGCTGGCTTCACCACCGCCGTCCTGGCGCCACTTCCATTCGGTTTCGTAGATGCTACGGAACTGCGCATCGGCGGGGCTTTCCGAGGCCAGGTTGGCCGGTGCGGCCGTCGGTGCAGCGGACGGTGCGGCCAGGACGGCGCCGGCAGGAAGGGCCAGGGCGAGCAGCAGCGCGGTGACGAGGGGCGATTTCACGATCAGCGGTTCCCGGTGGACGGCAAACCCCGATCATGGCACCCAGCGAAGGGGCCGCGCATGGATCAAAGGTCCTGCCCGCTCCGCGGGCAGCGCCGAAGGCGCGCGTAGCCACCACCGTTGGTCGATGGGCCCGTCCTCAATGCGGCGCCTTGTCCCGCTTCCACCCACGATGGTCGATATCCAGCTTCAGGCTGTACAGCGCGGTGAACGCCGGGAACAGGTTCTGCAGTACGCCCACCGAGTCCTGCTTGGCCGAAAACAGGAAGTAGCTCAGCGTCATCAGGCTGCCGACCACGCTCATGTACCAGAACAGCCGCGGGATCACCGGCTTGCCGGCGCGCCGGGAGGCCACGAACTGGACCAGCCAGCGGCCGCCGAACATCAGCGCGCCGGTGTACCCGATCAGCTTCCAGCCGGTCACGTGCAGGCCGGTCCAGTACAGCCAGGTCAACGATTGGTCGAGCCAGTGCAGCTCCATCAGCGTTCTTCCACGGCGGTGCGCTTGCTGCGCGTGATCAGCCAGGCCACCCCACGCAGGTCGCGGATGCCGACCAGCGCGCGGCCCAGGTTGGTGTATTTGGACACACCCGCCGTGCGATGCCGGTGATTGACCGGCACGCTGATGGTCTGCCAGCCCGCACGCTGCATCAGCGCCGGCAGGTAGCGGTGCATGTGGTCGAAGTACGGCAGGTCCAGGAACGCCTCGCGCTCGAACAGCTTGATGCCGCAGCCGGTGTCGGGAGTGTCGTCGCGCAGCATGCGCGCGCGGATGGCATTGGCCCACTTGCTGGCCCAGCGCTTGCTGCCCGAGTCCTGGCGGTGGACCCGCCAGCCGGCGAACAGCTTCACCTGCGGCGCAGCCGCGGCGCGCGCCGCCAGCAGCTTGGGAATATCGGCCGGGTCGTTCTGGCCGTCGCCGTCCAGGGTGGCGATCCAGGGGGCGCGGGCCTGCTTGACGCCGGTGCGCACCGCCGTGCTCTGCCCGCTCTGACTGACGTGGTGCAGCACCCGCAGCTCGGGGTGGACGGCCTTGAGCCCCTGCAGCACCGCCAGGGTGTCATCGCGCGAGTGGTCGTCGACGTAGACGATCTCGAACGCGACCTGCCCGCGCAGCGCGGCGACGATCTCCTCGATCAGGGGGGTAACGTTGTCGCGTTCATTGAAGACGGGAACAACGACCGACAGCTGGGGTTGGCTCATGGTCGGGCTCTGCGGAGGGCCAGGATCGAAAACGAGCGCGCATTTTCCGCACCCAAGGTTATCCAAAGATGAATCCGCAGATGTGTGTCAGGCGTGAGTACCGAAATAATCGCGGCACCAGGCCACCACCGGGGGCAGGCCCTGCTCGATCGGCGTGGCCGGCTCATAGCCGAATAAGTCACGGGCGCGCGTGGTGTCGGCCATGGTGCGGACCATGTCGCCGGGCTGCATCGGCTTGTACACCTTGTGCGCCGGGCGCCCGGCCGCCGCTTCGATGATCCCGATGAAGTGCTCCAGCTCGATCGGCGTGTGGTTGCCCAGGTTGAAGACACGGTGCGGAACATCCTCGCTGGACGGATGCGCCAGCGCGCCGAGGATACCGGCCACGATGTCGGAAACATGTGTGAAGTCGCGCTGCATTTTTCCGTCGTTGAACACGTCGATCGGGCGCCCGGCCAGGACCGCGCGCGAGAACAGCAGCGGTGCCATGTCCGGGCGGCCCCAGGGGCCGTACACGGTGAAGAAGCGCAGGCCGGTGGCATGCAGGCCGTACAGCTGCGCGTAGGTGTAGGCCATCAGCTCGTTGGCGGCCTTGGTAGCCGCGTACAGCGAGCGCGGTTTGTCGATGCGCTGGTCCTCGGAGAACGGCGGGGTGGCCGAATCGCCGTACACCGAACTGCTGGACGCATACACCAGGTGCGCCACGCCACGGTGGCGGCACAGCTCGAGCATGTTGACGAAGCCGACCAGGTTGCTGTCCACGTAGGCGTGCGGGTTCTCGATCGAGTAACGCACGCCGGCCTGCGCGGCCAGGTGGATCACCCGGGTCGGCTGCACCTCCTCGAACAGCGCGACCAGGCCGTCGCAGTCGGTCAGGTCGAGCACGCGGATGTCCGCGTCCGGGCACAGCGCGGCCACGCGGTCGCGCTTGATCTGCGGGTCGTAGTAGTCGTTGTAGTTGTCCAGCCCGACCACCGTTTCACCGGCATCGAGCAGCGCGCGGACCGTGTTGGCCCCAATGAAGCCGGCAGCGCCGGTGACGAGGATGGTCATCGCAGTAATCCTGGAAATACGGGGAACAGCATAGCGGTGCGGTATGTCACTCAGAACAGGCCGAAGCGCTTCCTGGCAACGTTGACCCGGCCCGGTTCGATGATGTCGCTGACGCCCTTGGCATCGAAGCGATCCAGCAGGGCATCGCTGCCCTTCTTCAGCTTCAGCGCCATTTCTTCGGGGTAGAGCGGCACCAGGGACATGAACACGATGGTCTTTTCAGCGTCGATCACCAGCTGGCCGAAGTGTTCCGGGGCGTTTACCGGCGGCAGCACGATCACGCCGTCGAAGCCGACGCCCGGCGCGTAGGGCGCGGGAGGATCGAAGTTGGGAATGGTGTGGCCAAACCCCAGCCAGGTGTCGAACTTGTGCGGCAGCCGCGCCATCATCTTCAGCAGGCGGATCGGCCAGTAGTGGCGTTCGTTCTCGAGGTCGGCCTGCTGCAGCGGCCAGTCGGCCGGCAGGGTCACCATCAGTTCCATGTAGCGCGGCGCATCGACGTCGTCGGACAGGGTCATCGGCAGGTCACTCATGCCCGATGTCACCAGCCGCAGATGCGGGAACGTATCGGTGGCCGGGACCACGTGCACGTCGATGTGCACGGCGTCGGACACGATTTCATGGAACACGCTCGAGACCGGGCCAAGATGCCGCTCGATATGCGCGCTGATCTGCTCGATGCACACCTCACCGGCCGCCGGCGCGAAGTCGCGGGGCCGGGTGTGGGTCAACATCGGACTGCCGCCCGGGCTGACATCGTCGTAGGTATCGCTCATCCGTCACTCCTTGTGGGCCGCCACCGGCTGCCCGGAAGCCGTCACCACAACGTGAGCGGCGCTTCCTTGGCCAGCGTGGCCTTGCGTTCCTTGCTGAAATTCCACCACGGGCGCGGTGCTTCGCCCTGCATGAAGCGCACGACCGACAGGAACACATCGATCACGCACGGGTCATGCATCACGCCGGTGCGCAGGCATAGCTGCGCATACATGTCGTAGGCATCGCGGCCACGCAGGTGCGCGGGTACACGGATGCCGATCAGACGCAGATCTTTCTCACAGGCCGGCCCGACATTCGGCAGGTCGGTCAGACGCAACAGATGGTTGCGGTCGACCTTGGCAGGGTTCATTGCGGGGGGATGATCCTCGTGCGCCGGTGGGGGACTCAGCCCTTCTGTGCGCGAAGTCGTTCGAGCACGCCATCCAGCGTGTCCAGGTCGGTGTAATGGATGATCAGCTTGCCCTTGCCGCCGCGGCCGTGGTTGATCGCCACGCGGGCGCCCAGCGATTCGGACAGCTCGGTTTCCAGCGAGGCGATGTCGGCCTGCGGCGCGCTGGCCGCCGGCTTCTTGCGCAGCGAACCGGGCACCTTGCCGGCCGCGAACTGCTGCGCACGGTGTTCCACTTCGCGCACCGACCAGCCCTGGTCGGCCGCTTCCTGGGCCAGCTTGCTGGCCAGTTCCGGGGCCAGGGTGAGCAGCGCACGCGCGTGGCCCATTTCCAGCCGACGGGTTTCCAGCAGCAGGCGGATCGCGATCGGCAGCTCGAGCAGGCGCAGCAGGTTGGACACCGCCGCGCGCGAGCGGCCGACAGCCTGGGCGGCCTCGGCGTGGGTGAGCGCGAACTCGCTGATCAGGCGCTGCAGCGCTTCGGCTTCTTCAAGCGGGTTGAGGTCTTCGCGCTGGATGTTTTCGATCAGCGCCATCGCGATGACGGTGCGGTCTTCCAGCTCGCGCACCACCACCGGCACTTCGTCCAGACCGGCCAGCTGCGAGGCCCGCCAGCGACGTTCGCCGGCGACGATTTCGAAACTGTCCGGGCCGAGCTGGCGGACCAGGATCGGCTGGATCACGCCCTGCGCCTTGATGGATTCGGCCAGCTCGGCGAGCTTGGTTTCGTCCATGTCGCGGCGCGGCTGGTACTTGCCCGGCTGCAGCTGGCCTACCGGCAGCTTGCGCAGCACTTCACCCGGCATGGGCTCGATCACCGCGGCCGCCTGTACCTGGGTCACCGCACCCTTGGGCCCCAGCAACGCATCGAGGCCGCGGCCGAGGCCGCGTTTCTTGCCGAGGGCGGGCTTGGTGCTCATCAGGCGGTCTCCAGGGCTTTATCGGCCGTGTTGCGTTGTTGGTGGCGGCGGATGATCTCGCCGGCCAGGCCGAGGTAGGCAACGCCGCCCCGCGAGGCGCGGTCGTAACCGACGATGCTCTGCCCGTGGCTGGGTGCTTCGGCCAGGCGCACGTTGCGCGGCACGATGGTGCGGAACACGCGGTCGCCGAAGTGCTCGGTGAGCTCGGCCGACACCGCGTTGGCCAGGTTGTTGCGCACGTCGAACATGGTGCGCAGCACGCCCTCGATCTCCAGGCTGGGATTGAGGTTGGCGCGCAGCGCTTCGATGGTTTCCACCAGCGCGCTCAGCCCTTCCAGCGCGTAGTACTCGCACTGCATCGGCACGATCACCGAATCGGCGGCGGCCAGGGCGTTCAGGGTCAGCAGCGACAGCGCCGGCGGGCAGTCGATCAGGATGAAGTCGTACTCGTCACGGACCGGGGCCAGGGCGCGCTTGAGGCGCTGCTCGCGCTCGCCCTGGTCCATCAGCTGGATCTCGGCGGCGGTCAGGTCGATGTTGCCCGGGAGCAGGTCGAAGCCCTCCGGGGTGGTGACCCGCACTTCGGCGGCGGTGGCTTCGCCCAGCAGCAGGTCGCAGGTGGACGCGGCGACTTCACGCTTGTCCACGCCGCTGCCCATGGTCGCATTGCCTTGGGAATCCAGGTCGACCAGGAGCACGCGCTTGGGTGCAGCAGCCAGGGAGGCGGCCAGATTGACGGCGGTCGTGGTCTTGCCGACGCCACCTTTCTGGTTGGCGATGGCGATGATGCGGGCCATGCGTGTGAGCCTCATCGGCAGGGAGTGGGACTGGTCATTATGCGTATATGGGGCGTGTCATGCACTGTGAGATGCGCGCCGACAGGCGCCCGCGACCTCGATGGGGCACCTCGCGTGCGCCCGGTGGACACCGCAGCGGCAGCTGTGGCGGGCGTTGCCGCCGATATCGGGGCGCACCCGCAGCAGCAGGCTGGCGCGCGCCCGGGACCGGTCAGGGACCGGCCACCACCACCAGATGGCGCTCGCCAGTCAGGCCGGGCACGTGCAGCGGCAGCACCTGCTCCACCGTCCAGCCGGCCGGCAGCTGGGCAATTTCGTCGTGCGGGTGCACGCCTTTCATGGCCAGCAGGCGGCCGCCCGGGCGCAGCAGATGACCGCCAACGGCGATGATGCCGGCCAGGGTGTCCATGGCGCGGGCGGTCAGGTGGTCGTAGGCGCCGGGTTCGGCGAGCGCTTCGGCCCGCGATTCGGCCACGCGGGCGTTGGTCAGGCCAAGCTGGCGCACAGCCTCGCGCATGAAGCGCGCCTTCTTGCCGTTGCTTTCCACCAGGGTCACCTGCAGCTGCGGGCGGGCGATGGCCAGCGGGATGCCGGGCAGGCCGGGGCCGGTGCCCAGGTCGGCCAGGGTGCCGGCCTCCAGGTAGGGCTGCATGGCCAGCGAGTCGAGCAGATGGCGGGTAACCATCTCCAGCGGGTCGCGGATCGCGGTGAGGTTGTAGGTGCGGTTCCAGCGGTCAAGCAGGGTCAGGTAGGTCAGCAGCGGCGGCGCCATCGCGGCGTCCAGCTGCATCGCGGCCAGGCCGCGCTCAAGCGCGTCGGCCACGCCGGCAGGGAGGGTGTGTTCTTTCATGGCGCCATTATCGCACCCCGGTAGAGCCGACCGTTGGTCGGCTACGCATCCCTGGTAGAGCCGACCGTTGGTCGGCTACGCATCCCTGGTAGAGCCGACCGTTGGTCGGCTGCTCTACCCGGAATCCCACCCGTTGGCCCGGGCGACCCCGCTCACATCACATGCCAGGCCAGCGCCGCGCGGAAATCCACCGCGGCCTGCCATTCGTGCAGGTGCCAGCGCGCCGCGTCACCCAGTTCCGGGTCGCACCAGGCCAGGTGAAGGCGGCCCGCAGCGTCCGGGGCCAGCTGAAGACGGTGCAGGCCAAAGGAAATGCCCTGTCCCTGTGCCTTGAGAATGGCTTCCTTGGCGCACCAAACCCGGAAGAACCACGGCGTGCGAGCCGCCTCGTCCAGCCCCAGCAGCCAAGCAACCTCGGCCGGATGGAAGAAGCGCTCGATGATTTCCACCATGCGCGGGCGCGGGCGCAGCGGCTCCAGGTCCACGCCCAGCCGGACCCGTTCGGCCATGGCCACCAGCAGCAGGCCATGGCTGTGGCTCCAGCCGGTGCCGATATGCTCCAGCGGGCCGTGCAGTTCCGGGCGGCCGCGGGTGTCGCGCTGCAGCGGCAGGGTGTCCGGCGTACCGCCCAGCTGGTCGGCCAGCAGCACCCGGGCCTGCGGCTCGCCCCGGGTGCCGTTGACGTGCGGCAGGCACCAGACCGTGACCGGGCCGAACTGCCACGGACCGCCCGCAACGATGGGCACGGTCATGCCACCACCCGGTGAGGACGACTGCACGGTGATTTCACGGGGAGTGCCGTCAACTGGCCCGGTCGTTCACGCAAACCGGGAGTCACCGCTATGGGCATCATCATCTGGCTGATCGTCGGCGGCATCGTGGGCTGGCTTGCCAGCATCATCATGAAGCGCGACGCGCAACAAGGCATCATCCTCAACATCGTGGTCGGCATCATCGGCGCCCTGCTGGCCGGCTGGCTGTTCGGCGGTGGCATCAACGAAGCAATCACCATCCGTACGTTCCTGTTCTCGTTGATCGGCGCGGTGATCCTGCTCGCGATCGTGAATCTGTTTACGCGTCGAAGCGTCCGGTAACCTACATACCTGCACCGCTTGATCAACAAGGCCCGGCACTGCCGGGCCTTGTTGTATGTGCGCTGGCCAGCGGCCGGCGCTACCCCAACTGCACCCACGCCGGGGCGTGGTCGCTGGGGCGGTCCCAGGTGCGCGGCTCGCGGTCGATGCCCGAGGCAACGACACGCGCCCTGAGTGCGTCCGACACCAGCGTCAGGTCGATACGCAGGCCCAGGTTGCGGCGGAAACCGGCGGCGCGGTAGTCCCACCAGCTGAACACGCCTTCTTCCTCGCTGTGCAGGCGAAATGCATCGTGCAGACCCAGCTTCAGCAGCTTGTTGAGGGCGCCGCGCTCGGCGGTGGAGGTCAGGATGTGGTTCTCGTTCCAGACCAGCGGGTCGTTCACATCCCGCGCGTCCGGGGCGATGTTGAAGTCGCCCATGACCACCAGCTCGGGGTACCGGGCCAGCTCGGCCTCGACCCAGGCATGCACGGCCTCGAGCCAACGCAGCTTGTAGGCGTACTTGTCGGTGCCCACGTCCTGGCCGTTGACCACGTACAGGTTGATGATGCGCACGCCATTGACGGTGCCGGCGATCACGCGCTTCTGCTCGTCCTCGAACCCGGGAATGCCGATCTGCACGTCCTGCGCCGGTTCACGCGACAGCAGTGCCACGCCGTTGTAGGTCTTCTGTCCGGCAAACACGCTGCGGTAGCCCAGCCCGGCCAGCACCGCGTCGGGGAACTTGTGGTCCTCCAGCTTGGTTTCCTGGATACCGACCACGTCCGGCGCGAACGCCGTGAGCCATTGTTCCAGGTGCGGCAGGCGCACGTTGAGCGAGTTGACGTTCCAGGAGGCGATTTTCATGGGCGCCATTCTACCGGGTAGCCACCGACCGGTGGTCGGTGGGGCAGTGTCGGCCGCTGGCCGGCAGCCCTGTGCAGCCAAGCATCGCGCACACGTGCACCGCCACCACCCACGTTAGGCTGTGCCCCCCGATCACACGGAACCCCCATGAACGCAGATGCCTTCGTAGCCAAGTGGTACGCCGAAAAAGAACAGCTGTTGGCGGCCGCCTGGACCCCGGGGACGGAATTGGCCGCGCGGATCACCGCGATGGCACTGTCACCCATGCAGGCACAACAGTTGCGGGACGTGCTTGATGTGTTGGCCACCGACGCCATGTACACCCTGCTTCTCGGGCTGGATGGCAGCGCGGCGCTGGGCGGCGACCAGCGCCACTACACCGTGCTGGATGAAGACGGCTCGGTGATCGCCGACGAAGGCGATCTGGAGGCGGCCGCCCACGCGTGGTTCCACGAAGGCCGGGCTGCGCGTTGACGTCCGTGCGCTGCGGGCGGCGCTAGCGGCTGCGGGTCAGCGCACCAGCGCCTTGAGCATCCCGGCGATCTTCGAATACGGCGGCTTGAGCAGGTCGCTCGCGGCCCAGCGCGACTGCCACAGGATCGGCAGCTGCTTGCTCAACCCGTCGAAGCCGGCGCGGCCGTGATACGCGCCCATGCCGCTGGGGCCGACGCCACCGAACGGCAGGTCGTTGATGGCGAAGTGCAGCAGGGTGTCGTTGACGGTGATACCCCCGGCTACCACCTGCCCCAGCACGCGTTCGACCGTGCGGTTGTCCTGGCTGAAGACATACAGCGCCAGCGGCCGGTCGCGGCCCTGTACCTCGGCCAGCGCCGCGTCCAGGCTGGGATAGGCGCAGACCGGCAGGATCGGGCCGAAGATCTCCTCCTGCATCAGGTCCAGGTCGGCCGGCGGGTCAAGCACGATGGTCGGCACGATCAGGCGTTCGCGCGCAGCGCGCTCGGGATCCACCGTGGCCAGCTCGATCACCGGCACGCCGCGTACCCGGGCCTGGTCGAGGTACCCGCGCAGGCGCTGGTACTGGCCCTCATGGATGATCCGCGTGTAGTCGGTGGCCTCGCTGAAGTCACCGTAGCGCGTGCGCACCTGGGTCTGCAGCTGCTGCACCAGCTCGCGCTGGCGGGCGCCATCGATGAGCACGTAATCCGGGGCGATGCAGGTCTGGCCGGCGTTGAACCACTTGCCGGTGGCCAGGCGTGCGGCCGCCTTGTCCAGCGGGTAGTCGCTGCAGACGATGGCCGGCGACTTGCCGCCCAGTTCGAGGGTCAGCGGAGTGAGGTGCTGGGCCGCGGCGGCCATGACCTTGCGGCCGATGGCCGTGGAACCGGTGAACACCAGGTGGTCCAGCGGCGAGCCTGCCAGCGCACTGGCCAGCGCACCGTCGCCCTGCACCACCGCCACGCGGTCGGCGGGAAACACCTCGGCCAGCAGCACTTGCAGGAACGCGCTGGTGCGCGCGGTGTGTTCGGAGGGCTTGAGGATGACGTGGTTGCCCGCGGCGATCGCGGTGGCCAGCGGAATCAGCGCCAGGTTGACCGGATAATTCCACGGCGAGATCACGCCAACCACGCCCAGCGGCACCGCGCGGGTCTGCGCGCGCGCCGGCCAGAACCGCCAGCCCACCCCGACCCGGCGCGGGCGCGCCCAGCGGCGCAGGTGCTTGAGCAGGTGGTCGATCTCACCGAGCACGGTCATACCGTCGGCGATCATGGATTCGTGGGAGGAGCGGTGGCCGAAGTCGGCCGAGATGGCGTCGGCCATCTGCGGCAGGCGTGCCTTCAACGCTGCGCGCAGGCGCTGCAGGTCGTCGCGGCGCTGGTCCAGCGATGGGCGGTTGGCCTGCCAGGCCGTACGCAGGGTGTGCAGGATCGCGGGCAGCGCGGCGGGATCGGTGTGGGCGTCGCTCATGGGCCGACTATAGCTGGACGCTGCGTGAGCGCGTGTCACCGATAGTGCCGGGCGCTGGCCGGCAACCTCGCACGTGTCTCCGAAAGCGCATGGAGGGCCGGCCAGCGGCCGGAACGACCGGAACGGAAAAGGGCCGCGATTCGCATCGCGGCCCTTCTTTCATACCGTGTGGCGCACCGTTACTTGGTGATATCCACCCCACGCGTTTCGCGCAGGAACAGGCCGCCCACCACGACCGTCATCAGCGCGATGATGATCGGGTACCACAGGCCGTAGTAGAGGTTGCCGGTACCGGCCACCAGCGCGAAGGAAATCGCCGGCAGGAAGCCACCGAACCAGCCGTTGCCGATGTGGTACGGCAGCGACATCGAGGTGTAGCGGATACGCGTCGGGAACAGCTCGACCAGGTAGGCGGCGATCGGGCCGTAGACCATCGTCACGTACAGCACCAGCAGCCACAGCATGAAGATCGTGCCGGGGATGTTGATGCGCGCATTGTCAGCCTTGGCCGGGTAACCGGCGGCACCCAACGCACCCTTGAGCTCTCCGCCGAAGGCATCGCCCTTGGCCTTGAGTTCTTCCTTGGTCAGGCCTGCAGCCTCGTAGGAGGTCACGGCGGTGGCCCCGACGTTGACCGTCGCCAGTGTACCGGCCGGTGCCGGCTTCACTTCATAGGGCACACCGGCTTTGGTCAGGGCCGCGGTGGCCACGTCGCAGGAGCTGGTGAACTTGCGCAGGCCGACCGG
>Ga0308165_1000140_pt1 | contig 181546 bp, 153 predicted proteins | sample PhyWR2_FD_201032 | JGI IMG/M metagenome (GOLD analysis project Ga0308165, IMG submission 201032) | Phyllosphere microbial communities from UC Gill Tract Community Farm, Albany, California, United States - DLSLW.R2 | ecosystem: Host-associated > Plants > Phyllosphere > Unclassified | place...
ACGCGCTGACCAGAGTTAATACCTAAGGTTAAATTTTTAAATAGCCATTCGTCATGATAACCATGCCCTAAGCCTTCTGCCGCAATTAGTGTGCTCAATTTTTTTGTATTTCGGATTTATAAAGGAAAATTAGTGCAAAGGTAAGGATAAATTAGTTGCAACGGCATATTCTAAATTTAAAGGACTGCTAATACCAGTTAAAAATGGCAGAATATTGATGCATTAGTTTGTCTATTCAGTAATTTATTGGTATTAGTGAATAGTTTCAATAAAAGAAAACAGCGGCTGGAATCGCTCCGCCGCTGTCTCAATCATTAACTAAAACTAAACTTTATCTTGAAATGTCCAGGATATACACCCCAGCATGTAATTGTTGTTTTTTGAATATAAGACTGCGGTTGACAGAAAATGTTGCATGAATCCAGATGTATTATACCAGTACAGACTAATTGTCGACGAACGCCCTTAACTGTTAGACGAACGCCATTAAAATATAACGAGGAATAGGTATTATTTACTTGGACCAGCAAATTGTAGCGATTCTATGTCATTCTGAATGCAATGAAGAATCTGCAAACGATGGATGCAAACTCTAATAAGAACTTAGAGAATGATTGGTGCAATAAAAAGATTCTTCGCTATGCTCAGAATGACATCAGGAGAAAAGGTTAGACTAAACTAATCCAACTACCGCTCTATAACCAAGATACTCATCTTCTTTTTCGGTCATCAGGGTTTTGGCAGCTTTTCCTTTGTCTTTGTAACCTAGTAAATGCAGGGTACCATGGATCATAATGCGGCAAACCTCATCAAATTCTATTGTTTTGAAGGTTTTGGCATTTTCTTTAACGCGCTCAATGCTGATGAAAATATCGCTTACAATCTGTTTTTCTTCTTCTGAATTATCAAAAGTAATGATATCAGTGTAAGTATCGTGGTTTAAATATTGTTGGTTAATACCTAAAAGATACTCATCGCTACAAAAGATGAAATTTAGTTCCTGCAATTTAAAGCCTTCTTTTTCAATTGTAGCTTTAATCCACGTTTTTACCTTCAATTTCTGAGGAAGATTATAGCAAACTGATTCTGTAAAAAATGATATTGCAGGCATATAGTGGTATTTACGCCTGCAAATTTAAGAAATATTCTAGTAGTTGCGCAGAACACAATTTACAACTATTTAGATGATTACTTTTTTTTGAACTTAAATTTAGGGCTTCTTGACGTGTGAAAAACAGCAAAGATTATGATTTCATATTCTATAATTTCGAATATTAAAACGTAAGGAAATTTATTGAGGACTAAATGACGATAATTCTTTTTTAGTTTTTGATAGAAGAGCGGATTCTTCTCTAGCTTGGTATAACACCTGCTTAGTTCTGATAGAAATAAATTTCCTAATCCTTCCTTTTGTTCTTCATACCAATCATAAGCATTTTTTGCCATTTGAACAGCAACAGGCTTTATCCGAATGGTGTCATTACAGTGTTTTAAAGCCTTTAATGATTTCGAAAGAATCCTGCTTACTGTAAGATTTAGTTTCACCATTCAGGTGCAGTTCGCGTTCTCTATCAAGTATATCCAAATGCTCTTCAGACAAGTTAAATGATTGCTCTTCTTCAATTTCTCTTTCAAGAAGCGTATAAATTGCCCTTATTTTATTATCCTCGGCATCAGATAGATAAGTAATTAATCTTTGTCTTATGGCTGTGCTTGTCATGATATCAAATATAATAAAAAAACTCGATGAGTCTAGATCTCCTTAAGCTTTGGTTTGTGAGGGCACGAACCATTTCTGGTATTTCAAACTTTTTCCGGAACTCGACTCCATTACCGTTCCATATTCAACGACTTCAAATATTCAGCGATCTTGTTTTTATAGTAGTAATTTAAGCTTGGAGGTAGTTTTTGCAGCATATCATTACCATTTTGTTGCTGTTTTTTAAACTGATCGACCATTTTTTGATAGGATGGAGGGAACTCTTTAGCAGCTTTGCTTTCTCTTTTTGAATCTTCTTCCTGATCCCGTTCAGCTTTTTCTGCTTCTAGTAATTTGGTTAATAAGTCTTTTTGCCTGTTTAAGGTTTCTTGCTGCAAACGTTTATTAACCAGATCACTTTCCGTCTGTTTCATCTCTTTAATGGCTTCGTTCAGGTTACCCATTTTACCGGTTCCATCTTTGTTTTCTTCGCGGTTGATCTTTTCGAGTGCCTGGCGGATCATTTGCTGTTGCTGCGCCATTTTGCCAAACTCCTGGCTCATTTGTCCTTTACCAACTGTACCTTGATTGCCACCTTGTTTTTGCATCTGTTCCCTGGCTTTTTGCATGCTCTTATTCAGTTGTTCCTGCATTTGAGAGAGCTGCTTCATTCCTTGTTTTTGTTTCTTTCCGCTACCACCTTTACCGTTTTTCTGCATATTTTGCAGTTGACTTAATGCTTCGCTCAACATCAAGGTGAGATTATTGATAGAAGTCATGGTAAATTGCTGGAAACGATTGGCCTCAGATGTTCTTCTATCACCCAAATTTTCCAAACTTTTATCCAGGTTGAAGTTAATCTTGTTCATCTCCTCGTTAACTGTCGATTCTATTTGGGGAACACGTTTACTTAGGCTGTATAAGCTATCAGCAATAGTTTTAAGGTTGTCTTTAATGCTGCGCTGTTTCTGAACGTTGCTGGTATAAGATGGGTCGGCCGCGGTCATCCTCTTGAAAGCAAGCATTACTTTTTCCTGATCAAAAGAAGTGGTTAATAAGTTTTCCAATAGGCGTCGTAACTCTTTAGCATTCAGGTTATTTTCCATTTCTTCACCCTGCTGCTGCATATCACTCATTTTTTTAGATAGTTTTTCCATCTGCTCACCAGCTTTTTGCTGTTTTTGGCTAGCGTTTTTTGAATCCTTTTTTTCTAAAGCATCTTTACTATCCTGCTGTTCTTTTTGTATATCCTGCACATCTTTTTCAGGATTCTCGAAAGGATTGGGCCTTTCAAGCGACTGATTTTTTTCTTGCAGCTTTTTCAGATCATCTTTCAGATCTTTCATCTCCTTGTTCAGCTCATCCTGTTTTTGCTTTAACGATTCAGTGTCCTGTTTTTTATCTTTTGTTTGTTCTGCAAGCTCTTTTTGTTCTTTGGCCAATTCGTTTAACCGATCGATATCCGTTTGAAGATTTTGTTCAAATTCTAACTGTTTATAAAGTTCTAAAATCCTGTCGAGTTCATTTTTGAGGGTTTTATTGTCTAATTGCATTTTAGAAAGCTCCTGCTGTGTTTGGTCTTTATTTTTCTCATTCATCAGGTTCTGCAGCTTTTGCAAAAGTTCTTTGGTTTTTTCATCCAGCACATTATCAAAGAGTTCTTTGATCTGTTTTTGTTTTTCCAGAAGCTCTTCAGTTTGTTTTTGATCTTCCTGCTGCTGAATGTTTTTGTCGTTCTGTTCTTTAATTTCTTTTACAGCTTCATCGAGTTGTTTTTGTTTATCTAGAAGGGCTTCAATTTGCTTTTTGTCTTCAAAAGAGATCTGTTTTTTATCAATCAGGCTTTCAGCTACTTTTTTACTCTCTTTTTCGATGGTATTGGCCAAACGTATGGCTGACTGCACTTTCTTTTTTAGGGCCTGGTTGCTGGCGTTTACCTGTTCTGCAGTTTCTTTTTTAGTAGGCTGTTTAAAGGTTTTAATTTCTGACCGGGTAACCTTTGCACCATTTACGCCATCATTATCGGCAACTTCAAAGTAATACTCAATCTCCTGGCCGGGTTTGGCGGTAGCAGTTTTTAAATCCCAGAAATAGAAGAAAGTATTTTCTGTTGCATTGCTTTTAATCGCAATATTTTTGGTAACTGTGCTTACAATCCGGTTGTTTTCTTTGATATTGTATTTAAACGTCAAACGGCTAAAGCCGTAATCATCAGTCACTTGCCCGCTGAAATACAAAGCTTTATTGCTTACCGAATCGGGTTTTTCCATTACAGAAATGCCTGGAGATTGATCTTTAATTACTGTAATCTGATGTGATAAGGAATCTCTTAGTGTAACATATTCATTTTTAGGGGTAATGCTGTATTTCGAATTGTTCCTGATTGTGGTATGGAAGGAAGAAGCATTATCTTCAACTTTGAGCAGATTCTCTGCGCCATTTAAAATAAATAAAAGCGAATTACTCTGATCAGTTTTAAAATTCCAGGTAACTTTTGTGCCTTCGGGGAGGAGCATATCGCCAGCATTTGCTATCAATTCCTGTTTTTTGTCCAGGTAGGCAGGGTAATTTAAAATAGCTGTTGCATTAAGCAATTCCGGACGGGGTTTAACTGTAATTGTAAATAGGGCAGAACTAAATCCCCCACCTTTAAAAACCAGTTTTTTATCGTTCTGAATATTTTTAATACTATAATTAAACTTACTAATGTTCTCCTTTTCCAGTTTATAAGTGTTTTTTCCGTCCTCTACATAAATTTCGGCAGGAAGTTCATCGCCGGTTAGCTTTAAGTTCAGGGTTAAATCGTCACCCTGGGTAACTGTTAAGCTTTTATTTAAAATTGAAAAGCTGAATGGCGCTTTTGGTGCAATGTATTCGTCGTATTTAAAAAAACTGTTTGTGCCTTCCCGTAAAATAGTTGGGGCAATAATGGCGATGAGTAAAATGATCGAAAGGGGAACAAAAAGATACTTTAAATATTTCCTGTTATCGTTAATGCTAACCGCTGTATAAAATGGAACAGGTTTAAGTTCGAGGATTTTTTGATCTATACTGGCTATAATGAGGTGATTGTTTTCCGGATGTTTTTCAGATAAATGATGAAGTTGCAGGGTATTGAGCAATTTATCCTTAATATCGGAAAAGTGATTTCCGATGATAACCGATGCTTCGTCAAAAGTGAGGTGCTTGCCTAGCTTTAACATGGCAAGCAAAGGTTTAATAATTAAAAAACCAACTAACAATACACTAGTCAGTAAATAAGCAAAGAATACAAAGGTTTTAAATCCAGCTGTTGGGTTGAGGTAATAAAGGCTTAAAAAAACAACGAGGTACAGTCCTAAAAGTATGGCAGCGGCATAAATGCTACCACGCAAAATCTTATTTAAATAAAATTTGCGGATAAACTCATCTATCTTCCGTAATAAATCGCTGTAGTTATTGTTCACCATGTCACCGTAAATGTAAAAATTGTTCTAATCAATTGAAAGAAACCATAGTAAGGTAACGCGTTTATTTCAAATAGTTTATCATTAAGGCCGATAGTTTGCTGTTTTGAAAGGCATTTCATCATCTTAGAAGCGATGATGAAATGTCAGGCCTTGAATTTATTGTTATACTGGCCCTTTTCTTAAATGCAAGTCTTTTATTTTTTTTGAAAATCAGGTTGCATTGTGGTGTCGGTTAGTGAAGGTATTTGGCTTTCTTGCAGATACTATGTTTTTAGCCCCGGGCGCAGCGGCATCCCCGAAGCGCAGCGCAGGGATATAGCGAAGAACGGGAACAGACTTTAATAGCAGCTCAATCCCTGCGCTTTAAAAAACAAATCGCTTTCTTGTTTTGTGAGATAAAAAAGGATAAAATCTGTCTTTAATTATAATTATATACGTCCTATGGTGAATATTTCTACTCATAGTCCCTATTGTCTTAATATTGAACACAACATTAATTTAAAAATCTTTATCTTGTTTTTATTAATACAAAGGTTACATAGATTTTAAACTAGTGTTCTGATAAAAATCTACTTTTGATCTTTTGCATAATCATACCAAAACATGAAACGAGTACTTATTTCTGCACTGATGTTGTTCATTTTTACTGCTTCTTTTGCTCAAAAATTTAACTGGAATAAAAACCAGGTGATTGCACACCGTGGCGCCTGGAAGAAAAATAATTTTCCTCAAAATTCCATCGCTTCTTTAAACGAAGCCATAAAACTAGGCTGTTATGGCTCAGAATTCGATGTATGGATGACTGCAGACGGTGTTTTAGTCATTAACCACGATCCGGAATTTCAGGGTTTAACGATTGAAAAAGTTAGTTATAATGAACTATTGACCAAAACCATGAGCAATGGCGAGAAAATTCCAACGCTTGAGGCTTATTTACTTGAAGGCAAAAAGCAGAAAAGCACAAAACTAATCTTAGAGATCAAACCATCGCTTATTAGTAAAGAGCGCGGTATTGATGTTACCAATAAATCCGTAGAAATGGTGCAGAAGTTAAAAGTTACCGATTGGGTTGAATACATCAGTTTTGATTACGATTACTGCAAGCGCGTTTTATCATCATTACCAAAAGCAAAAGTGGCTTATTTGAGGGGAGAAATCAGTGCTGAGCAGATAAAAGCCGATAAATTAACAGGTGTTGATTATCATTATAGCGTTTATCAAAAGGATAACTGGATCGAAAATGCACAAAAACTGGGTTTAACCGTAAACGCCTGGACGGTAAATGCAGTACCTGAGATGCAGTGGCTTTTAGCACACAAAGTAGATTATATTACCACAAACGAACCTGAATTGCTTTTTGAAGAAATAAAAAAAACACCTGTTGCAGAGGGGTGGAAGCTAAAATGGGCAGATGAATTTGACGATGCGGGCTTACCTTTGGCAAAAAACTGGAGTTACGATGTAGGTGGAAAGGGTTGGGGCAATAACGAGCTTCAATATTATACTGATGCCGATAGCACGAATGCAATTGTAAAAAAAGGCAGTTTGAACATTACTGCCGTAAAAGCAGAAAAAGAAAGTAATCATTATACTTCAGCCAGATTAGTAACTAAAAATAAATTTGATTTTAAATACGGAAGGGTAGAAGTTCGTGCCATATTGCCTAAAGGCAGGGGTTTGTGGCCTGCAATATGGGCTTTACCAACCGATTCGAAATATGGAAGCTGGCCAAATAATGGCGAAATTGATATCATGGAACATGTAGGTTATGATCCGGACACTGTTCATGGAACGGTACACACCGGAAAATTTAACCATGTAATTAAAACGCAGCTTGGCAAGGCTTTAAAAATTAATAATCCTTATACCGAGTACCATGTTTATGCTATGGAATGGTTTGCAGATCGGATCGATTTCTTTGTTGATGATCAAAAATACTTCACTTTTAACAATACCAAAAAAGGATCTGGAGACTGGCCGTTCGATCAAAACTTCCACTTAATCTTAAATGTAGCTGTTGGTGGTGGCTGGGGCGGAAAAGAAGGAATAGACGATGCTGTTTTCCCGGCAACAATGAAGGTTGATTATGTGAGGGTGTTTCAGAAGTAATGGTTTTTTAGTATAATTAAACTACCAGAACTTCTTACTAATTAGCGCTTTAAATTAACTGTCAACTGAAAATTACTAAGCTATATTTTTGTGTAATTTATGGACTCACGTAGAGAATTTCTAAAAAAAGCGGCCTTATTTGCGGGAGCCACCGGCATGGCCAATACCTTGCCCAGTTCGGTACTAAAGGCTATGGCCATTAATCCAGAACCTGGCAGTACATTTTACGACGCGGAGCACATTGTTTTTCTGATGCAGGAAAACAGGTCCTTTGATCACATGTTTGGTAAAATGAAAGGTGTACGTGGATTTAATGACCCACACGCGCATATCCAGCCCGATGGGAACAAAGTTTGGCTGCAAAAAGACGGACAGGGCTATACTTATGCACCCTTTCATGTCGACATTAACAAAACGAAAATTACGTGGCAGGGCGGTTTGCCTCACTCATGGAACGACCAGGTAGCAGCTCGCAATGGCGGGCGTTACGATAAATGGTTGCCTGTTAAAAGCCCAATGACGCTGGCATACTATGACCGGAATGATATTCCTTTTTATTATGCCATGGCCGATGCCTTTACGATCTGTGATCAGCATTTTTGCTCATCGTTAACCGGAACGACACCAAACAGACTATTCTTTTTTACGGGGACTGTTCGTGGAGAAAAAAGTGCAAATCAGATTGCGGTAGTTAATAATGATCAGGCTGAATCGCAAAATAATGTATTTGTAGACTGGCCAACTTTTCAGGAAACACTGGAAGATAATGGTATTGACTGGCGCATTTACCAAAACGAACTGTGGACTTCCAAACTTCCGGAAGGCGAAATAGACGATTGGTTAGGAAATTACGGCGATAATCCTGTTGAATACATCAGCAGGCACAACGTTAAACTATCAGCTTATTTCAGAAAAAATGGCGATAATACCGTTAAACCGGCATTATCTGCTAAAGAAGTTCAGGAGAAATATGATAAATTATCTCAAAAGGGAAAAAATCTGATCGATAAAGCTTTTACCACCAATATTTCTCAAAAAGATTACTTAGAACTTGAACCTTTCACGTTTAAAAACGATCAAGGCCAATCAGAAACTATAAATGTTCCGAAAGGAGATATTTTTCATCAGTTCAGAATGGACGTGGATAGTGGAAAGTTACCAACGGTTTCATGGTTAGTTGCACCTCAACGTTTTTCTGATCATACCAGTTCTCCTTTGTATGGAACATGGTATGTAAGTGAGGCTTTGGATATTTTAACTAAAAACCCCGAGGTTTGGAAAAAAACAATTTTTGTTTTAACCTATGATGAAAATGATGGTTATTTTGATCACCAGCCACCTTTTGTCGTTCCAAATCCTAATGATCCAAACAGTGGGAAGGTATCTTCAGGAATTAATTATGCAACAGACTTCGAGTCTAAAAAGGGGAGTCCGATTGGTTTGGGTTACCGTGTACCCTTGGTTATTGCGTCACCATGGAGCAAAGGCGGTTTCGTCAACTCGCAGGTTTTCGATCATACTTCATCATTAATGTTTATGGAAAAATGGCTGGCTAAAAAAACAGGCAAAACCATTAAAAGTAATAATATAAGTGATTGGAGAAGGAATGTCTGTGGCGATTTAACCTCGGTATTTAGGCCGTATCATGGAGAAGAGATCAAATCTCCTGAACCACTAAAGCGTGATGTTGTAGTAACCAATATCGGGAATGCTAAAAATAAACCTGCTCAGGTCGGCCCTACCGCACTCAATAAAATCGAAATTGAAAAAATAAATAAATTTGAAGCCTTTTCTGCTGAAACATCTAATCATGCTCCAAAGCAGGAGAATGGAACGAAGCACGCATGTGCCTTGCCTTATCATTTAACAGTTGATGCAAATTTGATTAACAATGAGATTGCACTTACTTTTCAATCGGTAAAAACCTTGTTTGGAAGCGAAATAGAGACTGTTGGTGCACCTTTCAACATGAATACCATTGCTAAATTTGATGGTGTTGTAGGCAAGACATGGGCGTATGGTGTAAAAGCAGGCGATGTATTGAAAGATCGCATCAACCTAAACGATTTTGATAGTGAAATTTATGATCTTACAGTAAGTGGTCCAAATGGATTTTACAGAAGTTTCACAGGCAGTAAAAAGAATCCTTCCATTTTTGTAAAAACATACCCGGAGCAAGGTGGTTTGGTAAGCAAAAAACTTACAGGTAACCTGGTTTTTGCTATTGAGAATAAAGGTGCCAGCCTGGTAACACTTCAAATTGTAGATAATAAATACAAATCGCGAAATAAAACAGTAACCATCAAGGCTAAATCAAGTACAAAGATCTCGTTTAATCTGGCTAAAAACGCCAATTGGTACGATTTCAGCATTGTACAGCCTGGTAATGGCACATTTAAGCACCGTTATGCTGGTAAAATAGAAACCGGAGAAATTACAAAAACCGACCCGTATATGGGCAATGCATTATAAAAATCCGGAAAGCTATCGTGTGGACACATCTACGTTAGCAGTATTTGTTTTTCAGTAAATTTTCCTAAGGCGATCGTCATGCTGATCCGATAGCTATCGGATTTATTTCAGCATCTTTCCTGCTAAATAACCAGCTTTGATATTTTAAAAACTATAGCTTAGAGATAAATGTAGGATTTTTTCTCTCTATTCCTTACTGTGTCAACACAATTGAGTAAAACATTCTTCTATCGCTCTATGCCGCGGGGCATGGTACTTTGGAGCGCCAAAGTACCCAAAGCGCTTTGTCAATCCAGCAATGAGCCTTTTGCACAATCTCATACACATCAAAAAAACAGCGACACTTCGTTTAATCAGTTGTTGTCTGTGTTTTCTTTAGTCTTATTGAGCCCTTCGGGGTTTGTGTTCAATATTTTTTAAAATTAAATCATCGGTTACGAACACAAAACCACTGCGTTTCAGGTTTGTTAGTGCCGTTTTTACTTTTGTGCACCTGTTTTTTTGATTTCCCTGGCTCTTGGGATTGACATCGTCCTTGGTTAAAATCCGTGCTTTATTAAAGTTAGTTAACAAAATGCCTAAACTAAACTTAAAAAAGATGTGATCACGCAATAGCTTAAAAAGGGTGTGGCTTTTGAAAGAAACTATGTTTATTTGTGTGATATGCAGAGTAAACCGTCGATATATCAGGAAGCTATAATCTTAATAATTACCTCCTTAAACGATAACTAATTTTATACCTGCTATTGTTTAGTGTATGGAGATAAAAAAACGATTTAAACAAAAAAGTCCCGGCAACAACCGGGACTTATATTTTATTTCTTTTTAACTTAAAAATTAATCGGTAATTCTACCTGCGTTCTGTCCCAGCCAATAACCAGGTGAGCACCTCCATTAACCTCAGTAAAGGTTAACGAGAAATATTCGATTGGTTTAGCCAGGGTTTTTACCGGAACATTTACACGAACAATATCTTTAGCTTGATTGTAGGTAAAAGCACCCCATTTATCGGTTTCACTATTTACAATAATAGTCCAGGTATCTTTGTTAGGAATAGCGAACAGGCTATAGGTACCTGCTTTGATTTTCTTGCCGCCAATGCTTACTTTTTTAAAGAAACGGACTTCTGTACTTTCGTTCGCACCAAAACGCCAAACATTACCATATTGTTCTAAAACGCCAAAAATATCACGTCCTTTCTTTTGTGGGCGCGAATAAACAATCTTTATAATTGGTTTTGTTGGATCTCCGGCTTTTGCCTTTGGGACATTAAGCGGAAAATAAACAATGTCTGCAGGACTTGGGTCTGCAGCAGGAAATTTTATTTCAGCGGGAGTGGCTTGTTGGGCCCTGGCGCTAAAACAAAAAAGAGCGAAAACAACAATGAAGATATTTTTCATTTTTAGGTTTTTGTTTTCAGTGGCTATGAGCATTCATGATTTTATAGTCATTTATAAAATCATAACGGTCTCATTTACTATGGAATTAATTTTTAATCCTTGTAAGGATCTAGTTGTAAAAGGGCTAAAAACTAGTATTTTCTTCCTTTAACAATAGCGTTTAAAAATAAGCCTGCTGTTAACAAACCTAAAACACCACCTAATAAAGCGAAAATATAGTTTTGCGTAATGATTGCTCCAGTTAGAACTCCGAAGAATAAACCTAAAGCATAATATAACCAGTTGAAATTATTGCTGCTGTTCTCTTGTACACTCATGTTTTCTGTTATTTGGAGGCAAAGTTAGTATTTATTTTAAATTTGTCATTATGTCTAAATTATAATTAATTATCAATTCCAGCCCATCTGTAATCAATATCTCGCTTCTGGCGGCTCTCACCCAAATCCGATAACTATCGGATTTATTTTAAGGTATGTTCAATCATAGAATATAAGGTTATATCATATTTACAAATTGCATCTTAGGCCTATTTTTAAGGGCAGCCATAATTCAGCTATGACAATTCGATACTTTGTCGGGTTTAAGGTAGTCTGAGTTCGACAATGAAAAATTAGAAAACTTGCTCTATTATATAACCCTACGAACCTCAGTTCGATTATGTTTATTCACAAGACTAATTTTAAATCCTTGAAACTGCCGCGATCGTCGAGGCTTATCATCGATAAGTGACCATTGACAGAATCCATTAGCCGGACCGTTATTCCCGAGCAGACATATCGTGTGGACACAATTAATTATAAATTCGTCTATCGCTCTATGCCGCTGGGCATGGTACTTTGGAGTGCCAAAGTACCCAAAGCGCTTTGTCAATCCAGCAATGAGCCTTTTCCCAGTCTTACACACATCAAAAAAACAGCGACACTTAGTTTAATCAGTTGTTGTCTGTGTTTTCTTTAGTCTGATTGAGCCCTTCGGGGTTTGTGTTCAATACTTTTTTTTAAAAAAAATTAAATTATCGGCTATGAACACAAAACCACTGCGTTTCAGGTTTGTTAGTGCAATTTTTACTGTTGTACAACTGTTTTTTTGATTTCCCTGGCTCTTGGGATTGACAGCGTCCTTGGTTAAAATCCGTGTTTTATTAAAGTTGGTTAGCAAAACGCCTAAAAATATTAAAAAAAGATATGTCCACACGATAGGCGCAGGCGGGAATCTTAAGCACTTGCATTTTTGATTCCCAATCGTGTTGTGAATTACGATCTCGTGTAGCCTGCCAGGGTTACGAAGATCACATCTAGTAGAAAAGCTTATTTCGTTGCCCAGGGTGATTATTTGTTTAAAAATTTGGGGTTTTATCAAGAAAATGTAAAAGAATTGAGTAAACATTTGGAAGTTAATCAATCGTTTGATTAATTTTGTGTCGTTAAAAAGAAATGAAAACAGAAAAAGTAGATAAAAGACAGGCCATTCTTGAGGCAGCTGAAAAGCTGTTTTGCGAGACGGGGTACGAAGGTACTTCCACCCGCCAGATTGCTAAGGAATCTGGAGCGAACATGGCGATGATAAATTATTATTTCGGTTCTAAAGAAGGGGTTTTTGTGGAGATTATGAACGAGCGTATTGCTGGTTTTGCTTCTCAGTTAAAAATCATTAATGAAGATAAGATTTCGGCATTGGAAAAATTGCACAAGGTTATTGAGGGCTATGTAAATAGGATATTAAGTAACACTGCATTTCATAAAATGATGCACAGAGAACTGTCTTTAACGCAAAGGCCAGAAATGTACGATAAGATTAAAGATGCAATGAGCCATAACATGCAGCTTATTGATCGCATTATTACCGATGGGATAGAAGATGGCAGCTTTAACAAGGTAGATGTACGGATGGTAATTGCGACCATTATGGGCACCATAACCAATATTGTTATTGCCCCCCATAAGGTAATATCATGTTCAAACTTCGATCTGAACAACCCGAAAGACAAAAAAATTATTAAAGACAGGGCGGTTGCCCACTTACAAGATCTAACAACAGTTTATTTAACAACAAAAAGATGATACCCAGATCAATTAGATTAATGCTTGTGGCATCATTAATTCCGGCAGCGTTGTTTGCACAGAGCTCGAAAGAATTAAATATCAACCAGGCAATAGAACTTGGCATAGCCAACAGTAAAAACTTAAAACTTTCCCAAAACAAGATCGATCAGGCAGTAGCTCAATTGGAGGTTGTAAAAGACAATGCTTTACCAACCGGAAATGCAAGTTTTATATACAACCACGCTGAAATCCCTACCACTACTTTTACTTTGCCAGGTAGCGAATCTTCTCTTCGCCTGCCTAAAAGAGCCGATGCTTTTGTCGGAACTGCTGCAGTACAGGAACTCGTTTACGGTGGTGGTAAATTGAAATATGCAAAAGAATCGACCAAATTATTGGCAGAGGTTGCACGTTTGGATGCCGATAAGAGTAAGGAAGAGATCACTTACGCAGTTATCAATACCTACTATTCTTTATATAAGGTTTTACAGAGCAGAAAAGTGGTTGATCAGAATTTAGAATCAATTGCTGCACAAATTAAACAGGCACAACGTTTCTTCGAGCAGGGCATTGTAACCAAAAATGATGTGTTGCGTTTTCAATTGCAACAGGCAAACGTGACGTTAACCCAAATGGACATCGAGAGCAACCGCAAAGTAATCAATTATAACTTAGATATTCTTTTAGGTTTACCAGAAGATACTGAAGTTAAAATTGTTGATCCAACCTTAGGCTTAAAAACACCGGGTTCGTTAAATGAATACATCGGTCGGGCTTTCGCTAACCGCCAGGAGTTAAAACAACTTGATATTCAGAACAAAGTGGCCGATTTTAATATCAAAACCATTAAGGCAAATACTTTACCTACCGTTGGAGTTGGCGCAAACCTGTACTACATTAACCCAAGCGGTAACTTTATTCCGCCGGCAAACCAATATTTAATGCCGATTACGCTTGGCGCAACGGTTTCCTGGAATTTCGGAAACCTTTGGACAAATAAAAATAAAGTAAGCCAGGCAAAAATTGAACAAAGCGAAATTACTATTCAGAAGGATATTTTATCTGATCAGGTAAAAACCGACATCAACAAAAACTTTCAAAATTACCAGGTGGCCATGAACAAAATCCAGGTTCTGGAAACGTCAATTGCACAGGCTACCGAAAACGATAAACTATTGGCATCGAAATATAAAAACAATGTGGCTTCAGTAACCGACCGCATTGATGCAGAAACTTTATTATACCAGGCAAAAATAAACTTAGAGATAGCGAAGGCAGATGCAGGTTTGGCTTACTATACCTTATTAAAATCAACAGGAAAAATAACGCAATAAATACAGCAATGACAACTGAAAAGAAAAAAAAGAACATAGTAGTACCCATCATTTTAGGTGTTTTACTAGTAATAGGTGTAATCTTCGGGATTACGGAATGGAATTATTATAGCAAACACGTAGATACGGATGATGCTCAGATTGATGGTGATATCAGTCCTGTTGTTGCGCGTGTTGGTGGTTATGTAAAGGATATTAATTTTGAAGAAAATACACACGTAACTGAAGGACAGGTTTTAGTGAAACTTGACGATAGCGATTACAAAGTGAAATTAGAGCAGGCACAATCTGGCCAAAAAGGAGCGAGTGCAGGTGTAGGAGTGGCGCAATCGCAAATTATCGCAACTCAGGCAAATACCAGTACTGCAAAAGCAAACGTAGCTGCGGCAAGGGTTAAATTAAACCTGGCCAATAAGGATTACGAACGTTATGCAAACCTTGTAAAAGACGGATCGATTACCCAGCAAGCTTTCGATCAGGCTAAAGCCTCAAAAGAATCTGCGCAGGCAGCTTACCAGGCAGCAGTGGATCAATACAATGCTGCAGTTAAACAGGTTGGTACTACACAATCACAATTGGCTGTAAGCAGCAATGTAATAAGCCAGCGCCAAAGTGATATCGATTTTGCTAAACTTCAATTATCATATACTGATATTAAAGCTCCTGCAACAGGTATTGTTTCTAAAAAGAATGTTCAAAAAGGACAATTGGTTCAGGCAGGTCAGTCTTTATTCTCTATTGTAAACGACGGAAGCATTTATGTAACGGCTAACTTTAAAGAAACCCAACTGGAGAAAATCAAAGAAGGTTCTAAAGTAGAGATCGAAGTGGATGCTTATCCTGATCAAAAAATTGAAGGCGAAGTATATAACTTCTCACCTATTACTGGTGCAAAAGGATCTTTATTGCCTCCTGATAATGCTACTGGTAACTTCGTTAAAGTTGTGCAACGTGTTCCGGTAAAAATCAAAATCCATCCATCAAAAGAACTGTTGTCTAAATTACGTCCAGGAATGAGCGTTAAAGCTTCAGTATCTACTAAATAATATTAAAATGGCCGAAGTAGGTTTAAAAAAGTGGATTATTACGTTTACGGTAATCACAGCTTCTTTGTTGGAGTTGATTGATACAACTATCGTAAACGTTGCAATTCCACAGATACAGGGAAACCTGGGCGCCACTCTTGAAGATATCGCCTGGTTATCTACTGGATATGCCGTTGCGAACGTAATCGTCCTGCCCATGTCGGGCTGGTTGGGGAGTCGTTTCGGACGTAAAAATTATTTCTTAACCTCCATTATTGTTTTTACCCTTGTTTCCTTTTTATGTGGAAACGCAACATCCTTAAATGAACTTATTTTATTCAGGATTTTGCAGGGAGTAGCAGGTGGAGGATTAATTTCAACAGCACAAGCTATTCTGATAGAAACTTGGCCGCGTGAGGATGTGGGTATTGCTACCGCATTGTTTGGTTTAGGTGCCGTTGTTGGTCCAACTGTAGGTCCAACCATTGGTGGTTATATTTTAGAGATCGCTGATTGGCCCTGGATTTTTTATGTAAATATTCCCGTCGGGATACTCGCCGCCTATTGTACCTATACTTTTATTCGAGAGACACCAAAAGATGGAAAAGGTAAGCCTGTAGATTGGTGGGGAATCGCATTATTGGCAATTGCAGTTGGTAGCTTGCAAACGGTACTTGAAAAAGGAGAGAGCGAAGATTGGTTCTCCACACCTTATATTACGGCTTTAGCTGTTCTATCTGTTTTTGGTTTGCTTTTATTTATCTGGAGAGAAACCGCTACCGAATACCCGATCGTAAACTTGAGGATTATGAAGAAACGGAGCTTTTCTATCGGTATGTTTACCTCCTTCATTTTAGGGTTTGGATTATATGGATCGGTATTCGTATTTCCTGTATTTGCGCAAAACCTTTTAGGCTTTACTCCTTTACAAACAGGTAAGCTGTTTATTGCAGGTGGTATTTGTACTATTGCCATGATGCCTTTCATTGGTATTATGCTCAAAAAGGGTGTGCCTGCACAATTTATGGCTACAGGAGGCATGTTTTTATTTTTCGTTTTCTGTTGGATGTTAAGTAATTCTACATTGGCTTCCGGAACAGGAGATTTTTTCTGGCCATTGGTAATTAGAGGTTTCGGTATGGCTCTATTGTTTGTACCACTAACAACTTTAGCCATGCAGGATTTGTCGGGGGCAGAGATTGGTCAGGGGTCCGGTTTGAATAACATGAGCAGACAACTAGGCGGTTCTTTTGGTATCGCAGCATTAACTACATTAATCCACATCCGTTCTGGCTTCCATAGGAGTAGTTTACTTGCCAACGTTAATGAATATAACCCCGCGTTTATCCAGAAGTTAAATGCATTAACAAGCGGTTTTATGGCCAAAGGATCATCATTTATTGATGCGAAATTGATGGCGATGAAAGCAATTGAAGGTTCGGTAATTAAACAAACCATGCTGCTTACTTATAACGATGCTTATTGGGTAGCCGGATTGATTATGTTATTCTCTATACCTTTATTATACCTTCAGAAATTTAAGAAAAATGCAAACATTGTTACAGATGCGCATTAAAATTTGCAAAGAAATGCCATAAATAATGGCAAAAAATAAAACAGCCGGTGTGTTTTATTACATCGGCTGTTTTAACCCAAAAAATTAACAATCAATGCAATGCCCTTAAACATTGCAAATGTTCTTACTTAACCACATAGTAGCCAAATAAGATTTTAAAATTAAAATTTATTCTACAATTTTCCAAATTGTAAGCAATAGAATTTTAATACCTTATGCATTTTTTGTAGTATTACGCTATACAAAACTATTGCTTAAGCTATGCCCAAACTTCGTTTAACAACGCAACGTGAATCTATTTTTAACAATGAGGTAATCTCAAAATTCGAACTGTTTAACAGTTTATTTCTCACCTTGCCTTTTTACAAAATTAAGGATACCGGAACACTGCTTCCCCTTTTCTTTAAAAGTTGTGAAGAAGGAATTGCGAACGGAGAAAAACCTGCACAGATTATCGAAGAATTTTTTGCCAAGTACACCAGCTATACCGAGCGTAAAGATATTGTTGACCTTCTTTTCCGGTTTATCCAGTATATAGAGCGTCAGGTTGTGCTTTTTGATGCTGTTGAAGATGCTTCTTTTACCAAGTTAAATACCACCGATGAGCAGAGTACATTGGCCTTTATTTTAAAAAAGAATGCCGATAGTAAACCTGCACTGGCCAAAATTGAAAAACTGATAGATGAGCTTTCGCTCCGTTTGGTTTTAACGGCACACCCTACTCAGTTTTATCCCGGCAGCGTTTTGGCCATCATTACTGATTTAACCAAGGCCATTAGGGATAACAACATCACCGCTATGAACTCGCTTTTACAACAGTTGGGTAAAACGCCATTTTTTAATAAAAAATCGCCAACACCTGTTGATGAAGCCCTAAACCTAGCCTGGTTCCTCGAAAATACCTTTTATTTTGCTGCGGCAAATATTCAGGAAGAAATAGATCAGAACCTGGATGAATACAACCTCGAAACCAAGAAAATTTTAGAACTCGGTTTCTGGCCGGGAGGTGACAGGGATGGAAATCCGAATATTCATGCCGATACCACTTTGGCGGTTTCTAAAATGTTGCGACAGATCCTTTTCCGCTGTTACTACCGTGATTTCAGGGTAATTAAACGCCGCATTACTTTTAGAGGGGTTGAAGAAAATATTGCAAAACTGCATGATGTGCTTTATCAAAATGCTTTTGATCAAACCTGCGAACTGCATGATATTTCTGATGAATTAAAGGATAACCTGAATAAAATTAAAGAAACCTTATTGGCGGAACATGAAGGTTTATTTGTTGATCTGGTTAACGACCTGATTCGTAAGATAGATCTATACGGAAACTATTTTGCTTCGTTGGATATCCGTCAGGATAGCCGCGTGCTGAGAAGTGTACATGCTTACTGTCGTGAAAATAAACCGATTTCTTCATTATATCCTGCAGATTACGATAAATTATCAGAAGCTGAAAAACTAAACCTGATTTCTTTTAAAGAAGCAACCGTTGTTTATGCAAGCGCGCCTGATGCTTTAATTGAGGATACCATTGAGGTAATTAAAGAAATTAAAGGAATTCAAAAACGCAATGGCGAAAAAGCTTGTCACCGTTTTATTATCAGCAATTGCCAGCAGGCCAGCGATATTTTACAGTTGATCGAACTTTTCCTTTGGAACGGCTGGAGCAAAGAATCATTAACGATTGATTTTGTGCCGCTTTTTGAAACCGTTAACGATTTAAAGGGCGCTGCTGCTATTATGGACACCTTGTATAGCAATCCTTTTTATAAATCGCATTTAGCGAGCCGTGGCAATAAACAGGATATTATGCTGGGTTATTCTGACAGTACCAAAGATGGCGGTTATTTAATGGCCAACTGGTCTATTTTTAACGGAAAGACTTCATTGTCGGCCATTTCTGCTAAACACAATATTCAATTGGCATTTTTCGATGGCCGTGGCGGACCTCCTGCACGTGGTGGAGGTAAAACACACCGTTTTTATGCCTCAATGGGTAAAGAAATTGCGAATAAAAATATGCAATTAACCGTTCAGGGTCAAACCATCAGTTCGCAATACGGTTCGGTAGAAAGTGCTGAATTTAATATAGAACAATTGATCAATGCAGGATTAACCTCAGGACTGAAAGAAAAGCACAACATTCTTTTAGACCCTGAAAATAAGGCCCTGCTTGATGAAATGGCGGAAGAAAGTTATAAAGCTTTTGTAGACTTGCGTGAGCACCCTTTATTTGTGAGTTATTTAGAGAAATTATCCCCTTTAAAACTGTTATCTCAGGCTAATATCAGCAGTCGCCCGGTAAAAAGAAACGGCGGCGGCGAAATGAAACTCGAAGATTTAAGGGCCATTAGTTTTGTAACGGCCTGGAGTATGCTGAAACAAAATGTTCCAGGTTTCTATGGGATGGGAACGGCATTGAGAACTCAGGAAAAGGCTGGTAATTGGGATAAAGTGCTTAAGGTTTATGAGGATTCTGATTACCTGAAAACCATTGTAGATAACTGTATGATGAGCATGAGCAAATCAGACTTTGTAATTACGGCTCATTTGGCCAACGACAAAGAGTTTGGTGCTTTTTGGACTCAATTACATGATGAGTTTAAATTAACCAAGGAGATGCTTTTAAAACTCTCAGGACAGTCAACTTTAATGGCTAATTATCCTGTAGATAAAAAATCAATTGCCACTCGTGAGAAAATTATTCTGCCTTTAGTATTGATTCAGCATTTTGCTTTAGAAAAATTGCAGCACGATCAGAACGAAAAAGACCAGCATGCTTTAGAAAAGCTTGCCGTTAGAACCGTTTTTGGTATTGTAAATGCCGGCAGGAATTTGGCTTAATGATGTACAAACCTCGCAGGTTTCAAAAACCTGCGAGGTTTAAAAATACAATGTCCAAGGTCTGTGTCCTCAAAGACCTTTTTTATTGCCTGCTGTCATTCTGAACGCAGTGAAGAATCTTTTGCACTGAAATTAATTGCTTAGCGTTGATCCTGTAGCGCTTCGGCTGGGGATTCTTCACTGCGTTCAGAACGACAAGCCCATTTAAAAAAATCCCTTGCAGATTTTCATCTACAAGGGATTTATATTTCGAAAAGCCAGATTAAGCTTTAAGACGATTATCGATCAATCGAACCCATTACCTTTTGGCCGAAAGCATTTAATGCGTCCTTTTCAGCCGCGCCTTCACTTACCATCTGGTGTACTTCAAGCGCACCACAGATATTGGTAATCATTTCGCCAGCAACATCAACTTCGTGTTCGCTAACGCCTCTAAACTCGCAGAAAGCTTCTAAAACCTCCAAAGTGTTCTCCAGTTGTGCCGGAGTGGTGTTTTGAAATAACTGTCTTATAACCGGAATTTTCATTACTTTATCTTGTTAAATAGTTCAATTAAACCTTCTGCTTTGTTGGTTTGCACCTGATCTACCAAGCTACCGCCTTCAAAAGCTGCAAAAGTTGGTAAATTATCAACGTTCGCAAATTTGCGTGAGTTTGGAAGTTTTTCGGCATCAACAATTAAGAAAGCTACATCTTCATTTTCTGAAGCCAGTTTTTTAAACTTAGGTTTCATGATCCGGCAGTTTCCGCACCAGGATGCAGCATACTGAACCATCACCTTTGAGTTATCGGCTAAATATTGTTGAAGGTTATCTTCTGTTAATTCTAAAAACATAACGTTTTGTTTAATTAGTTAGCGGCTAAATACTCAGCTACGCCAGTTCTGTTTGCATTCATTGCTTCTTTTCCTTCTTCCCAGTTTGCAGGACAAACTTCACCATGTTTCTGCACGTGAGCGTAAGCATCAATTAAACGTAAATATTCTTTAACGTTTCTACCTAGTGGCATATCGTTAACACTTTCGTGGAAAACTTTACCAGTTTCGTCGATTAAATAAGTAGCTCTGAAAGTTACGTTAGAGCCTGAGAAAGATTCGTTTCCTTCTTCATCGTAGTTAACTTCCTGATCTAAAATATCTAAGATACCTGATAATTGTCTGTGTGTATCCGCTAAAATTGGATAAGTAACACCTTCAATACCACCATTATCTTTTGGCGTATTTAACCAGGCGAAGTGAACTTCATTGGTATCGCAAGATGCACCGATAACAATTGTATTTCTTTTTTCAAATTCAGGTAAAGCAGCTTGGAAAGCATGTAATTCTGTAGGGCAAACAAAAGTAAAATCTTTTGGATACCAGAATAATAACACTTTACTATTTTTGTTTACAGCTTCTTCAAATACATTGATTTTCAAGTCATCACCCATGTCTGACATTGCATCAATACTAACACTTGGGAATTTTTTACCTACTATTGCCATAATTTTTTGTCTTTAATTTTATACTGCAAAGGTAAGGCTAAAACAGGTGTCAATCAACCCTGTTTCACTAATTGTTAATTGTATTTATTGATAACGATATAGATGAAAACTATATTCTTTGTGGGAAATATAGCGGAGTTCTATTTTGGTTCTTTGCTGTCATGCTGAGGCAGGAAGCATCTGCAGATGCTTAATATAAAATGGTCGTCATTGCGAGGCACGAAGCAATCTTAAAGCGCTCGCTGGTAGCGATCGTTGTAAGATTGCTTCCTCGGCTGAAAAAGCCTCTTCGCAATGACGGCCAAATAAAAGAAAAGGCTATTTCTTTAACGTATTCTCATACAGCTTAAATATCCTTTTATACTCATCTGTCCAGCTGCTTGGCTCAATAAAACCATGGTCTTCTACCGGGTAAACCGCAAGTTCCCAATTGTTTTTGCCCAGCTCTATAAAACGCTGCGTAATGCGCACAATATCCTGAAAATGAACATTTACATCCACCATTCCGTGTGCCATTAAAAGATTGCCTTTTAATTTATCGGCGAAATAAATCGGCGAACTTCTTTTATAGGCAATTGGATCGTTATAAGGCTCGTTTAAAATATTTGAAGTATAGCCATGGTTATAGTGCGCCCAATCAGTAACGGAACGCAAAGCAGCACCACTGGCAAAAACATCAGATTCGTTGAACATGGCCATCAGTGTGATAAAACCGCCATAAGAGCCACCATATAAACCCACATGTTGAGGATTAACACCATATTTCTCTACCAAAAACTTAACCCCATCCGCCTGGTCAGTTAAATCTTTTCCACCCATGTGGCGGTAAATACCCGTACGGTGATCGCGGCCATAACCGGAACTTCCTGTATAATCGATATCGATTACGGTATAACCATTGTCAGCCAGTAAATTGTTAAACATAAACTCGCGAAAGTAGGTGCTCCAGCCAAAGTGTACGTTTTGTAAATACCCTGCACCATGTACAAAAACTACCGCAGGGTGGTTAGGGTTGGGATTGTCTGATTTATACACCCTCGCATAAACATCCGCGCCATAACGGTTTTTAAAAGTAACCATATCGGGTTGACGCCATTTGTAAGAATTAAATTCGGCAGAAGCAGATTGCGTAATTTGTACGGCTTTAGCCCCCGCTTTATTTGGCTGGAGATATAGTTCTCCGGGTTTGTCCATGTAAGAATAATTAATGGCAAGGTATTTTTCATCAGGGGAAAGGGTAATGTCATTTAAGCCCTTCATAGTGGTAATTTGAACAAGTTCACCGCCATTTATGCCGATTTTAAAAAAATTGGTAATCCCGGGGTGTTCTTTATTCGCTTTGATATAAAAAGTATTTCTATCTTTTGATAACTGTACCGATTGTACTTCCCATTTGCCGGCAGTAAGCTGTTTTTTATCACCTGTAGCTACATTAACCACATAAAGGTGGGAATATCCTGTCGCTTCGCTTTGATAATAAAAGCGGTTATTATCGATCCAGCCTGTGCTGCCCTGGTAAAAACCACTAATGCCCGGGCCACCAATCCATGCTTCATCGCGTTGGCGGTCGACCAAAGAAAATTTTCCTGTTAAAGCGTCCAGCTTCAGTATCCATCGGTCTTTATTATCGGTAGAAGTAGCCACAACAATTGCAGAATTTCCATTATCATTCCAAAACGGACCAAAGAAATTTACAGGCCGGTCGGCATTTTTCTTTTTTAAGGTATCCAGTTCCCTTTGATAATCTTTCAGGTAATCAGGCAGGTCTTTTATACCGGTAATGGTTGACGTTTGGATCGCATAAACAGTATCGCGTTGCGTATCATAAATAAAACCCTGCGAGGTGTTTTCATTTTCGCCAACTTTTGTTCTACCCGGAATATCTTCGGTATAACCTGATGATGTAACATAGTTTGGAACAATGGTGTTATGGTTGTTCTGTGCTGGTGTAGTTAATTTATAGGTAATAAAATGTCCATCCGGGCTAATGATTACGCTGTTTAAGAACTTGTCTTCAGTATATAGTTCTTTTAAAGGTTTTGTATCTGCAGCGGTACTCCCAAAGCGGCCTCTTCCACTGCGTGAACCGTTTTTGGCTTCGGCATTTCGTTTTTTAATAATATCGAAGAGCTCGGTCTGTTGTGCTTTTAGCCATTTATCCTGTTCGGTAGCCGGTTTACTTTCTGCTCTTCCGGCTTTTTTACCTTTAACAAAATTGGTAAGCTGTTTCGTTTCTGCTGATTTTAAATCAACGACGAAAAGATTATCGCCCAATTGGTAAACAACATTTCCATTGGTTAAAAAAACCGGACTGCTTTCCCGTTCCTGTGTGCTGGTTAAGCGCGTTTCCTTATTCGTTTTGAAATTCTGTAAATAAATATCACCGCTTTTCTCAACTAAGCCTAGGTAGCGATCGGCATTGTAGGTGTAATTTAAACTCAATAGTTTTTCATCTTCCTTTTCCGCTGCTTTAACAGGTTTTGAAGAAGCAGCCGAAACTTTGAATAATTCTTCTTTGGCTTTATTTTCAAGGTTCCAGTTAAAATATAAGGTTTTGCTATCTGCTGTCCAGCGGAAATTAGTTGGCGAAATACCCATCCATTTTGGGTCGCGCATTATTTTTTCGACAGTTAAAGGGGCCAATTGTTGTGCAAAAGCATACTCGCCTGTGCAAAGCAAAAGGAAAAGTAAATATTTCTTCATGAATTTTAGGTTTGGATGCAATTTAGGCAAAGCGCAACCTAATTTTAAAAGGAAATGGAAATGTTACAACCTCTGCCTGATGAATTAACCACAGATAAAAGGGATGAACACAGATAATTTTTGGTAATTATGTCTATGTGTGTAAATCTGTAGCAAAAATTAGCGGATTACCCTACCAGTTTTATCTACATTGACAATATCGAAAGGTTTTAAATATTCGTTTATAATGACTGTAAATTCGCGTCTGGTCAATACTTTTTTGAGATCGTAATTACTGCTAAACCTATAATTTTTGTTCCATTTTTTTTGTAGTTCGTCTTTTGTGGCTTCAATTGATTTATTGCCCACATAACAAACCATAGAAATCGTATTTTCCAAATTAATGGGAATATTCTGATGATCATCGAACCAGATCTGTGCTTTGTAATAATACGCTTTGATCGGTTCTTTAATTTCTTGATAAGTAACCTCTTTTTCGGGGGCAAAATATGCTTTCCCTTTTGTGATTTCTGCTTTGATAATTCCTGTGATACCCACTTTTTGAATGGCTAACCAGTTGGAATCAGTCATTTTTACATCTTCAAAGGGCATTAACGCGTGCTTATAGGCCAATAATTCTCCCTGGATTCTTTTTAAATTTGACAAACTGGTTTTGGTGTCAAAAAATGCGGCATAAGCTGCGGTTGCCCCGGCTGCTTGTCCAATTTCAAATTGATCTTTAGGGATATAAAGCAGGTTTTCCTGATCTGGGATCAATAAGCTATACAATGATAAAAAGCTGGCTCCTGAAGAAATCCTGGATACCGTTGTTCGGTAAATATTTTCTTTATAGTTTAACGGACTTGAAGAGGCTGGATTTAAAACGGAGATTTTTAGTGCTGCAAGCAACTTTTCAGGGCTATCTGCCAGCACAAGAATTTTGGCTTTAATGCTTTTATCTTTTGTGAGATTTACTTCCCAACCACTACCAGAACGTTTAATTTCTGTGTAAGGAGTGTTGTTGATGACGTTTAAAAGTAACGTGCTATCTACCACAATTACTTTCGTCCGGTTTTTTTTATCCGGTTTAGGTTTTGGGCTTTCCAAGCTTTTCGCATTTTCAGTTTCCCGCTTTAAAAAACTTTGGTAAAAAGGCAGTAGGTGCCTTTTGGCTTCAGCTATTTTATTTAAATCCAACTGTTCTTTTTGGGTGAGGAGGATAGTTTTTACCCCCGATTTAAAAGACTGAAAAGATGCGGCATAAGCAGCATCGCCATTGCCGATAACCAGTACATCTGTTTTTATGGTTTGGGCATGGATAACCAGTGGAATTATGAATGCGAAAACAAAAAACAATCTTTTCATCTTTTATTATTAAAATTTGCTGCAATATGCTTTAAATGAATGAATTTTTAATGAAAAGGCCTCATTTTAACTAAATTTAACTCGTAATTTCAGGAAAATCGATTAGTGTAAAAAAGCAAGTAATATCAGGTAATTATGGAACAACAGATAAAGTCGGTTTTCGATTTACAGCAAAAACATAAATTCGATTTACGCAAAACAGATGCTAAAACCCGAATCGGTAAGCTGAGATTACTTAAACAGGCTTTAGAAAAAGCCGAAGAAGAAATATTTGCAGCCTTGGAAAAGGATCTGCGTAAAAGCCGTTTTGAAAGTGCTATAACTGAACTGTACTTTACCTATGCTGAAATCGATTTTGCGATCAAAAAATTGAAGGCTTGGATGAGCCCCAAATCGGTGAGCAGAACCATGAGCAATTTTTTTGCGAGTAATAAAATCTATTATGAACCCAAAGGTGTTTGTTTGATTATTGCCCCATGGAATTACCCATTACAATTGATGATGAGTCCTTTGGTTTCGGCAATAGCAGCAGGAAATTGTGTGATCCTTAAACCGTCCGAATTGAGCGAAGCAACTGCTGGCCTAATCAGTAAAATAATTGCAGCCACTTTTGAAACTAAAGAAATTGCCTGTTTTGAAGGAGACGCCAATGTTTCTACCGAACTATTAAAGCTCCCGTTCGACCATATCTTTTTTACCGGAAGCACCGCAATTGGTAAAGTGGTAATGGAAGCTGCCGCTAAAAATCTCACCTCGGTTACTTTAGAGCTTGGCGGGAAATCGCCAGCCATTGTAGACGGAACCTGCGACATTAAAAAAGCGGCAGAAAAAATCGCCTGGGGCAAATTGGTTAATGCCGGACAAACCTGTATCGCACCAGATTATGTGCTGATTGAAGAAAATCGGTTAAATGATTTTGTAGAATATTACAGGGCTGCGATTCAGAAATTATTTTTTGAAGGCGTTGAAATCAATAAAAACGATTACGCTAAAATCATTAATGACAAGCAATTTAAACGTATTGATAAATTAAAGGAAGATGCAATTGCAGATGGAGCTGTATTAACGTTTGGTGGCGAAGCAGACGAACAAAATTTAACCCTAATGCCAACGCTTTTAACTTCGGTAAACGAAAAAAGTGCCATCATGCAGGAGGAAATATTCGGCCCGGTTTTACCTGTAATCACCTTTAAAAACCTGGAGGAAGCTATTGATTTAGTGAATAGCAAAAACAAGCCTTTGGCACTTTACATCTTTTCAGAAAACAAACAACATCAGGATAAAATCATTGCCGAAACTAGCGCTGGCGGAACCTGTGTAAACGATGTACTGGTTCACATCAGTAATCCGAATTTGCCTTTCGGTGGAGTTAACAGCAGTGGGATGGGAAGCTGTCATGGCTTTTTTGGTTTTAAAACCTTTTCACATGAAAGGTCAGTTGTTTTTCAATCAAAATTGGGTTTAAGCAAAATGATTTATCCTCCTTATGCACCAAAAATGGGTTTATTGAAATGGTTGAAGAAATTGATGTAATCATTTTGATTACCTTGCTTAATTATAGATCTTTACATTTAATTAAAATCATGAAAAAACGCTCGTATATCTCAATTTTTGTTCTTTTGGTATGCTTAACAGGTTGTCAAAAGGAAGAGACTCAGGTTCAATCACCCGAACTTTCTGATTTCACCCTAACTGCAGTTAGAGTCGGACAACCTTCATTTACGCTTATTAACCCGAAAAGTAAAAGTAGTGGGGCTTTCACTTTTAAAACAAGTGATACTTCATTGATTACTATTCAGGCCAATCTTGTTACCATAAAGAAAAGTGGGACTTGTATTATAACGGCAATACAGCAAGCAGCGGAAAGTTTCAGGAAAGACTCTATCACAGCAACCTTAGTAATTGCACCACGTTTAGTCCCATTGCTTACAGATTTTGTAGTGCCTGAAAAAAAATTAAATGATCCTCCGTTTATTTTAACGCCACCTAAAAGTAACAGTAATGGAGAAATCATTTTTAAGAGTGATAATGCAGCTGTTGCAACTATTATAGGGAACTTGGTAACCATTACAGGTTCTGGGAAAGCAATTATCACAGCATATCAGTCTCAATCGGGAATTTATGGTGCGCATAGTATATCGGCAAACCTTGTTGTTACCGACGCTGTAGTGGCTGAAACATTGAAAGATGTGGATGGAAATACTTATAAAACAGTAAAAATAGGGAGCCAGACATGGATGATGGAAAATTTACGTACAACGCATTACAGGGATGGAACCGCAATACCAAATGTAAAAGGCACTTCTGACTGGGGAATACAGTCTAACGGTGCTTATTGTAGCTATAATAATAATTTAGATATGAGTAAATTATATGGTTATTTATATAATTGGCATGCCGTAAACAATGCTCATCAACTTGCGCCACAAGGTTGGCATATTCCAACCAGTGCTGAATGGACTATTTTGTATAATTATATTGGAGGTGACCGTTATTTTGGTGGTAAAATTCAAGAAAGTGGTACCAGTCACTGGATAAATGACACAGGTGCTTCAAATATTACAAAGTTTACTGGTTTGCCTGGAGGAAAAAGAAATGGTGATGGGACATACGATAGTATTTTTTACGATGCAAATTGGTGGACTGCAACTGCTAATTCTACCGGAACAGCTTCGTATTATAATTTATATGTTAAAGGTTACATCGAAATAGCCGAAAGCTCTAAAAACTTGGGGTATTCGGTAAGATGTATTAAAGATTAGTTAATGAACATAGAGAAGCTTAAATATCCAATTGGCCAATTTTCAATGCCAGCAGTTTTCGATCAAAAACAGATTGATATCTGGATTTCTGAAATAGAGGCATTGCCAGGCCACATAAAAAAAGCTACAGAAAATTTAACCGATGAGGAGTTAAACCAAGTGTACCGCCCCGAAGGTTGGACATTGCGGCAGGTTGTTCATCATATTCCAGATAGTCATATCAACGCCTATATCCGTTTCAAACAAGCAATTACAGAAGATATTCCCATAATCAGACCATATTATGAGGAACGCTGGGCAGAAACCGAAGAAGCAAAAAATGCAGAGATCAAATTATCCATTGAGCTGTTAACAGGTTTACATCATCGTTGGGTTGCTTTTTTAAAAACATTGAAAGTAGAAGATTACCAAAGGAAATACATTCATCCGGCCCAAAATAAAGAACTCACTTTGGCCAATATGCTGGGCATGTATGCCTGGCACGGAAAACACCACCTGGCACACATTACCAATACCATAACAAAATGAAAAGAACTCATTTAAATTTCATGGTCTTAATCCTCATTGGCTTTTGTACCAATGTGAACGCGCAAAAAAATCCTTCAAAAACATTTGCTTTCATTTTAGGCTCATGGGAAATGCAGACACCCAAAGGTAAAATTGTGGAACAATGGAGCAAGGGTGTCGATAAAATACTGAAAGGCAAGAGTTATCGTGTCAATGCAAAAGGAGATAGCGTTCTTACCGAAACCTTACAGATCAGAAAAATAGGAAAAGATGTTTTCTATTGTTCAATTGTTGCTAATCAGAATGAAGGGGAGGAAGTCTGTTTTAAGCTTATCTCCCCAAAAGATCAGATCTATATTTTCGAAAATGCGGCACACGATTTTCCGCAAAGAATAGTTTACCAAAACCAGAGGAAAAATGAAATGCTCGCCTGGATTGAAGGCGAGCTTAACGGAAAAAGCCGGAAATCGGAGTTTAGATATAAGCGGCAATAGCTTACATCAAAACCAACATGGCTGCGCTCATGGCAATCATAATTGCGTCTTCAACAATGGTTACGGTACTCATGGGTAGGTTAAACACCGCGCCTAAGCAAGCGCATTGAATTTTCTTTTTGTTTAGAACGCTTTCTAAAACGCCAAAAATACTGATAGTCATGACGATCAGGGTGACCCAATTTACGATAACAGGCGACAGGTTTAATGCAAAGGATAAGCCTAAACCTAATTCGATAAAAGCATAGATATATCCCCATGCACTGAATTTTTTAGCCACGATATCGTACATGGCATAACTTTCGGCAAATGCTTTTAAATTGAGCATTTTAAAGAAAGAAAAGGTAAGGAAGAAACCTGCCATGAAAACGCGCATAAACACCATAAAATTGATGGCATTGGCCTGCCACGAAACCACTAACGATATTGCGGTTACATACCCAAAGATCAAGAGAATGGGTTTGTAGGTTTCGGTCCAGGATTTAGTTTCTTCAAGCGTTTCATTGTGATGTGGGGCAGAAATCTGATATTTGCTGTCATTACCGCCCAAAGCTTGTTTTAAGGTATCTAAACCGATATGTTTATCCATGCTAATGGTAGCAGTATTGGTGTCTTTAGAAACCTCAACCGAGGTTACATCTGGTAAAATAAGCAGGTTACTTTTAACTTTATTTTCGCAACCGCTGCAGGTCATGCCTGTGAGTTGATAGGTATGTGTCATGATTGAATTCTTTGTACAAATTTACTGCTTCGGGGAGCAATAAGCGTTACAGAATAATCATAAAGTTTTATAGAATTTTAGGTAGTTGTCATTCTGAACGCAGTGAAGAATCTTTTACTGCAGAGAGGAGGTTTTCATCGTTTAAAGATGCTTTGTGCCTCAACATAACAGTTATTACCCCACCAAAACCGAAGTCATCGTTAACGAACCGCCCACTGCTTTATCATTAAAAAACGAAACCTCTTCCTTATCGTTTTTCATTCCAAGCGTATAAATGAGGGGTAAATAATGCTCTGGCGTAGGTATAGCCAACATGGCATCGGTACCTAAGTTGCGATAGTTGATTAAAGGGTTATGGTCGCCATTGGCAATTAAATTTTTGAATTTATCATTCATTTCAATCGCCCAATCGTAACCGCCGCCGTTAATCATTTCCCAGCTTAACATGCGTAGATTATGCACCATATTGCCACTGCCGATAACCAATACCCCTTTTTTGCGGAGTGCATAAATTTCTTTGGCTATTTCATAATGTTGTTCGGGCGATTTGGTATAATCGATACTTAATTGCAAAACAGGAATATCTGCATTTGGATACATGTGCCTTACTACTGTCCAGGTGCCATGGTCTAAACCCCAATCGTGGTCTAAACCAACAGGAGTTGATTGTATTAAGCCTGGTATTTCTGCAGCCAGCTTCGGATCGCCCGGAGCAGGATATTGAACATCGAAAAGTGCCTGAGGGAAACCACCAAAATCGTGGATGGTACCTGGGAAATCCATTGCAGTTACAAAGGTACCGTGGGTGTACCAATGTGCCGATACCACCAAAACTGCTTTTGGAACAGGGATATGTTTGGCCAAATCTACCCAACTCTCACTAAACTCATTGTTTTCAATCCCGTTCATAGGAGAGCCATGGCCAATAAAAAGCGTTGGCATTAAATCCGTTTTAGGCAAGCGTTGAGTAAAGTTTCTGAATTGGGATAGTGCAGACATGGCATTTAAATTTAAGTAATCGTCATCCTGAACTTGTTTCAGGATCTATTTAAAATGAAAGATTCCGGGACAAGCCCGGAATGACGATCCAATGTTTTATTTTCCCTGAACAAACTCCAGGTTTAATTTAATCGCAACATCTTTTGCAACGCCTGCACCAGTTGGATCATATTTAATATTATAATCTAAACGGTTAATGGTTGTAGTCGCACCGAAACCTGCTTTAGTATTGCCTTGCTGGTCTTTAGCTGTACCGCCATAAACAACCGCAAATTTTACATCTTTAGTTACATCGCGGATGGTTAATTTACCGCTTAACTCATAATTGTTGCCGCTTAATTTTTTGAAAGAAGTGCTTTCGAATTTCATTGTTGGAAATTTCTCGGCATTAAAGAAATCATCAGTTTTTAAGTGACCATCTCTCATTTCAACACCTGTAGTAATGCTGTTTACATCAACGGTAAAGGCAATTTTAGCATCAGTTAAATCTGGTTTAGTTGCAGAAACCGTCCCATCGAATTTTTTGAATGAGCCATCAACAAAAGAAATGCCCATGTGTTTAACCGAAAAGTTTACAAATGAGTGCATTGGATCTATCTTCCAGCTGGTTTGTGCAAATGATGCCAAACTAATTGAGGTAGCGATCAGAAATAAGAATAATTTTTTCATATTTAGTGATTTTATTTAGGCACAAAAATAGCTGATTATCAGTCGATCAGTCTTGACGTATGATAAGAAATTGTTTAGAGGCGTTTAATCGGTTAACTGTTGGAATGGCTAAATTGTCGAATTGTTAAATTGCTGTGATTGTTGAATTGATAAGTGGTTAATGGTTTTTTGGTTCATAGTTCATAGACGATACGGCCATTGGCCATCAACCATTATTTATTTAACCATTGACTATAAGCTTTACGCCCATCCTCTCCATCTTACCTCTTCCATTTTACATTCTCAGACCTCATCCAGCGTTTTCCTGCTTTCTTTTGATGTTGCTTTATAAGCCGAAGGCGTAATTCCGGTTACTTTTTTGAATTGTGCCGATAGGTGAGCTACACTGCTATAATTTAGTTGGCAGGCAATTTCGCTCAAGGTAAGTTCGCCATAAGTGAGCATTTCTTTTGCTTTTTCTATTTTTTGAGCAATAAAATACTTCTCAATCGTCTGGTTTTCAAGTTCAGAAAAAACGCTGCTTAAGCTTGAATATTCCTGTTTTAACTGCTCGCTGAGATAAACTGAGAGATTGATTTTTAACGGTTCTTTGGTATAATGTACCAGGTTAATAATGGCTGTTTTAATCTGTTCTGCAATTTGAGTTTTTTTATCTTCCAGCAATTCGAAGCCAAAATGTGTCAGTTGCGCTGCAATTTTGATTTTATCCTCTGCTGTAATATTTTCGGCAAGGGTAACTTCACCAAGCTCAACCAATAGCGGTTTAAAGCCAAGCTTTTCCAGCTCGGCCTTAACCACCATTTTGCAACGGTTGCATACCATATTTTTGATATGCAGGTTCATTAGTTCGATTTTATGGTTTCAGAAACGTCGCCACAATCAAACATCATGCTTCCATAATATGGATTTTCGATGTTTTCTTTTTCATTTAACCAGCTCGCCTTTGCCATTGGGCAATGTTGAATATAAACGGTTTGGCTGTTAAATTTCAGGCCTTTCAACGTTTTGATCATTGCATAAGAAATCCCTTCAAAGGCTTTTCTCTGTGTTTTGATGTCGTTTGAACCCGCAAGTTGCGCTGCTTTACTTTTAATAATGGCTGCTTGTTCCATAAATATTTTATGTTGATCGGCTGGTAGATCTTTATGATTAACGGAATTTACCTTTGCCGATAAAACTTTCACTTTTTCAATGGCTAGATCTTTTTTATCGGTTGCCAATGCATTTTTTACGTCGTAATATGCTGTTAATACCTGATTTAAGGCTGCATCTGTTTTACTTTGTGCATAAGTAAAAGCTGTTGTTGCGATCGTCATGATGACAACTAATCCTAATATTTTTTTCATCTTTTTTTATTTTAAAACGTTAAAGAAGTTAAATTCTGCCCGAAGCAGGTACATGTTTTTGGTGTATCGGTTATCCATATTTCCCGCAGCCTGAAAGCGATAGCCAAAATCGATACGGGTTGTACTGTTTAAAATCATTTGTACTGCAGGAGCGATATCTAAATAAGACTGACCGCTGCCCGGATCGGTTTTGCCAAGCAATTCTAAATATATATTAAAATTTGGCTGCTTGTAATCCTTATAAACCACTGGTAAAACCAAATAACCCGACGATAAACTGTAAGATAACATGTTCTTTGGCTGCGGCATTCCGGCAATCTGCCTGTCGCTGTTTTCGAAAGCATGCGCATAACCCAAGGTTGATGATAATGCCAGTTTATGCAGAAGCTGTGTGAAAATCAATCCACCTTGTACACCGCTATTGTCGCCCTCAAGATTAATATCCCGGGTATAAGTTGGCCGCCTGCTCGTACTTATCCTTCCGAAAGCCGATGCCCTGAAATGGCTATGTGCTTCATCCAATGATAAAAACCGGTACTTGGCGTATAAACTTCCTCCTTCTAAACGGTATTTTCTATCCATATCCGAGAGAAAGGCCTGTGCATGCATCATCAGATTTTTGTTAAAACCTATCATTACCTCCGGGATCGTCCGGCTTACGTAACCCGGATAATTGAACATGCCCTCATTAGTAATCCTTACACCAATTGATTTGGTAGGCATATTACTTGCAGGCTCTGTAAATACATATAGTTCTTGTGCCGAAACACTGGCATAAGCGCCGATCATCATCAGCGCTAATATGAATATCCGCCTCATCTTACGAAAGAACTAAATGGTAAATACGGGTTTTTTTACCATTTACAATACCGGTGCCGCTTGCATAAGCATCAGAATTAGCTGTGGTTGCCTGTTTTTTAAATGCAGAACCAGAGATGAAATCTTTATCCACTACGCTGGCCTTTATGGTGCCACTAAGCGTTTTACCTTTCACATTTACAAAACGGTACACATTGCCGTTAACAACAGCCTGACCTTTATCGTCTACCTTAACATCATTAAAATTAAAGTTAGCTGTTAAGCCGCCTACTGAAAAACCTGCATCCTGAACTTTTTTGCGAACCAGATCAAGGTTAACATTGGCATCTTTTTTAAAGGTTAAAACAAATATGTTTTTATTTAAATCAGGTTTAACACTACTGATAAAACCGAGGGTTTCTAAAGATTTTTGTGTTGCGTTTGAGCACATAGAACAGGTTAAACCAGTTACCTGTAAATCGGCTGTAGATATTTGTTGTGCCGAAACATTAACGGCGAAAAATAGCATAATGATGCTGAATATTTTTATTGCTTTCATGATTTTTAGAATTAGAATAATTTTTAAAACTGTCGCCTCCCTGGATTCATTTCAGGGTCTTATCGTAAAACAGATCCTGAAACAAGTTCAGGATGACGGAAGTGTAGAAAATCCTAATTCCTAAAAATGCAATTGAAGATATGCAAAGCAATCCGCGAGGATAATGGCGGTGCCTTGTTTGAAATTTTACTAAAAAATTTTGGACTGATGTCGCTTAGAAATGCTAAAACAGGAGGATGCAGGAAAAGCTGAATAGAAAACAGTTTCGGCATCTGTAACTGAGCCTCTGCATGGTGACTATCTTTTACTTTAACTGTTACCTGAGTGTTTTTGCAGCAACCGTCATCCTTTTTTTCAGCAGGAATATCCTTGCAAAATTTGCATGAAACCTCATTGCTAAAAAGTTTAACATTTTCTAGTTTGCCCCCACAGAAATGGAGGCTTAAAGCCAAACCCATAACACTAACTGCATAGAATACAGCCAAAGAAAGTGCTATTTTTTGTTTTAACTTCATTAATACAAAGGTAAAGCAAAAATTATCTAATAAAGCGACCATTTCTTTACTGAATTTCATTTTTTAGCTTAATTTAGCCTCAAACACCAATTAAATGAAGAAAATATTATTATTCCTCTGCACCTTTTCGATGCTTTCAGCCTTTGCCGCAAAGCCCAAAAATCAATATGTCCGCATTAAAACCGAATTTGGAGAATGTATTATTAAGCTATATAACCAAACGCCTCTACATCGCGATAATTTTTTAAAATTGGTAAAAAAAGGCTACTACAATGATGTTTTGTTTCACCGGGTGATCAAAGATTTTATGATCCAGGGTGGTGATCCGGATTCTAAAAATGCCAAACCTGATTCTTTATTGGGCGAAGGGGGACCGAAGTACACTATTCCGGCAGAATTTAATGATAGTTTGTTTCATAAAAAGGGTGTTTTAGCTGCGGCACGGGAAGGCGATGATGTTAATCCATCAAAAGCATCAAGTGGTAGTCAGTTTTACCTCGTTCAGGGAAAGGTTTTTACCGATGAGCAGTTAAACAGTATAGAAGAGAAACGTTTAAAATTTAAAATCCCTGAATGGCAGCGTGAGGTTTATAAAACAATAGGTGGCAGTCCACATTTAGACCGCAATTATACTGTTTATGGTGAAATTGTGGTTGGCTTGGATATGGTAGATAAAATTGCCGCTCTTGAAACCGATAAAAACAATCGCCCAAAACAGGATGTAAAAATGGAAGTTACAGTATTGAAAAGAAGAGCCGCGAAAAAATTGGAGAAACAATTGTTGATGGGTTAATCAAAGATATTGTCATTTAGATGGTAATTTCCCTGGTTGGCGTCATCTCGAGCGGAGTGCAACGTAGCCGAGAGATCTATTGAGGCAGATCTCTCCATTCCACTGCGTTTCAGTCGAGATGACGATCCCTAACGAATTCATTAATTGGATTACTAAGCATTTATTCAATTAATTTCTAAATTTACCACCCACAACAATTGAAATTTACTGAATGAAGCAATCATGATTTACTATCGCTCATTGATAAAAAATCATGATTGCTTCATCACCATTGAAAACTGAATTTAACTGATGAAGATTATTTCCTATAACGTAAACGGAATTAGGGCGGCAAGTACCAAAAACTTTTTTGGCTGGTTACAAGCTACAAACGCTGATATGGTCTGTTTGCAGGAAGTAAAGGCACTGCCTTCGCAAATCCCTGAAATTATTGCACTGATTGAGCAGTTGGGTTATCACCATTATTGGTTCCCGGCAGAGAAAAAAGGATATAGCGGGGTAGCCATTTTATCGAAAATTAAACCCAACCATGTAGAATTTGGCTGCGGTGAAGAATGGATTGATAAAGAAGGACGGATTTTAAGAGCAGACTATAATGATTTCTCCTTAATGAGTTTATATATGCCATCCGGATCTAGCGGAGATGAAAGGCAGGTGAAAAAGTACGAATTTATGCGGTTTTTTGATGGATATATTGGCGAATTGCGTAAAGCGATTCCAAATTTGATTGTAAGCGGCGATTATAACATCTGCCACACAGCTATTGATATCCATAATCCAAAATCGAATGCCAATTCTTCAGGGTTTTTACCAGAGGAAAGAGAATGGATGCAATTATTTTTGGACAACGGCTTCATCGATACTTTCCGTCATTTCAATAAGGACCCACATCATTACACCTGGTGGAGTTACCGTGCCGGATCGAGAGGAAAGAACCTGGGTTGGCGTATCGACTACCATCTGGCTACAAGACCAATGGAAAGCCGTTTGAAAAATGTAAGGATTTTACCCGACGCCATACATTCTGATCATTGTCCGGTTCTATTGGAAATGGAATAATGCAAGATGTGAAATGGATCAGGGTTTACAAACTCAGATCCTGATACATATTACCCGATACTTTTACTCATACTCAATAGACGAACCAAATGCTAATCACCAATATAAAAGGCCTCGCTGGCATTCACCCTAAAAATAAATTAGTGCTTCGTGGCAGCGAACTGGATCATTTACCTGTTCTCGAAAACGCATGGCTTTTGATAGACGATGGCCTGATCAAAGATTTTGGTGAGATGGATTCAATCCCTTCTCACATCTCAAATCTCCCATCTCAAATCTCGGCTGAAGGCAAATACATTTTCCCTTCCTGGTGCGATAGCCATACCCATATTGTTTTTGCGGCCTCACGTGAAGAAGAGTTTGCGATGAAAATACAGGGAAAAACCTACGAAGAAATTGCCGCGGCAGGTGGTGGGATTTTAAATTCGGCCAATAAACTTCAAAAAGCAACAGAAGACGAATTGTTTGAAAGTGCGTCTGTGAGATTAAAACAGATGATTTTACAGGGAACAGGTGCCGTTGAAATTAAAAGTGGGTATGGACTAACCACCGCGAGTGAAATAAAAATGCTCAGGGTAATCCGCAGGTTGAAAGATCAATTTCCAATTCCTATCAAGGCAACTTTTCTGGCTGCACACGCCTTTCCGGCTGAATTTAAAAATGACCATCAGAGTTACATCGATTTAATCATTAATGAGATGCTGCCTCAAATAGCAGAAGAAAAACTGGCCGACTATATTGATGTTTTCTGCGAAAAAGGATTTTTCTCTGTAGAAGAAACCGATCAGATACTTAAAGCAGGAGCAAAATATGGTTTAAAACCTAAAATACATGCCAACCAGCTTTCTGTTTCGGGCGCTATTGAGGTGGCGGTTAACAATAATGCCATTTCAGTCGATCATTTGGAAGAAAGTAATGAGGAAACGATCGAAACGTTAAGAAATGCCCATACCATTGTAACATTACTACCTTCTTGTTCGTTTTACTTAGGTATTCCATTTGCAGATGCTAAAGGCTTTATTAAGGCCGATTTGCCTATTGCTTTGGCTACCGATTACAATCCAGGATCAACACCTTCAGGAAATATGAATTTTGTGGTGTCGCTGGGCTGTATTAAAATGAAAATGTTTCCGGAGCAGGCCATCAATGCCGCTACTTTAAACGGTGCGGCAGCAATGGAGATCAGTGAGGATTATGGAAGCATTGCCATTGGAAAAAAGGCAAATTTATTTATCACAAAACCAATGCCCTCTGTAGCCTATTTACCGTATAGTTTTGGTGAAAGCCAGGTTGATACGGTGATTTTAAACGGTGAAATTTATCATGGATAACCTTAAAATATATTCGCAAAGCGACATTGAGCATTTGATTATCCATCGTGATGGCGAAACCAAGCTTGGCGAAAGGGTTAATACCTATCAACGTGAAGCAATCTCGATAGAAGGGTTAGAAGAGAACAATTCAAAATTTGTATTGCTGGGAATCCCTGAAGATATAGGGGTAAGGGCTAATGCTGGTATTGCAGGTGCCGCATCAGCATGGCGCACAAGTTTAACAGCTTTTCTTAATGTTCAGAGTAACCGCTTTTTAAATGGTGAAGAAATTTTGGTTTTGGGGTATTTTGAAATTACTGAACCTGAAGATTCTTCTATTGATGCTTTAAGAAATAAAGTAGCCGAAATTGATGAATTGCTTTTTCCGGTTATAGAAAAAATTGTAGCTGCAGGCAAAATCCCAATTGTAATTGGTGGGGGGCATAACAACGCTTATGGCATGATTAAAGGTGCTTCTTTAGCATTTGAATGCCCAATTGATGTATTAAATGTAGATGCGCATGCCGATTTAAGGGAGTTAGAAGGCAGGCACAGCGGAAATGGATTTTCTTACGCTTTAAAAGAAAATTACCTGAATAATTATTTTATGTATGGCCTGCATCAAAATTATAATAATGAGGCGATCTTAAGCCAGATTGAAAACAATCCTAAATTAAAGGCTGTATTTTTTGATGATATTTTAATGGGTGCCCATGCCTATGGCTTTTTTAATGAATTAGGGTCTGCTTCAGGTTTAGAAATTGACTTAGATTGTGTCCAGAATGTGCTTTCGAGTGCTGAAACGCCCTCTGGGTTTGCAGTTAACGATATTCGAAAACTGATTTTAACCCACGCTAAGAAATTTTCTTACCTGCATATATGCGAAGGCGCCACACGTATGCTTGATGGGAGGGTGAGTAAGCTCACTTCTAAATTAATCGCTTATTTGGTGAGTGATTTTGTGAAAGCACAGATCTCTTAGGTTTAGGCAAGCATGCATAGAAAACACGGCGTATTTAACTCGTTTCGTCATCCTGTACTTGTTTCAGGATCTTTCTTGCGGTAAATGCCTTATAAATGGACCCTGAAACAAGTTCAGGGTAACGATTGTGGGTAGGGCCTTACAAATGCTCCGCTTCGTATTTCTCACCAGCCTTTAACATCAATTCAATCTGTTTCAGGTCTTCGGCGGTTAATTCTTCTTTTTCTTGTAATTCGAATACCGCAATCATGTTGTCTTCGTATTGTTTTTCGGTTTTGATAACGATTTCCTGTGGCATGCCGGTAAGCTTAAAATTTTATAATTTCCGTTGGTGTTATGCAAAAATCTAATTTGATGTCGTGTTCATTTACATCATCGATTTTTTCAATTGCAGGCTGCAAAGATAAGCCTATTTTCTGAGCATTTATATCCTGGAGAAAACGATCATAAAAACCTTTGCCATAACCTACACGGTAACCTTGTTCATCAAAGGCTAACAGCGGAATAATGATCATGTCTATTTCACCTTCGTGAAGGTTTCCTTTTTGTGGCTCCAGAATGTTATAAAGGTTTTTTTTCAGGTCTCCTTCGCCCAGGTATTCGTGGTGGGTCATCAATGCAGTTTCAAAATCGGCCCTAGGTACAATGATTTTAATTTCAGGATGAGTTTTGTTCAGCCATTCGATCAATAAAAAAGTATTCGGCTCTTTTTTTTCTGTAATGGGTAAAAAGATATGCAGGGTTTTAGTTTGGCTAAAATCGAGTGTTTTAAACTGTTTTAAAAGCGATTCGTTTAACGCCTGATGCTTTGGGTCGGTTAGCAGTAACCTGTCTTTTAATGCTTGTTTTCTGATTTCAGCTTTTACCATAAACAAAGATAATATTTTTCAAGCCTCTCAGTTTCGAAAACCCGCGGGGTTTTGTGACCTAAGATCTAAAAGCTTTGGTTAAATAAAGCCGATTGCAGTGGTAGCTGCCGGCTATACGCCGGCACTACAAACGGATCAGTACTGTTGTAACCCAAGCACATGAACCCTGCTTTTTCAAAAAAAGATGACCACCTAAGTCACCTTAGTACATCTAAGAGATGCGGTTTATTTAGCATTATGGGTTTAAACCTCACAGATTTTTAGGAACAAAAAAACCTCTGAAATTTAATTTCAGAGGTTTTAAATTTGAATTTAAAATTATTTTACACGCTCAACATATTCGCCGGTACGGGTATCAATTTTAATTTTATCGCCCTGGTTTACGAACATTGGTACTTTAACTTCAACACCGTTTTCTAATGTTGCTGCTTTTAATGCATTTGTAGAAGTATCGCCTTTAACAGCAGGCTCAGAATAAGTAATTTCGAATTCTGCAAAGTTTGGTAACTGCGCCATAATTGCTTCATCGCTTTCCATAGAAACGATGATGTTCATGCCTTCTTTTAAGAATTTAATAGCAGAACCAAATAAAGATTTCTCTACATTAAACTGCTCGTAACTATTGTTGTCCATTACAACCAGATAATCACCTTCTTCGTATAAATATTGGTAATCACTGGTTTCTACGCGACAGATTTCTACAGCCTCGTCGGTATTCATACGTGCCTCAACAATTCTGCCTGATTTAATGTTACGGAACTTACCAGTGTAAAATGCGCCACCTTTTCCTGGTGTACGGTGATTCCATTCGTCAACAGTAACCAGTTCGTTGTTGATACGAAGAATGTTACCTGTTTTAATTTCTGATGCTTTTGCCATATTGTGTTATCCCAAACTGGGTTTTGTATTTTAGTTTTTCGTGACGGCAAAGGTAAAATTATTTTGATAAAAACCTATAAAGGTTTAAGGCAGAAGGCTTAGGGTTTAAGAAAATTTAAACCTTCTGTTATGCTATTTTACCCGCTCCATATATTCACCTGTTTTGGTATCGATCTTCACCTTATCTCCTTGATTAATAAACAAAGGGACCCTAATTTCAGCACCAGTTTCTACCGTGGCATATTTTTGCGCGCTGGTTGAGGTATCGCCTTTTACAGCGGGTTCAGAGTAGGTGATTTCTAGTTCTACACTGTTGGGCAGTTGGGCAACAATCGGTTCATCGCTTTCAAAAGCAATGGTCACATTCATGCCTTCTTTTAAAAATTTTATCGAACTGCCAAAAAGAAGTTTTGGGATATTGTACTGCTCGTAAGTGTTATTGTCCATTACTACCAGGTAATCGCCATCTTCATAAAGGTATTGATAATCATTGGTCTCCACACGGCAAATGGTCACCTCTTCATCTGTCCGGAAACGGTATTCTACAATTTTGCCGGTTTTTACATTGCGCATACGGGCCTGATAAAAAGCCCTTAAATTCCCTGGAGTACGGTGGATATACTCTTCTACACTTACCAACTCTCCGTTAAAACGAAGCACATTTCCGCTTTTTACTTCTGATGCTTTTGCCATTTATAATGAAATATTGTTTTGTCAATTGTTTTGAATACCAAAGTTAAAAAAAGGAATGATGATTTGAAAAGCGAAACCAGCATTAATCGGATAGGACAGTCCCGCTTTTTCTTTAATCTTTTTGTAATCGTATGTGTAAATTTATAGAAGTGTCTGCACCAAAAAGTATTTTCGTGCAATCGGGTTTAGAAATTAGAGGCTTGTGCATAAAATAATTGCCGTCGAAACGATAAAAAAACTCCGCATAAAAGAAATGCCTTTGGGAACCACTCCAAAGGCATAATCAACCTAAACCTCAAACTAAACTATGAAAAACTCTTTGCCTTTTAAGGGCTATATTTGATTCCGCAATGTGGAAAATATGAACGTTTCCTGGAAGAGATAAATTAAATAATTATTTCTCTTTTTGGTGGTGCAAAGGTAAGAACAATTTATCAATTACAAAATATTTTTTGAAAAAATTATTTTTAGTACAAATGTATGACAAAACATACGTTTAAGAAAAGGCTTTTTTAGATGTTAACCTACTTATAGTCTGATATTTGTAGTTGTACAGAGCAGAATTCGTATTCTTGTATTTGATTTGAACCAATTATAGTAAGTCGCTCTTTTCCAAAATTTTCGATCAGTTCGCGGTACCAACTTATACCCTGAACATCTAAATTGCTCGTTGGCTCGTCTAAAAATAAAATAGGTGTATCCGCACAGCAGGCCAAAGCTAGTTTGGTTCTTTGCTTCATTCCAGACGAAAAGTACTTGATTTGTTTGTTTGCTGCTTTTTCTAATCCTAATATACTGACCAGCTTTTTTGCATCCAGGCCAGAAGCAAAATTTTTAAACTTAAAATGAAAATCAATGATCTCTTTTAGAGTAAAAGTTTCAACCAGTTCGAGATATGGCGCTGCCAAACTGATGTACTTGTAAATATTCTCTACAGGGATATCTTTTGTGTCTGAAAATGAGACTTCGCCCTCAGAAGGGGACAAGCTACCCGTGAGCACGCTTAATAATGTTGATTTGCCAGAGCCATTAGGGCCTAATACGGCATAACTATTACCAGAAGAAAATTCAGTGCTTAAATTCCTGAAAATCCACTCTTTATTAAACCTTCTGCCAACATTTTGTAAAGTGATATTCATTTGCAGTAGGCGTTTAGGGTTTAGCGCTAAGCGGTTTAGTCATACAAACGCTGTTATCAACGCCAACATATTGACCATAATTTGGCGTAATCTGATAATCGATTTTCTGATAAAGCGCAATTGCTTCGGGTTGTTTTTTGCCTGTTTCGAGCACTGTGGCAGAAAAACCTATTTCGGTTGCCCAGTTTTCCAATGCGGTTACAATTTTAGCGGCTATGCCTTTATTTCGGTAGTCTGGATGCACAAACATCCTCTTTACTTCTGCTTCGGTTGCCGAGAAAGGTTTTATGGCACCACAACCAACGGGTACATCATTTTGATAGGCAACAATCACTTCTTTAATAGCATCAACTTTGTTAAACTGCGCATAAAAAGTATGATCGTCACCATCTCTAACGGCTAAATCTTTATCCAGTAAGGCAACCAATTGTCTAAAATCGGTATGGTCTGAATCTGTTCTGATTAGCGTTAAATCACTCATGAGTATTTATTTGAATTTAGTTAAGGCAATGGGTTTACCCTCTACCTTAAACCTTTCAGCCTTCCGCCTTGATTAACTGCCCATGCCGAAGCCCTTCATTACCCCACGGTTAGAATTGCGGATAAAATCAACAATTTCATCACGGATCTCCGTTGGTTTAAATTCGGCCTCGATCATGTCTAAAGCTTTGGTTACGTTGTTGTGCTTTACAAAAAGTACACGGTAAATTTCCTGAATCTCATCAATCTGCTCGTTGGTAAAACCTCTTCTACGCAAACCAACAGAGTTAATACCGGCATAAGAAAGTGGCTCACGTGCCGCTTTAACATAAGGCGGAACATCTTTACGTACCAATGAACCACCAGTTACAAAGGCATAAGAGCCTACTTTAACGAATTGGTGTATAGCAACCAAGCCTGCCAAAACTACATTGTTTCCAATAGTAATGTGGCCAGCCAATGTGGTGCTGTTAGAGAAAATACAGTTATTTCCAACCTCGCAATCGTGAGCGATATGCGAATAAGCCTGAATTAAACAATTACTGCCTATGGTCGTTTTCCATTTGTCTTTAGTACCACGGTTAATGGTAACACACTCACGTATAGTCGTATTATCGCCAATTTCTGCAGTAGTAATTTCACCGGCAAATTTTAAATCCTGTGGTTCGCCAGAAATAACGGCTCCAGGGAATATGCGGCAATTTTTACCAATACGTGCGCCATCCATAATGGTTACATTCGATCCGATCCAGGTTCCCTCTCCAATTACAACGTCTTTATGTATGACTACAAAAGGTTCAATTACCACGTTTTCGGCAATTTTTGCCTGAGGATGTATATATGCTAGGGGTTGTATCATTATTGGGCGGGTTCTGCTTGTTTAATTTTTGAAATTTGGGCCATCATTTCGGCTTCGACAACGATTTTTTCGCCAACCATACCCACACCTTTCATCTGGGCAATGCCTCTTCTGATGGGTTCAAGTAAATCGCAACGGAAAACAATTGTATCGCCAGGAAGAACCTGTGCTCTAAAACGTACGTTATCTATTTTTAAGAAATAGGTTAAATAATTTCTGGGATCCGGTACGGTGCTTAATACTAAAATACCGCCAACCTGGGCCATAGCCTCAATTTGAATTACCCCCGGGAAAACCGGTGCGCCAGGAAAATGACCCTTGAAAAACTCTTCATTCATGGTTACGTTTTTAACGCCTACCACGTGGTTTTTGGAAAGCTCTAATATTTTATCAACGAATAAAAATGGCTGACGGTGCGGCAAAATATCCATAATCTGAACAACGTCATATAATGGTTTTGCACTTGGGTCGTATACCTTTTGTACTTTTTTGTTTTTCTCTTTTTTAATGGCTGCTTTAATCTTTTTTGCAAAGGCAACGTTGGCTGCATGGCCTGGGCGGGCCGCCATAATGTGGCCTTTTAAATGCATCCCCACCAAAGCTAAATCGCCGATCATATCTAAAAGTTTATGACGGGCTGGCTCGTTCTGGTAACGCAATTCCATGTTGTTCAAAATCCCTTGCGGGGCAACATCAATATCTTTACGGTTAAATAATTTAGCCAGGTGGCTTAATTCATCTTTGGTAACCTCTTTATCTACAATTACAATGGCGTTATTTAAATCGCCACCTTTAATTAAATTATGCGATAGCTGATATTCTAATTCGTGTAAGAAGCAGAAAGTACGGCAAGAAGCAATTTCTTTTTTAAACTCTGCAATGGTATTAATACCAGCGTGCTGGCTGCCCAAAACAGGAGAATTGTAATCAATCATACACGTAAAACGGTAATCGTCTAACGGCATGGCCACAATTTCTACTTTTCTATCTTCTTCGGTATAGGTAATGTTATGCGGAATGGTAAAATACTCGCGATCTGCATTTTGCTCAACAGTACCTACTTCTTCCAATAAATCAACAAACTGGATCGAACTACCATCCATAATCGGGGTTTCCGGTCCATCTAATTTAATGAGTACGTTATCAAGGTCCATCCCTACCAAAGAGGCCATTACATGTTCTACGGTGCTTACGCTGGCGCCGTTTTGGGTAAGTGTTGTTCCGCGTGAAGTATCGGTAACGTTATCTGCATCGGCTTCGATAATCGGGTGGCCATCTAAATCAATACGCTGAAATTTAAAGCCATGATTTTCGGGGGCCGGGCAAAATGTTAAAGTCACATTAGCGCCTGTATGTAAACCTACACCAGATGCTGATATTTCTTGTTTAATCGTTTTTTGTCTAACGTTCATTGTGTATTGTATTCTTTTCCAGTTCAGCTGTAAGCCTTTTCAATTCCTCTTCGAGCGCGTTTATTCTTTTTTCTACATCCGGAAGATGTTTGAAAATTACCGAAGCACGCATCCAGTTGCGTAAGGGTTGCGCCGGACTACCGTGCCATTGTTTATTTTCTTCTGTGATATTAAAATTTATACCGGCCTGAGCACCAATCTGTGTTCCCTTTGCTAAGGTTAAGTGACCGGCTATACCAACCTGCCCACCAACTACACTATTTGGGCCTATTTTTGTACTGCCTGATATGCCTGATTGTGCGGCTAAAACAGTGTTCTCGCCAATTTCAACGTTGTGGGCAATCTGGATGAGGTTGTCGATTTTTGCACCTTTCTTTACAATTGTTGATCCCATTGTTGCACGATCTACAGTGGTATTTGCGCCGATTTCTACATCATCTTCAATTATGACGTTTCCGATCTGAGGGATTTTATTGTAAGTGCCGTCTTTTTGTGGGGCGAAGCCAAAACCATCGCTTCCAATAACCGTATTGGCATGAATAATAACCCTGGCGCCAATTATTGAATTGTGATAAATTTTTACACCGGAAAAAAAAGTGCTGTTATTGCCGATTTTGGAATTAGCGCCTATAAAAGTTTGTGCATTTATTTTACAGCCATCTGCAATTTCTACGTTTTCGGCCACATAAGCAAAAGCATCTATAAATACATTTTTGCCAATTTTTGCTGTTGGGTGTACATATGCCAGTTTATCAATTCCAGATTGTGCAACCTGTGCATTTACCGCTTCATTATATTTATCCAACAAAATGGTAAAAGCACTATAAGGATTTTCAACCCTTATTAAGGTGCTGGTATAAGGCTGAGTAGGAGCAAAGTCTTTTGATACGATAACAACTGACGCCTGAGTAGAATATAAAAAGTTTTCGTACTTAGGGTTAGAAAGAAAAGACAAAGAGCCTTCTTTCCCGTCTTCTATTTTAGAAAGTTCGGTAACGGCTACATCGGGGTTACCATCAATGGAACCGTTTAGAAACTGACTTATCTGCGTGGCAGTAAATTGCATCGTACAAAGGTATGTGTTAAATTGATATGAACAAAAAAACCTGCTCGGGTTAAAGGGTGTTTATTTTACGCAATAATAAGACTTAAAACGGCACTAAAAGTTAAATATTTTGTTAAATAACCTTAAATCCCTCTGGGATAACAGAGGATATATTTTTCTACAGTTTTTTGCAGCGACTCCAGATTAGACAAATCAGAGGCTTTTGCAATATCAACAATGTCGTTATTTTTCATCAAAATCTTAATATTTCCGACCCCTGCATTATATGCGCGGTTCTGAATAGAATCTGTAAAAACAAAATACCTTGCTTCTTCTGGTTTAATTTCTAATAAATTCACCGCAGCATCCTGCAAAAAGTTTACGCGGTCGTTATTTGCCATTTCGTTGCCCATTTCTACTTTATAAAGATTTCTGGAAGTAAGCATTTTACATAATGTAGACAAAATTTTATCATCATGTTTGGTCCAAACCTTAACGGCAGCATAAATATCCTGATCATCAAGGTTGGTAAAATGCTCTAAATTTTCGTGCTGTGCAAAGAAGTTAGCCTCGTTGATATCGTTTTTTAGAAAATAATTTAAGGATGGTGAAGCAAACAAGTTTTCGCCTGCTGCGGATAATTCTTTTGCACGTTCTAATAATTTCACCAAGATCATCTCGCCTGATATCACTGTTTTGTGCAGATAAACCTGCCAATACATCAGCCTGCGGGCAATTAAAAATTTCTCAATGGAATAAATGCCTTTCTCTTCAATCACCAGGTCATCATCGTAAACATTAAACATTTTAATAATCCGATCGAAACTGATTACGCCTTCACTTACGCCTGTAAAAAAGCTGTCGCGGTTTAAATAATCCATTCTATCGAGATCTAACTGACCAGAAATCAATTGATGAAGAAATCTTTTAGGGTAGGTGCCGTTAAAAATCTCAATCGCATGGGTTAAACGTCCATTGAAATGTGCATTCAGATCATGCATCAGTTTTGCGGAGATATCTTCGTGCCTGATTCCGGTAACCAATGAATGTTCTAATGCATGTGAAAAAGGGCCATGGCCGATATCGTGTAATAAGATGGCCAAAATGGCGGCTTCTTCTTCGCCGTCGGTTATGGCATGCCCTTTACTTTTTAAAAGATTTATGGCCAGACTCATTAAATGCATCGCACCCAAAGCATGGTGAAAACGCGTGTGCAAAGCCCCCGGATAAACTAAATGGGTCATTCCAAGCTGTTTGATATAGCGCAAACGCTGGAAATAAGGATGTGAGATCACATCGTAAACCAATTCGGATGGGATACTGATGAATCCGTAAACCGGATCATTTATTATTTTCTTCTTGTTCAATCGTTAAAAATAGTTAAATAGATAGATACGGTACAAAAATTGCTATTTTTATTTGTAGTTTAAATTACCTGCCGGAATTAAACGGCATTACTGATCTATTTTTACAAAAACATGCAAGAAACTAAAATATTATGGGCCGATGATGAAATCGACCTGTTAAAACCCCATATATTATTATTAAATGATAAAGGTTACCACGTAACCACATTTACGAATGGAAACGACGCTTTGGAAGCATTTGGGAAAGCTCATTTTGACCTGGTTTTTCTTGATGAGAATATGCCGGGAATGAGTGGTATCGAAACTTTGTCGGCCATTAAAAACCTCAACCCAGATGTGCCTGTTGTGCTGATTACCAAAAGTGAAGAAGAAAACCTAATGGAAGATGCGATAGGCAGCAAAATTGATGATTACCTCATCAAACCTGTAAATCCTAAACAGGTGTTGCTTACCATCAAAAAACTGATTGACAATAAACGTCTGGTGAGTGAAAAAACCTCTATGGCCTATCAACAAGATTTCCGCCGTTTAGGAATGACTTTGGGCGACAGGCTTAATTATGAAGAGTGGATTGACGTGTACAAAAAAATCGTTTTTTGGGAGCTTGAATTGGAAAAACTGGACGATCCGCAGATGCATGAAATTTTAACCATGCAAAAGCAGGAGGCCAATACACAGTTTACAAAATTTATTGAAGAAAATTATCTGGATTGGATTAAGAACAAAGACAAGGCCCCTTTGCTTTCGAATGAGTTATTAAAGAAAAAAGCTTTTCCGCATATCAACGATAATACGCCGGTATTTTTTATCCTGATTGATAATTTACGTTATGATCAATGGAAAATCATCAATCCGTTAATTTCTGAATATTTCAGGATTGATGAGGAGGATATGTACACGAGTATTTTGCCAACGGCGACACAATATGCCCGTAATGCAATTTTCTCCGGTATGATGCCTTTAGATATGGAGAAACGTTTTCCTCAGCTTTGGCAGAACGATGATGATGAGGGAGGAAAAAATATGCACGAAGAGGCTTTCCTGGCTGACAATATTAAACGCAACTTAAGAAAAGACTGTAAATTCAGTTATAATAAGATCTTAACTTTTGAGCAGGGAAAGGATTTGGTTGAGCAGACCAATAACTTATTGCAGAATGATTTTAATGCCATTGTATTCAACTTTGTTGATATGTTAAGTCATGCGCGTACCGATATGCAGATGATTCGTGAATTGGCTAATGATGATGCGGCTTATCGTTCATTAACCTTATCCTGGTTTGAGCATTCTCCACTTTGGGATTTATTGAAAAAAATATCTCAGAAAAAGGTAAAAGTGATCATTACCACAGATCACGGAACCATCCGCGTTAAAAAACCGGTTAAAGTTATTGGCGATAGGAGTACCAATACCAATTTAAGGTATAAGCAGGGTAGAAATCTTAATTTTAATGCAAAAGAAGTGTTTTTGATTAAAAACCCTCACGATGCTTTATTGCCAAAAATCAACATCAGCAGCAGTTATATTTTTGCAAGGGAAGATAGCTATTTCGTTTATCCGAATAATTACAATCAATTTGTAAACTACTATAATGAAACCTTTCAGCACGGCGGGATCTCGTTAGAGGAAATGATTATTCCGGTAGTGACTTATTCGCCGAGGTAGTTTGAGGGATTTGAGATATTAGATTTGAGACATGAGAGTAGTCATTTTGAGCGGAGTGCAACTTAGTAGAGAACCTGAAGGCTATTCGAAGCAAAATTTGGCTTGATAGATCTCTCCATTCCACTGCGCTACAGTCGAGATGACGACCATTCTATTGGAGTCTATCAATTGTTGTCTGTTTAAAGACTTTCAATATTTACAGGTTAGGTCTTCGACAGGCTCAGACTGACAAATCGCAAATAATCAGGCAAAAGCAATGCAATTATGTATTACTTTTGCCTTTATTTTTTAAAATGGATATCGAAGTAAATAGTTTAGCAGATTTACCTATTGTGGCACAACAGCTTTCAGATTTTGCAGGCAATGAGAAAGTCTTCATTTTTGAAGGCGATATGGGCGCAGGGAAAACCACTTTTATTAAAAATTTCTGTAAACATTTAGGGATTGCCGATGTGGTTTCGAGTCCAACCTATTCTATTGTAAATGAATATGAAAGTCCAAACGGGCCCGTTTTTCATTTCGATTTTTACCGTATAAAAGATATCCGCGAAGCATACGATTTGGGTTATGAAGAATATTTTTATGGCGGTGGCGTTTGTTTAATAGAATGGCCGGAACGAGTGGAAGAATTATTACCCGAAAAACTTATAAAAGTAGAGATTAAGGTGCTGGATGAAAACCGCAGATTGTTCAGGTTTTCGAAGGGATAACAATTAGTTATCAATAAATTAACAGATTTTCCTTATCTTGAACAACCTAAAACTATCATAATTTTAATTCAACATGGCTACAGGATTACGCGAAGGAATGGCCGATATAGCTCGTCAGGGTTTGCTACAAACGCAAGAAGCAAAGTTAGAAACCAGAAATAAAAAAAACAGTCTATACATAGGGATACCAAAGGAAATTTCTTTCCAGGAAAATAGAATTGCATTAACCCCTTTATCTGTTGCTTTATTGGTAAATAACGGACATCGGGTTGTTTTGGAAAGTGGTGCAGGTATCGCTGCTAATTTTTCTGATACCGAATATGCTGAGCAGGGTGCTAAAATTGCCTATAACAAAAAAGAAGTTTTTGATGCGGATATCCTGGTGAAAATTGCACCTCCCATGCTGGAAGAAATTGAGATGATGCATAAAGGGCAAACGCTTATTTCTTCTTTACAAACCGGAACCCTAAAGCAGGATTATCTGAAAGCATTGATGCATAAAAAAATTAATGCGTTATGTTTTGAGAATCTTCGCGACGAAGGTAATATACTTAGTGTAGTACGCGCCATGAGCGAAATAGTAGGTTCGACCTCTATTTTAATTGCTGCAGAATATTTAAGTAATGTAACTGGAGGTAAGGGTTTAATGCTAGGAGGCTTTACTGGCGTTCCTCCAACCGAAATTGTTATTTTGGGTGCCGGAACGGTTGGGGAATATGCAGCCAGAACAGCTTTGGCATTAGGGGCTGAAGTAAAAGTTTTTGATAGTTCTATTTATCGCTTACGTCGCCTGCAGAATAATTTGGGCAGCAGGGTGTTTACCTCGGTAATGCAGCCCATTGTTTTAAATAAAGCGATTATAACCTGCGATGTAGTGATAGGTGCCATAAGGGCTACCCACGGGCGGAGCCCGTGCATTGTAATGGAAGAAACCGTTGCACGCATGAAACCACACTCTGTGGTAATTGACATTAGTATTGATCAGGGTGGTTGTTTTGAGACTTCTGAAGTGACTAACCATACCAATCCGGTATTCAGAAAATACGATGTTATTCACTATTGCGTACCAAATATTGCCTCGCGTGTGCCAAGAACAGCATCCTACGCTTTGACGAATATTTTTGCACCCATTTTATTAGATATCGGTGAATTTGGAGGTTTAGTGAATATGGTTTGGAATAAACCGGGTATTCGTGAAGCGCTTTATATTTATCAAGGTAATTGCACCAATAAAGATCTGGCCGATATGTTTAATCTGCCATTTAAAGATCTTGAACTGCTGGTGGTTTCTAATCAATAATTACATTTCCGTCATTGCGAGGCACGAAGCAATCCTAATGCTTTGGTTTTTCGCGATCGTTGTAAGATTGCTTCGTGCCTCGCAATGACGACCAACTTAAGCCAATTCTGTTATGAAAGTAAGTTGCTTTATCTTTTTTCTATCGTTTTCTTTATTTGCTGTTGCTCAAAACGCCTCAACACCTAAAAAAAAGCTGGTTATAGTAAGTTCTTATAACCAATATCTGGCTTCTGTAAAATTGAATCCGGGTAATGAATTGATTGAAATTAAAAAAGCCATTCCCAATATTAAGCTTGATATCCGCTACGCTACTAAAAATAACTTTATGCAGCAGGTAATGTATAAACAGGCGAGGGCTTTTGCCCGAAAACCAGTGGTAGAATCGTTAAAAAAGATTCAAAAGGAATTAAATAAAAAAGGCTACGGTTTAAAAATATTTGATGGCTACCGCCCGTATGCCATTACTGTTGAGTTTTATAAAAAAGCAAGCGATAAAAACTTTGTGGCCAATCCGGCAAAAGGATCTAAACACAATAGAGGTTGTGCGGTAGATTTAACATTGATTAATCTGAAAACAGGAAAAGAATTGGTGATGCCAACGCCCTATGATAGTTTTTCAGCTGCGGCTGCGGCAAAATATGAAAATGTATCACCTGAGGCCAGGAAAAACCGCGATTTCCTGATCGCTGTCATGGCTAAATACCAGATGAATGTGCTGGAAAATGAATGGTGGCATTATGATTTCTCGGGGTGGAGAAGTTATGATTTAATGGATATTCCTTTCGAGAAATTGTAGTTCATTAGTTCAATTGTCATTGGTTCATTAGGTTAGGAGTATAGCCTGGCGTAATTCGTCATTGGGGGGCGGAAATGAGCGAACCGAAGCTTTAATAGGAATAACCTTAATTTTCTTAACGCCTTAATAATCAATAGACTGATAGCGTATAGCATACTTTGGTCATTTCGATCCGATCGCATCAAGTGATAACACCTGACATCACAAACTACAGATGATGCGGTCTACCGTATTGATCCATTTTAACCCTTGCTTTATCTTCTTTTACCGATAATTCGAAAATGTAATCATAATCATCATCTGTTAATTCTTCTTTTGGCCTTTTTCCACCAAGGGCTTCAATAATTTCGAGTACGGTATTGGAATGAGCTGCAACCATCACGGTTTTACCTACATAATTGGTTTTAATGCTATCCACAAGCGATTTAATGTCTTTATAATTAATCACTTTTGGGATTACCAATGAATCTAAGGTTTGATGTGTTCTTTTAGTCGGAGTGGCGAAGGCAACATCAAATTTTACCTTTTTTAAATATTTTGCTAAATCGGCAACACGGATTTTTCCTTCATCCGATAGACTGGGATCATTATCCTGTGGGTTTGATTTATCCTTTTCAGCATGTCTGACAATCCAAACGGTGGTGGTTTGTGCTGAAATGACATTAATAAAAAGCAGGCTTAACGACAGGAATACAAGCAGTTTTTTCATGTCATAAATATTCAAAAATTAATTGGATAAGGAAAGGTTAAAAATTTAAGACTTTTATTAAGCGATTAAGATCTTCTTTTTCATGCCAGCTACTCAAAACAATTCGATTTATCAGCTCGGATTCGGGTTTTGGATAAGGAAAGGATGAAATCAGGATATTTTCTTTTAGCAAGCGGTTTACCAAAGTAGCATCTTGTGCTAGGAATGCTGGAAAGGCAGGTTCAAACGCCCATGTTTCATTTAAATTGGCAGTGATTAACTTTATATTTTCCTGTAAGCTTGCTCGTGCGTCGTGGTATATTTTTTCGGCATGGATAAAGGCAAAAAGGCTGGCTGCAGATGGAGGAGATGCCCCAATAAAAATATTGCTGTTTTTTAGTTTAGCAATAATGGCATTCGAAGCCAGAACCAATCCAGCATCGACCCCTAATGCTTTTGCCATTGAGGCTACAACAACCCGTTCGATATTGGCTTTAACCGGGAGATTGATAAATGCACCCATTCCATCATTGTTTACCCCTATACCATGCGAATCATCAACAATTAAGGTAATCTCTTTTTCTGGCTGTATTTCGGTTAAGAAGTTAAAATCAAAAATTTCAGGAAAAAGATTGTTCATGGAGTTGCTGATCAGCACCCATGTTTTCTCTCCTGAAGTATTGATGAGGTTTATTGTTTCCTTCTTCCAATCATTAAATGTTTGCTGATTTGTTGGCTGATCGGTTAACCAAAGTGCAGGATGCGTGGCCGGAGCATAAATTACTTTACCTAATGCCGATAAGCCTTTAATGGTAAGCTGTGCAGCTAAATATCCGCTTGAAGTAATGAGCGCCGCTTCTGCTCGATATCGCCCGGCGGCTACTTTTTCCGCTTCATCATAAATACCCAGCTGAATATTGTTGGTACGGCTGGTGCCGTTGTTTAAGCCAAATTTTTTGATCCCTTCCAGATATAAATTGATGAAATCCTGATTTTTTGGAATACCGAAATAGGCCGTTCCGCCAAAATACAGGTAAGAATTTCCATCAATATTGATCGTATTTGAAAAAGGCTGATTTATCGATTTAAAATTTGGCATTAAAAATTATCATGTATATAAGTCACTATCCTTACCATTTCGGCCCTTACTTCTGCAGTTGGTTTTACAAAATTATTGTTCATAAAGGAATAAATATACGTTTTACCTTTTTTGGTCAATACATATCCACTTTGGTTATGCACGCCATCTAATGAACCTGTTTTGCCGTATACAAATGGTTTGTCGGTTTTGGGGTAAGCACTTTTTAAGGTCCCGCTTTTTCCTCCGGCAGGCAGCATATCGAACAGCTTTTCAGGATTGTTTACCAGCTTATAAATGGAATCGAGTAAGTACACATTATCACGGGGTGTAAATAAATCTTGTCGCGATAAACCCGAACCATCTACCCACTTAACTGTATCGGGCAAAAAAGAAAGATAGTTTTTGGTAATGTGTTGAATGGCCTTTACGGTACTCAGCGTATCGCCAATCTGGTTGGAGCATACAAGTAATAAGTGTTCTGCTATAAAATTATCGCTGGGCAGCATCATGTGTTTCAAAACGGAATCGCGTTTTGCGCCTTGCAAAGTTTTGGCATCTGAAGGGATTTTAAGATCAATTAGACCAACAGGCTTATGCAGGGTATCAGATAATACTTCAACAGTAACCTGTGCACTGGTTTTATATGGGTTTTGCTGGTTATAGCCTGGTTTTACAATAACTGCAGGGTAATGGAAGCTATTGGTTAAAAAATTACGTGTTACCTGAAAATTGCCTGTGGTTTTTGTCGAGTCGGCTTTAAAACATGGTGCAAAAACCTTGGGCTCGATGTTGATTTTATTCGGACTCTCGTAAGTAGAAGTTACCATGTTATCCATAATCGGCATTTCGGTAATTTCTGGCTGATAATAATAATCGTAATCGTCCCAGGCCCAGCCATCTCCAAAGAAATTGCCCGAATAGCGTCCTGGAGCAAAAAACAGCTTTTTATTGGAGGCAAGCAGGAAATTATAAGCAGATTTATCTTTCACGGCGAACTGTAGAAATGAAGGATCACCTGTTCCCCAAAAAATCAACGAATCGTTCCGTTCTATATATTTTAATGCCGGCATTAAATCGGGCAGCATTTTTAAACTGGCAAAAAAGGTGTACAATTTCGTGTTAGAGGCCGGTGTGAAATATTTATCGGCATCTTTCTCAAAAATCATTTTTTTATCGGTAGGGTTGTAGAGTGCAAAACCAACCTGGTACTGCTTAATTACCTGCGAATTTTTGAATTCTTTAGCTACTTTTTTCGAAATGATCTTATTGGTTGAACAACCTGTTAACACACAAATAGATAAAACAAACGCTAGAAAAATAAAACTATGATTTTTTAAGGGGAACATGTGCTAAATTTAATGGGCTTAATTATCAACTAATTTATTAAATTTAGTTTAATGTTAACCAAATATAGTCCCGGTGTAATAATTTGTTTACGTAAACTAAGCATTTGCCTGGGCTTGGTATTTTTTGCGCTTTCAGTTTCGGGGCAGGAATTTCTTTTTAAAAGAAACCGGCAAAAGCAATCTATTTCTTTTAAGTGTATCAAAAACCTGATGGTTATTCCGGTATATGTAAATGGAAAAGGGCCATATGATTTTGTTCTTGATACCGGAGTTGGCCCCATGATTATTACTGACCCATCTATTATCGATTCGTTAAATTTTAGTGGTCTCCGTAAAATTAAAGTTTCTGGCCTGGGCATCGAAACCGTTGAGGCCTATGTATCTCAAAGCCTTGATGTAAAAGTAGGGAGTACAAGCATTAAGTATATCCCTGCAGCGATTTTAAAAGAAGATCTTTTTAACCTGTCGGGACATTTAGGGCTGAAAATTTATGGCTTGTTGGGGTTCAGTTTTTTTAACAGCTTTATTGTTGATATCAGGTATAGTGAAAATAGGCTCATTATTTATGATCACGATGCTAAGATTAAATACCGTGGTAAAAAAATACCTATTGAAATAGAGAACCAGAAGCCGTATATTTTGGCTGCCATTGATGCTCCAGGTAACAAGACAGTTGAAGCCAGGTTTTTAATGGATACGGGCGCCAGCCATGCTTTATCGCTCGAAATGTTAAATGGAACCGAATTCCCGCTACCTGAAAAAAAAGTTAAAGCTAATTTAGGGATGAGCCTTAGCGGCCAGATTAAAGGATATGTTGGTCGTGTGAGTAAATTTAGTGTTGGGGGCTATGTTTTTAAAGATGTTGTTGCGGGATTTCCTGATTTTAAGAGCATTGCAAATAAGATTGATTTATCCAAACGGAATGGGAATTTAGGCGCCGATTTGCTTCGGAAATTTAATATCCAGTTTAACTATCAGGGTGGCTTTATTTATGTTAAGCCCAATGGATTAAGTAAGATCCCTTTCGAACACGATATGGTGGGTATGGTGCTTTATCTTGATCAGAAAGAATATAAAAGAATTCTGATTGGAGAAATAGACGAAAATAGTCCGGCAGAAAAAGCAGGTTTATGTGCTGATGATGAAATTATTGCGGTAAACTTTAAAAACATTGATGCTTATTCTTTGAACGATCTTACCGAAATGTTTAAATCGAAAGCAGACAGAAATATAATTCTCGAAATTTTCAGGGATAATCAAGTCTATTTTAAAGTGGTGCGCCTCGAAAAGAGGATCTGATTAAGCGTAATTTTCCAGTTACAAATGTTTTGCCGTGTAACAACACTTTAACTTTAACCTCTTATTGCCAAGCAAACTAACTTTATAACACATGAAGAAAAATTTTAAGGTACTTGCCCTCGCAGGTATCGTAGCACTTGGTGTAGCCGGATCAGGTTCGGTGTATGCCCAGAAAAAATCTAAAACAACTAAAGGTGCCACTCCAACAACGCCAACCGCAGCCCCGGCAGCAGCCCCCAAAAAAGAAGGAATCAAACCATTTTCTGAAGTAATTACTGCAAAAGCCAGAACAACTAACGGCTTATTCAAAACACACAAAGTAGATGACAAATGGTATTTTGAGATACCAGATTCGATGATTAACCGTGAAATGCTTGTAGTTACCCGTTTGGCAAAAGTGCCGGCCGGCGTAAAAGTGGGCAACCAGCAATATGGTGGTGAAGAATTGAACGAACAAGTATGGAAATGGGAGCGCAGGGGAAAACAAGTTTATATCCGCGTACCAAGTTATTCAACTAAGGCCGATCCGAACAGCGATATGTACGAATCGGTTCAAAACTCTAATCTTGCGCAGATTTTAGCCAGCTTTGAGATTAAAGCCTATAACAAAGACACAACCGGAGTTGTGATTGATGTTACCGATTTTTATAACGGTGATGTAATGGCAATTGGCGCTACAGATCAGATCCGTAAAGCTTATAAAGTTACGATGTACGATGCAACACGCTCTTATATTGATACAGTAAAAACCTTCCCGATCAATGTCGAAGTAAAAACAGCTAAAACATACCGTGCAGTAGAATCTCCAACAGATAATAGTAATGGAGCCGTTACTTTCGAATTCAATACATCGATGTTGTTATTGCCCAAAACGCCTGTAAAAGCCAGGATAATGGATAGCAGAGTTGGTTTTTTTGGTCAATCTCAAATTGATTATGGAAGCAACGCACAAAGGGCAGAGCGCACCGCCTATATTCATCGCTGGAATCTGGTTCCGAAAGATACAAACGCTTATAAACGTGGTGAATTGGTAGAACCGGTAAAACCTATTGTAATTTATATTGATCCTGCAACACCAAAAAAATGGGTGCCGTTTTTGATCCAGGGAATTAACGATTGGCAGGTAGCATTCGAAGCGGCTGGTTTTAAAAATGCCATAATGGGTAAAGAAGCACCAACACCGCAACAAGATCCTCAGTTTAGCGTAGAAGACTCCAGATATTCGGTGGTTCGTTATTTTGCTTCAGATATTGCAAATGCTTATGGCCCGCACGTTAGCGATCCTCGTACCGGTCAGATTTTAGAAACGCATATTGGCTGGTACCATAATGTAATGAACCTATTGCGTAACTGGTATTTTGTACAAACAGCAGCGATTAATCCTGAAGTGCGTAAAGCGCAATTTACCGATGCACAGATGGGCGAATTGATCCGTTTTGTTTCTTCGCACGAAATTGGCCATACCTTAGGTTTGCCACATAACTTTGGCTCAAGCTATGCTTACCCGGTTGATTCGTTACGTTCAAAAACGTTTACAGATAAACATGGAACCGCGCCATCAATTATGGATTATGCGCGTTTTAATTACATTGCTCAACCCGGAGATGGTGTAACCAAACTTCATCCTCAAATTGGAGAATACGATAAATGGGTAGTGAAATGGGGATATTCCTGGATTCCCGGAAACAAAACTGCAGAACAGGAAAAAGAAATTTTAGATCAGTGGACTTTAAAAAATGCAGGTAATCCACTGTATTTCTATGGCCGTCAGGGAACTTCATTAGATCCTCGTTTGCAAAGCGAAGATTTAGGTGACAATGCGATGAAAGCGAGTACTTATGGTATTGCGAATTTAAAACGTATTCTTCCGAACGTAGAAAAATGGACCTATCAAAAGGGAAAAGATTACAGCGATTTAAAAGAAATTTATACTGAAATTGTTGGCCAGTTTAACCGTTATATGGGGCATGTGGCAACAAATGTTGGTGGCTTAAGCGAAAATTTTAAAACCTACGATCAAAAAGGACCAGTTTATGCTTACCTGCCAAAAACAAAACAAAAAGAAGCCGTTGCTTTTTTCAATCAACAATTATTTACCACGCCACTTTGGTTAATCAGCAACGACCAATTAAGTAAATTCGATAATGGAGTGCTTTTAAACCGGATTAAAGGTGTTCAAACAAATACTTTGGGTAACCTGCTATCAGCATCACGTATCGCGCGTTTGTTAGATAATGAAACTAAAAACGGTGCAGCAAAAGCTTATACGTTACCTGAATTATTTACTGATTTAAGATCGTCGGTTTTTGTTGCTGGTAGAGCAGATGCCTTTAAACGTAACCTACAGCGTGCGTATGTAGACCGTTTACAAGATTTAATGACAAAAGATTCGGATCTTCCGGTTGGATTCCCTGTTGATTATGCTGCGAGCTATGGTTTAACACCAATCAATGTAGGTTTGTCAGATATCAGGCCGCTGGTTAGAGCAGAGCTGAAAACCTTATTGGCTACTACAAAAGCCAGGGCAGCAGCTGGCGACGCCATTACAAAAGCGCACTACGAAGATTTAAATATCAGAATTAAAGATATTTTAGACCCGAAGAAATAATTAATGAGTGAATTAGTAGAGGATTTAATTAGAGAATGATTGAATAGCAATTCGACCATTCAATCATTCTCTCATTCAAAATTCAAAAAGGCGGAGCTGATCATTAAATGATCGCTCCGCTTTTTTTTAAACAAACCTCGCAGGTTTTCAACTCGATTCGTCATCCTGAACTCGTTTCAGGATCTATTTTTGAGATTAAATTCATAGGATATTCAACAAAGGATCTTCCTCGACTGATGTGTGGGCAAAACCTGGCAGGTTTAAATATTGTATAATTCTTGATGCTTTAACTTAAACAACATAACAGTTTTTTAATTTTATACCAAAATAAGGTTATGCTTAAAAAACTCTTCTGTGCGCTTGCATTATTCACCTCGGGTTTCTCAGCCTTTGGCCAAAATGCCGACTCTATTACCCTTGTAAAAGCTAAATGGCAGAGAGACAAGATTGCCAAACAAGTAATTTTATTCAGACATCATTTTGATCAGAAAAACCTTTTCGCTGCTAATGAAAATATTTCGTTTTTAGAAATAAAAAATACCGGATGCAAGGCGGTTTTTGCCATTGGTGCAGAAGAAAAGGAACTCATCACTACCAGTAATTTTGGTTTAAGAGATACGGCTATTGCTGCGGTAAACGGCAATTTTTTCGATGTAAAAAATGGAGGCTCGGTAGATTTTGTTCGCGTTAATGGAAAAACCATTAATACCAACCGCCTGGATAAAAACGGAAACAGGGCCAGGCATCAGGAAGCAGCGGTTGTAATTGATAACGGAAAAATTTCGATCAAAAAATGGGATGGATCAGCTGATTGGGAAACGAAGCTGAGTGAAAAAAATGTTTTGTTAAACGGCCCGTTATTAACTTTAAACCATGTTGATGAAACTTTAGATACCGCTGGTTTTAACAGCTTACGCCATCCCCGTACCTGCCTGGGTATAAAACCGAACGGAAGGGTAATTTTATTGACCGTTGATGGTAGAAATGAAAACTCAGCGGGGATGAGTTTGTTCGAACTGACCAAATTAATGCGCTGGTTGGGCTGTACTTCTGCTATAAATTTTGATGGCGGCGGCTCTACCACTTTGTGGGTAAATGGAATGCCCGATGATGGTGTAGTCAATTATCCGACAGATAATAAAAAATGGGACCATGGAGGGCAGCGTAAAGTCGCTAATGTTATTTTGGTAAAGAAACAGGCTAAAAGATAAAATCGCTTCAACAAAACAAGCTTAAAAAAACTTATTTTAGCCCAATATTTTTATTGAAAATGATTAAAAATACGATATATTTTTCCTTTTTTGTGCTCATGCTCAGTGCCTGTAAAATGGGCACAAAAACCAGCGATCCAACACTTCGGGATTTTACTTTTGAACCGGTTAAAGGCATTCGTTATGTTGAAGTAAAACGCCGGTTTAAGGATGGATATTCTTTTAATAAGGAGGGTTTTATGCAAAAGCCATCGTGGATAATCCAGGTAGTTAAAGAAGACACGATGTCGGCCTGGAGCCCACAGAAACATAGGATGCAGAATTTTTACCTGCAGTACGATCACGGAAATGTATATAACTTCGCAGCCGAATTTTTTAAGGTAAAACACATCAGTAATGACAGTCTGGTTTTTCAAAGGATCCAGGTTGATGGAAAAGTAATTGCTTCAGACGTTCGCTCGGATGTAAATATGACTTTTTATGCGGAGGATTATATTAAAAATAATTTGAAGGCCAGGGCTGCCGATCTGCAAAAACCAACCAAGGCCGATACTGCTTTTATAGAGAAAAGATCTGCTCAGGTTAACGCCAATAGCGATAGTGCTTTTGCCGCTACAAATCCGGTTCAATTTATTCCTAAAAGCAAAATTGCAAGGGTCGAAAAAATCAGTACGGTAGACCGCGCGAATAACAGAACTGAGGCTTACGATTATATGTTTCCGCAGTATATTATCAGGATAGACAGGGCTTATAAAGATTTTGCTTACCAGGTTGCTGCGGTTGTCGATTTTCAGGGAGGAATCCATGTAAAAACTGTTTATAACGTGCTTCCTGAGAATGCTGAGGCAAAAAAAAAGGTGGCCCAGGGAATAGCCGATATTTATGTTAGAAACCTTTTTGATGTGGCTCCCGGAACAACACTCGGGATTCCGCATAATAGTGAAATTACTTTAACAATAATTGGGAAGGCAATTAAAAGGCCTTAGTAATCTGCTATTTACAAAATTTTAACGTTAAAAAAATGTTAAAATTTATTTTGATTTTAAAAATTAAAACTTACCTTGCATACTTAATTTTAATACTTAATACAATGCAAGAAGGCACAGTAAAATTCTTCAATGTAACTAAAGGTTTTGGCTTTATCGTACCTGCAAATGGAGATAGCGAAATTTTTGTTCATTCAACAGGTCTTATCGACGAAATCCGTGAAAACGACAAAGTACAGTACGAAGTTGCTAACGGTAAAAAAGGCTTAAACGCCGTTAATGTGAAAGTAATTTAATTTATTTATCATATTTACAGAGAAGGCTGCTTTCTTGTGATGGCGGCCTTTTTTATTTTAATTTTTTTACCTCAGATCATGACTTATTACTTCATCATTCCTGGTTTAGGCAATTCTGGCCCGGACCATTGGCAAACGTACTTCGAAAAATCAGGAGATCATTTTATCCGCATTAACCAAAAGGAATGGGATGCGCCGGCAAATCAGGATTGGATTGAAACCATAGAATCGGCACTTACCGGATATAATTTGGATGATGTGGTTTTAATCGGCCATAGTTTAGGCTGTACAGCCATTGCCAACTGGGCAAAAGCTTACCAAAAGAAAATTAAAGGTGCTTTATTGGTTGCGCCCAGCGATATAGAAGCACCAAAGTACAATTTTGATACGCCTGGTTTTGATCGTGTACCTTTGGATAAGATCAACTTTAAAACCATTGTTGTAGCCAGTACTAATGATGAATGGGTAACGTTAGAAAGGGCTGAGTTTTTTGCCGAAAATTGGGGGAGTGAGTTTATTAACATCGGTAATGCCGGACATATTACTGCTGCTGCGGGCTTTGGTGAATGGCCAAAGGGAATGGAGATTTTAAAAACTCTAGGTTAAAAATTTGTCTTGCTGAATTCCCGCAGATTTCGCGAAAGGCGCAAATGAACATAATCTGCGTAATCATTTTAATCTGCGGGAGCTATTTAAGATACCTTACTTCTGATCAATTTTCTTCCTTAAAAACTGATCGAGAAAAATTAATCCAATCACCAGGTCTGCAAAAAGAAAGGCATAAATAGTTGTAGGCGTAATGTATTTCTCTAAGTTGAGATCAAGATTCACCTTCAAATCAAATTTGGGCATTTCGAGGTTAACGTTATAAAATACATAACCTAATAAAGCTAGCAGAGAGATCAGGAAAAAGCCGCCAATACCGTAAATAATCTTTTTATCCACCTTGGTTTTCATGGCCACTGGGGCAGGAACCATGGCAACGCTTTCCATTACGTTTCGGGTAAAAGACATAGAGGGTTCATCAATGTCCATCCCGTCAAATACTAAATTAAGTTTTAACAAATCCTCGTACTGCGATTTAACCTCAGCATTTAATGCAATTTTTTCTTCGATGGCTTTTTTCGAGGATTCATCTAAATTCCCATCAATATAATCCCAAAGCTGTTGTTCTATTGTGTTCATAGTAACTCCTTTACTTCATCTTTTAACAAATATTGTAATTTTTCTTTAAGTCTTTGCCTGGCCCTGTGCAACTTTACTTTTATCGTGTTGGGTTCCATGTGCAATGCTGCGCCAATTTCTTCTAAACTCTGTTCGCCTTTATAAAACAGCGTAATAATAACTGCATCATCTGGTAAAAGCTGAGCAATGGCCTTATTTAAAAAAGCATGGCTATCCTGTCGCTCATACCCATTCGCATTGAAGCTGGAAGTCTGGTTTTCGAGCTGTAATACGGTACCTTCATCGTGTATTGATGTGGTATCTAAACGGTTTTTTCTTAAAAAAGTCATGGCCGTAGTATAGGTAATGGTGTACAGCCAGGTGCTAAATTTAGCCGTTTGTTTAAAGGTGCCTAATGCTTTATATGCCTTTACAAAGCAATCTTGTGCAATTTCTTCGGCGTCTTCCCTGTTTTTGGAAAATCTTAAAGCAAGTGTAAATACAAATCGCTGATGGCGTTTCACCAATAAAGCATACTGATCGGTTTCGCCGTTCAGTACTTTTTGGATCAGCTCTAAATCTGTAGGTTTTTGCTCCATCTTTAGCTGTAAGACTACATTAAAGATAAACAGGTTACACGTGAAACTTATTTAATTTATTATTTGTAAGTAGCCAGATTTTTCGAAGTGAAAGGCTGGGTTTATGCACAAAGTTGTGGCGCCTTGAAAACCCTAAAAATGAAATACTGTTTCTGCTACTAGCCCCGGGTGAAGTGTTACCCTGCAGGCTGAGGAACGAAGCCGAAGCGTATAAGCATAACACGGGAACCAGGTTGGTTTCTTACACGGGTATTGCGCTCCACAAAGAAAACAATATGACGGAACTGCATTTTTTAAGTTTTTGGAAACGAAAGGACAGTTTTTCATGGCGGCGGGTAGTCCTGCTTTTGGCTTAATCTTTTTGTTGCCCTTCGACTACGCTCAGGGTGACAACAAAAAGGATTTCGCCGCAATCAGGTTTATAAACATAGTGTGTGCACCTTGCAAAGCCAAAAAATGAAATGCTGTTTTTGCCAACTAGCACCGCGTGAAGCGTTGCCCCAATGTCATTATTAAGCCATTGGCTCAGGAGAAAATAATTTAACGAAAGATAAAAAGGATGCACACAGATATAAAAATCCGTGTTTATCTGTGTGCATCTGTGGTTAAACCTAACTTAATGACATGGGAATTGCGCTAGGCCCAGGCGAAACTTGCGAAGTTTTGCTTGTGCTCTTGGCCTTATAAACTCCGCAAGTTATCCACTAATGCGAAGCAAAAAATTTTAAGCCGGCAATCGAACCGATCAGGGTACAGATAAAAAAGATCCGCCAAAAAGTTGCCGGTTCGTTAAAATAGGCAATCCCGATAATTACCGTTCCTACGGCACCAATGCCTGTCCAAACCGCATAGGCAGTTCCCATGGGTAAAGTTTGAGTGGCTTTGTTTAACAATAAAAAGCTTAAGGTAATGCAGAGAAAAAATGCTGCGCTCCATTTTATATTCGAAAAATTGTTCGATAATTTAAGGCAGGTGGTAAAGCCGACCTCAAAAAGGCCGGCAATAATTAAGATAATCCAGTTCATGATAAATGTGTTTATGCAAATTTAAGGCACATTTATCGGGCAACATTTTACAAATGTTAAAAAAATAATTTTATTTATGGGTAGCTCTTATTCTGCTCAAGGTAACCTGTGTAACACCCAGGTAAGAGGCAATATGTTTTAAGGCTACTCTTTTAATGAGCTCAGGAGATTGATCTACAAAATCCTGATAAAGTTCTGCGGCGCCTTTAAAAGTCCTGTCAATTAATCTTCTTTCAGTTGCAATTAGCTCCTGCTCTGCAATTTTTCTGCCCCAATTGGCAATTTCTAAATGTTGGTCGTAAAGCAAAAAAAGATCAGTTAGTTTGATTTGAACTAGACTGCAGTGTTCCAACAACTCAATGTTCTCATACCCCGGACCATTGTTAATATAGCTGTTAAAAGAAAAAAGAACAGTACCACTTTGTCCAAACCAAAAGGTTATCTGCTGGTTCTCGCCATCAGAGTAAGCTCTGGCAATGCCACTTTTGAGGATATAAAAATAAGGCTCGGTTTTATCTGCATGGATTAAAATCGTTCCTTTCGGATGTTCTACCTGTTTGGAAACAGCAGCTAACCTTTCTAAAGCTTCATTAGTGAGTGACTTAAAGATGGCTATATTTTTTAACTGATTGTACAATGGAATTTGAATGTTTGATAAAGCTATCGATTTTTTTTCAGCAAGGGTGTAACCTGATTAAAAAGCATGTAGTCATAATACACAGAACACGGTTCAATTAAAAAATAGAATATTTACAAATTAAAAAATTATAATTATGAACGGTATATTAGTTCCCATCTCACTTTTTTTAGGTGCATTCGCAATGGTATTTGGAATCCGCTATCTATCAAACAAAGAAAAAATGGCAATGATCGAAAGGGGGATCGATCCGGGAGTGCACAAGGCAACGCCAAAACCGTTTTTAAGCTTAAAGTTCGGTTTATTGTTAGTTGGCTTAGGACTTGGCTTATTAGTTGCACTCTTCACAGTTAGAGGGGTGTTTGGCAGCGACATGACCCACAGCGAAGAAGGACAATCGGTAGCCATTTATTTTGGCTGCATCGGAATTTTCGGTGGACTCGGTCTGATTGTTTCTTATGTGGTAGAAAAGAAATGGCTTGACAATAACAAATTTTAATCAGCAGAGAAGTCAAGTTTAATAGCAAAAGCGCTATTAAACTTGACTTCTCTTCATTCTTGTGTGTCAGGTGTTACCATCTGACTGCAGATTATTGCGGCTTATTAATAATCGCGACCGTTAAACGGCTAATGCAATTCATCTTTCCGCGGTCATCATAAATCTTAATTTCCCAAATATGCGTTTTGGCGCCAACATGCAAAGGTTTACATATTCCTTTAACTAAACCGCTTTTTACAGGCCGTAAATGGTTGGCGTTTACTTCTAAACCAACAGCAACATATTTCTCAGGGTTTATGCACATATAAGAAGCAATGCTGCCCAGGGTTTCGGCCAAAACTACCGAAGCGCCTCCGTGCAGTATGCCTGCAGGCTGGTGCGTACGTTCGTCAACAGGCATGGTGCCAACAAGAAAATCTTCACCAATTTCGGTAAAACGGATATCGAGTAATGCACCCAAATGATTTTTAGGACGATTATTCAACCCATCAATGGTAAAATTTTTAAACCACATGGTAACGTTCTTTTAAAATAGAAACATGATGGATAATATGGCCACCCGCAATAAACAAGATAGATTTTACATTAATTTCTCTGCCAGAAGCAACTCCCTTTCTGTTTAATTCTTCTTCGTTTAAAGATTTAAAAAGGTATAAATTGGCTTTTCGTAATGCAGCAAACTCTTCAATCAGGTCTTCCAGATCGCGTTCGGCAAAGCGGGCATTCAGTACATAATCATCTTCCTCGAAACCCGGTAAAGGCTGCTGTTCTTTTCGTGCAAAACAGGTAATCCGGTAAGCAAAAACGCGTTCAGTATCAATAATATGGCCTAACATTTCTTTTAGTGTCCACTTACCTTCAGCATAGGCGTAATCCGCTTTATCGGCGTTCGCCCTGAACAATGCCGGAAGACTTTGAACCTGATCGTTTAAAATTTCGAAAATATCCCGATCAACTTTGCTGATATAGGTTTCGCCCCAGGTAGGATATTCGTTAGGCTGTGGTCGGTTCATATCTTAAACTGCTTTTTAATATTATTCTAAAAGTTGTGCCTTTGCCCAGTTCGGAGTCTTTTACAAAAATTTCTCCGCTGTGGTAATTTTCTACAATACGTTTAGTGAGCGATAAACCTAAGCCCCAGCCGCGTTTACGCGTAGTATAGCCGGGTTGAAAAACCGCATCGAATTTAGATCTTGGAATACCCTTCCCGGTATCGCTCACATCAATAAAAACCTGCTCTTTGGCTAAATTTTCTATGATATTGATGGAAATAGAGCCTTCATTTTCAATGGCATTTGCCGCATTCTTTAAAAGATTTTCAATCACCCAATCAAACAATGGGACGTTTAACATTGCCCTTACCTGTTCATCTCCGGTGATGCTGAATTTAACCTTGTCTGAAGTGCGCACTTTAAAATAACGGATAAAATCGCTCACCACAATATAAACCGTATGGTCTTCAAGTATAGGTTTTGAACCGATTTTCGAGAAACGGTCGGTAATAATTTCCAATCGTTTAATATCATTCTCCATTTCGGCAATGAGGGGATCGTCTTCTGCATCAAATTTAGATTTCATCAGTTCTGTCCAGGCCATGAGCGATGATATCGGTGTACCCAATTGGTGTGCCGTTTCTTTGGCTAAACCTACCCAAACATGATCTTGTTCATCTTTCCGTGCAGAACTGAATGCTGCATAAGCGGTTAAAAGGAAAAGGAAGATAACCCCCATTTGAATGTAGGGGAAATACCTCAACTGCGTTAAAATGAAAGAGTCGCGATAGTATGCCTTAAATTTTCTGCCAAAAATATTCATTTCGTCCGGTGGATGCTGGGCTTTCATCTGCCTCAGCTGCCTTACAAAATATAAACTATCGTAAGTGAGTTTAGTATCTGCAACAGGATAATTGGTTTTAGTGCTGTCTAAGCCAAAAAAAGAAGTAATCATTCCGGCAGAATCGATCATGATTACAGGGGTTTTGGTGTTTTTTCTTACGGTTTCCACCACATCACGGTAATCATCGTTGTCATAAAGAAACATGGCCCGTTCCTGAATCCGCACCCAAAGGTGAAACTGGTCTGCCTCTTCACGTTCCATTTTTTTTACAAAAGAATCGGTGTAAAATACTGATGCAATGCCAATTAAGATGGCAAAAATGAGAAGGAAAAACTTCCAACGGCGTTTCTTTTGATAAGGATTCATGCTTTAGCTAGCCAAATTACAATAACAAAACGGAAAAAACACAAAACCATTATGCTTTTTCACAACGGTGTAACAATCATTTTGAATGTATGATAGCTTCATCACAGATGAAAACGCTATAAAATGGATGAAAAATATATCTTTGTAGCGTCTTGCGCTTTGCGTATGGGGATAGGCGTTTTATGCGCTTTACGCCTCGCGCCAACCGCTCAACAATTCAACCATGGATAAAAAAGTTAGAGTAAGATTTGCCCCAAGCCCAACCGGAGGTTTGCATTTAGGTGGTGTGCGCACTGCCTTGTTCAATTATTTATTTGCCAAAAAAAATAATGGAACTTTTGTACTTCGTGTAGAAGATACTGATCAAAATCGCTTTGTAGAAGGCGCAGAACAATATATTGTGAACTGTTTAGATTGGTGCGGTATTACGCCAGATGAAAGTCCTGCACATCCAGGTGCTTATGGCCCGTATCGTCAAAGTGAACGCAAACCCAGCTACCGCAAATTTGCCGAACAGTTAATTAGCGATGGTTATGCTTATTATGCTTTCGATACCCCTGAAGATTTAGATGCCAAACGTAAAGAAATTCCAAATTTCCAATATGGGCAGGCCACACGTATGCAGATGCGTAATTCTTTAACCCTTACCATTAGTGAAGTTGAAGATTTATTGGCGGCCAAAACACCACACGTGATCCGTATTAAGGTGCCAGCCGATGAAATTGTACATTTTAATGATTTGATCCGTGGTGACGTAAGTTTCGAAACCTCGTTGGTTGATGATAAGGTATTGTTAAAAGCCGACGGAATGCCAACCTACCATTTAGCCGTTGTTGTTGATGATAAGGCGATGGAAATTAGTCATGCTTTTCGGGGAGAAGAATGGTTACCTTCTGCACCTGTGCATATTTTACTTTGGAAATATTTAGGCTGGGAAACCGATATGCCTGCATGGGCACACTTACCTTTAATCTTAAAGCCAGATGGACATGGGAAATTAAGCAAACGTGATGGCGACCGTTTAGGTTTCCCGGTTTATGCCATGAACTGGACAGACCCTAAAACAGGCGATATAACCAAGGGATTTAAAGAAATGGGTTTCATGCCCGAAGCTTTTATTAATATGCTGGCACTTTTAGGCTGGAATGATGGTACCGATCAGGAGTTATTCTCATTAAAAGAGCTGGAAGAAAAATTCTCGATAGAAAGAATTAGTAAAGCGGGTGCTAAATTCGATTTCGAAAAAGCCAAGTGGTATAACCATGAGTGGATCAAAGCGGAGCGCGCCGAACGTTTAGCACCGGGCGTTAAAACTGAGCTCGAAAAAGCAGGTATTGAAGTTAACGATGATACTTTTCTAAATACGGTTATTGATCTAATTAAAGACCGCTGTACTTTATTGCCAGATTTTGTGGCGCAGAGTAGTTATTTCTTTACTTCACCGGCAGAATATGATGTGAATTCGGTAAAACCAAAGTGGACAGCCGAAAAAGCCGATTTCTTTAACAGTTTCGCCGATAGCTTAACATTAACTGATGCATCTACCGCCGAAACAGCTTTTAAAGCCTTAGCTGAAGAAAAAGGGTTTAAACCAGGCGAATTGATGTTGCCTTTCCGCATTATGCTGGTAGGTGGTAAATTTGGACCAGGCGTTTTTGATATTGCTGTGCTCTTGAGTGTAGCAGAAACTAAAGCAAGAATAGCAAAAGCAATAGCTGTTTTTAATAGCTAGTGTATCCTTCGGGTAGCCAAGAGAATATAATACAAGAAGTCAGGTTTAAACTTGGCTTCTTTTTTTTTGCTAAAACGCAAAAGAAAAAATCAATAAAAATAATTTATACTTTAGCATAACAATTATCCCATAATTAAGGTTAATCATTAAACTAAAAAATTAAATTATGCAATGGTTTGGTAAAGGAAGTGAAGATGTAGAAGACAGGCGGTCTGGTGGTGGCGGCAAAACGATTCTGGGTGGCGGTATCGGTATTATTGTAGTGGTATTGGGGCTTATCTTCGGAAAAGATTTGACAGGATTAGTTGGTCAATTGCCGGGGGAAGGTGCGGGGCAGCAAACCGAAGCAAAAACTGGCGTTCCAGAAGATGCTGAAGGTCGCTTTGTAGCCAACGTTCTGCAATCTACCAGAGAAGTGTGGGAGCAGGAATTTCAAAAAATGAATCAAACTTATGAAAATCCTAAATTAGTGCTGTTTAGAGATGGTGTACAAACCAACTGTGGTTATGCGCAATCTTCCGTTGGTCCCTTTTATTGTCCTGGCGACCATAAAGTATACATCGATTTATCATTTTATGATGAATTAAAAAACCGTTTCGGTGCTGCCGGAGATTTTGCCCAGGCCTACGTAATTGCACATGAAGTTGGCCACCACGTTCAAAATTTATTGGGAATTTCGGAAAAGTTAGACCAGGCACGTGGCCAGGTTAGCGAAAAAGAATACAATCGTTTATCGGTAAAATTAGAGCTACAAGCCGATTTTTTTGCGGGACTTTGGGCGCGCAATGCCCAGAACCTTAAAGATTTTAAATTGGATGAAGGCGACATAGAAGAAGCGCTAACGGCGGCCAATGCCATAGGCGATGATAAATTGCAAAAACAGGCAACAGGCGAAGTTAAACCCGATTCTTTTACCCATGGTACCTCTGCGCAGCGGATGTATTGGTTTAAAAAAGGCTTTGAAACAGGAGATATTAAACAGGGAGATACTTTTAATTCAAGTAATTTATAAAAAAATCAAAACTTTTTTAAAAGCGAACTGTTTGTTTACAGTTAATGAGATTTTTATCTCAAAACCAAACTAATTATCCCGGCTTCTTATTTGTTTTAATAAAGATGATCCTTATAGTTGATGACAGGCCCGAAAACCTGATCTCGTTACAGAAAGTACTCCAGGCACACAATTTTGAGGTTGATACCGCATCATCTGGCGAAGAAGCCCTGAAAAAAGTATTAAAAAATAATTACGTCCTGATTATTCTTGATGTACAAATGCCAGATATGGACGGCTTTGAGGTAGCTGAAGCCATTTCTGGTTTTAGCAAGGCAAAAGATACCGCCATTATATTTCTTTCTGCAGTAAATACAGAGTTAAAATTTATTACAAAAGGATACCTGAGCGGTGGATTGGATTACATCACCAAACCAGTTGATATTAATGTGCTGCTCCTTAAAATAAAAACGTTTTATCGCATTTATGAGCAGAATAGAAAGCTTAACGAGGTACAGGAAAAACTACTCGAAGAAATTGAATTCAGAAAACAGGCCGAACATAAAAAAGACGAATTTATCAGTATTGCCAGCCATGAACTTAAAACGCCCTTAACAAGTGTAAAGGGCTATATTCAGTTGTTGCAGCGTAGTATTAACAGAGATGATAAAACCATGGCGCAGAATCATCTCGAAAAGGCGAGTATCCAACTCGAAAAACTAAACGAATTAATTGCCGATTTGCTCGATATCTCAAAAATTGAAAGCGGAAAGATGAAGTTTAACATGAAAAGCTTTTGTGCTGATAACATGGTGAATAATGCGATAGAAATGTTGCAGCAATCTAATCCTGATTTTAAGATCAGCAAACTAGGCAAAATAGACGAAATGATATTTGGTGATGAAATGCGTCTGGAGCAGGTGGTCATCAATTTTATTACCAATGCCATTAAATATGCCCCGGGTACCAATCAGGTTAATGTAATCACACACATTAAAGATGAAAAACTTTATGTGGCTGTAAAAGATTTTGGAATAGGCATTTCAAAAGAACAGCAGCATAAAATTTTCGATAAATTTTATCGGGTAGAAGACAACAGTAACCGCTTTAACGGACTGGGGATTGGTTTGTATATCTGTTCAGAGATCATTAACCGTCATGGAGGCACAATCGGTGTAAACAGTGTGTTGGATGAAGGTTCTGAATTTTATTTTATTATCCCTACTACAGAAGAAGAAGTCCTTAAAAATCAAGTTTAATTATCCTTAATCCATATAATGAAAACAACTCTTAAAAGTAATTTACGTTTAGGTCTTGGCTTATCGCTAATTATTCTATTTATCAGTTCGCTGGCCTCTTATGTCAGTATCAGCAACCTTATTAAAAGTACCGAACTGGTTAAACATAGCGACCAGGTTATTTTAAATGCTGAGAATATTATATCCTATTTAAAAGATGCCGAGACTGGTCAGCGGGGCTTTTTGTTAACCGGTAGTAAAGCGTTTTTAACGCCATATTATGGTGCCAGCGATTCGGCTGCTATGATACTAAAGAAAGTTGAACTTGATACAAAAGATAATAGCATTCAGCAAAAAAATATAGCAACGCTTAAAAATATTCTTTTTAAAAGATTGGATATCATTAAATCCACCATAGAGATTAAGACCTTGGGCGGTGCTATTGATCCGACTGTTTTATTTCAGGGCAAGGTTTATATGGATGAGGCCAGGGCTGTTGTAAGTAAAATAGTAACCGAAGAGAAAAGGCTCCTGGAAGAAAGAACCAACGAATTAAATAAACTTACCTCGTATACCCCGATTCTGATTTTAATTGCAGCGCTCCTTGCTATTCTTATCACTTTGTTTTTTTATCGGAGAGTTTCAATTGATTTTGATGAACGTGTTAAACTTCAAAAAGAAATTGAAGATAAAAAATACGAGATGGAGAAACGCATTGCTGCCATTAAAGAAATTGCCTATCAAATTTCTAATGGTAATTATGGCGTAAAACTCGATAACCAAGCCCAGGATGACATTGGCGAACTTTCTGATTCGCTAAATACGATGTCATTATCATTGAAAAAATCTTTCGATACTTTAGAGGAGAATGAATGGCTGCAAACAGGCGTTGCTAACCTAAATGTGAAAATGGTTGGCGAAAAAGACGTTTTTCATTTGGCAGAAGATATTATCGAATTTTTGGCTAATTATACCAAGAGCCAGATAGGTGCCATTTATTTATTTAAAGATGATGGATACCTGCATTTAAAGGGTCAATATGCTTTAAATGGGCAAAATCTAACCCAAAGTTTAGAACTTGGCCAGGGCTTAATTGGCCAGGCGGTTAAATCAGGTAAGCCAATATTGTTGGATGATGTTCCGCAGAACGAACTAACCATTACGCATGCCACCGGGAATATTAAACCAGCGCAGCTAATTGTGCTCCCAATTATTAGAAACGAAATTTCAATAGGCGGGTTAGAACTGGGTACCATTGGTAAGTACAGTGATTTGCAATTACACTTTTTAAACCTGGTTTTATCTGATGTAGGTACCGCATTGTTAGGCGCACAGAACAGGCTAAAACTGCAGCAATTGTTGGAAGAAACACAGGCACAATCAGAAGAACTGCAGGTTCAGCATAATGAATTAGAAGGTTTAAATGCAGAGCTCGAAGCACAGGCACAGAAACTTCAGGCCAGTGAAGAAGAACTACGTGTACAGCAGGAAGAACTGTTGCAAAGTAACCAGGAGCTGGAAGAAAGAAGCAGCTTACTGGAAGAAAAGAACGAACTGATAGAAGAGCGCAATATAGAAATTCAGCAAAAGGCAGAAGCACTGGAGTTGAGTACAAGGTACAAATCGGAGTTTTTGGCCAATATGTCGCACGAGTTAAGAACCCCACTCAACTCCATCTTATTATTATCAAGATTAATGGCCGAAAATGAGGCTATGGATCCAGAGCATCAGGAATACGCAGAAGTTATTCAAAGCTCAGGTCAGGGACTTTTAAGTTTAATCGACGAAATTTTAGATCTTTCTAAAATTGAGGCAGGTAAAATGGAACTCGACCGGACAAATATTAGGGTTGACGAGATCATTTCTGGTATGCGTTCGCTGTTTAACCCTTTAGCTAAAGACAAAAACCTGAACTTTGTGATCGAAAAATCGGCAGAAGTTCCTGAGTTTTTTCATACCGATAAAATGCGCCTGGAGCAGATTATTAAAAACCTGCTATCAAACGCCATTAAATTTACTACGGTAGGTACTGTAACCCTGAATATCAATACAAATGAAAAATTAGGTGCACTGGTATTTAAGGTGACCGATACAGGCGTAGGCATTGCGCCTGAAAAGCAAGGCATGGTATTCGAAGCCTTTCAACAGGCCGATGGCTCTACGCGCCGTAAGTTTGGTGGCACAGGCCTTGGGCTTTCTATTAGCAGAGAGCTGGCTAAACTGTTAGGCGGATATATTGATTTAAAGAGTGCGGAAGGAAAAGGAAGTATTTTTACACTTACCCTACCCATTGATAAAAATAAAGGTTTTGAAGGTGTAGTACCCCAAGAAGAGAAACCTGTAATGGCCTTAGAGGCTCCGGCAAAAAGAGTTAGCCATTTAACGGTTAACAATATTCCACAAGAAATTGAGGACGATCGCGATAACATTCAACCCGATGATAAGGTAATTCTTATTGTTGAAGACGATACGCCTTTTGCTAAGACACTTTTAGATTTTACACGCAAAAGAAACTATAAAGGTTTGGTTGCTGTTCGCGGTGATGTAGGGATTGAAATGGCTAAGACTTTTAAGCCGCTTGCCATTTTACTCGATATCCAACTCCCTGTTAAAGATGGCTGGCAGGTAATGGAAGAACTGAAATCGGATCCTTCAACACGGCCGATTCCGGTACACATTATGTCTTCTTTGCAGGTTAAGAAAGAAAGTTTGTTAAAAGGTGCAGTAGATTTTATTAATAAACCTTTTGCCTTTGAACACATGCAAGAGATATTTTCAAAATTGGAGCATGCCTTAAGCCGTCATCCGAAAAAAGTACTTATTGTAGAAGAAAATGAACAGCATGCCAAGGCGTTAAGTTATTTTCTAAGCAATTTTAATATCCAGACGGAAATTGTTAACCAGGTAAACGAAGGTGTTTCTGCCTTGCATAAGCCAGAGGTTAACTGTGTGATTTTAGATATGGGTATTCCAGATAAGCATGCTTACGAAACACTTGACGTAGTTAAGAAAACACCTGGTTTAGAGAACTTACCAATCATTATTTTTACTGGCAAAAACCTTTCAAAAGGAGAAGAAAACCGGATTAAACAATATGCTGATTCGATTGTGGTAAAAACAGCACATTCATATCAACGTATTCTTGATGAAGCAGGCCTGTTCCTTCACCTGGTAGAAGAAAAAAGTAAAGAGAAAACCAAAACCTCTAAAAAGTTTTCCGAGCTGCAGGATGTATTGGTTGGAAAAACGGTTCTGGTAGCGGATGATGATGTGCGCAATATCTTCTCCTTAACCAAAATGTTAGAGCAGCACCAGATGAAAGTGGTAGCGGCCATAGATGGTAAGGAAGCCCTGAAACTATTGAATGAAAACCCTGAAATTGATATTGTTTTAATGGATATGATGATGCCGGAACTAGATGGCTATGAAACTACAACAGCCATCAGGCAGGATATTAAATACCGCAACCTGCCAATTTTGGCTGTTACCGCAAAAGCCATGATGGGCGACCGTGAAAAGTGCATTGCTGCAGGGGCATCAGATTACATCAGTAAACCGGTAGATATGGATCAGCTGATCTCGTTATTAAGAGTATGGTTGTACGAAAATCACCATCAATCATAAACCATTTATTTATTTTATGCCTCAAAAATTAATTCTCATAATTGATGACGATAACCGAAACATTTTTGCTTTAAAAGCTGTTTTAAAGGCCAAAGGTTTTGATTGTTTATCTGCTATAAGTGCTAAAGATGGTTTTTCTATTTTAGAAAAGCATGATAATGTTTCCATTGTTTTAATGGATATGATGATGCCGGATATGGATGGTTATCAGGCTATTGCTGTGATGAAGAAATCGGCTAAAATGCAGAACATACCTGTGTTAGCCGTAACCGCCCAGGCCATGGTAGGCGATAAGGAGCGTTGCTTAAACGCAGGTGCTTCGGGCTATGTTTCAAAACCGATAAATGTTGACGAGTTACTAATGCAAATAGAAAATTTTACTAAATAGCCGGTGATCAGTGACGCGATAGATAATGAGCAGGTAGAAATCCTATTGAATGATGTTTTAGAAAATCACGGTTATGATTTTCTGGAATACTCCCATGCATCGATAAAAAGAAGGATTATACGCCTTTATGGAATGGATAATTTTGTGAGTTTCGCCGAATTTCGTTATACGGTTAAAACAGATAAGCAATACTTCAAACGTTTTTTAGAGGAAATTACGGTTAATGTTACCGAAATGTTCCGCGATCCTTCCTTTTATAAATCTTTAAGGAATGATGTACTTCCTGTATTGGGCACTTATCCCTTTATCCGGATTTGGGTGGCGGGCTGCTCTACCGGAGAAGAAGCTTATTCGCTTGCCATTGTTTTAAAAGAACTTAATTTGCTTCATAAATCACTTATTTATGCTACTGATATTAATCCATCGGTTTTAGAAAAGGCAAAAAAGGGCATGTTTCCATTAACATATTTAAAGCAGTATTCCGAAAACTATCTGCAATCGGGGGGCTTAAAAGATTTTTCTACTTATTATACCGCGAACTACTCTTTGGCTAAATTTGATGAAAGTTTAAATCGGAAGATGATCTTTTCTACGCATAACCTGGCTTCTGATCATTCTTTTAATGAGTTTCAGTTAATTTTATGTAGAAACGTTTTAATTTATTTCGATAAAGAATTGCAGCATAAAGTATTTAACCTATTTGATGGTAGTATAGAAAAATTGGGTTATCTTGCTCTGGGCAGTAAAGAAAGCTTGGAGTTTTGGCCGAAAGCCAAAGAATATAAAAGGGTTAAAATGGAGAAAATATGGCGGAAACTATAGGTTCTACCACTTGCAGTGCATTAATTATTGGCGGTTCGGCCGGTAGTTTAGATGTTTTGCTCGAAATTTTTCCGGCCTTACGCAACGATATTCGTTTTCCTATTATATTAGTGGTTCACCGCAAGGCAAGCAACGAATCTCTGTTAACCGATTTATTAAAATCGCGGACAACATTGGCCGTTGGTGAGGCAGAGGAGAAAGAATTTTTAATACCGGGTAAAGTTTTTATAGCGCCTGCAGATTACCATATGCTGATAGAGGAAGACCGAAGTATTTCTTTAGATTACTCTGAAAAAATAAACTATTCGCGACCATCAATTGACGTTACCTTTCAATCAGCTGCTGAGGTTTTTAAAGAAAAACTGGTCTGTATTTTACTTTCAGGATCTAATGCTGATGGGGTAGAGGGGTTAAAAAGTGTAAACAATTATGGTGGTAGTGTAGTTATACAGAATCCAAATTCGGCCATAATGCCGTATATGCCACAACAGGCGGTTATTAATGTTAAGCCGCATGTAATATTGGATAGCCACGATATGGCTGATTATATAAATAAGTTAAATGATTAATTGCTTTTTCGGAGGTTAATATGATAGTTACAAAAAAAATATTTGTTTTTGATGATAATAGGGATATCCTTGATCTCTGTACATTTATTTTAGAAGATGCCGGGTATGAGATCAAGACATCTGAAAATGCCAATAATATAGAAGAACAGGTTGCAGCATATATGCCTGATTTAATTTTTATGGATAATTGGTTACCCGATCTGGGAGGAATACAGGCCACCAGAGCTTTAAAAAGCCATCCTGATTTAAAGCATATACCGGTAATTTATTTTTCGGCCAATAATGATATATCTTCATTAGCCGATGAAGCCGGCGCAGATAGTTACCTGTCGAAACCATTTGATATTGCTGCGCTTGAAGAAATTGTAAAAAAACATTTGAGCTAGCGGACTGACTCACAAAGTTTCAATTGGCCTATGTGCCGGGAAAACTTCAGAAGTCTGAGCCCTGCCTTGCTAAACTTCCGATATAAAGCTCCACTCGAATTGTCGTCATTTCGAGCGGAGTGCAACGAAGTCGAGAAATCTATCGTGGCAGATCTCTCCATTTCACTGCGTTCCATCCGATAGCCATCGGATCGAGATGACGACTTTTTTTAATTCTTAGAAATACCCTATCTGTTATTCTTTACCCCAAATCCTTGTATTCAGATCCAGCTCCTTAACAATATCATACATAAACTTTATGGTAGAAATATCCTGATTTACAGTTTCGGGATCTAGTAAAGATTTAAAAATAGGTGCCTCAAAGTAATTCCGGTTCAAGGGGAAAGCGATATACATCCTCGATTCGATAAAGGATAAACTGATGTTGTACTTGCTTTGATGATTGAGGTTTAGTATCCTTTCCATCAGGGCAGGTGTAAGGATATACCTGGATTCGACCTGGTCTGAACCATAAGTTACAAAGGTCTTATCAAATTCTACATTCTCCAGTTGAATAATGTCATTGTTGCCAAAAGAAAACAGATTTTTTGAAAACCATGCACCAAAAGCTGCTCCGAAGTCTTTTGGCCTGACGATGGTTACGCCATTAAATTTCTTATTAAAATCGGCAGCAAAGAGGATTCCTCTAAAAATGTCGTGCCACTCTGTTCGGGTTCCGTCTTTTGTTTGGGTTACTGTTTTATATTCAGCATGTACTTCAGCGAAGTAAAACCGGGTTTTATCAGCACATCCCATTACTAAATCTTCTGTTTTGTAACGATCAGGCTCATTGCTAAATAGCTGTGTGTACATAAACTCCGCAGCTTCAATTCCCTGGTAGGGATTAATCGATAAACTTTCGTCTAAAAATTTAAGGGCAGCACCAATTACATTCGTTTTATAGGCATTTTGGTAAGCTGTTAAAGAATCGTTGATTTTGAAAAACAAAACACCACCATAAATGATAGGTATTAGGCCAGCGATTACAGCAGGAACAGGAAAACCCAAAACGAAGCCCAAAATGCCAAGCACAATACCACTAACAATAAAAATATAGCCTTTGGTTTGGGTGCCCGCAATTCTTTTGCGCTCTACCTCCATTGTAGCCAAAACTTGCTGTAAGGCTACATTATTTGCAATATCGAACGACATTAGTTATTGAAAAGTTCTTTTGCGCTGATGTTTTTACGTTCTTCTGCTGCGGTTTCTAAAACGGCTATTGGCTGAAAGTTCAGCATCCCGGCAAATAAGCTGCCTGGAAACATCATAATCGAATTGTTGTAATCCGTTACCGAAGCATTATAGGTTCTTCTGGCAGCGGCAATCTGTTCTTCACTTTCCGTCCAGGTGGTTTGCAGGTTAATAAAATTGGTATTGGCTTTTAAATCAGGGTAATTTTCAATGTTGACCATTAAGCCCCTCACATTGCTGCTCAATTGTGCATCTAAATCTGCTTTTTCTGCATTGCTGATATTCGGTGAGCCTGCTTTTGATCTCAGTTCAACTATTTTGGTTAAAGTTCCCTGCTCGTAAGTAGTGTACTGTTTAACCACTTCAACAAGGTTTGGAATAAGGTCGAACCGTTTTTTAAGCATTACATCAATGGCCGAGAAGGCATTTGTTACCTGATTTTTCTTCCCAATAAGTGAGTTGTAAAAGAAAATCCCGATAATAAATATAAAACCGATAATAACGAGGGCAATAATCATAAATTTTAGTTTAAGGTTTAGAGAATAAAGATAAGAAAAGGTTACAATATGTTACCGCTTTTCATTTTGTTCTCTTTCGCGCTTTATCCGGCGCTCTAAACGCTTCTGTTTTCGTTGTAAATGATTGGCCCGCATAGCCTTAAACTTTGCAATATGCTCACGTACTTCATTCTGCTTTTCTTCCGTAATACCGATGCTATATTTTATGCCTGTAAAAAGGCTCTTCCAGATCATGTTGAAAAAAGAGGAATTTGAAGGCCTGCTGTAATTTACGGCTACAGGTACCAGCTTACCATCTGCACCAGGGTTCTCCGATTTAATGATTAAAGCATTGGCTAAGAAAGAAAGAAAACCGCGGGTAACCAGGTGATCTTTTTCGGGGTCATTTTTCATCAACGCAACAGAAAGGTCATAGTATGAAAATGCTACCGTTCCTTTTGTGCCAGAATCGTTTGCTTTAAAATTGAACTTCAATTTATCTACATTCCCCCGGTTAATGCGTACCAGGCCAAGTGGTTTGGTAATCTGATTTAAAATCCGCGCATTAAAATTTTGTAAAACTCCATGGTAAGAGAACGCACCATCTTTAGCAGTAAGATTAAACATAAAGTTCACATCAAGTTTTCCCTGGCCAAATAAATAAGTATTTAAATTAACCTCCATGATCGGGTTTATGGCCTTAATATTATCAAGGTTGGTGGCGTTTTTTATAATTCCTGAGGTGTTTTCAAAACTGATCCGCCCTCTTTGATTACTTTCACTGTTAAAAACTGAATAGTTAACATTCACATCTTTCAGCTGGATTTTCTGGACCAGAATAGGCGCATGAACAAGCTGCAAAAGCTGATGGGGAAATTTACCGATCTTATTCTCCTGTGGTTTACCCGGGAGCCCATTTTGGTTAAAAACAGATATAAAACCATTAGCAATGGCCATTTCTTTTGCCCAGAGCTCCTGTTTGCTGATGTAAAGCGGTAAGTCGATGCCATTGAGCATAATATCGCGCATGCCAATATCAAAACGTTCCCTGGCATAACCTGCAACCTTACCGAATTTCATTTCATCATATAATGGAACCAGCGCAAAGCTATTAATCTTTAGTCTACCCGTAGTAGCCCTGAAATCAAGCTGATCAAGCTTAATGTCGTACATTTTATCAGGCGTGCGGTACACATAGTTATTCAGGTTGATTACGATATCTTTTAGCAGGTAAAACCGGCTCTGATCATCTGCAGAGGTAGAATCAACCAGCAAATCGGTTAGCGTAATGTTAAGGTCATCAATAGCGAAAGGTACCGAATTGGATACATTTTTATTCACATACTTAAAGCTTACATCTTTAAAACGGATGGTTTTAATGCTAAACTCTTTCAGGTTTTTGGAGATGATCTCGTAAGGTGATTTAATAGGCCTGGGCGCACGACCTTCATTAAAAGCAAATTGCTGATTCACCATGGTTACCTCAGGTTTATCAAATATGATTTCCTCTACCTGCAGTTTTTTTTCGCGGTATAAGGTCAACGGATGGAAGCGCTTCACCACCAGTTTTTTTAAAGAAACAGTATATAAATTGTTGGGCGCTCTTTTTAAGGCAATGAGCTGCTTAAACCGATTGGTATCAGGCGTTATTTTTACGTTCTGTAAGGTGGCATTTCCTGTAAAAACATTGGTAGAAACATTGGTAAAACTAATCGTGTATAAACTATCGGTTGATTTATAGAGCAGTGTTTTGATCCTATCAGTTAAAATGGGTCGCGACTTCACGTTTAACAACCAGGCTATACCTGCAAGTACGATAAAAACACTGAGTAATGTACACGCAATCCATTTAAAAACTTTATAACGGTATCTTCTGGTATCAGGCATTAAAAAATGAAAGGCTGTGGTTTTATTAGCAATATACGGTTATAAACATATATTTGAAAAATGTAGGTTAGTTTTTTTCTCTCCTCGCTTTTCGTGCTGCCTTTCTATCTGCCCGTTTTTGTTCCCTTATTTTTTTTGCAATCACTTTTTGCTGTTTTACCGGATTTTTTTCGGGTACCACGCCAACGCCTACAATATCTTTTATCCCCACGAAAACTGTTTTCCACATCAGGTTAAAAAAGGAAGCCGAATTAATTCTGGCATTCGTCATTCTTGCTGTTCTTGGTGCTTCGCCTTTTTGTGGATTTTCATCTTTAACTAAAATGGTGTTAGCCAAAAAAGACAGGAAATCTTTTTTCTTGGTTCCTTCTCCATCAATATTATCCGATAGTAATTTCACCTTTAAATTGGTGTACAACATACTCATCGATCCCGCTGCAGACCTTAAATTTCCGTTCGCCTTAAAATCAACTTGTTGTATATTGCCGCTTTCTATTTCAACCAGACCCAGTGATTTAGACAATGGATTTAGGTTTTTCATATCAAATTTGCCCAAACGCCCGCTGTAGGTAAAAGCTGCATTCTTATCGGTGAGGTTGAAATCGATTTTTACATTCAGCTTTCCGGTGCCCATTAAAAGTGTGTTTAAATCTGCCAGGGCATGGTTCTTTTTGCTCAATTGTAAGCTATCATTGGTTACATTTAAAATGTTTCCTGTTAATGCTTTAAAGTCAACCGATCCGATTTTTTTACTGGCGGGGTTAAACTCAGCATATTTAACATTAACGTTCCTTATTTTTACGGTATCAATCAGTAAAGGCATATTTAGTCTTTTTAAGGCCATATGCGGATAGTTCCGGCCTTTATCAAAACCCGGTAGCGGTGGCGATTCGCGGCTCATAAATACTTCTACATTGGCCGGGCCAATCTTCAACGATTTTGCATGTAGTTTCTCGTCGGTATTTAAACCAATAAAATCCACGCCATTAAATTCTATCTTATCAAAGCTTAAATTGTACCGGTCTTTCTGGATCTTGTATTTTCTCGCAAAAGTAAGTTCATCATATAATGGCGTAAGTTTAAATCCGCTAACCGCTATTTTTTTTGATGCAGTAGAACCTTTAATGGTATCCACTTTCATGGAGTACATTTTATCTTTAGTTACCGATTTATAACCTGCAATCTGAAATGATGCATCTTTTGTATAGTAAAACCTCGTTGTATCACTTCCTGAAAGCGAATCCAATAAGAAATCATTAATGTTAATATCAAGGTGTTTGATTGAGTTTTTAGTCTTTTTTGCTGCGGTTTTGTTGATATAATCAAAATCTGCATCTACAATTTTGATGCTTTTAACATGTACCGATTTAAAGGTTTTGGAAATCTGCTCATAAAGCGATTTCTCATCTTTTATGCTATCGGGTTTCCTCGTTACTTTATTAAAAATCATATTGATAGATGGCTTTTGTAAAAGAATTTCCTTTACATCTATCCGCTTTTTAAAGTAGGCCGTTAATATGCCTACACGGCTAATCTGCAGTTTCTTTAATTTAAGTTCGAAAGTATGGGCTGGGGCCAGTTGTTTTTTCTTTAAGCTATCAAAAACAGCAGTATCAGGTGTTAAAACAACGTCGCGCAAGGCTAAACTGCCTGTAATTACATTTAAGTTAATGCTTTTAAAATCGATTCTATATAAATGATGGGAGCCATTATAAACACCCGCTTTAATTTTTTCGGTTAATATAGGCTTCCATCTGGCGCTTAAGAACATAGCGCCAAATGCAACTATTAAGATCAATATGCCGAATATGCTTCCTATCCAGATCCAAAATTTATTTTTATGTTGAGCTGTCATCTATTATGGCTTATCAATACGTAACAGATTGAAGAGCGAAAGGTTTTTTTAGGGGCAAGGCAAAGACTAAAGCAGAAAGACCAAAGAGGTGATACTGTAGGATGCTTTATTGTTAAAATTATTTTCTGGAGCGCAAGGGCAGGACGGTGGCGTGGAAAACTCCTCATAGTAGCAGGAACAGCTGTAATTTAAACCCGACCTTAGCGGGATGCCACAATTTTTTCAATTGGGGCAGAAGCGGGGGGCGGGGCTGCAGTCCTCCACAGGCACAGAACCTTACATTTCCAAAAAAAAACTTTTATCCTATTGCATTAATACACATTGTTTTCTGTAAAAATGGTTTTAGGAGCGCAAAGACTGTTCAATCAACATCGTTTGTTCCTTTGCTTCGCTTGTACGCTTTGGCCGTCGTACCTCCTGGCCTGCAGAGTACCGCTTCGCCAAGGGCTAAATTGGTTAGGACGGTGGCTTGGAAAACCGCTCATAGTAGCAAGAACAGCTGTAATCTAAACCCGATAGTACGAATGCCAATTTTTTCTATCGGCAGTAGGGATAGCGGGGCTGCAGTCTTCCACAGGCATAAAATCTTACATTTCCAAAAGCTTTATTCAGTATGTAAAAATGTAGATTAATCGGGCCTGCTTACTGTTTTATCATAATCATACTGTAAACATTTAAACAAGCTATGTCAATTTGTCACTTTTAATTATATTTATGTATTTTTGCAATCCCCAATATTTTTTAAATAATGATTGATTTACAAGTACAGGATAAGACGCACGATGAAGCAAGGCAAGGTGAAGCTTTAATTTTAGACACCCCGATTAAAGCCGATGCCCGTAAATTATATATCGAAAGTTATGGTTGTGCAATGAATTTTGCTGATAGTGAAATCGTTGCCTCTATTTTATCAGAAACTGGATTTGAAACCACGGGGGATTATCATCAGGCCGATGTAATTTTCATTAATACCTGCTCGATCCGTGAAAATGCAGAAACGAGGGTTAGAAACCGACTATCGCAGTTTGGTGTAGAAAAACGCCGTAACCCGAAATTAATTGTTGGGGTTTTGGGTTGCATGGCAGAACGTTTAAAATCTAAATTTTTAGAAGAAGAACGTTTGGTTGATGTAGTAGTTGGCCCTGATGCTTATCGCGATCTGCCTAACTTAATTGAGCAGGTAGAAAGCGGACATAAAGCCGTTAATGTTTTATTGTCTCGCGAAGAAACCTATGCTGATATTAGTCCGGTTCGTTTAAACAGCAACGGAATAACCGCTTTCATTTCCATTACCCGTGGTTGTAATAACATGTGTTCTTTCTGTGTGGTTCCTTTTACCCGTGGCCGCGAACGAAGCCGCGATGCCCATTCTATTGTAGAAGAAGCAAGGGGCTTATTTGAAGCTGGTTACCGGGAGGTTACACTTTTAGGCCAAAACGTAGATTCGTACACCTGGACATCAGAAGATGGAACAGAAACTGTTAACTTTGCGCAGCTTTTGGAGCAAACAGCATTGGTCAGTCCGGATTTAAGGGTGCGTTTCTCTACTTCACATCCAAAAGATATTACCGACGAAGTTTTACATACCATTGCTAAATACGATAACATCTGTAATTATATCCACTTGCCTGTTCAATCAGGAAATACCCGCATATTGGAGTTAATGAACAGGACTTATACCCGTGAATGGTATATCAATCGTATTGACGCCATCCGCAACATTATTCCGGGTTGTGCAATTTCTACCGATATCATTGCAGGTTTCTGTACAGAAACTGAAGAGGAACATGAGGAAACCCTGAGCATGATGGATTATGTGCAATATGATTTTGCGTATAACTTCACTTATTCTGAAAGACCGGGGACTTTAGCCGCCCGTAAATTGGAAGATGATATCCCTGAAGAAGTGAAAAAACGCCGTTTAGCGGAGATTTTGGCCAAACAACAGGCGCATTCATTAATGCGTTTGCAAGAATGGGTGGGTAAAACTGTTCGGGTTTTGATTGAAGGCACTTCAAAGAAATCTGATCTCGATTACTGCGGAAGGGGAGACAGCGGAGCCATGGCCATTTTCCCTGCCATTGAAGGGGTTAAACCGGGTCAGTATGCAAATGTGTATATCGAGAAATGTACATCTGCTACGTTAATTGGTAAAATAGTTTAAAAAAGGTGGAGGGTAGAAGGTAAGGGGCTTAAGGTCTCATATCTCATATCTCAATACTCAAATCTAAAGAATGGATACACAAAATATTAAACAACGCTTCGGTATTATTGGCAATTCGCCTCTACTTAACCGGGCCATAGATATTGCGAGCCAGGTAGCACCAACCGATATGTCGGTATTAATAACGGGCGAAAGTGGGAGTGGTAAAGAGGTATTCTCACAGATTATCCATCAAATGAGTGCCCGTAAACACGGTGCTTTTATTGCGGTAAACTGTGGTGCCATTCCTGAAGGAACGATAGATTCTGAGCTTTTTGGTCACGAAAAAGGATCATTTACCGGTGCGCACGAAGCCCGGAAAGGATATTTTGAGGTGGCGAATGGTGGTACCATCTTTTTAGACGAGGTTGCTGAATTACCTTTGGGTACACAGGCACGTTTACTGCGTATTTTAGAAAGTGGCGAATATTTGCGCGTGGGTTCGTCTAAAGTACAGAAAACAGATGTCCGTATTATTGCTGCAACCAATGTTGATGTATATAACCGCGTTAAGAACGGAAAATTTCGGGAAGATTTATATTACAGGTTAAATACTGTTCCATTGCGCATACCGGCTTTGCAAGAGCGTAAAGAAGATATTTACTTATTATTCAGAAAATTCGCTGCCGATTTTAGCGATAAATATCGTAGTCCGGCATTACACCTCGAACCAGATGCCATTCAGATTTTAACCAATTATAGCTGGCCAGGTAATGTTCGCCAGTTAAAAAATATTGCTGAGCAGATTTGTGTATTGGAAAAAGACCGGAATGTAACCGGACAGGCCATTTTAAACTATATCCCGAACGAAGCTGGAAGTAATTTGCCAATGGCGATTAATGCTCAGTCGAAAGAAGATTTTACAGAAAGAGATATTTTGTACAAGGTGCTTTTTGATATGAAAAAGGATATGGTTGAGCTTAAAAAACTCGTTGCCGAAATTATTCAGCATGGTGGAAATACTGCGACTGTTTTGGCTGACAACCCACAATATATCAATCAGCTGTACCGCGATGTAGAATTGCCGTCAGGCCAGGAACATGCTTTTACCATTCAGCAACCTACACCAGGCAATAATAATAACAACAACAATAACAATGCTGATTATTTTGCGCACGATGCAGAAGAAGTAGAAGAATCTTTGTCGTTAGTGGATAAAGAATCAGACCTGATTAAAAAAGCATTAAAAAAACACAAGGGTAAGCGTAAGTTTGCTGCTCAGGAACTGGGTATTTCAGAACGTACTTTGTACAGGAAGATTAAAGAATTAAACCTGTAATTTTAAAATTGCTTATTTCAATTCTCCTTGCAGAAGCACATTTCCAAAACATAGATAACATTTTCGATAATGATGAAAATTAGAATATTTACCCTAATCCTGCTTGCCTCGGTTTTTAGCGCCTGCTCTTATAAATTTAGTGGAGCATCAACAACAGGATTAAAAACGGTGGTCGTTCGGGTATTTGAAAATAATGCACCATTAGTGGTACCAACATTGAGTAATCAGATTACAGAATCGTTAAAAAGCCGGATCCGTAACCAAACCAAATTGATTATTTCTCCAACAGGTGAGGGCGATGCTTCATTTGAAGGGAGAATAACAGGTTACGATATTAAACCGGTTGCGCTTCAAAATAGTGCTACACCAACCTCAGGAGCAAACAGATTAACCATAACCGTTTCGGTAAAATATAAAAATAATATAAAAGAGCACGAAAAAGAGAGCTTTGAGGAGAGCTTTACCAGGTATTTTGATTTTCCCATCAACGGGGCACCAATTCAAACATTATTGCCTGGCGCTATCGAAAATATTAACAAACAATTATCCGAAGATATTTTTAACCGTGCATTTGCGCAATGGTAAATAAAGCAGGATTCTAAAAGACAAAATTTTCAAAACCCGTCTACATTTTTTTAACTTAGCGGCAAACCTTGATAATGGATAACAAAAAGCTACTGGCAGATTTACTCGCGCAACCTGGAAAGGTTAGGCCAGAGCATGCATCTATGTTGCAGGAAATGGTGCAGCAATTTCCATATTCACAGCCCATCCATTTACTTTTAGCCAAAGCTAATGCTTCATTTATTCCAAAAGCTGCATTATATGGTCAGGGGCATGTGTTGTTCCATGTGCTAAATATGGTTTCTGTCCATGAGGACCAGCAGGAAGAGGAGGCTGAAATCAATGTAGTCGTTACGGAACATGCACAGGATGAACCGGAAGTTTTTGAAGAAACAGATGAATCTACTGATGAAATCCCCTCATCTGCCAATCAGGATATAAGCATAGAAACACCAAGCCGCCTGCCAGGTATTGATAGCCATTTAATGGACTTGCCTGCAGATGATGATTCTTTTATTGAAAGTGTAGCTGCTACCGATTTCTTCGCTTTTGAACAAAAGTTAAGTACCGATGTGGTTACAACCGCACCAGAAATTGAAACTGTTGTTCCAGACGAGCCTGAAAGAAATTTTGTTTCACAATATAACGACGATAAGCTTCCATACACATTTTTATGGTGGTTGGCTAAAACCCGTAAAGAACACGAACAGATCTTTCAGCCTTATGCTCATCCTCATGCAGGTAATGTAAAACCACAGCCACAAAATAACCAACTGCAAGAAAGAGCTGAGTTTCAACAGCAGTATGTGGAGCATATCTTTCACATCCAAACTCCTTTCGAGGTAGCAGATCATTTAGCAGAATACCCTTCTGCCGAAATTAAAGATGCAAAGGGTGCAGAAATCATTGAGAAATTCTTAAAAGAAGATCCAACCATCAAGCCTCCTAAGCCAGAACAGATTGATAATGAAAATAAGGCAAAGAAAAGCGCAGAAGACAATTACGACCTTGTTTCGGAGACTTTAGCTAAAATTTATATCGAGCAAATGCTTTATCACAAAGCCATAGATACTTATAAAAAATTAAGTTTGAAATATCCGGAAAAAAGCCGTTACTTTGCCGACCTTATCCAATCTATAGAAAAGAAATTTTAAAATATAATATTACCATGGTAACCTTTTTAATCATTTTATTAATTATTGCGTGTGTAGCTTTAGGCTTATTTGTTTTAATACAAAATCCTAAAGGTGGAGGTTTAGCTACAGGCGGTGGCGGCAGTAACATGTTTGGTGTACAACGTACCGGCGATGTTTTAGAAAAAGGATCCTGGGTATTGTTAACCTTAATTGTAGTGTTAACCCTTGCCGTTACTACAATTGCTAAAACCAGTGGCGGTAGTGCTGCTGTTGGAAACTCAGCTATTCAGGAGCGTTTAGATAAAACGCCATCACCATCTCCACTTGGCGGAAATTTAAACAGCACTAAACCTGCAACTTCGACTCCGGCTAAAACAGATTCTACAAAGAAATAAGTAATACTTACTGGTATTTTATAAAGCTTTCCTCAAAAGGGAAAGCTTTTTTGCTTTTTAACATTCCGTAAAAATGAATCAATCCCCTTTATCTCTTAACACACATTTAACATAAAAAGCTTTAAATTGCAGCATGAAATTAAGTGTGCTGGTTTTATTTACTGCTCTCGCCGTTGGTCTTTCCATCGGGATGGTTAATTTTTATTTTCAGCATAGCCTGTATTACATGGCTATTTCTTTCGGCGTGTCATTTTTATGCAGTTTTTTGGTTTTTTATTATCTGCTGGAAAAGTATATCTACACCAAAATTAAACTCATCTACAAGCTGATCCATAACCTAAAATTAGGTAAAGATTTAAAAGATGCGCTTGGTGAATACGTGAGTTCAGATCCGATTAATGATGTAGAGCAAGAAGTAAAGGAGTGGGCAGGTGCAAAGAAAAAAGAAATAGATTTATTAAAAAAACAGGAACAGTTTAGAAGAGAGTTTCTTTCAAATGTTTCGCATGAATTTAAAACCCCGCTTTTTGCTATCCAGGGTTATATAGAAACCTTACAGGATTGCCTGGTAGATGATCCTGATCAGGCTGTTTTATTTCTAAAAAAAGCAGAAAACAACGTAGAGCGATTAAGTTATTTAATTAATGATTTAGACGTTATATCAAAGTTAGAGACCGGAGAGTCGCCAATTAACTATCAAAAATTCGATTTTGTGCAATTGGCAAAAGAGGTAATGGAAAACCTTGAAGACCGCGCTAAAGCAAAAAACATTAAACTCTTTTTTAAAGATAAGTATACTGCCATTACCTTAGTTTCTGCCGATCGCGAAAAGATGAGGCAGGTTTTAATTAACTTAATGGTAAATAGCATTAAATACGGCATTGATGGCGGGGAAACGGCCATTAAGATTTTTGAATTGCACGACCAGGTTTTGATAGAAGTTACCGATAACGGTATTGGGATTGAAGAAAAACACTTGTCACGCTTATTTGAACGTTTTTATCGCATCGATACCCACAGGGCGAGAGAAGTAGGGGGTACGGGTTTAGGCTTAGCCATTGTAAAACATATTTTAGAAGCACACCAACAAACCATTTCTGTAAGAAGTACACCGGGCATAGGTACTACCTTTGCTTTTACGCTACAAAAAGGAGGCTAGATTTAACCGCAAAGAGCGCTGAGAATGTCGCAAAGAGTAAAAAGTTATTTAGAATTAACCACAGAGTGCGCAGAGAAAATCACAGAGAATATAGAGTTAGTTAAAGGGCTTTTAATCATATAAGAAATTAAAGAAAAGTCAAAGTTTCGTTTATTTCCAACTCTGAAGGGGGCTCTCCCCCTTTGGAGGGGGCAGGGGGAGGAATTATGATCCCAATCACTTTCCTAAGAACATTTACTCCGGTTTCTAAACCCGATATTAGCGAATATCCTGATTTAAACGGTTATCTTAACCATTTTATGGTGTGCATGCTATTTCGCGCAGTTTCATCGGGTAAAGCATTTAACGGGGGCAAGCGTAACTGAAGAATTTGTTTCACACAGCTTTCCCAAAAAATCTATTTATTTCATTTTCAGCTATCTGAAAGTGTATAAATAACGCATGCCTGACTAAATAAGGTAATAATTAGTTAATATAATTAAGAAATTAACATTAACTTAACATTGGGCTTGTAGCTTTGCAACATATTAAAAATTAACATGAACAATATTTTTAAGTTCTTTACACCTCAAGACAAAAAGTTTCATCCACTTTTCGAACAAGCAGGTAGCAATGCATTAAAAATTGCTGAAACACTTTTAGAAATGGTTAGCACGGCTGATGCTGAAAGCAGAAAAACAATTTTTAAAGAAATTGAGCGCTTAGAGCACGTTGGTGATGATATTACCCATTCAATTTTTCTTGAGTTGAGCAGGAACTTTATCACTCCATTTGATAGAGAAGATATTCACCAATTGGCAACCGCCGTTGATGATGTTGCCGATTATATTTATGGTACTGCAAACCGTATGCAGATGTACAACATGAACACCATTAACGAGCCAATTGTTAAAATTGCTGAGCTTTTGGTAGAAATGTGTACCGATATCGATAAAGCAATTAAAGAATTACGCAGTTTCAAAAACATCCGTGTAATTGCTGATGCTTGTATCCGTATCAACAGCGGCGAAAACCAGGCTGATTATGTATTTACATTAGCGGTTGCGCGTTTATTCGAATACGAAACCAATGCGATTGAATTAATTAAACAAAAAGAGGTTTTACAAACGATAGAAAAGGCGACAGATAAGTGTGAGGATGTGGCGAATGTGCTTGAAACTATCTTGGTTAAAAACGCTTAATAAAAAACAAACATGGTAACTACCTTATTGGTTGTTGTTGTAATTCTGGCTATTGCTTTCGATTACATTAACGGCTTTCACGATGCCGCTAACTCGATTGCAACAGTTGTTTCTACAAAAGTTCTTACGCCTTTTCAGGCGGTTTTATGGGCTGCGTTATTCAATTTCGCTGCTTACTTTTATTTTACCGACCACAAAGTGGCCAATACTGTTGCTAAAACGGTAATCGAAAATTATATCACTTTAGAAGTTATCCTTGCAGGTTTAATTGCTGCAATTATCTGGAACCTTTTAACCTGGTGGTACGGCATTCCTTCAAGTTCATCACACACTTTAATTGGTGGTTTTGCTGGTGCAGGTATGACACATGCTTTGCTTACAGGCGCTAGTCCGCTTGACGCTGTAAACATGGGTTATGTAATAAAAATTGTTTCTTTCATTGTCTTGGCACCAATAATCGGTATGGTGATATCAGTTGTATTAACACTGATCATTATCAATATCTGTCGTTATGCTAAACCGTCAACTGCTGAGAAATGGTTTAAACGCCTACAATTGTTATCTTCTGCTGCATTAAGTTTCTTCCACGGAGGTAATGATGCTCAAAAGGTAATGGGGATCATTGCAACGGCATTAATTGCATCGAAAGTAATTCCAAATTTTGAATCTATGCCTACTTGGGTGCCTATCTGCTGTTATTCGGCAATCTCTTTAGGTACCATGAGTGGCGGCTGGAAAATTGTGAAAACAATGGGCTCAAAAATTACTAAAGTTACAGCACTTGAAGGCGTTGCTGCTGAAGGTGCAGGTGCGATTACATTAGGTATTACAGAACATTTCGGTATCCCGGTTTCTACTACACACACCATTACAGGTTCTATTGTGGGTGTGGGTGTAGTGAAAAGCGTTTCTGCAGTACGTTGGGGGGTAACCATCAATTTAATCTGGGCATGGATTTTAACCATTCCGGTTTCGGCTACATTAGCAGCCATTATTTATGCCGTAATCTATTATTTAAAATAAAAACAAAATCTTTAATATACTCAGAAGACCAAGGCATTAGCTTTGGTCTTTTTTTTTAACCGCAAAGAACGCTAACTTTTCGCAAGGCTATGTTTGTTTTACCACAGAGGGCATTGAGTTTGCACAGAGCAAACAGAGAAGGTTGTATTGACTGGAATGGAGGTTGTTGAGTTAAATTTAAAAGATTTTGCTTCGCAGAGCCTTCGGGTTCTCCACTGCGGTCGAAATGACGGCTTTACTTGGGATGATTTATGATAAAAAATCAATATAAATGACAGATAATTTAGCAAATTGAACGGCCAAGAGGCATCGTCATTGCTTCGTTCCTCGCAATGACGACCTTTCTATTAGTGTCCTGTCAATGGTAGTGCAAAGAAGGATCTTTAACTTCACTCATTAAAAGATTCTTCACTGCGTTCAGAATGACAGTAGAGTTATGCGCTTCGCAGTTAATAAAGCCATAGGATGCACAAACCATATATCTAAATTTAGATTCCAACTTTACCCCCTGTCTGTGGTTGTTCTAAACTACGCTAAGACTGACAAGTATTTAATCATTCTCTCTGTATCCTCTGTGCATTTTCTCTGCGCACTCTGTGGTAAAAACAGGTGAGTTTTACAAATTCTTCTTCATCTCCATCGCTACTTCTTTTGCAACCGGATCTTCACTTTTCTCCAGATTTGCTATTATACTTTCCTGATTTTTTATTGAATGGTTTTGGCTCATTTTAAAAACATGGTCAATGTGCTTCACGAAAACTTCGAATCCTGTAATGGCCTTTAAATGCTTCTGAATATATGCTTCATCCATTTTATTAAAGGCAGCAGGACTTGTTTCAGGATTTTCATACTGATTTGTTAGTTCTTTTACGACCTGATAAGTTTCTTCAGAATCCATGAGTCTGATAGTGCCTTTAGCCTGAACCGTTTTATAATTCCAGGTAGAAACTGAGGCAGGTTTTTCGTAAACTGATGCACTGATATAAGCATGCGCACCAGTAAAAACCGCCATCACGTTCGGATTTTGCTTAAATGCCCTACAATGATCGGTTTTAGTCATGATGTGGCCGATAAGTTTTATCGAATCGTTATGGACTACAGTTTGAACCGGTACCTGGGTAACAACCGGATATTCGCCATCAAAGCCGATTAATGTGACAAAATTATTTTGCTGCATAAACTCAAGAATTTCATCTTGATTGCCTGCTGAAGAATATGAAGTTTTGTACATGAGTTGTGCTTTGTTACGGCAGAGGCCATTGAGTTTTTACAGAGTAACACTAAGGGCTTTTAACTGTAATTTACACCAATCTCCGTGACCTCTGTGTCTGTTGAAAAGGAAATTAAAATTTAACGCTGATTTCTACTAAATCAGTTCCATTTTTAGGTAACACCCAGTCCGGACCTTCCTGAATCAACCGCTTCGCTTCTGAATCGGCTTTTCTATTTAGTGATTTTATAACAGCGATGTTGGCTGGCCGTCCGTTGCTTTTAACTTTAAAGCTTAAAATTACAAATTGCTCGGGGCCTTTAGGATTATAAAGCTTATTATTTTTCTCCAAGTATTGGCTGTAGTTAATGGTGGAAACCGGAATAGGCTTTGTAATATCACCGGCCGATTTTCCATCCAGGTTTTGTTCTGCACGCAGCGTAATTTTAGGTGCAGCAATATTTTCTTTTTTATGCCCGTTTGAACCGGTAATTAAAGCAATTTCGTTTAATGATTTATTGCCACTCAATGCATTTTTAATCGCATTAGGGTCTTGCAAACCAGCTACGGGCAATTCTTTAAAACCGATAGCATTAATCAAGAGGTCCTTATCTTTTGCATTGCTATCAGCAGATAAATAGAAATAGCCTTTAGAATCGGTTGCCGTTACATTTTTCGAGCCAGCTAACTTTACAACTGCTCCCTGAACAGGTTGACCATTACTTTGGTCTACCACGTTGCCACTAAATGCAATTTTACTCGAACCTACTGCGGGTTCTGCTGCCACCACAGTCTCACTTAACGGAACCTGGCTTGATTTGTAGTTGTCAAAGCTTACGCGGCTCATCGCTTTAGCGCGACTATTGTCAGATGCAATTGTTACCGCTTTTACTTCGGCAACTTGTTGTTCTGCCTGTACTACAACAGGATTTTTTTTAGTGTTTTTTGCCAAATCACCTGTTTTTACGTCTGCAATTGCTTTATCAATCAAAGCTGCCTTTGTAGTGTTTTGAGTAACGGTATCTTCTTTGGCTTTAGGTTGGATCGAAGCAACACTCGCTGAACTATCTAACTGAACCAACACACCTTCTTTTTTATGTGCAGCAAGTTCTGCATTCCTGCGGTTGGTTTCGCGCATAAAGAATAAAATGCTTACTGCAATAAAAGCCACAGTTGCGGTTGCCGCAATACTTAACCTTTGGGTGGTAATACCCCACAGTTTGCGCTTTACAGGCTTTTCTGATATGCGATCGTACAGCTGTTTTTGTAATATAGAAAGCGTTTGTTTGCGTTTGGGCGATTGTTTTAGTCCTTCTAATGCTTCGGCAACGAAAGGATCCTCTAAAGCCTGTCTTTCTACAAAATGCATAGCCTTAGCATCAAGCTTACCATCAAGGTAATCTTCCAATACATCAATATCTAACCAATCGTTATTCACTACTGTTTTTCTCTATACAAATCTTTAAATTCCGCTTACCATTTTGGATGTAACTCTTAACTTTAAGCATGTCGTAGCCGGTAATGTCGGCCACTTCTTTATAACATTTTTCTTGCAAATAAAATAAATCTACGCTTTTTCGCTGTTCTTCAGGCAAAGTTTCCATACACTTTTCCATAATGGTAAGCTGCGTTTCTTTTGTGTTGTCTATATCCAGATGCACAAACTCGCTATTTTCCACAAAAGTATCGTCTATGGAAACATTATTTTGCTTCGCCGATTTCCGCAATGCCATTAAGCAATGGTTCCGTGTTAAAACATGAAGCCAGCTTTTGAAATTCTGTACCTCGTGTATTTTCAGCTTTGTTACCAGTTCTTCGAAAATCTGCATTACGGCATCCTTGCTTAGTTCTTCATCTTTGAAGTAGTTTAAGCAAACCCCAAACACCAAATGCATATATTTATTGTAAAGTGAACCCAACGCGTCTAAATCGCCCGTGTTTTTATACCCGGCAATCAGTTTGGCGTCTTCTTGCTGGGTATTGCCAGCTGTGTTTTTTATAAACCTCAAAAAATATGGTAGCTATTTCGAATTATCTTTCAAGTATAAAAAATATTTGTGAGTGATGAGACATAAAACTAGTTTTTTAGGATGAGATGGCCCTAAATATTTTACGTTGCCGGCTGTCTTTATATGCATTTTAAATATTGTTGACGTGTACAAAGGTTTATCTTTGGGTATAAAATTATGGCAGTTGTTTTGCTATGCATGATTAAACACACAAAATGAAAAGAATCAATATTTTATCGATATCAATGACCATGTTGGTATTTGCAAATCTAAATGTTAGCGCACAGATTAAATTGAGTGATATATTTAAAAAAGTAACCCAAAAACCGGGTACTACGACAGCTGCCACCGGAACGCCTTCTACTTTCGAAATTGGACAGGGGATTAAGGAGGCGCTACAAATCGGCGTTTCTGCCGGTGCAGACAGGCTTTCGGTTAAAGATGGCTTTTTAGGCAACCTGGCTGTTAAAATTTTGATGCCTCCCGAAGCACAAAAGGTTGAGAAAACGTTACGTAGCATTGGTTTGAACAAACTTTGCGATAATGTAATTGTGAGCTTAAACCGCGCCGCCGAAGACGCTGCTACCGAAGCGAAGCCGATTTTTATATCGGCAATTAAACAAATGACATTAACCGATGCCACCAATATTCTTTTGGGAAATAAGGACGCTGCTACTGAATATTTTAAAAGGGTCACCACCGCCCAGCTGATTCAGAAATTCAGTCCGATTGTAACCACAAGCCTGAATAAAGTAAACGCTACCAGGTATTACAGCGATTTAACTACACAATACAACCGCTTGCCTTTGGTAAGGCCTGTAAATACCAACTTAACCGAATATGTTACGCAAAAAGCAATAGATGGTTTATTTGTTGAAGTTGCAAAGGAAGAGCTTAAAATCAGAGGCAATTTAAGCGCAAGAAGCACTACCTTATTGCAAAAAGTATTTGGTTACGCGGATAGGAAGAAGATTTAAATATGTTGTGGTTCGTGGAGACACGAACCATGGTAACAGAACTCAAAATTAAGAGAAACTTAAGCTCAAGAAGTACAACCTGTTGCAAAAAGTATTTGGTTACGCGGATAAAGAAAAGATTTAATCTTAATTGTGTTTCGTGAGGACACGAACCGCGGCGGAAGTTTAATTTGATTGCCTCGGTCTGTGTCCTTACAGACCGAAATTAGATTAAGCGTAGGTATTGATTGTTGCTCGTGGGGACATGAACCTCGGCAAATCAACTAACATAAAGTTTGTATTAAGTAAAATATAGTTTCTCCAGGGTATCCCTCAATAATAGACAAAAAACTATTTGTAAAATTGTACATGTCGAAAATCAGCACCACATTAGTTTCTATTTTAATTCCGTGCGTTGCATTAATTACTTCCTGCAGCAACAAAAAATCTGAAGAAGAAAATGCTAAAGCCGTTTTAGATACTGTTTCTTTAAGCAGTAAAAATTTCGCATTAGCTTATCAGGACGGAGATAAAATTGTAGCCACAAGTATCGATACCATGAAACAGATTTCGTTTGGTGGCGCAAGCGACCCGGCTATTTCTCCTGACGGAAATAAACTGGCATACACGCTTAGCGATTCTGCTGGAAACCGTTCCATCTGGGTTGCCGATATGGAAAACAAGAGCCAGGGTAAATTGCAGGTAAACAGCAAGAATTATTATCAGGCCATGTGGTCACCTGATGGAAGTGCGGTTGCTTTCAATATTTTTAACAGTAAAAACTTATGGAAGATAGGTGTTATAAAAACCTATAATTCGGGCTATATGATGCTTGATAGCGCATCTAAAATAAATGTTTATGCGCCAACCTGGAAAAATGAAAAGGAAATCATCGGGCATGATCTTACCAGGCTCTACACCTTTGACCTTAAGGGAAATTTAATTGATAATAAATTTATAGCCGATTTGATCGGGAAAGAATTTTCCATTGCAAGTAGCAACCGTTTCTTTTATACAAAGGGTGGAATGAAGCTGGTTTTTAATGCAGGAAATGCCGATAGTTTAGATGGATTAACGGGACCAAGTGAAGCCGTTTATATTTTAGATCTGGCGAGTAAAAAAGTCCAGCGGATTTCGCCAAAGGGCATAAATGTTCCTTATGTTTTTCTTACCGCCGATGACCGGATTTTTTATAGCGGAGCTGAAAAACCATTTACCGAGAGCAAAATATATGTTTCTGATTTAGAAGGGAATATTAAAACAGTAGTGGATAAGGGAAATAATCCAACGGGCGCATTGAAATAGGCTGTTATCATTTTAACTATGCTAAATAAAACAAGAATTGTTATTGTAGGGATTGGTGGTGTAGGTGGGTATTTCGGAGGCTTAGTGTCTAAGAGATACGCCAACGGAAATGATGTAGAAGTTGTTTTTGTTGCCCGTGGCGAACATTTAAATGAGATCCAAAACAAGGGATTAACTGTAATAAACGGAAACGAAAGTTTTGTAACTAAGCCACATTTGGCTACCGATGATTATAGTAAAATTGGCGTGGCCGATTATATTATCATCTGCACTAAAAGCTACGATTTAAAACAAACTATCGGACAGCTAAAACCTTTAATTGGCCATAACACGATATTATTGCCGCTTTTAAACGGTGTTAGCGCAAGCGATGAAATTTTAGAAATATTGCCCCAAGCAAAGGTTTTAAAAGGATGTGCATTTATTGTTTCCAAAATTAAATCGCCTGGTATAATCGAAAATTCTGGCAACATCCAGAAGTTATCTTTTGGAATGGATGGACCAATAGGCGAAGCGGTTTTACACCTGAAAGATTTAATGTTTGATGCAGGAATTGATGTAACGGTTTCGGATAAAATCTCTACCGCCATCTGGGAAAAATTTATATTTATTTCTCCTGCGGCTACCTCTACATCTTATTTCGATAGCACTATCGGCAAGGTACTCGAAGAAAATACTGAAACTGTTCTAAAGCTAATTGAAGAGGTGAAAAACCTTGCCCTTGCTAAAGGCGTAACAATTAGTGATGAAATTTCGGGCAAGACATTAAATACGATGAAATCGATGCCCTACGAGGTTACCTCATCCATGCACCGCGATTATCTCAATCAGAAACCGCTAACAGAGGTTGAGTCGTTAACAGGCTATATTGTGCGGGAGGCCGAAAAATTTGGCATTGCAGCACCAACTTATCTAAAACTATACGAAGGATTACTTAAAAAATAATCGATATAAGATGCTAAAAATCAGGTTCTTTTGGCTTATAAAAATCCATTTTCTGAAAAAAATTAAAAAAATTTAAAGTAATATTGGGTTTCATCCGTTTACTGGGTTATTAAGCAAAATTTAGTGCCAACAAACGAGTCTCAAAATATCATTTCTACGGTTGCCAATTATGGTAAACGCTTATTCAGTTTCATCCGTGGAAGGGTGAATACGGATGAGGATGCGGAAGATATTTTACAGGATGTTTGGTTTCAACTCAGCAACCAACCCGAGGCTGGTGCCATTGAGCAGATTAGTGGCTGGCTATACCGTGTGGCAAGAAATAAAATCACCGATAAGTACCGTAAACAAAAAGAAGAATCACTAGAAGATTTCACTTTCGAGGGTGAAGACGGCGAAATCAATTTTAAAGAAATTTTACTTGCTGAGGCTTATTCGCCTGAAGAGGAAAGTTTAAAGAAACTGTTCTGGGATCAACTGTTTTTAGCCTTGGAAGAGCTGCCGGAGAATCAGCGTTACGTGTTTGTTCAAAACGAATTGGAGGAACGTACTTTTCAGGAGCTGGCCGATGAAAGCGGAGAGAATATCAAAACATTAATATCAAGAAAGGGTTATGCGGTAAAACACCTGCGTAACCGTTTACAAAATTTATATCAGGAATTTATTAACTATTAAATTTGCAGACATGATGAATAGAAATTTTAATCGTCGCAAGAAATTTATTTTCTTTTTGCCCGTAGCGGTGCTTATTGCAGCGGTATTGGGTTATGTGGTTATGTTTTTATGGAATTGGATTTTACCTGAGGTGGCACATGCAGGCAAACTTAATTATTGGCAGGCTCTCGGTTTACTTGTACTGTGCAGGTTACTTTTTGGGAACTTTAATAAAGGTGGTCATGGAGGACATAATGGTTTCCGTGAGCGCGCCCGTGGAATGCGTGCCAAATGGGATTCGATGAACGAAGAGGAGCGTGTAAAATTTAAGGAAGAATATAAACGGAGATGTGGTGGATGGGGCCACCACCGCAATAAGGAATAGTTTGGAAGCCTCGATTAATTCGGGGCTTTTTTGTTTGATCTATTTCGCTGTTATTCTGAAAATCTTGAAAGCCTCTCCGCGAGTCGTCATCTCCGCAGCAACGCGGAGGGATCTATTAAGACAGATTTCTCCATTTCGCTGCGCTTCAGTCGAAATGACGGTCGATTTTCTAATAACTTTTCTACTTATTCTATCAGTTGGTGGCTCAATAACCGACGAGTAATCCACTAAAAGATCCTTCACTGCGTTCAGGATGACAAAGTCCCTAAGAAATAAAAAAAATCAAAATAATTTAAAGTAAAAATAATCTTGCTTCGTCTTCCTATATAAATAACAAAAACAACAGTATTGCTAATTCAACTTGTTTAAGATGAATTAATTACAGTGCTTTAAAATTATAAAAAGATGAAAAAAATATTAAAAACTATAGGATTCGGGATTGTACTTGGAGCAGTCGCTTTCTTTATACCATTTGTGTTCAAATTTATATTGGCCATCATGCTGATCGGTTTAATGTTTAGGATCCTTATCGGTAGGCGTCGCCATTATTTTCATAGCCGCTTTAACGGTTTCGAAAACCATTACAACCCAATTGTGCCGATCGATAACCAATGGTACAGGCCAACCGTACAAGGCAATGGAACAGTTAACAACATTAACGTAAATTATTAACCGCCATGAGAGTATTTAGAATATTATTGGCATTGGCTGTTGCTGCAGGAACTTTTTACAGTTTAAATGCACTGGCCATTCAGCATGGATACCGCGATCGGTTAGATTTTAAAAATAGGTATTATCATGAGGATTGCCAGCAAGAACATCATAGAAACCATAGTTACAGTCACCACAGCAGAAAAATGGATGATACCATGATTATCCCTGCTGACAGTATGAACCAAGTAAAAAGATAACATTATGTCACAGGTACTTTTTTTAAGCGATCCATCTCAGGCCGATGTTAGCCCGATTTTAGGTATGGCCAACGAACTGATTGCCCGGGGTGAGAAAGTTACTTTCTTTAGCTCGGATGAATTTAAAGCACCTATAGAACAAATAGGTGCTGACTTTAAAGCCTACAGTCAGGAGCTCAATGTTTTTCAGGAGAAAAAGGCTGTTGATGACGAAGATAAACCTAAATCAGGATTAATCAGCGCACTGCTTGAGCCAATGAAATTTATCGACGACATTTTGGTTCAGATAAGGGGTTTAAAATTTGATTACGCCGTTTTTTCACCATCATATCCCTATGCAAATATCATTACACAGCTGTTGGGTATCCCTAAAACGGAGCAAGTGCTTCATAATTAATATTGGCTCAGGCCAATAAATAAACACAATAAATAACAATAACAATTAAAAACAATGTACAAAGAACATAGATGCCATTCGGGCAAGATGCATAGTCGCTTCGGCGCAGGGGAGGAAAGATTTGGAAGACACTTTGGTGGTCCTTTCGGTCAACATAAACACAGCATGTTTAACCAGGGCTTTAGAAAAGTACCAGCTAATATAGAAGAAACAGAAACCAGCTTTATTATTGAGCTTTTTGCGCCTGCTTTGGTTAAGGAGAATTTAAAGGTGGTTACCAAAGATGATGTATTAACCATTTCTTACCAACCTAAAGAAGAAGCAGATCCGGCCAAAAAGTATAGCCGTAGAGAATATAGCAACGGCACTTTCGAAAGAGCTTTTGGCTTAAACGGAAAGGTCTTAGTGGAAAATATTTCAGCCAGTTATGCTGATGGAATTTTGAAGATTACGCTGCCTAAAAACCCTGAAACGAATACACCAGAGAAAGATATTCTGGTAGACTAAGTTTCGTCTATTATAATTTCCAAGCCCTGATTGTTTAGAACAGTTGGGGCTATTTTATTTTATGGTAAACAGGAAGAGCTTCTTTTATAATGCTTTTCAAATTACTAAGCAAACAGATATTGAAATCGGGCTTGCTATTCGCGGTATTTTAAGGTACTTTTGCTAAAAGACATAAACACAATAGATTGAATTTTAACGACTTTAATTTTAACCCCGATTTATACGAAGGCTTAATGGCTATGGGGTATAAAAGCGCTACTCCAATACAAGAACAAGCCATCCCGGTAATTTTAGATAATCATGATCTGATTGCCTGCGCTCAAACTGGTACAGGAAAAACGGCCAGCTATCTTTTGCCCGTAATGGATAAAATTAGCAAAGCTGCCGATAGACACAACAATACTTTAATCCTGGCGCCGACACGCGAGCTTGCACAACAGATCGATTTACAGGTAGAAGCACTGGCTTATTTTACCAATATCAGTTCTTTAGCCGTTTACGGTGGAGGAGATGGCATTGCTTATGAGCAGCAAAAACGTTCTATGCGCGATGGCGTGGATATTATTATTGCCACTCCGGGCAGATTAATGGCACATTTATCTTCAGGTGTATTAAAACTGGAGCATTTGCAGCATTTAATTTTAGATGAAGCAGATAGAATGTTGGATATGGGCTTTTACGACGACATTGTTCGCATTATCAGCTATCTGCCAAAGAAAAGGCAAACGCTTTTGTTTTCGGCTACGATGGCGCCGAAAATAAGAACTATGGCAGGTAAGATCTTGCACGAACCGAAGCAGATTACCATTTCAATTGCTAAACCTGCTGAGGGAATCGATCAGCAAGCTTATAACATTCACGACCAGCAGAAACAGGCCTTATTAACCGATATTTTTAAAAGCGGACAATACAAGAGCAGTATTATTTTCGTTTCGACAAAGGAAAAAGTAAAAGCCTTATACAAAACTTTTAAGGGATTGGGTATTAAAGCCGAAGCTTTTCACTCCGATTTGGGGCAAAAGGAACGTGAAGATATTTTACTGGCTTTCAAAAACCGTAGATTGCCGATTTTAATCGGAACAGATGTATTATCCCGCGGAATCGACGTAGAAGGAATTGACCTGGTCATCAATTATGATGTTCCTGGCGACCCTGCTGATTATGTACACCGTATTGGCCGTACAGCAAGAGCTGCAACCAAAGGAACGGCCATTACCTTGGTTAACGGTAGAGATAAGCGTAAGTTTGATAACATTGAAAAATTAATCGAGAAGGAAGTTCCCCGGATGCCATTGCCAGAAAGCATAGCTGCAATGGAAATTACACATGTGGAAGAAAAGAGACCTCAAAACAAGGGCAAGAAAAAGGTTTGGAACAAAAAGAAAAAACCAAAACCTTCAGTATAAATTATTTAAAACGCCATAAGTATTCTTATTGGCGTTTTTTGTTTATAAACTATCTTTGCGCTAAGCAATGGCAAACTTCATTCTTATAGGTTTATGTATTTTAGCGGGGATTCTTTTCAGAAAAAGTAAATCGCTGCCTAAAGATGCACACAAAGGCATTAATGCCTGGATAATCTACATAGCGCTACCCGCTGTTTCTTTTAAATATCTGCCACACATTACCTGGACTAAGGATCTATTGTTTCCTGCACTGGCACCAATTGGTGTCTGGCTTTTGGGTTGGTTATTTATTACCCTCTATAGCCGTATCCGGAATATGAATAAGGCTACTTCCGGCGGCTTAAAACTCACCAGTTCTTTAAGCAATACTTCGTTTGTTGGTTTCCCTTTAATTGTCGCTTATTTCAGCGAAAAGGAACTGGCTATTGCCATTATCTGCGATCAGGTAACCTTTATGCTTTTATCTACCATTGGTGTAATTGTAGCTATCCGCTCTTCGCAGAACCAAAAGTTAAACCCGAAAGTAGTGCTAAAAAAGGTATTGATCTTTCCACCGCTTATTGGTTGTGTGCTGGCACTAACCCTACCACGCTTTATTGATGTTTCTTCGTTAGATTCATTGTTCGATAAACTAGCGGGAACGGTTGGTCCATTGGCATTGTTTTCGATAGGCTTACAACTAAAATTTGGCGGTTGGTTTAGCGAGTTGAAACACATCAGCTTTGCTTTATTGTATAAACTGATTTTAGCACCATTTGTAGTTTTGCTTGTAGCACTTGTTTTAGGTATGCATGGAATCATTACCAAAATAACCATTTTCGAAATGGCTATGCCAACGCTGCTGACCGCTGGCGTAGTAGCCGATCAGTATAACCTTAACCCGAAGCTTTCTAATCTGGTGGTGGGGATCGGGATATTGCTATCGTTTATCACTACAGGTTTATGGTGGTTGGTGTTGACTTATTCAGGGATGGTTTAAATTATTCCGGTTTTTTATCACAGAGGCCATAGAGAAAAACACAGAGCGCACAGATTATCATGTTTGTCAGTCTGAGGAATAATTTATTGTATAAAAATCAATATAAGTGACGTAGAATTGTTTTCTCTTGTCCTACGGCGCAGTCTTGCCTCGGCTCACCGCCGCCGAAGGGCTCTTTCTTTTTGGCATCAAAAAGAAACAAAAACTGCCGGCTGAAAATTTTTCTTTCAAAGCTAGTAGTTTGGCTTAGGCAGTGCAGCCCGAAAAATTTGTTAAGCCGGATTTAAGTAGAACGGGGATACCGTGCTATGGCCTAGCTGGATGGAAATGCAAAATAGTTAAAATACTGATTAATATTAATTTATAAAATAACGTCAATGGTAGCGGAGTCTAATATTTACCACGGAAACATAGATTAGGACAGAGTATTTTCACTTATAGATCTCTCCATTTCGCTGCGCTACATCGGATAGCTATCGGATCGAGATGACGAAGGCTCTAGTGCAACTTGCCTTGCTCACCAAACGCTTTCTGCTCGCCTCTTTGTGTTTTCTCTGTGTAAAACTCAGTGAGCTCTGTGGTTACAAAAAAAGCCGCAAAATTTCTTCTGCGGCTCCTTAAATGATTTTGATTGAATTACAAAGCTAATTTTTTAGCAATTGCCGATGGAATACCTGCTTTGTTTAATAAAATTGCTGTCGTTTTATATTTTACGTAGTTTTTGGTTACGTATAAGTATCCTTTATAATCATTACTTGCTCCCCAGGAGTTTTTAACGATATAATATTCTTTACCTGTCTGATCTTTGGCTAAACCAACAATGTGCATGCCATGATCATCAGTAGTTTGATAGTTATCGAAAGCAAGCTGACGGTTCTCCTGCGTAATTTCCATCTCTGGCTGTGGGCCGTTAAACATTTCTGCTTTCTGTTTCACGGTCATATCAGCAAAAGGTGTTTGCGGAACAAAAGCCACACCGTTTTTCCAGCTGAAGTTTTTTTCGCTTACATCTGTAGCCCATGCAACAGTATAACCACCTTTTAAAGCGTTATCAATGATGTCGGTTAACTCGTTTACCTTAACATTGTAAACCTGATCGAAAGACCAGTTATCAGGCACTAATAAAGTAAACTTGCTGTAGAAAGGATGATCGTTGAACGATGAAAGTTCTACATAGTTATCGGCATTTAAACCCACTACTTCCTGGGCGAAAGTTTTTGGCGTGTATTTTTTGCCATTGTAGGTAAAGTTTTCAGGTACAGCACCTAAATAAGCATCAATTACACCTGTATAAGCTTTTAACCAGTTTGGGGTTAACTCGCCATTTGCATTTTTTACAACAGCTTCTAAAACACCTTTTTCGATATCGCCAAGCTCTGCGGTTTTATTAATTTTAGTGCCGTAATTTAATCCGGTGTATACTTCCTGCGGAACTGAGCCATATTTTCTGTACATATTGATTACATCGTGCAAAGCGCCACCATCGCCTAATGAAACCGCACCATGCATACGCACATAATTTTTACCTTTTTCTACATAGGCATTGCGGGCTGAAAAAAGCTGAGACAAGGTCACTGGCTGTTTACCAGCTTTAATCATTTCTGATTCTAAAAATGAGTTGGTGGAATAGCTCCAGCAAGTGCCTGAAGATCCTTGATTCTGAACTGGTGTATTGGCCAGGTTAATCACTTCTGTAAATTTAAAAGAAGCAGTACTGTTTTCGCTTTGGTTGTTTTTTAAAGAATTAACGAGATTGTCTTGTGCATAAGTCGCTGATATAGATAACGACAAAGCCAAACCAATCACACTGATTTTTGTGTAGTTGATCATTTTTTATGAATAATTAATAAAGTCAGCGAATGTAAAAATACTTGTTGATTTGTCAACGGAAAGTTTGTAATAAAACGATAACACGAGTCATTTTATTGCAACAATGTTGAATTAACACTCTGGCAAACTGATTGGAATATTGGTTGCCAAGCCTCCATCAGATGTTTCTTTATATTTGGCATTCATGTCGAGGGCAGTTTCCCACATCGTATTTACCACAGCATCTAAACTTACTTTTGCCTTATCAGGATTGCTTTGTAGCGCCAGCTGACTAGCTGTAATGGCCTTAATGGCACCCATGGTGTTTCTTTCGATGCAAGGGATTTGTACCAAGCCGCCAATCGGATCGCAGGTTAAACCCAGGTGATGTTCCATGGCAATTTCTGCGGCCATTAAAACCTGTCTTTGCGAGCCGCCTAAACACTCCGTTAGCGCTGCGGCAGCCATGGCCGATGAAACGCCAATTTCGGCCTGACAACCACCCATCGCGGCTGATATGGTTGCTCCTTTTTTGAAAATACTGCCTATTTCTGAAGCACAGGCAATAAACTGGATGATTTTTTCTTCGCTGTAACCATCGCAAAAGGTAATAAAATATTGCAATACGGCTGGAATTACCCCTGCAGCACCGTTGGTAGGGGCGGTTACCACACGACCAAAAGATGCGTTTTCTTCATTAACGGCTAAGGCAAAACAGCTTACCCAATCTAAAATATAATTAAAACCGTTTCCACCTTTTCTAATGGCTTCTACCCAGCTATTATAATCTGAATATTCACTTTTTCCAATTAACCGTTTATTTAGTGGAAATGCCCGTCGTGCTACATTTAAACCACCTGGTAAAAAGCCTGTGGTATGACAACCACGGTAAATACAATCGCGCATTACGGCGAAATGTTGTAGGATACCTTTTTTAGTCTCTGCTTCATTGCGCCAGGCCAATTCGTTTTCCATTACGATTTCGCTCACTTTTAAACCGGTTGACAGGCACCAGTGCAATAGTTCTTTTGCTTTTTCTACAGGAAAAGGTAAATCCACCTGTGCCTTTTTGCTATTGTCTTCGCCTTCTTTGATTACAAAACCACCCCCGATGGAGTAATAGGTCTCAGAAAAAGCTTTACCATCCTTTAAAAATGCCTGGAAAGTAACCGCATTTGGATGAAAAGGTAAACTTTCGGCAAAAAGAAAAAGAAGATCTTTATCGTAATCGAAATCAAGAATTAAATGACCAGCGAGATTTAATTTCTTATCTCTTTGAATACTTTCGAAAGTAGGGGTAACCGCATCAACATCAAAAGTTACCGGATCAGCTCCTGTTAAACCGAGTAAAATAGCAACATCCGTTCCGTGGCCTTTACCTGTTTTGGCAAGCGAACCATAAAGCAGTATTTTGATGCCCTCAACATCATCAATCAAATTGTTTAGGGCGAATGAAGCTGTAAATTGTTGCGCAGCCCGCCATGGACCTAAAGTATGTGAGCTGGATGGGCCAATGCCTATTTTAAAAATATCGAAAACTGAAATTTGTTCTTTGATCATTATGAATATAGTTACACAAAGCTATGATTGTTTTATGATTTTGGATAATTAATTTTGGCCCATGGTGAAAATATTTTACCTTAGAAAGATCTAATTTAAAGGCTCTAAAATGGACTTCAACAACAGTTATCAAGAAATTGATTTAGAATACTGCCGCGCCAGCTCTGGTAAAAGATTCGCTAATTATATTATCGATACATCGTATTTTACATCGTTACATTTGGACTTGGTATAGTGATTGGCATTTTAAAGCCAAACCTTTTAGTTGGGATGGATGACCTGTCACTGCGTTTAGTTTGGCTATTGTTTTATGGAATAGTGATGTTTATGACAGAAGCAATGTCTAACGGAAGATCGATTGGTAAATTAATTACTGGTACAAGGGCAGTAAATCATGATGGTACTGACATGTCTTTTCAAAAAGCATTTGTCCGGAATATTGTAAGGGCAATCCCTTTTAATGCATTAAGTGCATTAGGTACTCCAAGTATCCCCTGGCACGATCGCTGGTCGGACACTATGGTGGTTGACGAGAAAAAACTTGTCTTACAAACCCAAAGGGTAGATTTATTCGACTCAGTTAAAAATCAAACTCTATAATCTCTTTGTCTTTTAACATCCGCTCTACAAATTTCTGGTGGTTTTGTGGCGTGCCGGTAGCTGTCCAGTTTCCTGTAATGATGTTGTTTACCAACTGATGCTTGCCACGTTGCGGTTTCAACTTGCTTTCCCTGAAAACTTCTTCGTAACTTTCTAAATCGCCATGTGTATGTTGTTTTTTAACAATGCGATAGATCCGCTTGGTGAAACGGCGGTCGCCAATTTCTTCTAAAAAAGGGAAGATAATCAATGCCAGCATAACCACAATGGTAACACCAATGGCCTGCTCGTAATAACCTGATCCAACAGCCATTCCAATTGCGGCAACTATCCAGATAATACAGGCTGTGGTGAGCCCTTTAACGCGGTTTTCCTCTTTAAAAATCACTCCGGCACCTAAAAAGCCTATTCCTGTAACAATATTCGAGGCAATACGGTCTTGACTGTTTGGCGCGATATTGACGGATAAGATGGTAAATAGTGTAGCACCTAAACCAATCATCATCATGGTTTTTAGTCCTGCAGATTTACTTCTGTATTCCCGCTCAGCTCCAATTATGCCGCAAAGTAAGGTCGCCAATAAAAATTTATTGATTTCACTTTGGGTAATGAAATGGTTTTGGTCTATAATTTCGTTCATTGCCTTGAATTATTACAGGCAAATTAATAAAAATCGTAACATCTCAGGCCATTTGCCCTACCGCCATTTGAACTATTTGGAAAATATTTTTCATAACCTACACCGATTTCGGATGTTCCGCCCGTGTTACTGTAGTTAATTTTAGAAGTTGTAGCATCGTGACTAATCCCTAACCTGAATTTTTCACCATTGGTTCTTCGGTTAAAAATATCGAATATTAAAGAAAATACAATTGCATCATTTCCATTGGAATTGCCATCGTTACGATACCAGATGCCTGCATTTATGCTTGCATATTTATATTGCATGCCTACGCTGAAAGATTTTACGTTACCCTGTTTGTAAGCTACAATTGAAGGAATCAGGTAGTTACCATCGCGATCGTACTCATCTGGCACCAGGGTTAGCTTATAACTTAAATTCCCTGAAATACGCATCGGCAATTTTGCCTGAAAACCAGATAAGGATTCGTTCGGACGGTTGAGGTGATGCATTGCTAATCCCATCATGAATTTCCCCATCACCAGGTTGGCACCAGCATTAGAATCGAAGTAATACCGACTATCTACACTGGGTCTTTCAGCGCCCGAAATACTGCCCGGAATATAACCTGTATTGATATCGATCTGATCGCCAAACACCAGTTTATCCCAATTTAGTTTTTGGTTGGTAATGCCTCCCTGCAAACCAAATGATAAGGCAAAATCGTCTCCGCCGATGATATAGGAATAGCTTAGGGCAATGTTATTCTTTAGCAGGTAGGCTGTACCCTCGCTGCTGCGGTTAAAAATAATCCCAATGCCGCTGTTTATGCTACTGAGGTTGAGATCCCCTGAGGCCGTCATATATGAATAATCGCTGGCCAAACCTGTCCATTGATTACGGTAAAGTGCGTTAAACCTCATATCGCCTTCAAACTGGCCGGTTAGTGCAGGATTTAGGTAAATTGGCGCGTTGTAAAACTGCGAGTAAATATAGTCTTGCGCCATGGAAACCATTGGCAGTAAACAAAATAAAAAGATTATTACCCTTCTCCTCATCATCTATCTGATTAAATATATTACCCCTGTTTTTTTCGCTGGAGATGAATCGTAGGTTATCCCTTTCCAATCACTTCCATTAATAAATTTGACATCTGCTTTCCAGTAATAAACACCTTGTGGCTGATCCTGGCCCTTATAAGTGCCATCCCAACCTTCTGAAGGTGCGCCATCATCCAATTTTGTTGTTTCCCAAATTAATTCGCCCCATTTGTTAAAAACAGACATGTTCCATTCTTTTATACCCCGGCCTTTAGCTTTAAAGGTTTTAATTTCATTTTTTGCGCTTGCCGGCATAAAGGAGTTGGGGATGTTTAAGTTGCCTGGTACACTAATAATTCTCACTGATTGGAAGGTAGTAGCTGAACAGCCTGTCTTATTTAAGACTTTTAAGGTTACGGTGTAAGTACCTTCGGTGGCATAAGTATGGTTAGGGTTTTGTAAGGTTGATACCGATCCGTCGCCAAAAGTCCAGGCCCAGCTAACCGCATCTATGCTGACATCTTTAAAGCCAAAAGTATAGTTTGGAACAGCTATTTCATTGCCTGGCGTAACCGTGAATGTTGCTACAGGTGGAGGAACAATTTGGATAAAATCGGCCATTGTAGTGGTATTGGAACAGCCTTCTGCATTAGTAGTGGTGAGTGTAACGGAATAATTTATACCTGAACCGGTGTAAGTATGTTGTGGTTCAAATTCATTTGAAATTGGAGAACCATCGCCAAAGTTCCACTGATAGCTGATCGCACCTACACTTGTGTTTTTAAATTGGACGACGAGGTTATTACAGCCCGTTGTTTTATCGGCCGTAAAATTTGCTGTTGGCTGAGCAAGTATGTTTACAGTTTCTGTAGTGAAATTCTTCGAACAATCGTTTTCGGCATCTAACCTGATCGTATATTTTCCGGCTTTGGTAAAAGTGTAAGGGAACACACCGGTTGTATTGGAGGGAAGTTTGATGATGTCGCCAGTATCTTCGTTGGTAAAAGTATAAACGAAACGACTTGCTCCACTGGTATTGTTCACAAAATTTACGGTGAAAGGTGCGCAACCTCTTTTCTCGGTTCCGTTTACCACTAATTCTGGTATAATATTATTAGGTGAAACCACAATGGTGTTGGAAGAAGTGTTTGTTCCACAAGTATTTTTAGCAGTCATTTTGACGATAAAACTCTTAACTAAAAGCGTACTAAAAGTATGGCTTACTGTTCTTCTATCAGGGTAAGTTTCTGATGGTGTACCATCATCAAAATCGTAAGTATAGGTTGTACCTGCGCTTTCTGGAGATGTATTTGTAAAGTTAACGAGAAGTTCAGCGCACCCTGTTGTTTTATCAGGAGAGAATATAGCAACAGGTTCGGCATGTACAATAACTGTTGCAGTGGTTACAACAGGTGGGCCACAGGGTATGGTCGTTGTGAGGGTAATGTTATAAGTTTTGTCTTTCCCACTTGGATCAGCCAGAAAAGTTATTGCTGCGGGCTGTGCAAGCGTAGAAGATTGTCCATTTCCGAAATCCCAGGCGTAGGTTGCGGCATTAAGTGGATTGGTCGTATTGGTAAAGGTAACGTTAAGCGGTCCGCAGCCTTCATTAACACTTGTTGTAAAAGAGGGTGTAATTACTGGAAGCGCGCTAAATACTTCACTTTTTTCATCTGTATTACAACCGAGGCTACTGGTAACAACAAGTTTTATGGTTACGCTTTCATTGCCATTCATGATGGTGTAACCTGGAAATGTTGAGCCTACTCCGATTTGTACATTATTGGCAAACCAGGTATAAATACTGTTTCTGTCGGGATATAACGTTGCGGCAATATTGTTCGCGTCCAGGATAAAAGGTGCACAACCAACATTTTTATTGTAAGTAATCTCTGCCTTAGCGTGTGGATTAACCGTTATCTTTATCTGGTTGCTTAAATTGTTACTGCATGGGCCGCTGGCTACTGATCGCCGGTAATAAATACTTGCACTTGGTGTTGGCGGTGTAAAGCTTACACTGTTTGCGCCCAATACATCGCTCCAGGCGGTTCCATTTAAGCTCGATTGCCATTGATACGCGTAAGTTCCGTTGCCACCACTAGGGGTACTACCTGTTAAAGCCGCAGCAGCTGCGCCGATACAGATGTTTTGATCGGCAGAAATGGTATTGTTGGTTAGGCCTGGTAAAACAGTAACCTGCAAAGAGTTACTGATAGAGGTGCAGACGGTGCTGTTCACCAATCTCCTGAAATAGGTAGAAACTGCAACTGTTAAGGTTAAATCTTTATTAATGGCTGAAGGGATATTAGCCCATGTATTGCCATCGGCACTGTTTTGCCATTGGTAATTAAATGTTCCTGTTCCACCAGTTGGTGTATCGCCAGTAATCGTGACGGTTTGTCCTTCACAAGCCGGAGTCGCAGGTGCAGAAATATTATTGGTAACAGGCAAATAATAAGTAATGGTTACGTCGTCGGTAGAGGGAGGGCAGCCACCGAAACCGGTAATGGTCCACCTAAAAGTATAAGTTTGACCGGGAACGAGGCCAGTAACGGTGGTGTTGTTAAGCGCAGGATTAGTTATGGTAATACCGGGTTGTGCTGATGTTAGGGACCACGTACCACTGTTAGGCGAAGCATCGTTGCCGGCTAAGGTAATACCATTACCACTACACAGGCTTTGATCTGAACCTGCATTTGCCACAACAGTGCCAGGATTTACAGTGATGGTAGTTATCGTTGATATAGCTTCGGCACAACTACCGCTTTGTACTACCGCACGGTATTTTGTAGTGATGGTGAGATTAGAAAACACATAAGGATTTGCTGTCGAGGTAATGGTAGCCCAGTTTACCCCGTTATCGATAGATCTTTCCCAACGGATAATATTTCCAACCAGGCCTGTTAAATTGATGTTTCCGCCATTTGCACCCGCACATACGTTCGCATCTCCGGTTGTGGTACCCCCAACACTGAGCGGGTTAACCGTGATTTGAACATCATCACTGGATGTTGAGCAACTGGCATCGCTTATGGTCCATCTTAAAGTATAGGTATTTCCAGCCTGTAATCCCGAGATCGTGGTATTGCGCTGTGTATCATCTGCGAATGTTACGGTTGTAGGTGCAGAAACGATAGTCCATTTACCTGTACCCACTACCGGACTGTTTCCTTTTAATGTATAGGATGTCGCGTTGCAGACCGCCTCATCCGGACCGGCATTTGCCAATGTTGCATTCGGCAGAACTGTAATCGTAATGGTAGCCGGTGTACCTGGACAGCCGTTTGTAGATATTGGGGTAATGGTATAAGTTACCGTTCCTGGTGTGGTACCTGCATTGGTTAAAATATCGTTGATCTGTGTTCCTGCTGACGCTACTGCTCTGTTGCTATTTCCGGTTATTGCTCCGGTTATCACGCTGGTATAGGTATAATTTACGTTGGCTAGATTTGCTGATAGTGTGATGGCTGATGAAGTGGCATTACAAATTGTTAAATTTGGCGCTGTTGCTGTTGCAATGGGATTTGGCTTAATGGTAACCACTAAATTAAATGGCGTTCCATCGCACCCTTCTAAATGAGGTGTAATGGTATAGGTAACATTTGCATCTGCATTGAGGTCGTTATTGGTGAGTATGTCGTTAATATCCCCGGTTCCGCTTGTTGTGTAGCCAGCGGCAGATGCTGTTCCAGTCGCTGTCCAGGTATAGGTAACGCCAGTTACTGCAGATGTTGGGATGTATGCAACGCTATTGCCTGTACAGATGGTTTTAGTCGCCGCGCTTGTTAAGCTGATGTCGGGTTTTATTTTTAAAATGATATCATCATCTATCTGATTACAAGGCGCGGCCAGAGCTGTCGTTACGCGTAACTTTAATGTCACCGTACCTGCTGTTTTTTCGGCTGCGGTAGGGGTGTATGTTGCATTTAAATCGTTTCTACTTGGTGTAAATGTTCCTAATCCGCCAATCCAGGTTTGCGTAGTGGTCGCACCAGTTATGGTTCCGCTAAGTGTAAAACTAGGGTCGTTAAAACAGATACTTTGATCTGAACCGGCACTAATTACCGGAGCAGTGCTGAAGGTTAGGATTTGCGTATCTTCGGCCGTACCGCAATTATTTTTATGAATAACCTTTATCGTATACGTGTCGTAGCTATCGAATTTTATCGACGGGTATTTAGAATTGGCAGTTGTAGCGCTGGTAAAACTATAGGTTCCTGCTCCCGATGGAACAACTGTCCAGGTATAAGTGTCTGGTAAATCTTTTGTAGTGCCTGTTATTAGTGTTTTGGTTGGGCCTGTTGTGGTATTGTTAAAATCGTAAACAGCAAGATTACACAGCGTGATATCTGGTGAAAGTGTAGCTGCCGGGATTTCGTTTACCACAACAGTTTGTGGCGGGCTGGTAATCACACCGCAGGATGGGGTAGTGATGCTTAAGGTGATGGCGTATGTACCAGCGGTAGGGAAACTGAATACAGGTTCCTTGCTTGCCGCAGTTGTGCCTCCTGTAAAATCAACAGCAGGAGAAACCGACCAGGAATAACTGTTGGCTGCATCGCAGATGTTGTCTAAAACAGAAAGATCAGAAGCTTTTAAAGTTGTTCCGGCACAAATGGTTGTTGATGGTAAACTAAAATCAGGTTTAGGAGGGTTCTGGATACAGATTGTCTTTTCTACATTATCGGCGTTACAGGATCCTGAACTGTTTGATTCTAACCGTATGATGTGTTCGCCATTTGTTGAGAACCTGTGTACAAAGTTATATGATCTTGGTTGGTTTACCTCAACAGGTACTCCGTCTACAAACCAGTTATAGGTTGCATTATTTGGCGCACAACCTATTGTATTGGTGTTTGGATCTTCACCTAAAGTAGAAGTGTTAACAAAAATGATATCGCTATTTGTACAGCCAGGTGTATTAAAGGTAAAATCATTTACAGATTTTACCACTACTTTGGCCGAAGAAGAAACCGGAGTGCCTATTGTGCCGCAAAAAGTATTGGATACTTTGATGGATACATCGAAAGCATTGTAGATTGTACCTGCACTTGAGGTGGAAACGCTGCCGCATGAAGACCGGAGATACAGGTGCTCAACTACGCCACTATTATTAATGATTTCACAAAGGGTATAAGTTGTAGTCGCCTGATCTCCCCATGTAATGGTATAAAGATCGCCAGGGTAGTTGTTTTGAATGCCCGAGGGCGAAGTTATGTCAACATTAAATTTAAAAGTAGCTGATGGAAGACATAATACATCATTCCCTGTGTTGGCAAAAGCAGTTACCGCTTTATTATTGATCAGCAGGTAAGCCTTAGTTGCAACAGTTCCATCAGGCATTGCTGCTTTTGTGTAAATCGTGTAGTGTGACTGCTGGGCTGTAAAAGTTTGTATAGGTGTAAAAAAAGAAATTGTAGCTGCGTTATTGCCGGTTATTTCATCGGTTACCATTGCGGTGACCGTACTATTTACTGTAGATTCATTCTTGAGAAAGAACGGATTATTTGCTCTACTATTACAAGTTCCGAATGTCTCGTCATTAACTGCCCCATTCAATAATGTTGATGTTAATTTTGCTTCAAGAGCAACTCCTGCCTTAACCTCAAAAGGGGTAGAAGGGTTACTTACTGTGGCCGGACTGGTGGTTTTTACCCGAACACGATAGCCTGTGCCGGATGTAAGGCCTGTAGGAAGTAATCCGTTTATGTAGGAGCTATAAAAGCTGGCATAGGTGCCGATAAGTGTTTCTGTTACGAAACTCCCATTCTGATCTGATAAATAAAGTTGAAATTGATTTCCCTGCGATATGCAGCTTGTTGGTACTTTAAAAGGAACGGCAATCGTACTGCCTGGTGTATATGGTCCTGGATCTACTGTGCCAATGCTCACTTGAGCAAAAACTGTTACTTGAGACAGAAGTGCCCCAAAAAATAGAACAAAAGAAAACCATTTCCTTTTACGACGAATCTTCATAAACATCTGGCACTAGGGATTGATTTTATTGCGTTCAGGTGACCTTGTCAGTTTAACACGGCTTAATCCACTATCATAAATGAGTATTATACCTAAGACACATCAATAAATATACGGTATAAAGAACGTATATTCCACATTACATACGCAAAATTTTACACCAAAACAAAATAAACACGTAGGTTGTAGACTCGTTAAAGCTTCTTTTTGCAGTAATAAAGCATAAAAAAAACCTCAAGGTATTATACCTTGAGGTTTTTTTTACACGAAATCGTTTCGTTACAAGTGGGTATTACATCATACCACCCATACCGCCGCCGCCCATTGGAGGCATTGGTGAACCACCTTCTTCAGGTTCGTCTGCTAAAACAACTTCTGTGGTTAATAACATCGCTGCAATAGATGCTGCGTTTTCTAAGGCTACACGGCTCACTTTAGTTGGATCAATAACACCTGCTCCAATTAAGTTTTCGTAAACATCAGTACGTGCATTATAACCGAAATCGGCTGTACCTTCTTTAACTTTTTGAACTACGATAGAACCTTCAATACCTGCGTTTTCGCAAATTTGACGTAATGGCTCTTCAATCGCGCGACGGATGATCTGGATACCAGTGTTTTCATCTTCATTAGCACCTTTTAAGTTTGCTAAAGCTTCAACAGCACGGATAAAAGCAACACCACCACCAGCAACAATACCTTCTTCTACAGCCGCACGGGTTGCATGTAAAGCATCATCAACACGGTCTTTTTTCTCTTTCATTTCAACTTCACTAGCTGCACCTACATAAAGAACCGCAACACCACCAGCCAATTTAGCCAAACGCTCTTGTAATTTTTCTTTATCGTAATCAGATGTAGTCGTTTCAATCTGAGATTTAATCTGGCTAACACGAGATTTAATATCTTCTGAGTTACCAGCACCATTGATTACAGTTGTATTGTCTTTATCAACAACAACTTTCTCAGCAGAACCTAAGTAAGTTAAATCAGCATTTTCTAATTTATAACCTCTTTCTTCTGATACTACAATACCGCCAGTTAAGATCGCGATATCTTCTAACATTGCTTTTCTTCTGTCACCAAATCCTGGAGCTTTAACAGCTACAACCTTCAATGAACCACGGATTTTATTAACTACCAAAGTAGCTAAAGCTTCGCCATCTAAATCTTCAGCAATGATGACCAATGGTTTACCAGTTTGAACAGTTTTTTCTAAAACCGGCAACAATTCTTTCATGTTGCTGATTTTTTTGTCGTAGATTAAAATGTATGGGCTGTCTAATTCAGCTTCCATTTTATCTGCATTAGTAACAAAGTATGGTGATAAATAACCTCTGTCAAATTGCATACCTTCTACTGTTTTAACTTCAGTTTCAGTACCTTTTGCTTCTTCAACAGTAATTACACCATCTTTACCAACTTTACCCATTGCCTCAGCAATTAAAGCGCCGATTACTTCATCGTTGTTAGCAGAGATAGACGCAACTTGTTTGATTTTATTGTTGTCTTCACCTACAGTTTGCGATTGTGCTTTTAAGTTTTCTACAACAGCAGCAACAGCTTTATCAATACCACGTTTTAAATCCATTGGGTTTGCACCTGCAGCAACGTTTTTAATACCGGTTGTAATAATCGCCTGAGCCAATACAGTAGCAGTAGTTGTACCATCACCAGCAATATCAGCTGTTTTTGAAGCTACTTCTTTAACCATTTGAGCACCCATGTTCTCAACTGCATCTTTCAATTCGATTTCTTTCGCTACAGTAACACCATCTTTAGTGATTGCTGGTGAACCGAATTTTTTATCGATAATTACGTTACGGCCTTTTGGACCTAATGTTACTTTTACAGCATTTGCAAGAATATCAACACCTCTTTTCAGGGCGTCGCGTGCTTCTACGTTATATTTTACTTGTTTTGACATTATTTTTTAAATTTTGAATGATTGTATGAGAGAATGATTGAATTTGTATTCTTTCATTCTAACATTATTATTTTATTTGTTGATTAATGCTGAATTCTCTCATTAGAAATTCAGTCATTCAATCTTAAATTATTACCCAACAACAGCGTAAATATCAGTTTCGCGCATAATAAGGTAATCTTTACCTTCGTAAGGGAACTCAGTACCGCCGTATTTACCATAAATTACAACATCGCCAACTTTTACACTCGCTTTTTTACCTTCAGAATCTTCTTCAGAAACAGATACTACAGTTCCTTTAGATGGTTTTTCTTTTGCAGTATCAGGGATATACAAACCTGATGCAGTTTTTTCTTCTGCCGCAGCCGGTTCAACGATTACTCTGTTCGAACTGCCAGCAATTGGTTTAAGGTTTAACGCCATAACTTCTATTATTTTTTATTTTGATTTTAAGTTTTTTAACTATGCATACATTTAACACTTTTTATGCCAAGTGGTTTGGAGGGACAAATTTTCACCAAACTGTCAATCTTTTCACACTAATGGAGAATGCGGGTGTCAGCATGGCAGTAAGTTTTCGTTTTTTTAGCAAATTTATGTATATTCAGAGTTGACAACTTACTGGCCTGATATGCTATTAAAGTTGTCAACTCTTGTTAGCTAAACCGGTGCTTTTTCTGTCAAGTATTTCCAATACCTTTTGGGTACATGCTGCACATGCAATTTGGTGTTTTTGCGGGCTACAATATTTGCGCTTTTAAAATAGTCTTTCCAAAGCGTTGCATATAAAGCTTCGCCTTCATCCATTAAAATTGATGGCGGGTTTTGTTTATTTATACCGTTGGTAAAACTAATTGTGATTTCTTCAACAGTAGTTAAATTATAGTGCAGGCCATACTTCCGTTTTAAATCATAAATTACCCATTGCTGATCGGCATACCGGTTTTTAAAATGATTGGATATTAAAGGTAAAACATTAAAATCAGGATCGATACTGGCATAAAATATTCCATCGCCCGTTTTTTGAAAGCGGATAAATGCCTCCATCCTGTGTTTTTCCCGCTCTACACTTTTGGCATATTTAGCTAAGGCAATTACATGTTCGTTGCCATAATTATTTTCGGCGCCTAACTGATTTTGAAAAATATATAGGGTAAACTGAAAAAGGTGATTGTAAGCTTCAGGAATTTCTGATAAATAACTGCAATAAAATTTACGGAGCCATTCTTTATTTAGTTTTTTTTGAAGCCCGGCCCAAACACGATCAGCCTTTGTTGCATCCGTCATAACAGTTAAGCTTTCTGCAAAAGCTTCCGGCTGAAACATTTCGGTTGATTTGAGCATCACTTTGCCAGACTTGCGTTCAAACCATTCAAAAGCGGCAGTTAGAAGCCCTGGAAGTGAACCATCGAAAATGTAGGTCATTGGTTGTTTAGTTTAATTGTCATTCTGAACGCAGTGAAGAATCCCAATCGATGAAATACAGAACCCGGAATAATAAGATCAAAATCAGCTGTTTAATTAACGAAGATTACCAGAACATAACAGATTATTCATAGTTGCTTAAGGCTTTATGGTATTCATGCTTACTTCACAGGTCTTCATGGTGTTCAGAATGACAGTGTTTTTAAAACAAAAGTATCTGGTTGCTATCTGTTTTTAAATATTTGCTTTGGCTTTCGGCCAAAATAAAAGCTTTGATCTGAGTCCCCTGATAATCTTTGAGCTGATAGGGACTGTCCAGGCAAATAATAAAGTGTTTGGCCCGGTTATAAGCCACCCCGATTTTCTTTAACTGATCAATCCTGAGTTTTCCAAATTTTCTGGCCTGCACAATCTTTTTAGCCGACATTACGCCAATTCCCGGTATCCGGAGAATCATTTTATAATCAGCTGTATTAATATCGACAGGGAAATGTTGCATATTTCTAATCGCCCAGCTTAATTTTGGATCAATATCAATATCAAGGTTTGGATTGGCGTCGTTTAAAATTTCCTGTACTTTAAAGCCATAAAACCGCATCAGCCAGTCGGTTTGGTACAAGCGGTTTTCCCTTAACAACGGTGGCTGTGTGCCTAAAACCGGCATACGGCTATCGTTACTAATGGGTACATAGCCCGAATAATATACCCTCTTTAGGGCAAAGTTTTTATAAAAAGCATTGGCCGTGTACATAATTTCTTTATCGCTTTCGGGTGTGGCACCAATTACCATTTGGGTACTTTGGCCTGCCGGTACAAATTTGGGTACATGTTTAATCAGTTTTTTATCTGCGGTAAATTGCGTAATCTGTTGCTGTACAAACCCAAGTGGTTTAATTACATCTGCATGGTTTTTCTCTGGCGCCAAAAGCTTTAATCCGGCCTCGGTAGGCATCTCTAAATTGATACTCATCCGGTCGGCATATAAGCCAGCTTCTTTTATTAATTCATCGCTGGCTCCGGGAATGGTTTTCAGATGGATGTAACCATTGTAATTCTGTTCCAAACGCAATTTTTTTACCACCAGGAGTAAACGTTCCATGGTAAAATCGGCATTTTTAAAAATCCCTGAACTTAAAAACAATCCCTCGATATAGTTCCGTCGATAAAAATTCATGGTCAGTTCTACCACTTCATCTACTGTGAAGGCAGCACGTTTTATATCGTTACTTTTCCGTGAAACACAGAACAAACAATCGTAAATACAATGATTGGTTAGCAGAATCTTTAATAAAGAAACGCATCTGCCATCTTCTGTGTAAGTATGGCAAATGCCAGAGGTATGACTATTGCCAAGCCCTTTTGTATCATTCTTTCTCGTGCCGCCACTTGATGAACAAGAAACATCATATTTAGCGGCGTCAGCAAGAATATTTAATTTTTCACGAATGCGATCAGACATAGGGTAGTGTTTACTAACAAAGATAGTTTAATAACTAAAAATATTAGCAAATTGATTTGTTTAATCTATTCGAATTTGGAATAATCGTATTAAACTGTTCAAATAATCAACTTTCTGTCCAGGGCTGATGCCAAAGATTAATTTCGTCCAGTGGTTTAAAAAAGATTTTTTTAATTAAAGTTATACTTTTCCGACAGCCAGGTTTTCTGGCTAAAAGATCTAGGGTTTTAAATAGTCTTGTTGTGGGTTATTTGCCTTCCCATTCTTTATAAAAATGTTCCAGGTAGAGCAGCATAAAATTGTGCCTTTCTATTGCTATTGTTTTTCCAGCTTCTGTATTCATCATGTCTTTCAACAGGAGCAGTTTTTCGTAAAAATGATTAATTGTAGGGGCAGTTGTATTTTTATAACTTTCTTTGTTAAGGTGCACTTCCGGTAAAATAGCCGGATCGTAAAGCACCCTGTTTTTGAATCCTCCATAGGTAAATGCCCTGGCAATTCCAATTGCTCCAATAGCATCTAAACGATCCGCATCTTGTACAATTTGCATTTCTTTTGAAGTAAAACCTGAACCATCAAAACTATTTTTGAACGACATGTTCTGTATAATTAACTTAACATGCGCAATAACCTCATCTTCCACAGCAATTGATGCTAAAAATGAAGCAGCCATGTTTGGTCCCAGTTCTTCATCACCGTTATTGAATTTAGGATCAGCAATATCATGCAGCAATGCGGCAAAGGCTACCACGAGCTCATCACCATTTTCTTGTTGATTAATGGTTTGAGCGGTTTTAAAAACACGTTCGATATGAAACCAATCGTGCCCTGCTTCGGCATTGGCAAGTGTTTCCTGAACAAAATCGATGGTTTTTTGGATGGTAGCCTGCATAGTTCTAAATTTATCCCAAAGGTATTGGAATTATTTGCAGGGTAAAAGAAATGATATCAACAACGACCGGGAATTAACCCACTGCCGTTGTTCTGCGTTCATCATCAGCAATAATTTTAATTAAATCATTGTGGTTGAGGGTCAATAAATGAGAGACTTCAACTTCTAAAATTGCTGCGATTTGAAATAAACGGTCGATAGTAAGTTTACTATAGCCCAACTCAATCTTGCTGTATGCATTTTGAGAAATTTTTAATTTCGCCGCCAGATAATCCTGAGTATAGTCTCTGTATTCTCTAATTTTTCTGATATTCCCGGCAACATTTTTTGTCTTTAAAGCCAATACATTTTCCATAAAAGGGATAAATTTTAATGTTTTTTATTACGTACGAAACTTTTATTCCTATAGATTTTAAAAATGTAAATTTTTAGCACTATTAAGAATTATCCGAACCGGGAAAGACGATTAAGTATGATAACAAAAAACAGCATAAAATGTTTAGGTGTTTTGTTTTTGTTGATCGGGAGGTTGTTAAAGTGATTTTTTTTAGAGATTTGAAAGCGAATCGAAGCGATAGGAGATATCTAAAGATATGTGATAGTTGCGGACAAAATTGTCAGAGAAAAGATTGGAGTAAGAAATTAACTGCAAATGTTAATATAAGCCCCAGTCGTCTTCAAACTCATCTTTTTCGAAATGTTTAACCCATTCGATAAAGAGTAGACGAAATTTTTCAATTTCGTCTAAAACAATGTCTTTATATTCAGGAGTGCAGATTTCGAACATGTCTGCCGCTCTTACCTGGGTTTCTAATTCGCGACAGTTGGTTCGGATAATAGAAGCATTTTCCATTCTCAAAATATACATATCTGCGCCTTCTGCGCCAACAATTTTAGGGCAAAGCATCAGTGCATTCTGCATAATTAAGTTGGCTGTCATTTCGGCCATTTCTCCCTCCAGTGTTTCGCAGAACAGGGCGGCATATTTGTACACGGCTCTTGCCTGGTTATAAAGACTTTTAGCCCTGGTTACTTTCAGCCTAACCTTTTCGGCATCAACACTTGATAGGTTTTCTTCGTCCTCATCATCCCGGCCAAATCGGCTAAAATGCTCCCATTCGGGCATATGATCCATGTCATCAAATTCCATATTTTTTCAAAATTTTTACGTTATGGTACGTAAGAGAGTGTAATATATTAATTTTCAATCAAAAAGACTAGGCATCAATTAGTGGCGCCCGGCGAGAGCCATCATATAATTCATACTCTAGTAAACGACAGTCTAGTTTACCATTATAAAATTCTACTTTTTTAGCAGCTTTTAATCCGATTTTCTTTGCAAGGTCAGGATTTCCGGTGAAAATATATCCCGAATAACCTTTACATTTCGTTTTCATAAAATCGCCCATGCGTTTATACGTCAATTCCAGCTTGCTGTGTACACCTAAGCGTTCGCCATATTCAGGGTTAAAAACAACAACACCTTTGCCGTCTTCAGGAACGGGTGTTAATTCAAAATCGCAAACTTCAAATTCAATTAAAGTATCAACACCTGCGGTTTTAGCATTTCTACGGGTTACTTCAACTGCATCTTCCGACAAATCGGAAGCTACAATTTTAAGATCAATATTTTTAATTACCTGGTCTTTTAAAATTCTGCGCTCAGCGAAAAAATCTTCTTCGTTATAACCTAATATATGCATAAAACCATAATTCATGCGATATAATCCCGGGGCACGGTTGGTGGCAATCAGGGCTGCTTCAATAGCTAATGTTCCTGAACCGCACATGGGATTAATAAATGGCGATTTTTTATCCCAGTTGGTTGCTAAAATAACCCCAGCTGCCAAGGCCTCTAACATAGGCGCCTTTCCTGGAATTTTCCGGTAACCGTGTTTGGCGAGCGTTTCGCCAGAAGTATCCATAAAAACATCGGCATCGGCATCTTTCCAGTATAAATGCACTACTGCTTTGTTTGCGTCCGATCCGGAGTTGGGACGGATGCCTTTTTTCTCTTTCATACGGTCTACAATGGCGTCCTTTACTTTTAAGTTTGCAAAAAGCGGCGTAGTAATATTTGGGTTATCAACATTTGAGGTTACGGAGAAGTAACCCGAAAAATCAATCAGTTCTTCCCACTCAATGGCTGCAATTTCTTTATACAAATCATCTGGTGTAATGGCTTTGAAACTTTTTATGGCATATAGAATCTGACTGGCGCAACGCAAGTTCAAATTGAGCTTAATACACTCTGTAAGGGTGATGTTGAGCTCAACACCCGTAGCAAAAGACCGCTCGATGGTATAACCTAAAGCTGTAACTTCTTCTTGTAAATAAGGCGAAAGGCGCTTGTTGCAGGTAATAATTACCTTACTTTTATTGTGGAAAACTTGCATCATAATATATGCGAAGTTATCAATAAAATTATAGAGATTTGATGTTTATAGTACATTAAGTAGTATTAGTTATGGAAATTAAAGGAAAAGTACACGAAGTAGGTGCCACACAACAAGTAAGTGAAACGTTTAAAAAACGTGATTTAATAGTAGAATACGCAGAAAATCCAACATACCCAGAATATATTCGTTTTGAGGCTTTACAAGATAAAACTGCATTATTAGATACATTTAAGGCAGGAGATGAGGTTGAGGTTTTCTTTAATTTACGTGGTCGCCCCTGGACAGATAAAGCGGGTAAAACATCATATTTTAACAGTTTGGTTATTTGGCGTATCAATGCAGTTGCAGCAGGTGCTCCGGCAGCTACGCCAGCTTATGCAGCCCCGGTTGATGTAAGCAATGCGCCAGGTGAAGATGATGATTTGCCTTTCTAAATAAAGAGTCTTTTTTAAGCAAACAATTTTGAACCATGCCGAGGCCTAGCCTCGGCATTTTTTTTTGCCCAGCGCGGTACAAGACTTCCGAAGTTTACCCAGCCTGGGCATAGGAAACTTCGGAAGTCTAAGGCAACCACCAAACTTCGGAAGTCTCCCAATGCTTCGCGCTGTTAAAATATGTTAAAAACAAACACTTGGCTTAGCTATTCAGTATTTTTGATATCTGTTTAGATTTAAAAAGATTATACCTGGTTTTTTTAGTTTAAAAACCAATCCAGTTCATGAAGAAAAGAAGTTTTTGGTTAATTACGGTTTTAATGACGGTAGCGCTACTGGGCGTTTTTGTAATGCAATTGTATTACATCCGGGAATCGTATAAACTAAAATCCCAGCTTTTTGACGAGCAGGTAAATCAAACGCTAACTTCGGTAGTCAATAAAATACAACGTAGAAATGTTGCCGATCACCTCAACCGCAAAGATGCAGAAAACAAGCTGAAACAGCTCCAGGATTCGAGGCAGCGTGTGCTTGATATTAAAGATTTAAGACAGCAATATGTACAGGAGGCTGAGCTTCGCCAGGTTGAGCGCGAAAATCAGATCGAAAATTACCTTAATCAGCAAGATAGTATTATACGTAACGCTTACCGTGCACCTGATGTAATTTCAGAAAAAGAATACAGTTCTTTAACCTCGAAAAACGGCGATAAGCTCGATCTGCAGATGGATGCTTTCGTGGACATGAAAAGCCTGATTATTAAAGGTTACAGCATGCGTACCAAGCCTTTTTCTACGCCGCCAAAAGCATTCGAGTTTAAAAGTTTACAAAGTTTGCCCGATACTTTAAGGTACCTGGTTTTCGATCCGAGGGATGGTAGCCCGGGTTTTGCCAATGTTCCGAAAATACCAAGCGACTTACAGAAAAAGTTTAAACGGGAAGATGAGATTGCTAAAAAGCATTTAGAACTAAAAATAGCAGCGCTGGGCAAAGATACTTTTTCGTATACAAGGTTAAGCATGGTTGAGGATGTGTCTAAAGAACTGCAGGAAACCAATGTGCCAATTTATAAACGCATTAATTTTAGCTCTTTAGACCGTTTATTAAAGCAAGAGCTCCTTGCCAATAATATTTCATTAGTGCCTTCTTACCGGGTTTCGTTAGCCAGAAAAGATTCGACTATTTTTATGGCGGCTTCTAACGTTAAAGGAGAGTTTTTACCCGAAAACACCTATAAAACACCTTTGTTTGGCAACGATATTTTTCGCGATCCCGGAATGCTCTACGTCAGTTTTCCGAATAAAAATTCGGCCATTATAGCTAATCTAAGTGTTACACTAGCCTCATCAATTGGTCTGTTGCTGGTGCTTGTTTTTATTTTCTCTTATACGCTTTATGCTATTTTGAAACAGAAAAAACTGTCGGAAATGAAAACAGATTTCATCAATAATATGACGCACGAGTTTAAAACGCCCGTGGCCACTATTATGATTGCCAGTGAAGCTTTAAAAGATCCGGAGGTGACAGAAGATAAAGCCCGGTTAAAACGTTTGGCAGGAATTATTTATGATGAAAACGTTCGTTTGGGGAGTCATATCGAACGTGTTTTAAGTATTGCCCGCTTAGAAAAGGGTGAGCTTAAAATGGAGAACACCGAAGTAGATGTGAACGATTTAATTGTGATTGTGTTGGATAGCATGGAATTGCAGCTGCAGAAGAGGAATGCCATTATCAATGTACATACCGATGCAGAAAATGCTGTTATATATGGTGATGAGCTGCATCTATCCAATGTAATTTATAACCTAATTGATAATGCGAATAAATACAGTAGTGATACGCCGGAAATTACCATTAGGACCCGCAATACCGGCAAGAATTTAATTATCGAAATAGCAGATAAAGGAATAGGCATGACCAAAGAGCAGTCTAAAAGGATTTTCGATCAGTTTTATAGGGTGCCAACAGGCAATTTACATGATGTTAAAGGTTTTGGTCTGGGTTTAAATTATGTTCAGGATATTATTAAAAAACTGAATGGAACGGTTAAAGTAAGTAGCGAAAAAGATAAAGGAACAACGTTCGAAATATCTTTACCTTTATAAAAGCCTGCTTTATTGATATATTAAAATTGAACGGGTTATGGTTTGTATTGTGGCGTAATTAATTTAATCTACAGCATCAATTAAACCGTTATGCATATTCACAATCAAACTCCCAATGTGGCGAATGCTACTATTGAATAAAAACAAGAAAATGAAAAAAATACTTCTGGTAGAAGACGACCCCAATTTAGGTTTATTGTTACAAGACTATTTGCAGTTAAAAGGCAAGTTTGATGTAGTATTATGCACCGATGGTGAGGATGGATTGAGAACATTTAACAAGCAAAACTTCGATTTGTGCATTTTGGACGTGATGATGCCTAAAAAAGATGGTTTTACATTAGGTAAAGACATAAGAAAGGTAAATACACAAGTGCCCATTATTTTTGCAACGGCTAAAACCATGTTGGAAGATAAATCTGCAGCCTATGATTTAGGTGGTGATGATTACATCACTAAACCTTTTCGGATAGAAGAGCTATTACTGCGCATTAACGCGATGTTTAAACGTATAGCCAATAAAACAGATAATAGCGATGAGGCTGCAGAAACACAGTTTTCTATCGGTCGCTATCATTTTGATTATACTACCCAGATTATTACCGATGATGATCATCAACAAAAACTATCTACCAAAGAAGCCGAGTTGTTGCGTTTGTTGTGTTTAAAAAAGAATACCGTTTTAACCCGTGAAGAAGCATTGTTAAGCATCTGGCATGATGATAATTACTTTAATGGGAGAAGTATGGATGTGTTTTTAAGTAAGTTGCGCAAGTACCTTAAGGCCGATCCAACGGTAGAAATTATTAACGTACACGGAAAAGGTTATAAGTTGCTGGTGAGTTAGCACGGTGTTTAAATGTTGGATATTGTAACGTTGAAGTGTTCCACACTATCGTCATTTCGAGCGAAGAGCAACGCAGTCGAGAAATCTATTAGATGTATCTTTCCAGCGCGTCATCACCCAGAACTTATTTCAGGGTCTTTCAAGCGAGATTTGATCTCTCCTCTATGGAGATGACGGGACGAATTAAATATACAAATTCTCCTGAATAGCAGGAATGATTCCGCGTTCCTGCGCCAGTTTAAATAAGGTATCAACTGCTTTTCGGCCTTCTTCGCCAAGGTTTATACTGTATTTATTCACATATAATTCGATGTGTTTGTACATCACGCTTTCTTCCATCGCCTGGGCATGCTGACGGATAAAATCGATCCCCGATTGCGGATGTGCAAAGGCAAATTCTACCGACTGGCGGACTAAACGGTTCACTTTTAGCTGCAGATCATGGTCTAAATCACGGTTAATTACGATTCCGCCTAATGGAATGGCACAACCCGTTAGTTTTTCCCAATAATCGCCTAAATCAACGATTTTATTTAATCCTTTATCCTGATAGGTAAACCTGTTTTCATGGATAATCAGTCCTAAATCAATTTCCTCGTTAAGCAAAGCCGATTCAATTTCCGAAAAAACAAGTTCCTGTTTGTTTTGTAAATGGGGATAAGCAATTCCCAACAAAAAATTCGCGGTAGTATACTTTCCTGGTATTCCAACCCTCAGTTTTGAATCCGGTGTTTGGAGTTCGGCGCCGTTTTCTCCGTTAAAATTTTTCTTACTGATCAATAGCGGGCCTACACCAAATCCGAGGGCACTCCCTGCATCCAATAAAGCGTATTGGTTGGCTACGTAGGCAAATGCGTGAAAACTTAATTTGGTAATGTCTAATTCGCCCCTGAGTGCCTTTTGGTTTAAGGTTTCTACATCATCATAAGAAACCTCAAATTCTAATCCTTCCGTATCAATTTTATGATGAATGAGCGCATCGAAAATAAAGGTATCGTTAGGGCAGGGAGAAAATCCGAGTGTAAGTTTCATCTATTTATTTTTTTGTTTTCAGTTGTTAGATGGAGCCTTTGACAATTAAAATAATTATTTTAATTGTGTCGGGTTCGTAAATCAAAATTAAGTACTGTAGTAAACTAATCAGTCATAATCAGTTCATTTCTCCAACAAAAGCAATGGCCCAATCGTTTAAGTTTTTAATGGCCAAACCAATTTTCCAATTGTCTTTATTTCTCGGTTCTACATAATTCGATATACTTCTAATCTGTAAACAATCTATATTTAACTGTTTACCGGCATAAAAAACAGCAGCGCCTTCCATACTTTCGGTAGTTGGATTTAGCCTCTTGATTAAATTTTTGATGCTTTTTTCGCTTCCTGTTACACGGTTAACAGTTATGCCTTTTGCTATAGGTAGATTAAGGCTTTTTTGTGTCTTCGGGGAGTAATGGTTCTCCCCAAAACCTAAATCGCTTATGGTTAAAAATTCATCTCCATTTTCGGCACCCAGTTCGGCAAAAGTATCTTCATTAATATTCAATACTGTACCTAAGGCGATATCCCGATCGAAGCTTCCGGCAATACCGAAATTTACTATAAGGCTATATTTTGATGAAAGATGTTTACCCAGGGCAAAGGCTGTTGCTACCATCCCAACTCCGGTAATCAGCAAATCGAAATTTTTACTTTCCACAAAATCTCCGTCCGGTAAATTAAAATGCTGGTAAAAGAAGGTAAGTTCGGCTTTAGTAGCAGCAACAATTAAAGTTTTCATAAAGTAAAGTTAAGGAAATAGGAGGAATGTAAGACGTAGGATGGAATATGGATGATGGAAAGGGAGATCCGTGTATCAAAGGAAAGAAAGACACAAGCTGATATGGAAGGGGAGTATATTTACATCATCCATTATCCCTCTTCCATCATCCATTTTATCCGTATATTTGCATTTTATTTTATAGTAATGATTTACATAACGAGAAAAGCATCATTTAATGCGGCGCATAAATTGGCCCGTACCGATTGGGATGATGATAAAAATAATGAAGTTTATGGTAAATGTGCCAACCCAAACTGGCATGGCCATAACTATTGGTTATATGTTACAGTTAAAGGCGAAGTGAATCCAGAGACAGGTTTTCTGGTTGATTTGAAATGGCTGAAAGACGTAATGAATAACTATGTTGTAGATAAGGTTGATCATAAAAATTTAAATCTTGATGTAGATTTTATGAAAGGCAAACTGGCTTCGACCGAAAACCTGGCCATTGAAATCTGGAAACAACTTTGGGCTCCGATTGCAGAGAGCGGTGCGGTTTTACATTGTGTAAAAATCTACGAAACCGAAAATAATTTTGTTGAGTACTTTGGTTAAAAACCTAAATTAATGAGCAATAAAGACGTATTAAAAGGCGAATCAAAAGACGGTTATGTAAAAATAGACCGTTACAATGAAGATAAAATTGAAGCTGTAGCTACACATTATAAAGATATTCTTAGTCAGCTAGGAGAAAATCCCGAGCGCGAAGGTTTATTAAAAACGCCTGAACGTGTGGCTAAAGCATTGCAATATTTAACACATGGCTACGATTTAAAGCCTGATGAAATCCTTAGATCAGCCATGTTTGAAGAGGATTACAGCCAAATGGTGGTGGTTAAAGATATTGAAGTGTATTCGATGTGCGAACACCACATGTTGCCATTCTTCGGGAAAGCACATATTGCCTATATTCCTAACGGACACATTGTGGGTTTAAGTAAAATTCCTCGTGTAGTTGATGCTTTTGCCCGCCGTTTACAGGTACAGGAACGTTTAACGAACGAGATCAGAGATTGTATTCAAAATACCCTTAGCCCCATGGGCGTTGCAGTGGTGATTGAGTGCAGGCACTTATGTATGTCTATGCGTGGCGTACAAAAGCAAAACTCGGTAACCACAACATCTGCCTTTACAGGAACTTTTTTAAGTAACGATAAAACAAGGTCTGAGTTTTTGAGGTTGATTACAGCGAGTTTAGATTAGCCTCCTGCCCCCTTAAGGGGGTGTGGATTTAACGATAACATTTAAAAAATATTTAATTTCCCCTTTAGGGGATTAAGGGGTATGAAAGCATATATTTTTCCCGGACAGGGAGCACAGTTTGTAGGCATGGGTAAAGATCTTTACGAAAATCCCAAAGCCGCAGTATTATTTGAACAAGCCAATGAAATTATCGGTTTCCGCATTAGCGATATTATGTTTAGTGGAACAGATGAAGAGCTTAAGCAAACCAATGTAACCCAGCCAGCGATTTTTTTACATTCGGTGATATTAGCCAAAGTGTTAGGAGATGATTTTAAACCAGATATGGTTGCTGGTCACTCTTTAGGCGAATTTTCTGCTTTAGTGGCTGCAAATGCATTAAGCTTTGAAGATGGATTAAAACTGGTTATTGCCCGTGCAAATGCCATGCAAAAAGCATGCGAGGCACAGCCATCAACCATGGCAGCTATTTTAGGTTTAGCAGATGATGTGGTTGAAAAAATCTGTGCCGAAATTGATGCTGTAGTGGTGCCTGCAAATTACAACTGCCCCGGGCAATTGGTAATATCAGGCAGCATAGAAGGTATCGATCTTGCTTGTGCCAAATTAACTGAAGCCGGAGCAAAAAGAGCATTAAAATTAAACGTAGGTGGTGCATTTCACTCTCCTTTAATGGAGCCGGCAAAAATCGAATTACAAGCTGCTATTGAAGCCACCAATATTGAATCGCCAATTTGTCCTGTTTATCAAAATGTTGATGCTAAGCCCTATACAGACCCAGCTGAAATAAAAGCTAATTTAATTAAACAATTAACCGGTGCTGTGCGTTGGACACAGACAGTAGGTAACATGCTTGCCGATGGTGCAACTGAATTTGTAGAGGTTGGTCCGGGCAATGTATTGCAGGGATTGGTTAAGAAAGTAAGCCGCGAAGTACAGACAAGTAGTGCTGTAATAGCTTAATTTATTCAAATAAAATATGAACGCCATAAACATAACTGTTTATGGCGTTGTTTTTTATCAATATTTAATATCTTTATCCGTAGATGAAAATGAGCTTTGGTGTAAAAATAAGATTTCTATTGCTTGTTTTGGGCTGTTGCCTCATGGTAACTTCTATTTCGCTAAGCAGGTTTACCACCAGGGGTGAGCTGTTAGAACACGATGCAGAAGAAATTCAACAGAAGATTTTAATCAAAGAGAAAGCTGTACAAACATTTTTGGCCAATAAGCAGGAAGTTGCCAAAGCCAAACAGTTTCATCTGAATCCTAAAAATGCAATTGATTTTATTACATCTTTTCGCGAGAATAATGGAATAAATCTATTAACCTTTCAAAATAATCAGCTTAAGTTTTGGAGTAGTTATAAGGTTTCTGAAATAGATCCAACTACCATAAAAGAAGGCAGTTCGGTACTGTTTTTTTATAATGGCTGGTACGAGGTGATTAAAAGTACCCAAGGAAATTTCAGCCTTATTTTCCTAATCACTATTCAATCTCAATATCCGTTTAAAGAAACAAAGTATTTTAAGAATAATATTGATCCTGTTTTATCCAAAACAAAAATACTAACCTTTGCCTCTTTTACAGACAAGGATGTTTATGTAATAAAAAACCTCGAAAATAAATTTTTATTCGGGCTAAAAGTAAAGCCAGGATATGCAGAAACCCATTATTCGGGTACGCAATTATGGCTGTTTATTGCAGGTATGTTATGCATCTGCATGTTTTTTAACTCTTTAAGTTCGTTTATTGCCAGGCGTGGACATATTGCCTGGGGTACTTTTTTACTATTGTTTTTCTTCCTAGCCTTTAGGTTAACAGATTTATATTACGGTTGGTTTAATCACAGATTTAGCTTAGATCTGTTTGATCCAAGAATATATGCTGATAATTTCCTGATGCCTTCTTTAGGCGATTTCCTGTTGAACGTCATCGCACTCACCTGGTTACTCTTGTTTATGTATAACCACAAGGAACAATATAAGTTTCCGGAATGGATTAAGCGGAGTAAAATAATTGGAATTGTTATTCAAGCCGGATTAATGGTGTTTATAGGCCGGATAGTTTGGGATACTGATGATATTTTCTTCGGATTGATTTTTAACTCAAAAATTAATTTTGATATCATTAATATCCTTAAACTCAGCGGAACCAGCTGGGTCGGGATTGTAATTTTATGTTTAGCCTGGTTTCAGATTTACCTCATAACTGCTGTATCGGCAACAGTGAGCAGTCAATTAAATGTAAGCAATAAAGAGCGGGTCATTATTTTCCTGATCGGCTTTGCCGGCGTTTTTATTTACAAGTTAGTGGTAGATTTTAATGCCTTTTTTATCGTTTTTGCGCTAGTGTTATTTATAGTAGCAAGGGCAGTTTATTTAAAAGAGAAAAACTTTTCAATCGGCATGTTTGCCATTGTGTTTTTCTGTCTGGCTTTTAACACTTCTATTAAGTACACCAAGTATAAAGATATTAAAGAAAGAAGTTTGCGCGAGCCTTTGGCCAGGAAAGTGCAATCGTCAGAAGATCCGAATGCAATTGTTGCTTTAGGTACTTTAGGTGATGAAATTGTTAAAGATACTTTTCTAACAAGCTATTTTAGTCAAAACCGGAAGGGTGGTTATGCGGTGCTCAAAAATCATATTAAAGATTATTTGGATGGCTATTTAAACCGATACGATTATCAGATTTATCCATACGATAAAACGGGAGCTGCAATGGAAAATTCTGATACGCCACCCATTAATAAGTATAAAAACCTGGTAGAAGCTGGCTCTGTTAAAATAGATGGATCTAACTTTTTTTATCAGGTAAACAATACTTTTGGTTATCAGGATTACTTTGGGATCATTTCGGTTGTAAACAGTGGCAGTTTATTGGGTACAATTGTTATCGAACTCCGGTCGAAGCCATATAATTATAATAATCGGCTGCCCGATCTCCTGGGAGATCAAAAATTCATTAAAGACGAAGATTTTAAAGGTTATTCCATCGCCTTATATAGCAATAATAAATTGCTTAATCAGTCTGGAAATTATACATATCCTTTAGATGGAAGCGCGTTTAAAGGCAAAAAGGACGATTTTATAATCAGTAATGATGATGAGCTTCATTACAGCCATTTAATTTACAAACCTACTGATAGCAAGATGGTTGTGATTAGTAAAGAGAAGGTGGATTATGTAGAACGTTTGGCCGCGCTGTCGTTTTTCTTTCTGATATTTATTATCTTCTCCTTGTTACTTTATGGTTTAATATGGTTAATTAAAAACCTTGATGATGATAAGGTAGGCTGGTTCAGTATCAACAGATCTTTAATGATCAATGCCAACAAGATTTTATATAAAACCAGAATCCAGGTATCTATTGTATTGGCTGTAGTAGCAACGCTGGTTATTGTAGGTTGGGGAACTTACTATTATATGAACAATGAGTATCGTGGGCAGCAAGATGCGATATTAAAGGATAAAATAAGGAAGGTTCAGCAGAATTTCGAAAAGCAGGTTTTTAGTAGTGGCATTATTGAAAACGATGAGAATGCTGCAGCAGATTTTAACAATTTTGCCGATATCAATAATGCCGATTTAAATTTATATGACCTGAGTGGCAGCCTGATCATGACGACCTATCCCAAGCTCTATAATTATAAAATTATCGGTAAAAAAATGGGACCGAAAGCCTTCTTTTCTTTAAGTGGTTTACACCGGTCAGAATATATTAATCCTAAAGAGAATATTGGGAATTTAATTTATGCTGCTGCATATGCCCCCATCAGGAATGCGCAGAACAAAACAATCGCTTATATTGGTTTGCCAAACTATTCTAACGAAGAGGAGTATAGTGATAAACTTGCGCTTTTTGTAAGTAACCTGATTAATCTTTACGCGTTGGTATTTGTGGCTATTGGAGTATTGGCTGTGTTTTTGGCCAATCAGATTACCAATCCCTTAACTTTTATTCAGGAAAGTATCAGTAAAACTAAAATAGGGCAAAAGAACGAACCTATTGTATGGCGCAGGCATGATGAGATCGGCTCTTTAATTAAGGAATATAACCATATGATTTCGGCCCTGGAAGATAGTGCAATCAAACTGGCCCGATCGGAAAGGGAGAGTGCCTGGCGCGAAATGGCGAAACAGGTTGCTCACGAAATCAAGAATCCGCTAACGCCTTTAAAATTAGGTGTTCAATTGCTAGAGAAGTCGTGGAAGGAGAAGGATCCAAACTTCGAGCTTAAATTTAATAAGTTTAGTAAATCATTTATAGAACAGATTGATAGCCTTTCGAAAATCGCATCTGAATTTTCTAATTTTGCAAAAATGCCTGATACCAAGCTGGAACGGCTTTCTTTACTTCCAATTATTGAGCAGGCAAGAGAAGTGTTTAAAAGCACCGAAAACGTCACTATTGATGTGCTTAACAAAAGCGATAAGGAGATCGAAATCATGGCTGATCACGATCAGCTGTTAAGGACGTTTAATAACCTGCTTAAAAATGCGATAGAAGCTATAGATGAAGAAACCTTATGCTGCATTACCATTATTGTATATGTAGATGCGAAAAATGCATATATAGAAATAAAGGATAATGGAAAAGGTATACCACCTGCTTTGCAAGATAAAATATTTGTACCCAACTTCACTACCAAAACATCAGGTACAGGTTTAGGCCTGGCATTTGTAAAACAGGCCGTAGAAAATGCCGGCGGTTCAGTTAAGTTTACTTCTATAAGCGGCCTGGGAACAACGTTCTATTTGAACTTTCCGTTAGCATAAAATTAAAAAAAGGTAGATTGGTAAAGATGGTGAATTATCTCAACTCCACTTGGGCCTTCCCCATGGTATTGCCATCAGCATATAAAATTACGGTATATATGCCCTTTATAAATGGCTTTGGGTTTGCCCAGTCGATAACATAGGTGCTGTCATCGTTATTGTAGTCGATAAAAATAGAATGGCTAAATTGCATGTCCTGCCCGTCAGCCTCAAAATGGTTTCCCTCGTCTGCAAGCAGATTCCCTGCCGGATCAAATACCCGAAGGTAAATGTTATGATGTCCCTTTTCTGCTAAATGATTCGGCACAACGTTAAAGCGCACGCTTAATTTCTCTGCTGTAGAAGATTTGCTTACTTCGACTTTTTTGCCGCTTGATTTTGTTCTGAAAGCAATAATTTCGGCCGATTGAAGCTTTAATGCTGCGGCAGTTTTAACTTTCGCATTTAAATTTGAGTTTTCGTTCTCTAAGTTCGATGCCCTGTTGCTGATGTTTCTTAGCGTATTCTGTAAGCTATCGCGACTGTTTTTTAGAAAAATATTGTCTTTCTGTAACTGAATAATCTGATCATTGTAGTTCTTTACAAATGTTTTCAGCTCATTAATTTGTGCATTTGCTTTGTCAATTTCGGCTTGGGTGATCTGGTTTTTTGCTAAAGCCGCTTTAAGTTCTTCAATTTTTTCGCGGGCAAGCTTCTGTTCTTCAACAAGCTTATCATTTAAATCAAGGTTCAATGCATTAACCTTATCCAATTCAACCTCAATCTTTTCAACCTCAAGCCTTAGTTTATCCTTCTCTGCACTAACGGTAACAAATTTTTCACTTTGCTTTCGATCTTTAAAAAACAAGTAAGCATTTGTGCCTATTAAAGCAGCAATAACGATGACCAGGAAGTAAATTTTGTTTCTATCACCCTTATTAATCTTTTGTGGTTCCATTTAATAACGCTGTATCTTCTGTAAATTAATATACTTTTGCTCTCCATAGGTAAATGGGGTACACAATTAATTTTAGCAGGGCGCAAATTAAAATTTTTAATAAACTTATAAGAGTTTTTAAAAAAAATCGTTTACTTGCTAATGTTCATTTGTATTCAAATTTACACAAACACACAACCTGAATAAAAAATAAGACACAAATAATGCTTAAAAACTTCCTATACGCACTTTTATCCTTAACTGTACTACCTTATATATTAAATGCACAACCTTTAGCAAAAATTGCACCAAAAAGGGAGTTTAGAGGTGTTTGGGTGGCAACTGTAACCAATATAGACTGGCCATCGAGGCCGGGTTTAAGTGTTGATCAACAAAAGCAGGAATTGATCGGTATTTTAGAAAGACATAAAAGCCAGGGGATGAATGCCATTATTTTGCAGGTTAGGCCCGCAGCCGATGCATTTTATGCAAAATCCAGAGAACCCTGGAGCCAATGGTTGATGGGGAAACAGGGTTTAGCGCCAGCACCTGGTTATGATCCTTTGGCCTTTGCCATTAAAGAAGCTCATTTCAGGGGAATGGAACTTCATGCCTGGTTTAATCCTTATAGAGCCAGTATGAGTAGCTCGGCTGTGTTAAGCGAAAATCATGCTTATCGTAAACATCCTGACTGGTTTTTTACCTATGGAGGTAAAAAGCAGTTTGATCCGGGTATTCCGGATGTGAGGGAATATATTGTTCAGGTAATTTTAGACGTGGTAAAAGGATATGATATTGATGGTATTCACTTCGACGATTATTTTTACCCCTATAAATTAGAGGGGCAAACGATTAATGATAGTAATACTTTTTACAAATACCCCAATAATTTTTCTGATATAAAAGATTGGAGGCGCAACAATGTTGATCTGCTCATCAAGCAGCTTGATGATAGTATCCACCATTATAAAAAGTGGGTAAAGTTTGGGATTAGTCCGTTTGGGATCTGGAAAAATAAATACGAAGATCCTGAAGGTTCTGCTACCAGTGGTTTATCTAATTATGCCGAGCTTTTTGCCGATAGCCGTAAATGGGTTAGAGAAGGCTGGGTAGATTACATTAATCCTCAAATTTATTTTACGTTTACCAGAAGAGTGGCTCCCTATGGTGTTTTAGTTGATTGGTGGAGTAATAATAACTTTGGCAGGCATGTTTACATTGGGCAGGGTGCTTACCTGGTAAATTCGAGGGCTGAAGCGGCATGGAAAAACCTAAGCGAAATACCCAGGCAGATCAGATACTTGAGAGATAATAACCGAATTCAGGGAAGCGTATTTTTTAGTTCTAAATCATTAAGTACGGTCGCTAAAGCAGTTGGCGATTCGCTAAAGAACGATCTTTATAAATATCCTGCTCTGCCACCGCAAATGCCGTGGCTGGATGAAGTGCCGCCAAACGAGCCTCAGGCATTAACCGCTGATGCATTAAAAGATGGTGTACATTTAAAATGGCAGCTACCATTAAAGGCTAAAGATGGGGAAACGGCTTCGGGATTTGTAATTTACCGATTTAATGAAGGAGAGAAAATTTCGATACTTGATCCTAAAAACATTGTTAAAATAAGCTTTGAAGATTATCTTTCATTCATTGATACCAGTGTAGAAAGTGGAAAACGGTATAGTTATCTCGTAACTGCATTAGATCGATTAAAAAATGAAAGTGAGCCCAGCGGACCTGTTGGCGTTGAAATTCCTTTAGCAAAGGAATAATATGTTTAAATCTTCTTGTTGGTCGATTCTCTTTCTACAACACCAGGATCAAGCACAATATGCTCCATATTGGTATATGGGTTCTCCTGGTTTATCATTTTCAGAAACATTTTAGCACACTCCTGGCCCATTTGCGAGGCATGCTGGTCAATTGTTGATAGGTTAGGGGTGATGTATGCGGAAAATGCTTCATTGGCAAAACCAATTACACCAACCTGAGGTGGTGTTTCGTTGATCTCTTTTAATTTTTTAATTACACCCAGCGCCGTAAAATCATCACCGGCGATAATAGCATCGGGTTTATTGCGACTGCGCATTAATTTACCAGCACCAAATCGCCCGTCTTTGATGGATAAACCACCAAAAATAATATGGTCTTCTATTAGCGGAAGGTTATGGTCTGCTAGGGCTGCTTTGTAGCCTTCCAGCCGATCATTAAATATTTTAATCTGGTGAACAGTGGTTACAAATGCAATTTTTTGGTAACCCTGATCGATTAAGTGTTTTGTTGCAATATAGCCTGCCTTAAAATCGTCAAGGGTGATGGTCGGAACTTTTAAATCTATATTTACACGGTCAAATAATATAAGGGGCTTATTCTGCTTAATAATTTCACCAAAGTGCGAAGTGTTTTCCGTTTCTAAAGACATTGAAGCCATAATGCCATCTACCTGTGCTTCTAATAATGTTCTTACGCCATTAATTTCATTCTCAACAGATTCATTGGATTGATAGATAATTACGCGGTAGCCGCTGTCTTTCAGGCCATCCTCTATGCAATGGATAATAGATGCAAAGAAATGCGCCTGTACGCTTGGCACAATTACACCAATGATATGGGTTTTACCGGATTTTAGTGCTGATGCGAGTTTATTTGGGCTATAGTTTAATTTTTTAGCCATTTCAACAACAGCCTTTCTGGTGGTATCACTTATTGCCGGAAAGCCACTAAGCGCCCTGGAAACAGTTGATACTGTAATATTGAGCGCCTTGGCGATATCATATATGGTAGTTTTCTTTTTCAATTAAAGAGAGGGATAATCAATTATAGCGTTTTTTTCTAAACCTTAATAATAATGTTTTTTTTGTACATAAAATATAATAATACATAAAAACCCAATACATAGGTTATAGCCCAAACCAAAGAAGCATTTATTGGGCTAAAAAATGGCGTATAACAGGTTTCGTAGAACCGAACCAATAATTCTGTTTTATTACCATCTGCATCGGTAATATGGATCAGGTTTAATACTCTTGGCATTAATCCAGCCAGAAAGAACACGGTAATGGCATTCACACCATACACAACAAAGGGAGTGGTAAATTTTTTGTAGCCCTGCACATCAATAATCCAGTAGCAGAGCGCCAACCCGATGGAAGCCAGGCCACCGGCATATAACACATAAGAGCTTGTCCATAACGCTTTGTTAATCGGGAACTGCAGGTCCCAAAGTAAACCTAAAACAACTGCCGCAATCCCCGTTGTAAATAACCAGGCCACTTTAGTTGGATTGTCTACATCTTTTCTGCGCATCCAAACGCCAACGAGAATACCAAATAAACAGGTTCCTATTGCTGGTAACGTGCTTAAAATTCCCTCCGGGTCCCAGGTTTTTGATGAAGACCAGGTATGTGCTTCTGTTAAAATTCCGCGGTCTATCCAGGCTGCTAAATTGGTTTCTTTTTCCAGGTTAGGATACCCAACTCCAGGAACTGGTATAAAGGTCATTAGTGCCCAGTAAACGGCGAGGATTACAATTAATGTTTTAAATATGGTTTTGTTGGAAACCTTAATAAAAATGATGCTGCTAATGATGAAAACAATGCCTATCCTTTGCAAAACGCCCAACAATCTAACAGTTTGAAAGGCCTCCCAGATGGATCTGTTATCCATTATTGCACTGATAATCTTTCCGAAGATAGCGAGGAAAAAACCAAGTAAATAAAGTATAATGCCACGTTTAATGGCTTTAATCATTGTTTTTTGATGTGTAGATGGATCTGCTTTACTACTGCTCATGGCAAAGGCAATAGAAACGCCAACAATCCATAAAAAGAATGGGAAGATCAAATCTGTAGGTGTACACCCGTTCCATTCTGCATGCTCTAAAGGCGCATAGATGTGTCCCCAATTGCCCGGATTATTCACTAAGATCATCGCGGCTACGGTTAATCCTCTAAAAAAATCCAGCGATAGCAATCGTTGTTTAGGTTCGGTCATGATTCGCTTATTTGGGTTCAGCAAACTAATTTAGAGTATTGTTTTTAGAATGAGAAATAAATAAGACTTGGCGGGATAAGATCTGTCATCCTGAAAGAAGTGAAGGATCTTTTCCATGTGTAGCTTAATGTAGTTATTGGCTCTTCTTTAACAGATGCTTCGCTGCGCTCAGCATGACAGTTTGAGGATAGATATTTATTTTTTGCCACGGAGGCTCGGAAACACGGAGAGGTTTGATTAGGCCAGACTTTTTCACTGAAGAAAGTCGGGATCATAACGGCAAAGCCTTATGTTCAATAAACCTGACCGGCAGCGTTACCCCGATTTAAGATTAATTTGTTTTATCGTTTTTTATCGGGATTAAGCAAAGGGCAGGACTGTAGTGACCGAAGAACTTCAGGCACTGCTTTCAAAAAAAGAGATTTTGGTAATTACAATGAGAAATTACTTACGAAGTTTAGGTGGACAGCAGTGAAAGGCTAACTTCGTAAGTCTATGGAATGTCTGGAAAAACTTCCGAAGTCTTGCAGCGCTCGGCCCATTAAGACTTCGGAAGTTGGGCGAAAACTTACTTTTCGTTAACCTTATGATCAGTTATAAAGCCTGCTAAGCCACCGAACCATTCTAAAACTTCGGATTTACAAATTGAGCTTGGTTCGTCTGATAAATATGAACTGAAAGAAGAATACTTATAATCTTCCATTTTTTTTACCAATCTTGAAGCTAATGGGTTTTGGTGTATGTAAATAATGATCCGGGCATAGTAAGCTTCAGAATCAACTTTTTTCAATTTATACCGCCCTTGCCATAAACTCCCAACCCTGTTATAGCTTTGGTTTATTGCCTTAGTATAAGAAATAAGCATGTTTTTAATTCCCTTTTCATAATTCACCCCATCATTTATCCTGATAAAAAAGTGAAAATGGTTTGGCATTAAACAATAAGCAAATACATCAACCGAGGGTAAGACATAATTTTTAAATTGCTTTAAAAAGAAAATGTAATTTCCTTCTTCAAAAAAGATTTTACCCTTATTGTTTCCCCTGTTGTAAATGTGGTAACAGCCGCCTTCCTCTATTTTCATATTCTAATTGATGGAATAATTAATTAGGGAAGACTAATTGGATTGAATATATAAAGAAATTAGAATAAAACAAAGCGAGTAACTACTTACGCGGTTTAATTAAGATCTTGTGTTAGAGTGATTCCGTAAGTTTTTCGTTAAACCTGCGAAGTCTTTCTGCGCTCTTGCCCTTTGAGACTTCGCAGGTTGGGTAAAAAAAATCCTGCTTTGAGCGAACAAAGCAGGATTGGTGTAATTTTAAACTAGTCTTCAAATTTCCAGCGAACAAAAGCTTCCATAGCTTCGTATTCTGCAAGTCCGAGTTCGTCATAAGCTTTTGCCGTTTCACGGTTACGATCTTCTGCCCGTTGCCAGAACTCTCTTGAATCATCGCCAGGGAAAACCGCCCTATCTTTCTGACTCTGGTGTTTGAAAATCGCATATTTCTTGCGTTCAAGCTCTTGTGGAGAAATTGGAACCGCCATTTCGATTTCATAAGTTTCAAATTCATGCCATGCGCCACGGTACATCCATAACCAGCAATCCTGTGCCCAGGCTTCAGTTTTACGTAATCGTTTTAATGCTGCTAAAATAATTTTGAAACAAACAATGTGCGTTCCATGAGGATCTTCAAAATCTCCGGCAGCATAAACCTGTTGAGGTTTAACTTGTTGCAATAGGGCTATTGTAAGTTCAATATCGGTATCAGTTACCGGATTTTTCTGAACTTTCCCGCTTTCGTAGAAAGGAAGTGCCTGGAAATGAATATGGTCATCTTCTAAACCGCAATATCTTGCACCGGCAATAGCTTCACCTTTTCTGATGAGTCCTTTAACCGTTTGGATCTCTGGTGTATCAATCTGGTTTGGTTTTTTCTGCTCAATAAAGGCTCGCATCTTGTGATAAAGTTCCTTTAAGTGCGTATTGTCCATACCCATTTTCTCTGTGAAATCTACATTAAACTCCACAAAGCGAAGCGCGTCGTCATCCCATACTGCCGTATTGCCCGAAGTTTGGTAAGCTACATGTACATCGTGCCCCTGATCAACCAGACGTAGAAAAGTACCACCCATCGAGATCACATCATCATCCGGGTGAGGAGAAAAAATAATTACACTCTTCTTAGCTGGTTCGGCTCTTTCCGGACGCTGAGAATCGTCAGCATTGGGTTTACCACCCGGCCAGCCGGTTATGGTATGTTGTAATTTATTAAAGATATGGATGTTGATGTTGTAAACTGGTCCTTTTTCAGTAGCCAGTTGCGCCATACCGTTATTATTGTAATCGTCTTCCGTTAATTTTAAGATCGGTTTTTTTAATGTATTGGCCAACCAGATCACTGCCTTGCGGATCAATGCATCAGTCCAAACACAGTCTTTAACCAACCATGGCGTATCAAAACGGGTCAATTCTGAAGCTGCAGGTGCATCGAGGATAAACTCTACATGATCAGAAAGTTGAAGGTATGTTGCCGGAACCTCACCTGAAATTTCGCCTTCAACGGCTTTTTTGATGATTGAAGCTTTTTTACGGCTCCAGGCCATTAATATAATTTCTCTTGCTTTGAAAATTGTACCAATACCCATGGTAATGGCTTTTGTTGGTACAAAGGTTTTTCCACCAAAATCGCGTGCAGCATCACGGCGTGTCAAATCGTCTAAGGTGACTAAACGTGTGCCAGAATTTGGCGCAGAACCCGGCTCGTTAAACCCGATGTGACCTGTACGGCCGATTCCTAAAATCTGGATGTCAAGACCACCAAGATCGCCGATTTTCTTTTCGTATTCCAGGCAGAAAGCAGGAATATCTTCCAGTGCAAGCGTACCATCAGGGATGTGAACATTTTTTTTATCAATATCGATATGATTGAAGAGGTTTTCGTTCATAAACGTTACATAACTCTGCGCTGCAGTTGGCGCCATTGGATAGTATTCATCCAGGTTAAAAGTAATTACGTTTTTAAAACTTAAGCCCTCTTCTTTGTGCAGTCTAACCAGTTCGGCATAAACTGCAATTGGGGTAACACCTGTTGCTAAGCCCAGTACTGCAGGTGTGTTGCTTGCTTGTTTTGATTTAATGAGCTCGGCAATGCGATGTGCTACATTAATTGAAGCAATTTTTGGATTTTCGAACACGCTTACAGGTAATTTCTCGAAACGTGTCTCCTCCAGTAGATTTAATCTAGCCATTTTTTTTATATGGATTTTAATGTACGGAGCAGTAAATATAGAGAGTTATGCCCAATTTCTAACAAAGGTTATTTACATTTATTGCAAGTATTTACATAAAATTCAATTAAAGGGGCAGACAAACGTTTGATCTTTTAAGATAAAAATTAATATGAACAGGCAGATCCAAAAATTATATTCAAAAGCAGGCAAGTCAGAACGTTTAATTATCGGATTGATGAGCGGGACTTCAATGGATGGATTGGATATTGCCCTCTGTTTGGTAAAGGGAAGCGGTGCTGAAACTGATATCCATGTTTTAAAATTTAAAACCGGCGATTATACTGATGATTTCAGGGCAAAAATAAAGGCTATATTTTCTAAAAAAGAGGTCGATTTACAATCGGTTTGCCTGATGAATGCGCACATTGCAAATGTTCATGCTCAATTGATCAATGAAGCTTTAGAAGAATGGGGGTATAAAAACGAGGATATCGACTTTATCGCCAGTCATGGACAAACCATTTTTCACGCACCAAAATCTTTGCACAAACTGGCTGATTATCCTAATGGCACATTACAGATTGGTGATGGCGACCATATTGCCATTAAAACCGGAATTATTACCCTTTCTGATTTTAGGCAGAAACATTTGGCTGCGGGGGGAGAAGGTGCACCTTTGGCTGTATATGGAGATTATTTAATGTTTTCTAAGGCTGGTGAAGATCGGGTGATGTTGAATATTGGTGGTATAGCAAACTTCACTTATTTGCCTGGGAGTACCGATGCCAGCGAAATTTTTTCGACAGATGTTGGGCCCGGAAATACGCTGATGGATCAATATATGCAAAAATATTTTAATCAGTTTTATGATAAAAATGCCAGTATTGCTTTGGCTGGTAAAGTTAATCCAGAGCTTTTATCTGCATTGTTGAATTGTAGTTTTTTTGAATTGGATTTTCCTAAAACCACCGGGCCAGAATTATTTAACCTGGAATATTTACTAAAGGCGCAAGAACGGTCTTCAACAATAAATCTGGGTAAGGAAGATGTAATGACAACCTTGTGCCATTTTTCAGCAGAAACCATTGCCAATGCGATAAAACGTTGTTTTGGAGCGCATGCCCGGGTGCGGGTATTTATGAGTGGTGGTGGCATGCACAATCCGCTGCTTGTTCAGCTTCTTCAAACCAGGCTGCCTTTTTGCAAATTCCTAAGCACTGAAGATTTAAATATTAATCCCGATGCAAAGGAGGCTGTTTTATTTGCTGTTTTGGCTAACGAAACGCTATGTGGAGAGCCGATTAATTTTGGTAACCGGCAAGGAGTGCCTTCGGTTTGCATGGGTAAAATCAGTTTGCCTGCTTAAGTAGTCGCAATTTTGTAGATAAGTTTGTACAGTTTGAAAAATTGGTTTATATGGTATTTTGTTAAATTTGTTTTTAACACTAATCTTATAACAAAACCAAATTTTATGGAAAAAAGTTACCTAAAATGGTCGCCAGGATTCTTCTTAATCTTGTTGATCCCATTTCTGCTGCTTCTGTTTACGGAAAAGGCGCAGGCACAAAATAAACGCTATACCATTAGCGGGAAAGTGACTGATGCCTCAAATAACGAGCCTATTCCAGGCGTTGTAGTTAAAATCCTTAATACAAGTTTAGCAACAAGTACCAATTCTAATGGGGCTTATACGTTTGCCGTAGATTTGGCCCCTGGCAAATATCAGGTTCAGTTTTCTTACGTAGGTTACAAGAGTAAAGCGCAGTCGATCGATCTTGCGTCAGGCGATCAGGTTCAGCTAAGTACTTCCCTAAGTGCTGATGCTGTTGGTTTGGATGAAGTAATTGTAACTGGAACATCGCAGGGAACAACCAGAAAAGAGCTGGGAAGTTATGTAAGTACCGTTAAAGGTGATGATCTGAACAAAGCGCCGAGTGGAAATGTGCTCTCATCTTTACAGGGAAAAACGGCTGGTGCTCAAATCAGCCAGAACTCTGGTGATCCTGCAGGGGGCTTATCTGTTCGTTTAAGAGGTATTAGCTCCGTAAATTCATCATCAGAGCCACTTTACATTATCGATGGTGTAATCGTTAACAATTCAACTACGAGGGTTACCAATACCTCAGCCAATTATGATGGTGGGAACTTTGTTGGAAGCATTGGGCAGAATAGGATGGTTGATATCAATCCGGCAGATATTGAGCGTATTGAAGTTTTAAACGGAGCTGCAGCTGCAGCCATTTACGGCTCTAGGGCAAATTCGGGAGTAATTCAGATCTTTACCAAAAAAGGTGTAAGTGGTGCTGCTCAGGTTAATTTCAGCACAAGTTTAACATTGAGCCATTTGCGTAAACAGGTTGAGGTGAACGAATCTCCGGTAAGGTTTGGTACGCCTACGAACTTTCCTACACAAGACGTAATCCAGACTGTTGGTGATCCTCCGTTTCTGCAGACCCAAAAAATCCCTGTAACACGTTATAATTATCAGGATTACATCTTTCAGTCTGCTACGGGTACAGATAATACGATTTCTGTTTCCGGTGGTAATGAAAATACAAAATACTATACTTCGGCAGCTTATTTCAGTAATCAGGGGATTATTAAAAACACCGATTTTACACGCTATAATTTCAGGGCAAACATCGATCAGAAAATCACCGAATGGGCAAAATTGAGTGCCGGCTTAAATTATATCCGCAGTTCGGCCAATGAAAAGCCAGATGGGAATTCGTTTTTTTCGCCAATGAATTCTGTTACGATTATCGGGAACATTCATGATATTTTTGCCAGAGATGCTAATGGTAATTTAATGGCTGTTGGAGAACGTGGCAGGGTAAATCCTGTGTCGGTAATAGAAGACATTAAACAGCGTCAGGAAACCAACCGCATTATTGCCAATGCCAATTTGAAACTGTACCCTGTAAAAAATTTAACCTTAGATTTTACTTTAGGTGTTGATAATTCTGGTCAGAGTGGGTCAACCTATATTCCACCATTTGCGTATAACGTAAATCCAGATTTTTATGGTGGTGGTGCGGCTTTAGATGGTACATTAAATGGCTACGCAAGTGCGGCAACCAATAATGCTTTTCAGTTTAACAATGAGTTTAATGCAACTTATCAGGCTAAATTATCAGAGCTGATTTCGTCAACCACTCAGGTTGGTTATTCGTTTCAGTATGAAAAAACGAGATATCAGTTGGTAAATGGCAGAGGTTTAGCCCCATTAATCGAAACGGTAAATGCTGCTGCCACACAGCTTCCAAGTGTAGATGGGAGAACCGAATTGTCTGTAAGTGGAGGATATATCCAGCAGAATTTTAAATATAAAGATCATTTATTTGTTACGGGTGCCTTAAGGGTCGATCAATCTTCAGTTTTCGGGGCTGATAACCGCACACAGGAATACTTGAAAGGAAGCTTAAGTTATGTGCTTTCTTCAGCCGATTATTGGAAAAGCTTTGGCGTTTCTGATTGGTGGGATACATTTAAAATAAGAGCGGCTTATGGAGAATCGGGTAACCTGACCGGTATTGGCGCATATGATAGGATCAATGCCTATTCTACACAATCGTTTTTGGGTAGAGCATCGTTGTTTTCGAGTGCGACTTTAGCTAACGAAAACGTTAAACCAGAACGCCAGCGCGAATTGGAACTGGGAACAGATTTATCTTTCTTCAAAAACAGATTAGGTTTGCAATTTAACTGGTACAATAAAAAAGTAAGTGATTTACTGATTGCCAGTGTGCAGGCCCCTTCAACAGGATTTTCCAGCTTATTAGATAACATAGGCTCACTAAGGAACAAAGGGATTGAGCTTGTGTTGAATGGAACTCCGGTTGAAGGGAAAGATTTTAAATGGAACACTTCAGTTGTTTTCAACAGGAATAGAAATACGGCACTTGATGTAGGTGGTTTAAGGTTGTTTAGTACAAATCCAGGCGCTCCTGTTGCAATTATAAATGGTGAAGCCATTGGTGTGTTCTATGGAACCTTTTTTGCGCGTAATCCAGACGGAAGTCTGTTAACAAATGCAGCAGGAATTCCTCAGATAGAAAAGGGAATTCAAAATTCTGCCACTACGTTTACTCCACAACGCGATGCAAATGGTTTGCCTACCGGAACAACGCTTCGTAAAGTAATCGGTAATCCAAACCCTGATTATAACATGTCGTTTGTAAACGACTTTACCTATAAAAAATTGAATCTGCATGTACAGTTTGATGCGGTACAAGGCGGCGACGTTTGGAATGCCGATTGGAGAACCCGCCAGGGTGTTGGAAATGGTAAAGTAGCCGAACAAGAGCAACTTGGCCAGTTGCCCAGGGGATATGTTGCCGGAGTTTATGCCATTGAGGAGTGGAGGATTGATGATGGGTCTTTTGTTAAGCTGCGAGAGATTTCGCTGAGCTATAATATAGGCAAGCTAAAATTCCTAAGAGACCTTACTGTAACGGTGAGCGGTAGAAACCTTATCTCCTGGGACAACTATAAGGGTTACGATCCTGAGTTAAATTCTGGCGGCCAATCAACGATACTGAGAAATATAGATTTTGGTTCGGTGCCAATTCCACGGACTTTTAGTTTGGGTTTACAAGTTAAATTATAATCGTTAAAGGAAAGTTTATGAAAATTTTAAGAAATAATATTCCGGCAAATATAACCTGTTTAGTCCTTTCGTTAACATTGTGTTTTTCCTCGTGTACGAAAGAATATCAGGATCCATCCAGAGCTAAAACAGATGTGGCTTTGGGCACCCAGCAGGGGTTAACTGCAGTGGCAATAGGTTTACAGCGGGTTTATACTTTGACCCGTACAGGTGTTATGTTCAACTCTGTTGCAGCAAATGGTTTTGTAACCAACGAGCTGCGGTTACTCAATTCAGGGAATATTCCTGAGTTACAGTTAAGCACCGGTGGTAGTACCGTTGATGGGACAAATACAATTTTATTTAATCTTTGGACAAGTGCTAACAAGATTATTTACGATGCAGATTTAGTGATTGCTAATGCCAGTAATTTGGGTGACAAAGGTTATGCAGCGGGATTAATTGCCTATTCCAGCATATTCAAGGCCCTGGCAATTGGAAATATGGCACAATACTGGGAAAAAATTCCAGATGGAACAGGAAAAAACGTATTTTTTATTACCCGTTCTGCTGGTTTTACAAAAGCAATTGCTGTTTTGGATAATGCTTTAACTGTTATTGCTGCAAATTCAATTTCTGCCAGCTTTTTAGGCAATATTCCTTCTGATGTGAATATTATAAATACAATACATGCACTCAAAGCCAGATATGCACTGTTTTCAGGAAATTATCCACTGGCATTAACAGAAGCAAATGCTGTTGATTTAACTAAGGCATCATTTTTCAAGTTTGATACTACCTCACCGAATATTCTATTTAGCATCATTTCTTCAAATAATGTATTTCAGCCATTAAACGCAAATCTAGGACTTACCGGTGCGAACACTCCGGATGCTGCAGATAAAAGGATAGCTTTTTATACGGTAATGGCAGGGGCAACCCCAACTTTACGTATGAATGGTTTTGCAGCAGCAACAGCAAGCCCTTTTCCGATATACTTACCCGGAGAGATGATTTTAATAAAGGCGGAAGCACTGGCGAGACAGCCAGACCTAACCAATTCATTAATTGAGTTGAACAAGGTAGTAACCAAAACTTCAGATCTTTTCGGGGTAACTGCAGCATTGCCGCCACTAGTTGGCCCTTATACTCAGCAGCAGTTGCTTGATCTTATTTACAAACACCGTTCGATCGAACTGTATGCTTCCGGATTGAAGATAGAGGATATGCGAAGGTTCAATCAGCCTTTAGCCGATCGTAAACGAAATTTCTTTCCTTATCCTTTCCAGGAAAGAGATAATAATACGAATACCCCTGCTGATCCAACTTTTTAGCAAAACGAGTCCCGATTTTCGTCGGGACTCGTTTTATAAAATATTCAATTGCTTTTCTACATAACGCGAAAGCGATTCATGATCTAAATCTAACTCTGTTATCAAATAACTAATGCTTTCTATCGGGCAAACTCTCAATCTTAAAGCAATATCCAGTTTCTCGGAGATGCAAAGCACGGCTGTTTTTTTTGCACAGGCCAGCATGGCCTTTTTAAGTTGGTTAATTTCCCAGTAAGTATCTGTTAAGCCTTCATCCGGATGGATGGCACTCGTTCCCATCAGGCATAAATCGGCCTTTATTTCCGATAATTGCGTAATTACCTGTCCGCCATAAGTAACCTGCGAATTTTTAGAAAACAAACCGCCAATTAAAATCACTTCGATATTATTGTATTTGGCAAGTTCTACCGCAACCAGCGGACTAATGGTGAAAAAAGTTGCAGATAAACCCTGTGGAAGCAGCTTTACAAACTCTAAAATTGTGGTTCCGCCGCCTGTTAACACTACCATACCATCCTTTATCAGCTGAACGGCTTTTTTGCCGATGGCAATTTTACTATCACGCGCATAAACCGTACTGTCATCAAAAGAACTGTGGTACGATTTAGATAAAGCGCCTCCATGAACCTTGTAAAGCAGATTTTCATCAACAAGTTCCTGTAGGTCCCGTCTAATGGTATCTTCCGAAACATTAAGCAATTGAACCAGATCAGAAGTTAATACGCGGTTATGTAAATTGATCTGGCGCATAATGAAGTCGTGGCGTTCTTTTTTCAGCATAAGTACATGTTTGGTTTTAAGCGAATGTATAAAAGATTTTTAGATTTTTAATATTGCGTGTTTATGCGTGTTATTGCGATATAATATTGTTGTTTGACTATAAATCTTTGTAATTAGTTCTTTTTATCAAAAACATTCATCATATTTACTTCAACTAACATCAAATGCTGCGGTAATTTGCGCGTTTGATAAACTGGAAAACAAACAACAACCTCTAATAACCAATTTTCTTACTCACAAATTATGAAGAGAAAACTATTTTTTAGTTTTATCGGTATGATTATGCTGTGTGCTCACGTTTTTGCGCAACAGCTAACCGTTACCGGTCAGGTCAACTCGGCCGACGGACCAATTCCTGGTGTTTCTATCAGGGTAAAAGGGAGTACCACTGTTTCACAATCCAATGGCAATGGGAATTATGCTATAAAAGCATTAAAAACGGATGTACTTATATTTTCTTATGTTGGATACAAAACGGTCGAAAGAACTGTTGGTGCCAATACAACTATTAATGTAACGCTTGCCTCCGACGCCAGCAACCTTAACGAGGTTGTAGTTACTGCTTATGGTATTGACAGGGATGCAAAATCACTTGGTTATTCTACCCCTAAAGTTTCGGGTGCAGAAGTCGCCGAAACCCAGAGAAACGATTTTTTTGGAGGCTTACAGGGCCGGGTTCCAGGTTTATCAATTAATAGCACCAATGGAAATCCCGGCGCCTCTGCACAAATCGTTTTACGGGGGTTTGTATCCATCAGTGGCGATAATAATGCCCTAATTGTGGTTGATGGTGTGCCGATTAATAACAGCACACTTAATCAGACCAGAGAGCTCGTGTCGGGTGCAGCAAACAAGGATCAGGATTATTCCAACAGGGGGATGGATATCAATCCCAATGATATTGAAAGTTACGTAATCATGAAAGGGCCTGAGGCCACTGCATTATACGGAAGCGCTGGTGCCAGTGGTGCCATTTTGATCACCACAAAAAAAGGTAAAGCAGGGCGTGGAAGCATCAATTACAACAATTCTTTTAGGGTCGAGCAATTGAATAAATTTCCTGAAATACAGACCAAGTACAATACCGGAGCTTCTAATGGCGTTTACGATGGTGGTTCATCCAACTTTTTCGGCCCGGAATTTTTGCCTAATACACCGCTTTACGATAATATCCACAATTTTTTCGAAACGGGTTTTACGCAAAAACACAATTTATCGTTTGAGGGCGGAACCGATAAATTCTCTTATCGCTGGTCTAATGAATATACCGATTCAAAAGGAACGATTCCTACAACAAGTTATACCAGGATTTCCTCAAGGGTAACCGCTGTTGGTGCCATTTCACCGATTTTAAAACTAACTACTACCTTTAATTACATCAACTCCAATAATGATAAGGCCAATAAAGGTACTAACGGTTCGCTGCTACAGTTGATGCGTTTTAGTTCTGCCTATAACGTTCAGGACTATCAGGATGCCAATGGAAACCGGATTTTGCACCTCGCTAGCGTTTATTCAGAGTTTGACAATCCCCTTTGGGATGTAGTTAAAAACGTAAATAATGATAAGGTTAACCGACTGATTGCCAACACCAATATAGAACTAACTCCTTTAAAGTGGCTGCGTATTAATGGTATCGTCGGGGCCGATATTGCCAATACTAAAGGATTATCGGTATATCATGCCCAATCTTACCGTGGTTCGGGTTCAGCTGCTGCTCCAACAGGTGGCACAATAATGACTTATGGTCAATTGGCGAAAGTATTTAATGGATCTTTAACCGCTTCAGCCAAACATAAAATTGGCGATTTCAACAATACCTATGTGATTGGTGCTACATTTAACGATTACAATTCTGCTACTGATTCTCAGCGTGGAACGAACATGTACGATCCTAATTTTTACAGCATCAACAATACACTGCCAACTACACAGCGTACATTAACCTATGTAAACCGTTACCGTACCGTTGGTGCTTTTGCACAGGCCATTTTAGGCTACAAAACGCTTCTTTACTTAACTTTATCTGGTCGGGTTGATGGTGCTTCGCGTTTAATGCCTAATAATCCATATTTTGCCTATCCATCGGCAAGTCTGGCCTTTAACTTTACGGATCTGGCCAGCGTTAAAACAGCCTTGCCCTGGTTGGATAATGGTAAGTTAAGAGCTTCTTATGCCTTAACAGGTAAAGAACCCTGGAGAGAATATTCTACAGGTACAAACTATGAGGCCAAAAGATTTACAGGCGGTGGTTATGCCTATTCGTATTATGGTGGTAATCCCAACTTAAAACCCGAGGTGTCAGAGAACTTTGAAATCGGAACAGAAATGCAGTTCCTGAAAAACCGTATAGGACTGGACTTTAACTATTACAATCTGTTGAGTAAAGATCAGATCATTAATCCCCGTCTAAGTTATGGTACAGGTTTCGTATTAGAGATGATGAATGGCGGTACCGTACGTAATCGTGGTATCGAAGTGCAGTTAACCGGTAATCCGATCAAGGGAAAAGACTTTAACTGGAACACTACTTTTAATTTTACCCGCAACCGTGGTGTGGTATTGTCGCTGGCTAACGAACTTCCTGAGCTTTACGAATCTGATACCTGGGTAGTTGGTGATATTAGAAGCGCAGTACACCCGGGTTATAGCACAGGTGCAATCAGTGGAACCAGATTTGCCCGTAATGATAGGGGCGATATCCTGATCAATCCATCATCAGGTTTGCCATCGGTTACTGATACCCAATTTTATCCGATCGGCGACAGAAATCCAAAGTTCACGTTAGGTTTTGTAAATAGGTTTAGTTATAAAGGTTTTAACCTCTCCTTCTTGTGGGATTTCAGGTACGGCGGTGATGTAGTTAACGGTACTGAATATGAATCCTATAGAAAAGGAATTAGCTTAAAAACGCTAGATAGGGAAGTACCGCGGATTATTAAGGGCGTGCTGAATGATGGGTTACAAAACACCTCAAACCCAACGGTTAACGCGATTTCGGTAACGCCATATTATGCCTCTAACTATTATTCATTAAATGTTGCGCCAGAGATGTTCGTAGAGAAGAATATCAACACACTCCGTTTAAGGGATGTTACTTTAGCCTACGATTTTCCGCCATCACTGGTTAGGCGAATAGGATTTATCCAGAGTTTTGGGGCATTTTTTACCTTAACCGACTCTATACTCATTACCAATTACTCAGGTGGCGATCCGGAGAGTAATGCAAACTCGCCAGGTGTTGGTGGAATTGGTGGTTACGGAATTGATTATGGTAATGTTGGTAAACCAATAGGTTTTAATGTTGGATTTAGGGTTAAATTATAGCAAATAACATGAAAAGATTATATAAATTATATATTGCTGCGGCAGTATTATTAATAGCCGGAGGATGTAAAAAATACCTCGATATTAATACAAATCCTGCAGTGCCTCAAACCAGTAAGGCAGAACTGCTGCTGCCTCCAATTTTATTCCAGATGACAAATGGAACGGCGCAGGATTACCGTTTGCTCTGGAAGTTTACGCAGAACATGATCGGTGCCTCTACCGATATTGCATCACTTTATCCTGAAAAGCACTCTTTTGTGGCTAATAGTGATAATGGAGGAGTGATCTGGAGAATGACTTATGTAGATCTTGGCTTGAATCTGGAGAATTTGATTAATGATGCAGTAGCCAACCAGAAATATGAATATGCGGCAATTGGTTATGCTATTAAAGCCTGGGCCTATCAGCAAACCACCGATCTGCACGGGCCGATTATTTTGGACGAAGCTTTTACGCCTGGGATGTTAAAATTTCCTTACCATGATCAGCCAGAGGTGTATGCAAAGGTACGTTTCTACTGTGAACAGTCTCTAAAATATTCCCTGATGAAAAGCCCGTTAAACTATGCTACGCAATTAGCCAGTGTTACCGGGGATGGTATTTATAAAGGAGATATGGCCAAATGGCGCAAGTTCGTTTATGCAATTTATGCTTTGCAGTATAGCCATTTGGTTAATAAGCCTGAATTTAAAACCATGTATGCCGATAGTGTAGTTAAGTACACTAACTTATCTTTCGCTAACGAGGCCGAATCTGCAACGGTTTATTTTTCGGCGGCCAGTCAGGATGACACCAATCCTTTTGGGCCAACTTTGGGTTATATTAACACTTCAGGTACAACTTCTACCTATTATGGAAGAGTTTCGACTACCATCTTAAACTATCTTGCAGGCGGAGTGAGGGGGGGGGCTTCCACAAACCCAACAAGTTCACTCGATCCGCGGTTGAGTAGGATGTTGCCGGCAAGTACGGCTACGGCTACTCTGGGCAGGTATATAGCCGGTGTTCCCACTCAAGGTAGTAGTACATCCGGCCTGCCGATTGTTTTCGGATCAATCCCTGCAGGCGCCACTACCTACAATGGGAAATATATTTTTGCTGATGCAGCCAGGTATCCGATTATGACTTATTCCCAATTGCAATTTGCAAAAGCAGAGGCGTTGTTTTTACAGGGAAAAACAACTGATGCTTACAATGCTTACAGGTTAGGTATATCAGGGCACATGGTTTTTTGCAATACTTATGGCCGTTCTTCCAAAACACCCGATCCGCTAATCACCGATGCAGAGATCACTGCTTATTTAACTTCTACGGAAGTAGCGCAAAGTGAGGCAACATTAACGCTGTCCGACATTATGGGACAGAAATACATTGCGCAGTGGGGCTGGGCAGGTTTAGAGCAGTGGACTGATCTTCGGAAATACCATTATGACGCCAATGTTTTCAGACAGTTTTATCAGATTCCAGCAGCAGATCTTTTGTTGGCTGGGAAATACGCCTACCGTTTCAGGCCGCGTTATAATTCCGAATATGTGTGGAATGCCGAGGAGCTCAGGAAGTGGGGCGGTTTAGAACCTGATTATATGACTAAAGAAGTTTGGTTTAGTCAGCCATAACGTTTTATTTTAAAGCATATTAATATGAAGATATTTTCTAATTTATTCACTGGTCTGTTCATTGCCATAGCTCTGACTAGTTGTACTAAAAATGTACTCGATTATGGTGAAACCGAAAAGTTGACCAGCGATCAGGCACTGTTAAAGGTAAATTATGCCTCTTATTACTATAACAACAGAGCGATAGCTATTAAAATTAACGATAAAAGGGTAAGTAGTGTTATTACAGCCCGCACACCTTTTCCGGGCGGTGGTTATAACACTGGTGGTAGCTCAACTGCCGATTTTCTGGCGGTGAACCCGGGAAGTCTAAAGTTATCAATCATTCTTCCTAAAAAGAAAGATGACGGCACTGATTCACTTGTATTGTACAGTACAACTTTTCAGATAGAAGCAGGTAAGAACTATGTTGCCCATATCACCGATACCGCTGCGAACACCAAAAATGTTTTAACTGAGGAAAGTTTTATCAGGCCTGATACGGCCTATTGTAAATACCGTTTTATTAATTTGATGCCTAATGTTCCTTCCGTAGATCTGTATTATGGGACCAGTGCTACTGATAACGCAAAGGATTCGCTGATTGCAGGTAATGTAAATTATTTAAACATTACCAATGAGATTAGACTAAGATCAGCACAATCAAAAACCTGGAAAATCAGACCGGCGGGGGCGGCTGTAACCACAGCAACAGTTTTGGCTAATTATACCAGTGCAAGTACCTTTTTAAACCAAAGGGTTTATACCATTTTTGCCAGTGGCTATAGCGGTATTACTACAGCACCACGGAGGCCATACGTATCTTTTTTTCTGATAAGGTAATTTTTTCTCATTTGTTTTAGTTTAAGCCACTGCTGATTTAGTGGTGGCTTTTTTACTACCGTATCAGACTAATCACAGCACTAGTTTCTTCATAAATAAGCGGAAACAATTGTGGCTTTTACTTAAAATTCAGGAATAGGCGGTATTCTGCATTTTTGCCAGAAGCCAGAAAGTCGATTGCAGCAGCAGGCTCATTAAATGTTTCCAGTCAGTACCTAATCGACAGGGATAGAACAATCTTCCAGTTAATGCCCGATTCTGTATTGCCAGGCATATGATCAGTTTAAATTATTTGCTATCAGTGTAGAAAAATGTAGGTAGCGAGAAAGCACCATAACTGGTAAACAACTGCAGGCGAATGATAATCTGGTTCGGTACATGAAGGCCAAATACCCTATTGAGTATTACGAGCATAAACAGTTTATTGGAACAAGCTTATGGAAGGAGAGTGATCCGGAATATCTAACAGCGAAAGCAGACCCAAGTAAGTCTTTTATGAAACGGATCAGAAATAGATTAAAAGACCTGAATTTAAAGGAGCGCCAGATAAAAAATAATCTGGCGCTTATTAATCCTTACAAAATCTTAAACCCTAAACTCAATTGAAATAAATTAGGTTTTTGGCTATATTTTTCACTTTTACTAATGTTTGATAAACCAGCTTCATAACGTAGATCAACTGAAATATTACCTACATCTACACCTGCGCCAGCTTGCAAGCCTAATGCCTGGTTTTTGTAATTGTCGAAATCGGTAGCTTGCTGATAAGCAGAACTAAATGACGAATTTTCGTCCAAAATAAATGAAATAACCGGACCAGCCATTAAACGGAAGTTTAAATTTTTAGCACCAAATTTTGTTCCCAACAACACAGGGACATCTAAAGTAGTAAATTTTACTTTTCCTTCGGCAGCCACTTCATTGCCGTTGTTTTGCTGAATACTGATAAATTTGTTCCCTTTGCTACCAATATAAGCCTCTGGCTGTACATAAAAGCTAGCGCCACCAATACGTGCCCATGCACCGATCTGATAACCTAAACGGTTTTCTTCACTTGCAAAATCTGCATTAATTTTAGCTAAGTTAACACCGGCCTTTACACCTAGATTAAAGGTTTGTGCCTGTGATGTTGCCCAACCCAGGGTTAGGAAAACAATGGAGAAGATAATCTTTTTCATGTTGTTTAATTTGCTTTTTTTAAGTTTAGTGATTCCATAAATCGCTGCAAATGCCGTTTTATGGTGTTTTTGCAGGTTCTGGTTTCAATTTTAAAATTTACATTTTATGGGCTTTCATACCCGGCTGAGTTTTATAACGCAGTTTTAACACAATTATCGTGCAAAAAGAATCGGCGAATGTCTACTTTTTTTGTCACATCACATAAAAAGTATTAACCTGAGCAAATATTTTTTACTTTTGCATCAAATAAAATATGCCATGGCTAATTTTCAACTGACTTCTGAAACTGCATTTAAAGTAAAAACTAAGTTTTTAAGGAAATACCGCGATCTGGCGAATGAGCCTTTAGAATTTACTCCTGGCAAAGAAGATCAATTGGTTGAAGATTTAATGCGTTTGGTTAAACGCGACCGTACCTATATTGAATTTACAATTCAGAAAGCACTTGCCGATACCAAAGGCAACAGACTTTAGTTTCTCTCTTAAAAAGGCCAATTTCTGCTTCTTTTTAGCGTAACGCTTAATTTACGCCTGGTCCAAATAAGCTGTTTTTAATATTTATTGCTTTTTGTACATTTACGTTTGTACAGAATTACTAAATAATCTTTCAAACAGGTAATAATCTATTGATCTGCTATTGGAATTAAAATAAACAGGGGAATGAAAAAACTAAAATATGGTCTTTTAGCAGCAGGTTTCGGGCTGGCTGCTTTATCTTTTTCATTTAAAGAAGATTTATTTCTGGTTTCTAAAAACCTGGATATTTTTGCCTCACTCTATAAAGAAATCAATATCAACTATGTAGATGATACCAATGCCCCTCAGTTGATGAAAACAGGTATTGATGCCATGTTGGATAGTTTAGACCCTTATACCGAGTATGTTCCCGAATCGGAAATTGAAGATTACAAATTAAAATATGTAAGCACGCAGTACGGAGGTATTGGTGCCAGCACAGTTTTTATCGATGGGAAACTGTTTATTAACGATGTGAGTGAAGGTTACCCGGCAAATAAAAGTGAGATTAAGGCAGGAGATCAGGTGGTAAGTATCAACGGAATTGTGGTAAAGGGCAAAGACCGCCAGGAGATTAGTCAGCTGTTGCGCGGTCCTAAAGGAACACCGGTTGATTTGTTGGTGGTTAGAGATGGAAAAGAAATTACTAAAAAACTTGTCCGTGATGAAATAAAACAGCCTAACGTTTCTTATTCTGGAATGGTAGGCGATGGAATCGGTTATATCAAACTTGATAAATTCCTGGAAAATTCTGGTCAGGAAGTTAAAGATGCCCTGCTGGCCATTCAGAAAGAAAACCCCAAAGGTGTCGTTTTAGATTTGAGAAACAACGGTGGTGGTATTTTGCAGGAAGCGGTGAAAATTGTGAACCTCTTTGTAAATAAAGATCAGCTTATTGTTACCCAAAAAGGTAAAAATATAGAGAAAACAATTGCCTATAAAACACTTTTAGCACCAGTTTCTACCTCGGTTCCGTTGGTGGTGCTTGTAAATGGGAATTCGGCTTCAGCCTCCGAAATTGTTGCTGGTTCGCTACAGGATTTAGATCGTGCCATTGTAATCGGGCAGCGTAGCTACGGTAAAGGTTTGGTTCAGCAAACTTTCAATCTGCCTTATAACAGCCTGGTTAAAGTAACTGTAGCTAAATATTACACGCCATCGGGCAGGTGTATCCAAAAATTAGATTATGCGCATAAAAATGCGGATGGTATTGCCGAGCGTTTTGCCGATTCTACCATGATCATGTATCAAACCAAAGCAGGAAGAAACGTGTACAGCGGTAATGGTGTTTATCCAGATATTGTGGTTGATGCAGCCAAATTAAGTCCGATTACCATTTCAATGCTTAATAAAAACCTTTTCTTTAACTACGCAAATCAATACAGGAAAGAAAAACCAAACTTAGCTTCAGCCAAAACTTTCCAGTTATCTGATGCAGATTATGCTGCATTTTCTGGCAGCCTTGCCGATAAGGATTTGGCTTATCAGAGCCGTACTGAAAGATTGCTTTCCGATTTACGGGTTGAAGCCGAAAAGGAAAATAAATCGGCAGAAGTAAAAACCGATCTCGAGAACCTAAAATATAAACTCACCTCTTCTAAAAAAACCGATCTGGTTAGTCATAAAGCAGAAATTAAAAGAGTTTTAGAAACACAGATTGTGAGCCGTTATTTTTACGAAAAAGGGAGAATTGAGCAGAGCTTTCAGTATGATAAAGAACTCGCTGCAGCGAAAAACCTTTTCACCAACCAATCGCAGATGCTGGCTATCTTAAAAGGAGACGGAAATTACAAGGTAATTGGAAAACCAACCAAAGCCACTGCATCAATAGACTAAACCAATTATACCGCTATCCTAATGAAGAAAGTAACCTTAATATGCCTCGTGCTATTAATCGCCTTACAGTTAAAAGCACAGGATTATGTACCTGCGGCTTCTAACTTAAAACAAAGAGCATGGTTTAACGATGCCCGGTTTGGCTTATTTATCCACTGGGGTCCTTTTAGCATACCGGGAAGCGGCGAGTGGGTAATGAACGAACGAAAGTTGACTGTTCATAATTATACCAACCTTAAAGATTTTTTTAACCCGGTTGAGTTTAATGCAGAACAATTGGTGAGCATGGCGAAGAATGCCGGAATGAAGTATATTACACTAATTACCAGACATCATGATGGCTTTAGTATGTGGGACACGAAATATTCTGATTTCAACATCATGAATACGCCCTATAAAAAAGATATCGTAAAAATAATGGCCGATGAGTGCCACAAGCAAGGCATAAAACTATACCTGTATTATTCACTTTTAGATTGGCGCAGGGAAGATTATCCGCATGAGACCGGACGGACAGGGCAAAACTCAGGCAGGACTGGCAAAGGCGATTATGCAAGTTATTTGCAGTTTATGAAAAACCAGTTAACCGAGTTGTTGACCAATTATGGCGAAATTGGCGGAATCTGGTTTGATGGGCATTGGGATCAAACAGAACCAGAAGGATCAAAAGACAGAACATCACGAATTGATTGGAAATACAATGAAATTTATGGCTTAATTCACAAACTTCAGCCACAATGTATGATTGGGAATAACCACCACCTCACACCTTTTGCAGGAGAAGATTTTCAGATGTTCGAACGCGATCTTCCCGGCGAGAATAAATCAGGTTTAAGTTTTCAAAAGGCATCAGATAAATTACCGCTTGAGACCTGTGAAACCATTTCAAATTCGTGGGGATATAATTTGAGCGATACCTATTACAAATCAAATAAAGAACTGGTTCATATGTTGGTTAAAGCAGCAAGTTTGGGTTCCAATCTTTTACTGAACATTGGCCCGATGCCGAGTGGTAAAATTCAGCCGGAATTTCAAGATCGATTAGCCGGCTTAGGCGACTGGCTTAAAATTTATGGCGAAAGCATTTACGGTACTAAAGCAGGATTTATTAAACCGCAGGCCTGGGGCAGCGTTACACAAAGTGATAGCAGAATTTATATCCACCTGGTTGATGGAAAAACGACAACGCTTGATTTAGAGAACGTTCCGGTAAAGAAAATCAAAAAAGCCTATTTGTTAAAAGATAAAAGCCCCGTAAACTATACCTTTAAAAAATCAAAATTAAGCATTAACACGACTTTAAATAATGCGGAACCCGATCAGGTAATTGTTTTGGAGATTGGGTAGGGGAAACTTGCACGAATGGTCGTCATTTCGAGCGGAGAGCAACGCAGTCGAGAACCCGAAGGCTCAGCGAAGCTAAATCTAACTAGTATAGATCTCTCCATTCCACTGCGCTTCAGTCGAGATGACGGAATTTTATATAATTCTTTCACCTTTATGAGAAAATAAACGTAAAACGTTTTACTTTTAGATTTTTAAATCTATCCGTAGGAAATTATAAATACACATGCAGTTCAGGAAAACCTCGTCTATTCTACTTCTAACCGCCTCTCTCTTTACCAATAGTATCTTTGCGCAAGAAAAAACAAAATTAACCCAATATGTTGACCCAATAATTGGATCGGCAAAACACGGGCACGTTTTCGTTGGTGCCAATGTTCCGTTTGGTGCAGTACAACTTGGGCCGAATAATATTTTTGAAGGCTGGGATTGGTGCAGTGGCTACAATTATAGCAGTAATACCATTACTGGTTTCGCGCATACGCATTTAAGCGGGACGGGTATTGGCGATTTAGGTGATATTTCGATTATGCCTGCTACAGGTAAACTGCTTTTAGAAAAGGGCAAAACAGCCGATGATCAGCAAGGTTATCTTTCTAAATTTTCTCATCAAAATGAAGTGGCTAAAGCTGGTTACTACAGTGTATTGCTTGATAAATACCAAATTAAGGCGGAGCTAACGGCAACCGAACGAGTAGGCTTTCACCAATATACTTTTAAAAAAGGTGCTGAAAATCCCCATATTATTATCGATTTAATTGAAGGCATTGGTTGGGATGCACCTGTATCTGCTTCGTTTAAGCAGTTAGATGCTACAACCCTGGTAGGACATCGTAATTCGAAGGGCTGGGCCGACGATCAACGTTTGTATTTTGTAATCAAACTTTCGCAACCGATTAAAAGTCTTACGCTTCACGATAGCACAGTGGTTAAAAGTGGTAAAACATTATCTGGTAAAAAGCTTAAGGCATCGGTTAGCTTTAATGCCATTAATAATGATAAACTGCAGATTAAAGTTGCTTTATCTCCTGTAAGTATCGAAAATGCCATTTTAAACCTGAAAACAGAGTTGCCAGGCTGGGATTTTGCTTCAACCGTTAAAAGCGCAGATGCAAAATGGGAAAAAGAACTTTCTAAAGTTAAAATAGAAGCATCTAACACCACTAAAAAGGTATTTTACACGGCATTATACCATACTATGATTGCACCATCATTATTTAATGATGTAAATAAAGATTATTTGGGAACTGATAAAAAAGTTTACAAAAATGCCAATTTTAATAACCTCACTACTTTTTCTTTGTGGGACACTTATCGTGCAGCCAATCCGCTTTTTACTATCCTTCACCAGGATAAAGTAAACGATGTGGTAAATACGATGTTAGCCATCTATAAACAGCAGGGGAAACTCCCTGTTTGGCATTTAATGGGAAGCGAAACCAATACCATGGTAGGTTACCATGCGGTGCCTGTTATTGTTGATGCCTATTTAAAAGGATACCGGGGCTTTGATGTAAAGCTGGCCTACGAAGCGATAAAACAATCGGCGATGCAAAAAACAGATGGCATAGAATATATTCAGGAGCTTAAACACATTCCAGCCGATAAAATAAACGAATCAGTAGGTAAGGCTTTAGAATATGCTATTGACGATTATTGCATTGCACAAATGGCTAAGGCATTGAACAAAACAGCAGATTACACTTATTTTAGTAAAAGATCGAAACTGTACAGTTTATATTTCGATCCAGGCGTTCAGTTTATGCGGGGTAAACTGGCCAACGGAAACTGGAGAAGCCCTTTCAATCCTTTTTCATCCAAACACCGTGAAGACGATTATGTAGAAGGAAATGCCTGGCAATATACCTGGTTGGTACCACAAGATGTAGAAGGTTTGATCAGCCTTTTTGGAGGAGATAAACCTTTTACCAATAAGCTTGATTCTCTATTTACCTTACCTTTAGATTTGGGAACCAACGGTTCGCCGGATATTAGTGGGCTGATTGGTAATTATGCACAGGGAAATGAACCCAACCACCACATTACTTATTTATATACTTATGCCGGCCAGCCATGGAAAACTGCGGATCTGATCCGTAAAATCGACAAAGATTTTTATTCCGCAAAGCCTGATGGTTTGTGTGGCAATGAAGATGTGGGGCAAATGAGCGCCTGGTATATTTTTACGGCTATGGGTTTTTATCCGGTAAATCCGGCAAACGGAGCTTATGTTTTCGGGACACCCTTAGTTAATGATGCGGTTATTTCGTTGCCTGGGAATAAAAAATTCAATATAAAGGTTGTAGATAATAGTGCGGAGAATAAATACATTCAGAAAATTGTACTAAATGGCAAAGCTTACACTAAGTCATATATCTTGCACAAAGCGATAACAGCTGGTGGAACCATGCAAATTTACATGGGCAATAAACCATCGGCAAGCTGGGGCGTAAAACCAGAGGATAGACCGATATCCGGAAAATAATTCTAAAACAAAATACAAAAGTCGGGATAAGTTTAACCGACTTTTGTATTAGAAGTTAGCCATAACAATAATTATCAATTATAAGATTTCAAATAAATGAAGAAAATATTTCTACTTCTTTTGTGCTGTTCAGCCTTCATTGTAAATGCACAGCAGCGATACGAGTTAAACTCGGGTTGGGTTTGTACAAATATCAAAGATGTGCAAGCTGCTAATGGTTCAGAAATTTCTAAACCTGGTTTTTCGCTTAATAGCTGGATGCCTGCAACTGTACCAGGAACGGTTTTAACCACTTTGCTGAACAATAAAAAAGTTCCCGATCCATTTTATGGGATGAATAACGAAAAGATTCCTGACGTATATAAAACCGGTAACGATTATTATACCTATTGGTTTGTAAAAGATTTTGAAGAACGTGCTACAGGTAACGAACAGGTTTGGCTACAGTTTAGGGGAATAAATTACAAAGCAGAAATTTATTTAAACGGGAAAAAAGTTAATCCGAAAACCCAGGTGGGGATGCACCTTAGGGCACAGTATAACATCACCAAGCTGTTATCTGCCAATGGAAAAAACAGACTGGCTGTAATTGTTTATCCGCCAGATTTTCCGGGTAATCCTAACGGTGGTCAGGGTGGCGATGGAACGATTGCTAAAGGTTTAACCACTCAATATACTGCCGGTTGGGACTGGATTCAGCCTACGCGCGATCGTAACACCGGAATTTGGGATAAAGTGACCATTGAGAAAACAAAAAGCATCAATATCCAGAATCCTCAGGTAATAACTTTGGTTCCGGGTAAACGTTTACCAGAAGGCAAACAGAATCCTGCTACTATTAAAGTTTCAGTTGAAATAGAAAACCCAACAGGCCAGGCGGTTTCGGGTACTTTGCAATATCAGATTGCCGGAAAGTTGATCAAACAATCTGCTACCATTGCAGCCAATAAAACCACTATCGTTAAACTTCCTGATTTACAGCTCGAAAACCCTAAATTGTGGTGGCCAAGCGGATATGGAGCACAAAACCTATATGATGTAAAAATCGAATTTGTAGCGGCCAACCAGGTACTAGATCAGGAGCAGCTTAAAGTTGGTGTACGCGAGATTGATAACATCTGGAACGAGCATACTAAAAGTATGGGCGCTTTTGTAAACGGACAAAAGATTTTTATTAAAGGTGGTAACTGGATCATTTCTGATGCTATGCTCCGTTTTAGTGATGCCCGTTACGATGCAGAAATACGTTACCATAAAGACATGAACCTTAATCTCATCAGGATTTGGGGTGGAGCAATTTTGGAAAGACCTGAGTTTTATAACGCCTGTGATAAATATGGCTTGCTGGTTTTTCAGGATTTCTGGTTCAGTGGCGATTGCAATGGCCGTTGGGTAGACCCGATGAAAAAGGAAGACCAATGGACACGCAGAAATTATCCTGATGACCATAACCTTACCTTAACAGCCATTGAAGATCAGATCAAAATGATCAGAAATCATGCTTCACTCGCCTTTTGGTGCGGAGGGAACGAAATTACCCCGCCTGAAGATATTTTGGAACCTTTAAAGAACGATATTCTGCCCCGCTTAGATGGTACAAGAAAACTTTTCGATTTTTCTAACAGCGACGAAATGTCTTTCAATTCGATTGGTGGAAACGGTGATGGTCCATACGGCATACAGGATATCAAAACTTTTTGGGGCACCAGAACATTTCCTTACAACTCTGAAGTAGGATCGGTAGGGGTGGGCGATTACGCTTCACTACTCCGTTTTATTCCGAAAGAAAACCTGGTTGCACCGCAATATAAAGCTAAGCCCGATTCGGTATGGGATTACCATAAATATATCTCATATGAGCAATACCTTAATCCATACGGCAAACCAAAAAGTGCGGAAGATTTTGCAATGAAGGCCCAATTGGCCAATTACGACCAGTATAGGGCATTAATGGAAGGTTTCTCGAACAAAATGTGGGATTGGTATACCGGTTCCGTCATCTGGAAAACCCAAAACCCATGGACAGCCATGCGCGGACAGATGTACGATTATTACCTTGATCCCAATGCTTGTTTATACGGCTTGAGGAAAGGTAGTGAGCCCTTACATGTGATGATGAATCCTCTGGATAGCATGGTTACTATTGTAAACAACGGATTTACCACCAAAAACAACCTGATGGTACAAGCTAAAGCTTATGATATGGATGGGAAAGATTATTTTTATTCTCAGGCATTCAATTCGGTTGGTCCATCTTCGGTGAGAAGACTTTTTCCTATGAACGAGTTTTTAACCAAACTGGATAAAAAAGAAGGTATTTTTATTTCGTTAAGAATTTTAGATCAGAAGCAAAATATTTTAAGTGAAAATCTTTATTGGCTTGCCGGAAAAGACGGCGAATATTCGGGCTTAAAAAGCATTAAACAAGCGCCATTAAAAATAGTTGCTGTTAGTCAGAAAAACGGAAAAGTGGCTGTAACCTTAAGTAACGCAGCTGAAAATCCTGTTGCGTTTTTTAACCGTGTTGCTTTAATAAATGGCAATACTGGTGAACGCGTATTACCTGCTTTTTATGATGATAACTACATTAGTATTTTACCAGGAGAAAGTAAAACGGTAACGGTAGAATATACAGGGAAACAAAGTAATTTAGCTGTAGAAGTGTATGGCTGGAATGTAGAAAAGCAGAAGGTAACTATTCAATAAGTTAGTCGGGATTTGTAATCCCGTCTTTAGAACTTTGGATTTTTAATCCGGCTGGAGACTCAAAGTCGAGATTGCAAATCTCGACTAACGAAAGCCCGGACCCTTGCGCAGCTTGGGTAACGCCCAAATTAGTTTGCAGTTTTCGATTGACCGTTGCAATTCTTAAATTTTAATGTTCTTGGTGGATTAAAAATCCACAGTACAGAAATCGAGATTGCAAATCTCGACTAACGAAAAGATCTAAAACAAACAAGGCGACACTTTATGTATCGCCTTGTTTGTTTTAATATGTTTTACAACCTAGCTTACGCCGTGTAATTTCACTTTTAATCCGTCCATATTGTTGTTTAACTGCAATTGGCAGGCTAAACGCGAGTTTGGTAACAGGTCAGGCAGAGTATCTAACATGGCATACTCATCGTCTGTCATTTCGTTAAGTTTTTCTTCGCCTTCCAATACGTCAACACAGCAGGTAGCACATAAAGCCATTCCGCCACAAGTAGCAAGAATATCGTACTCTGATGCCTTTAAAAACTCCATCAGGCTTAAACCCATGTCAGTTGGTGCAACGTGTTCAGTAACCGAGCCATCCGGCTCTTGCATGTATATATTAATATTGTTTTCCATTTTTCAGCTTACTTATATTGATTCACAAATATAGTAGAAAGCTTAAAATTCTGAAACTCCGTTTACGGTTGTATATTTCATGGTATATTTCACACCGGGGTTCATGTAAGAATAAGCGCTGTGGCTCATTAATGCAGCCTCGTGGAAACCACAAAGAATCAATTTTAATTTATTGGTGTAAGTGTTGATATCGCCAATAGCGTAAATTCCAGGAATGTTTGTCGAATAATCATCAACGTTAACCTCAATTGCACTTTTGTTAATATTTAAATTCCAGTCTTCAATCGGGCCTAATTTAGGACTCAAACCAAACAAGGGAATTAAATGATCAGCCTCTACCACTGTTTTTTCCATGGTACGGTTCTGCACAATTTCAACTTGCTCTAGTTTGTCAGTTCCCTGCACCGCTTGAAGGTTGCTGTTTAAAATCAGATTGATTTTTCCGCTTTCTGCCAATGCCATTACTTTAGCAACCGAATCTGGAGCACCACGGAAACTTTCGCTTCTGTGCACCAAAGTTAGTTCAGAACAAACTTCTGCCAGGTAAATGGTCCAGTCTAAAGCAGAGTCACCACCACCGGCAATCACCATTTTCTGATCACGGTATTTCTCCGGGTCAAGGATCATATAGTTTACACCTTTACCGTTTTCAAAGTTCTCTAAATTTTCTACAGCTGGTTTACGTGGCTCAAAGCAACCTAAACCACCGGCAATTACCACAACTTTAGCTTCGATAACGGTACCCATATTGGTTGTTAAAACGAAATCAGCTTCGCCACGTTTCTCTAAACCTTCTATACGCTCGCCTAAAGTAAAGGTTGGATGGAAAGGTTTTGCCTGCTCCATTAAGTTATCAATAAGTTCCTGAGCCAACACAGAAGGATAACCAGGGATATCGTATATCGGTTTTTTAGGGTAAATTTCAGACAGCTGACCACCAACCTGAGGAAGGTAATCAATTAAATGACAACGCATTTTTAATAAACCGGCTTCAAAAATGGCAAATAAACCAACCGGACCAGCGCCTATTACGGCTATATCAGTAGTGATCATTAAAAAAAATTTGATGCAAAGTTACGAAATAAAGTCTTATCAATTCTGCTATTTAGAAATATTCTAGATAATTTTGTTGTCGTATTATATTCAGTATTTTATATGTCTTTTGCTAATTGAAAACAAAAGTTAAGGGTTTTTAGTGATTTAAAGCAAATTATAATTGGTCTATGGATTTAGTGGGATATGGTTTATATTCTCGGTAAATCGTCATGCTGAATTTATTTCAGCATCTATCTGGCTATTAAGACCCTGAAATAAATTCAGGGTGACGCTCGCAAGCTTTACCAACTCATTCCTAAATTCTGGAATACAAAGCTCCATACATCAGCAGCTTCTTCAATCATTTTCGTTGTTGGCTTGCCTGCTCCATGACCCGCTTTAGTTTCTATTCGGATTAAAACCGGATTTTCACCTTTGTATTTCTCCTGTAAAGTTGCCGCAAATTTAAATGAATGTGCCGGTACCACCCTGTCATCGTGATCCGCTGTGGTAATTAATGTGGCCGGATAATTCACCCCGCTTTTTATGTTATGGAGCGGTGAATATTTAATCAGGTAATCAAAATCCTCTTTTTTATCGCTGGTTCCGTATTCAACAGCCCAACCCCAGCCTACAGTAAATTTATGGTAGCGCAACATGTCGAGCACGCCAACGGCTGGTAAAGCTACCTTGAAAAGATCAGGTCGTTGAGTCATACAAGCTCCAACCAGTAAACCGCCGTTCGAACCACCCGAAATGGCAATTTTAGATGGGTTGGTATATTTTTCCTTAACCAGGTACTCGGCTGCGGCAATAAAATCGTCGAAAACGTTTTGTTTTTTGGCTAACATGCCGCCTTTGTGCCAGGCTTCACCATATTCGCTGCCGCCCCGTAAACTCGGTTGAACGTAAATGCCACCACGCTCTAAAAATAACATCCTTGACAGGCTGAATCCCGGGGTTAAACTAATCTGGAAGCCGCCGTATGCATAAAGATAAACCGGGTTGTTGCCATCAAGCTTGATACCTTTTTTGTGTACAATAAACATGGGTACTTTAGTGCCATCTTTTGATGAATAAAATACCTGTTTGGTTTCGTAATCGTCTGTATTGAGCTTCAATTCCGATTTTTTATATAAAATCGATTCAGCTTTGCCCACATCGTAACGGTAAATAGTGCCGGGAGTGGTAAAATTGGAAAAGGTGTAAAAAAATTCTTTATCTTCTTTGTAGCCTCCAAAGCCTCCAATGGTTCCAATTGCTGGTAGTTTTACTTCGCCAATTTTCTTTCCTGTTAAATCGAACTGAATAATATTGGTGCTTGCATCTTTTAAATACGTAGCCCAAAGAAATCCTCCGCCAGTCCCAATACCCTCTAAAGCCAATTTCGATTCAGGGATAATTTTCTGCCAGTTTTTAGGGTCTGCATTTTTTGGATCAACCAAAACTACTTGTTTGTTCTCTGCACCAAGATCGGTGTTTACCAGTAGTTTATCGCCAATATTATCAACAACACTGTGGTTGTTTTCGAAGCCCTTAACCAATAAGGCAATTTTGCTTCCGGGTGCTTTTAAGTCCTGGTAGTATAGTGCATTGCCTGAAGTGCCGGCACTGGCATAAACCACCAGAAAGCGCTCATCTTCGGTAACATTGGCACCGAAATATAGATTTGGATTGGTTTTATCTTCAAAAATTAACTGATCATTTTGTTGCTGATCGCCCAATTTATGGAAATACACTTTTTGGTATTTATTGGCTGCAGAAAGATCGGTTCCTTTAGCAGGTTCGTCAAATTTACTGTAGTAAAAACCATTGCCTTTCCAGGCTGCGCCAGAGAATTTTGTCCATTTCAGCTCATCTGCTAATTTGGTTTTGCTGGCTATTTCTATTACGTAAATATTGCTCCAGTCTGATCCTGCTTGCGCAACCGAATAGGCCAGGTATTTTTTATCGTGAGAGAAGCCCAAAAGCGAAACGGCTGCTGTTCCATCTTTTGTGAGTGTATTTGGATCAAGAAAAATCTCTTCTTTGCCTTGTAATCCTTTTTTAATAAACCAGATACTTTGGTTTTGAAGGCCATCATTTTTTGTGAAAAAATAATATTCGCCAACTTTAAATGGAGCTGATTCTTTCGGGTAGTTCCAGATTTCAGTTAAGCGTTTTTTAATGTCAGCACGATAGGGGATTTGCCCGAGATAGTTTTGGGTAACCTTATTTTCGGCTATAACCCAGGCTTTTGTCTCTGTAGAGGTATCATTCTCCAGCCATCTGTAAGGGTCGGCAATAGTGGTGCCGAAATAATTATCTTTTGTGCTGTCTTTTTTCGTTTCAGGATATTTCATCAATGTTATTTTTTCTGCAGGTTTTTTGCTCTGGTTACAGGCAAACAGACTTAATGCAAATAAGCTTAATAGAATTTGTTTTTTCATAGTGAAACAGATTTATTTACTAATATATGTTTTTACCTTCGGCTTGATTACAAAGATTAAGGTATTTTAAATTTTAGTCTTTATACTGGTTTTGAGCCTTTACCTTCGGGTTTTTACCATTGAGAAATTAAGGGCATTAAGTTTTTTGCCACGGAAACACAGATTTACACGGAGTTTAGCTCGTTATTTTATTCTTTCGCCTTATTCTTTCAGCTTTTTTCCTTCGGGATGATTACACGGATTTTAGGATTGCACAGATTAAGGTATTTTAGGTTTTAGTATTTATACTGGTTTTTCAGCCTTTATCTTCGGGTTTTTACCATTGAGAAATTAAGGGCATTAAGTTTTTTGCCACGGAAACACAGATTTACACGGAGTTTGGCTCGTTATTTATTCTTTCGCCTTATTCTTTCAGCTTTTTTCCTTTGGGTTGATTACACAGATTTGTTAAGGCAACTTTAGTTTTTGTATTACTCTAGTGTTCTTGCTTTGGCCTTTAAGCTTTAGTCTTTGTGTGGTCTTCCCCTCTTTAGTCTTTTTAAGCTTTTTGCCTTACCTTTGAAAAATCCATGGCAAAAAATATTTATTTCGCTTCCGATTTTCATTTAGGTACGCCCAATTATGCCGAAAGCCGCGCCCGTGAAGCGCGTATTGTAAGTTGGTTAGATTTTATAGAACCAAATTGTGGCGAATTGTTTTTGATGGGCGATATTTTCGATTTTTGGTTCGAGTATGCTAAAGTGATCCCAAAAGGATTTATTCGTTTGCAGGGTAAATTGGCCGTTATGGCCGATGCCGGGATAAAAATCTATTTTTTTAAAGGCAACCATGATATGTGGGTGTGCGATTATTTCATTCAGGAAATCGGGATGGAAATTGTAAGTGATGAACTCATCATCGAAAGGAGTGACAAGAAGTTTTACTTACACCATGGCGACGGTTTGGGGCCTGGAGACAACAAATATAAATTCTTAAGGAAAATTTTTAGAAGCAAACTTTGTCAATGGTTGTTTGCCCGTTTGCATCCAAACCTGGGCATTGGCATTGCAAATGGATGGAGCCAGGGGAGTAGGGCTGCACAAACCGAAAAAGAAGTTTTTTTAGGTGAGGATAAAGAATGGCTGGCCATTTATGCCAAAGAACAATTGCAGAAAGTGCATTTCGATTATTTTATTTTTGGGCATAGACACTTGCCACTTGATATTGATTTGGGCAAGGGAAGCCGCTATGTAAATATTGGCGAATGGCTTAATTATAATTCTTATGGGGTTTTTGATGGTGTAGATTTGAAATTGGAGTATTACAGTCCAGATGCTTAATTTTCGAGCCGTTCAGCTATTTGGGGTTGCACGTCACCTAGATGCACGATCCACCGTTCTTAAACCCGATAAAACGGAAAGCCCACAGCGCAGCGAGGACTTGGAGTGATAGCGGGGCTACTGGCCGTCATCTGTGAGGAACTGCCCATTCCAAAAGCTTTAAATAGCGCTTTTCTCAGCATAAAACTATTTTTTTAACTATATAGTCTATTTTTTGGAAAGCAAAACCTGAAGATTAATTTAATGTTCGTCGGGCTTTCCGTTATAGTCCCGATTTTGAAGAAAATCGGGAGCTGCCACTACAATCCCGTTTAGTTACGCAGGTTCGTGCTACTATTAAGGGTCGCATTGGGCCTAACTGCACCGGCCTCTGTTCCTAAACCCGATAAAACGGAAAGCCCACAGCGCAGCGAGGACTTGAAGTGATAGCGGGGCTACTGGCTGCCATAGGAGAGGAACTGCTCATTTCCAAAACCTTTAAATCAAATTTTTGCATTTTACACTAACTGGCAACATTTGATTTTTTTATTTTACTTAGACATTAAGCTCAAACCGTTAACCAATTAACCTATAATCCTAAACAAACTAATTCAGCTTTTTTCCTTATTTTTGCATTTCCTGAATTTTTAGGCCTATGCTAACCTTCAGGAAATTTCAACAAGAATAAATATGTTAGATAAATTAGAAGCTATAAAGCTGCGTTGGGAAGATGTGGAAGAATCGTTGAGCAATCCGGATGTAATTCAGGATATGAAACGTTTTGCGGCTTTAAATAAAGAATATAAAGATTTAGGCAAGATTGTGGATGAATATAAAATCTACAAAAATGTGATGAGTAATATTGATGCCAACAAAGAAATTTTAGCTACCGAAAAAGATGCTGAAATGCGCGAAATGGCAAAAGAAGAGCTCGATCTTTTGTTAAAACAGCAGGAAGAGATGGAAAGCAATATCCGTTTGATGTTGATTCCTAAAGATCCTGAAGATGCTAAAAATGCAGTTTTTGAGATCCGTGGAGGTACTGGTGGTGATGAGGCGGCTTTATTTGCAGGCGATTTATACCGAATGTACACTCGTTATTTCGAAACTAAGGGTTGGAAAGTGGAGACTGTTGATGTAACTGAAGGTACAGCGGGCGGTTATAAAGAGGTAATTCTGAAAGTTAATGGTGATGATGTTTATGGTCAGTTAAAGTACGAAAGTGGTGTACACCGCGTACAACGTGTGCCAGATACCGAAACGCAGGGGCGTGTGCATACCTCAGCGGCCTCAGTAGCAGTTTTACCAGAAGCTGAAGAAATTGACCTGTATATTAACCCTGCCGATATTGAGTTGCAAACTTCGCGCTCGGGCGGTGCCGGTGGACAGAACGTAAATAAGGTAGAAACGAAGGTGCAGTTAACACATAAACCGTCGGGTATTGTAGTGGTATGTCAACAAGAACGTTCGCAATTGGGTAACCGTGTAATTGCGATGGAGATGTTGCGTAGTAAACTTTACGATATCGAATTGCAGAAAAAGAATGGTGACATTGCTGCTAAACGTAAAACAATGGTGTCAACCGGAGATCGTTCGGCTAAGATCAGGACTTATAACTATCCACAAGGGCGTGTTACCGAACACCGTATCGGATTAACGATGTATAACCTGCCAAGTATTATGGATGGCGATATCCAGGAGATTATTGACGCACTCCAGTTCGCGGAAAATGCAGAGAAGATGCAGGAAGGTGCTGTAGGTTAAGGAGTTAGATATTTTTGAAAAAAAATTTTGCGAATTAAGATATTGTCTCTATATTTGCAACCTCGAAAGAGACAAGAGGTTCGAACTTTAAAGAAGAACAAAAGGAGTGGTAGTTCAGCTGGTTAGAATGCCTGCCTGTCACGCAGGAGGTCGCGGGTTCGAGTCCCGTCCATTCCGCAACAAAAGCCTTAACTTGCAAAAGTTGAGGCTTTTTTGTTTAAAAGCCCCCAACTTTTACGCTTGATCCATAAAATGTTGAATTATTTTTTTAAATTTAGGTTCTAAATTCATATTAACAATTTAAATTAATGTTCTCTCAACCTTTCAGTTACTTTGTTGTGGCTCCGCATCAGCGTAGTCCTGCTTTCTTCTAAGACTGCAAAATATAAGAGAATATCAAGCACAATTCTAAACTCCAAACTTGATCTCATGAAAAATAAATACTTATTGCTCTCATTATTCCTCAGTATCCTGTTCCAGGGATGCGCTAATCTGGAACACCTCAACACTTTCTCCACTGGTGCTGTTAAGACGCTTAAAAGCTATAATGATATTGATTACACCTACACCAGCGGCTACAAAAAGTATGTATTAACACAGAAAGACTTCGAGTTCAACGTCGGTGATGATCTGAAAGCGAACAAAATTCAGTTGCCTCAAAAATTCACAGTTGCAGGCGAGCCTGAAACGGCGATCAAGGCAGACAAAGCCATAAACTTTCTATTTACCGGACTTACCGCATATTTCCAAGGCCTGGCAAATATTTCAGACAAAGACCTCGTTAACTACAATTATGATGATGTAGCTAAAAATTTAAAAGCTGATGCGACCTTAAAAACCAAATTAGGTGGTATTACAAATGGACAAATTGATGCTTCTTCGAAAATCGCAAAAGTATTAACTGATGAAATCATGAAAGCTTATCGTGCGAAGACCATTAAAAACGTCATAATTAATCATGACAACGATGTGGCTGCTGTGGTTGATGCTTTGATAAAAATATTGTCTGGTCCCAGAATAAATGTCCTAAATATAGACAGAAAGCTTCTTGACACAAAGTACCAAGTCATTTTATTGGATGACCATATCGATCTCGGTACTAAGGTACGACTGAGAGAAAAATATCTTGAAGAACAAACGGAATTGGACAGTTATGAAATCCAGATTAATAATCTGGTAAAAGCATTAGGAGAAATTAAAGCGGAACACCATTCTGTCGTAGATCTATTAAAAACAAATAAGATTGACTCCAAGGAGGTAAAGGACAAAATCAAGTATTATGGGGGAGTATTAGAAGATCTTTTAGAAAATATTAAAAACCTAGAAAAATAATATCATGGCAAACCAATATTCTCTCAGTAACACAGCAGACGTTGCTGTGGCTACTGCAGCTGTGATCAGCAACAACATTCATGATAACTTCCAAAGCTTATCAATTAACGAAATACTGACCCTGAATGAACAAACCAGATCCTTACTGGTCCAGGCCAGATTGTTGTATGAATTAGAATCTATAGAAATTAGTGATAATGTTTCCAAAAGTCTGGACGCACTGAAGGATGCCACAGCTGACATTGAAGCAGCAATAAAGACAATTAAAAATGTCCAAAAAATAATAGATATTTCTGCCAAGGTAGTTGTTTTGGCGGCTTCGATCTTAAGCGAAAATTATGCAGCAATCCCTGGCAACGTAAAAGACATCATTTCAGTTGTAAAATAAAGTAAGATTTATAATAAACCATTTTTCCGAACCTAAACAGTTATCAAAATGTCTTTACGAATTCAATCAGCTTTTTCCGCGACTGACTTTCGGGATAATTTTTCAATTTCTGCATAAAATAAAGGCTCCTGCGGGGTATATCTGCGATTCGGTATGGACTACTACGGTCGCTTCGCTGTTTTGGAGGGATTATGGCGTTTTGTTAAACTTCCCAGTACCTGCGAATGGATTTTGACCTTTAGGAAGATCTGAATTTAAGATAAATCCGGCAGTAGGATGGATTAAGCCAAAAAGCTCAGAGTAAAATGGATTTGGATCCGAAGTGTATATTTGTTCAGAGGGAAAGAAACTTAGGTGTGTATCATCAGGTAACCAAATTGGTGGCCAGTTTGGCCCGAAACAGAGGAGAAGCACCACTTTCATCGAAATACATAGCCTTTCCTTAATAACAAACTGAACAATCGAAATCACTAAAAATATTTTAGAAAAGGGTAACTTTGTTGATAGTCCGAATATCCTTGATGATTAATAAAAAATGCTTTTAAAGCTAGCCGATACCTTCAACAAATTAATTTTGCTCTCAGCTTGCCTTGGAATTTATGTGGTCTTTTACAAATTTCAATGGATCACAAATGAAATAAAGCTTAATGAGTGCCTATGGAACCCCGCATGGATGTTGTTTGGGCCACTGCTCCACCTTGCTTTACGATCTCTATCCGGGGCCCGGACGACCAGTAAAGATGGCTTGCATTTAATACCTGCAGCGCTTACCACAGTTCTCTATGCATATGTATGGTTTACCAAAATTTTTCATTATACATGGGCCAGTAGCTCATTTGCGCTTTACCAAAATTCCTATTTGGTAATCTCTATCTCACTAATAACATACAGCTGCCTGACAATCAATAGATTGTACTCGGCAAAAAACACACTTGCTGCCGACCTGCTGGTGATGTGCGCTGCCATATATATCATCATTGCCACACTAATGATCCTGATGTATTTATGCTGGAACGTATTTAAAATTGACATGCAAATTGACTACCGTTTCTTTAGTTATTTTCTGTTATTGAGCATGAGTTTCCTGGTTTTTCGATACCTGGCAAATGCACCAACAGCGCTTCCAGCTAAGCTGGAAGACGCCGTAACACCTATGTATGCTAATTCGCAGTTGAGTACTGAGATGGCAGAGCGCTACAGAAAAATGATCACCGATTGCTTTGATAACACAAATATTTATCTCAAATCCGACCTGTCATTAGAGCTTCTTTCTAAAACACTAGATATCCCGAAACACCTCCTCTCTCAAATATTTACGGTGCACATGAAGCTCACATTTTATAAGTTCGTGGCTCAGTATAGAATCAGCTATGCCATTGAACAAATGAAATCCAGCAACGGCATGCTTACCATTGAATCTTTAGCTTATGAATGCGGTTTCAACTCAAAAACGTCTTTCAATAAATATTTTAAGCAAATCACTAATTTAACGCCACAAGAATACCAGCGAACTTACTTAGATCCTCAACGTACCCCTTAGCACCTATGAATGAAGCGGCAATATTCCCACTAATCCCCTACCTGCTATTGTTGACAGGAACTGTTAGTGCGATAAACATCTATATCGGATTTGAATACAACAAAAAAGATTTGTTTGGAAAAGTCATCAATGCATTTTCAATATTTGTGTTTTTCCATGCATTTTATGTCTTTTATCTGGAGAATTTCTACATACACGAGCGGTGGTTGGATAGGATGATGCCTTTCATATTTGTCTATGGTCCTTTTCTTTACTTTGCGCTTCGGGCAATGAAAGGGAAGACGATTTCTACGGTTAGGGTATTGATTCATTTAATCCCATTCGCAATCTTCTTTATTATCTTTATCCATTCGGCAATCTACGGTTGGCATAAGGATCTCCATATTTTCAAGCCAGTAATGCGAATAAGCTCATTGTTCTCGGTATGCTCTCTTTTAGGCTACACCTTTACCGGCATCTTTAGCAACGGAAGCAATGCAATCCTGCACATGAAGCGGAAACGTAATATCGTATTAGTGGGCGGAATTATGATGCTGTTTGTCAGTATGTTTTTTATTGCTGTAAGTATCTCCATAGCTAAGCACGGTGCTGCCGCACAAAGCAGCTATGTGTTTCGAACAACTATTTATACGTTCATGCTGATTATCACAGTTCTGATTCTTGGTTATCTAAAAAACACCTTCCTTAAGGTTTACCGTGCTAATGGCGAGCGGTCTTTAGATGATGCTCTTGATAAAGATGCAGAGGCAACCCCTTTATATGCTAAGTCGAAATTATCGGATCTCCAGCTGCAGGAATATACTTCCAGACTTAATGATCTGATGGATGCGCAAAAACCTTACCTTGATCCGTCCCTTTCCCTTGAAAATCTTGCACTCCAACTTAAAATTCCAGCCCACCACCTTACACAAACACTCAATTTACAGCTGCAGACCAATTTTACCAGCTTCGTTAACAAGCACCGCATAGCATATGCTTGCCATATGCTCGATAATAAATCTGGGAGCAGGCTAACTATAGAGCAACTTGCTCTCGCAAGTGGCTTTAATTCAAAGATTTCGTTTAATAGAAACTTCAAATTGCTAGTCGGTCTCACGCCTTCAGAGTACCTGCAACAGGTCACATCAACATAGATCATCCATGTGGGAAGTACGCCTGCCCATGTGGATGATCCGTTACTAATGCCTGCATAAGTCATCTTTGCGCCCACAACGCTCCCCTATGTGTAAGGGGAAGATAAACTTATCGCATGGAAAAAATTTTACTTTATTTTAAACGAAACTTACGATTTCGGTACGCAATTGGATTGCTCGTTGCTCTAACTTTTTTCGTAAACAACGCCAGGGCGCAATATGCCATTGGCGGAACAGCTGGCGATCTTACCAAAGCTGTATACTGGCTTACGTGGGATAATGCTACCCTGACTGAAAAGCCAGCTGCTTTTACCAGTACCAATGTGGTAAATGGTACGTACCGCTGGATGTTCTCCCCAACAGTCCGCATTACGGCCATCATTTCTAACCGCACTACTAACGCTGGCGGAAATATGGTAGCCTATACGCCTGGTCAATATTCGGGTGATGGGCTCGACCTGATCTATTCTGGAAACGGACTTACTAAGCCAAATTCCAGAGGTGTGGTAAATTCGGGTCTTGCCACCACAACCGGCGCAACAATCAAGTTCGATATCGACGTAAAAGTTGATATCTTGATGAACGGGGTCTGGACAAACATTACTTATCCAGGTATGGTGATCGGTGATGCTGAATCTATTGATGCTGGTGGTGAATATATCCAGGGAACATCGCCTTCTTCTATTGCCTGGCAGCTGCTAAACAAGCGTACCAATGGTAACGCTAATGATGACCACTATAGAATGTTGCTTTCTAATGCGGGTAAGAAATTTAAACTTTCTGCTAACCTTACACCCGGCAATTTTGGTATCCAGGCGGTTATGTTTGCCCATAATGCAAGCAACCTGCTGGATGTAGAGATGAAAGGTTCTGGTATTACCGCCATGGCTATCGGTTTTGTCTTGCCTTTTGATCTTGGGGATGCCCCAATCTCTTATGGTGATAAAGTTGGCCATTATATTGATAAATTTTTGATCACCGATTATTTTCCTGGTGATGGCGATTATGCCACTGTTAATTACCCTACTACACCGTTAACGCCTGAGGCTACGGTATATATCGGTTCGCCAAATGTAGATGCTGATGGTCTGGGTGCTCATGGACCCCTGGCTAATGCAGATAACAATACGCAGAATAATGATGAAAACACGATTGATCCTTCTGGCTTAGCCGATGTTAAGGTGAATCAGGCTGGGGATTATGTCATTAGCTTTCCGGTTACTAATACTAAAAACGTGCCTGCTGTTGTACGTGGGTGGGTCGACTTTGATGGGGATGGTATTTTTTCTCCCAATGAAATGATCAGTGTTACTGTTCCGGCCAATGCTTCAAATTATACAGTAACGCTTACTTATCCTAATGCGTCTTTTATTAATGACATCAAAACCGGGCCGCTCTATGCCCGGATCAGAATAACAACAAGTACTCTAATTGATGACCCTGCTACGCCGTTAGATGAGCGAAGTACATCGTTCGCTGCCGATGGTGAAACAGAAGATTACAAGCTGAAAGATATTATTGGCCCGTCAATTTCTGGAAATGTGATTAACGACGGAAACGGCCTGAGTGATAATCAAATCTCCGGAACAGGAATCAACACGCTTGGCGGATCTCCACTATACGCTTACTTATTAGATAACACGAATAAAATTATTGCTAAAACGCCTGTTGCCGCTAATGGCAGCTATCAATTTGCCAACCTGAATAAGGGTACGTATAGTGTGGCTATTTCTACTGTTAATGTGCCGGTAAACGGAACCAATACACTAGCTAATATCCCGCCAACGATTCCTGCTGGCTGGAATGCTGTAGGTGACGCATTTGGAGTTAACAACAGTCAGACGGGATTTGAAGCTGGTGTGCCTGATATGCGGGTTGCGGTAGTGATACCTGGTTTAAGCATGGATGTAACAGCGGTAAACTTTGCTGTTGATCAGGTTCCGGTTGCTGTAAACGATGGAGTATCTACTACTATAGACACTGACTTGATTATTGACGTTCTTGCGAACGATACGGATCCAAACGGTAACGCAACAATTAATAAAACAACAGTTTTACTATTTAACCCAACAACAAATACCTATGGTACCAGCCTTACGGTAGCCAACCAGGGTGTTTATACTGTTGATCCGGCAACTGGACAAGTTACCTTTAACCCTGAGCCTACCTTTATCGGTATTGCAACGCCGGTTAAATACACGGTAAAAGACAATGCAGGTGTTGTAAGTAATCAGGGTACAATTACTGTTCGCATTAAACCGGTTGGTGTTGATGATGCTAGTTTAACTGCATTGAACACACCGGTTACAACAGTTGTAAAAACCAATGATGGTGTTAGTGCATCGGGTACCACTGTTAGTAAAGTGGCTAATCCAACGCACGGTTCTGTTGTGGTTAATGGTGATGGAACAATTACCTATACGCCAACAAATGGTTATATCGGTACGGATACATACACCTACAAACTTACTACGGGCGATCTGGTAGATTCTGACCCGATTACGGTAACGATCACCATTGGTACCAATCCGAAAATATCTTTAGTTAAATCGATAACGAATACAGGTAGCGGTGCTGGTGGCACTTTCAAACTTGGTGATGTGATTAATTACAGCTTTAAAGTCAAAAACGAAGGAGATGTAATATTGAACACGGTCGCTTTAGCTGAAAGTCTGCCTTTGGTTACCTTAACTGGCCCTACGGGCGACACAGGTAACGATCAGTTGCTTAGTGTTAGCGAAGTATGGACTTACACAGGTACATATACGGTTACTCAGGCTAATGTTGATGCTGGTAAGGTAACAAACCAGGCTACTGTTACTGCCAAGGATCCAATCAATACACCTGTAAGTGATATTTCGGGATCTACTGCTTTAAATGATACGCCTACTGAAACGATCATCACACAAACCCCGGTTATTAAATTAACCAAAACCGGAACTTACGCAGATACCAATGGCGATGGTAAAGTAAACCTTGGCGACAAGATCAGCTATACCTTCAAAGTTGAAAACACTGGAAACGTAACGGTAAGTGACATCGTTATTACTGACCCTAAAGTAACAGTAACCGGTGGTCCGGTAACTTTACTTCCTGGTGCTGCCGACTTAAATACATTCACTGCTTCTTACACGGTAACACAGGCCGATATTGATAAAGGTGCTGTTTACAACATTGCAACCGCCACTGGTAAAGATCCTAAAGGAAACAACGTTACCGATCAGTCTGAAAGTGGTAACCCTTCAGGTCCTGGTACACCTCCTGTTGATCCTGCCTGTCCGGATTGCACGATTACTCCACTTCCACAAAGCCCGGTTATTAAATTAACCAAAACCGGAACTTACGCAGATACCAATGGCGACGGTAAAGTAAACCTTGGCGACAAGATCAGCTATACTTTCAAAGTTGAAAACACTGGAAACGTAACAGTGAGTGACATCGTTATTACTGACCCTAAAGTAACCGTAACTGGTGGACCGGTAACTTTACTTCCTGGTGCAGCAGACCTATCAAGCTTCACAGCTTCTTATACAGTAACACAGGCCGATATTGATAAAGGTGCTGTTTACAACATTGCAACCGCAACAGGTAAAGATCCTAAAGGAAACAATGTTACCGATCAATCTGAAAGCGGTAACCCTTCAGGTCCTGGTACACCTCCTGTTGATCCTGCCTGTCCGGATTGTACGATTACGCCACTTCCACAAACTCCGGTTATTAAATTAACTAAAACCGGAACTTACGCAGATACCAATGGCGACGGTAAAGTAAACCTTGGCGACAAGATCAGCTATACTTTCAAAGTTGAAAACACTGGAAACGTAACGGTGAGTGATATCGTTATTACTGACCCTAAAGTAACCGTAACTGGCGGTCCGGTAACTTTACTTCCTGGCGCAGCAGACCTATCAAGCTTCACAGCTTCTTATACAGTAACACAGGCCGATATTGATAAAGGTGCTGTTTACAACATTGCAACCGCAACTGGTAAAGATCCTAAAGGAAACAATGTTACCGATCAATCTGAAAGTGGTAACCCTTCAGGTCCTGGTACACCTCCTGTTGATCCTGCTTGTCCGGATTGCACGGTTACGCCACTTCCACAAACTCCGGTTATTAAATTAACTAAAACCGGAACTTATGCAGATACCAATGGTGACGGTAAAGTAAACCTTGGCGACAAGATCAGCTATACCTTCAAAGTTGAAAATACTGGTAACGTAACGGTAAGTGATATCGTTATTACTGACCCTAAAGTAACCGTAACTGGCGGACCGGTAACTTTACTTCCTGGTGCTGCCGACTTAACTACATTTACTGCTTCTTACACGGTAACACAGGCCGATATTGATAAAGGTGCTGTTTACAACATTGCAACAGCGACTGGTAAAGATCCTAAAGGAAACAACGTTACCGATCAGTCTGAAAGCGGTAACCCTTCAGGTCCTGGTACACCTCCTGTTGATCCTGCCTGTCCGGATTGTACAATTACACCACTTCCACAAACCCCGGTTATTAAATTAACTAAAACCGGAACGTATGCAGATACCAATGGTGACGGTAAAGTAAACCTTGGCGAAAAGATCAGCTATACTTTCAAAGTTGAAAATACTGGTAACGTAACGGTGAGTGACATCGTTATTACTGACCCTAAAGTAACCGTAACTGGCGGACCGGTAACTTTACTTCCTGGTGCTGCCGACTTAACTACATTTACTGCTTCTTACACGGTAACACAGGCCGATATTGATAAAG